>Ga0310695_10000809_pt1 | contig 77209 bp, 67 predicted proteins | sample RumenRJG_04DNA_FD_203882 | JGI IMG/M metagenome (GOLD analysis project Ga0310695, IMG submission 203882) | Bovine rumen microbial communities from Lethbridge, Alberta, Canada - RJG_04 (v2) (version 2) | ecosystem: Host-associated > Mammals > Digestive system > Stomach > Rumen | place: Canada... | reverse complement strand
CGAAACACAGCCACACGAGATAGTACCTTTGGCAAGTTGCGCCAGTGACTTCCCTTGATGGCTGCAAAGGTAAACAAATTCTCTGAGACAGCAAAGAAATAAGCAAAAAACATATCAAAAAAGTGTCCTGCTCCATACTGGCTATGAAACAGGACAAGATAAATATGCTTTTATATGTCAAACAGATAATGTTTGTTAATATGTTCTATTTTTCTTCTCTTTTATTTGGAGATTAAGACAGAATCTGTCCCAATGTGGCATACTTGAATGTTTCGATGATGGAGGTCATCGGATTGGCCAGAATCAGCGTGCGTAGTGGCCCTTCTTCCACCATGCTGAGAGGATAGACAATAGGCGTGGCATACATCCAGAGCTGGACAACAAAAGTGAATAGTATCGTAAAGTCACGATACTTCGTGGTAAGCGAGGAGATCAGAATGCCAAAGCCAAGACCAAGGCCAGCCAGCATCATGGCCAAAAGAGGCGTAAGCAGGATGGCCCAATTGAGGGCTATAGGAGCGCCTGCCATAAAGAAATAGAGATAGAGTACGACAAAGAGTCCTATCTGTATGACAAAACGCAACAGATTGGATATCACCACAGCGATGGGCACCACCAGACGAGGGAAATAGACCTTGCCAAACATATTCTGATTGGCAGTGAATGTATTTGACGTCTGGTTCAGACAGTCAGAGAAATAGAACCAGCAGATGTTGCCTGCCATATAGAAAAGGGCTTGGGGCATCCCGTCTGTACTCATCTTGGCTATGCCTCCAAACACCACCATATTCATGATGACGGTCAGAATGGGTTGTATCAGATACCAAAGCGGACCCAGGATGGTCTGCTTATACTGCACCACGATATTGCGCCTGACAAACAATTCTATTAGGTCGCGATAGCGCCAGTTCTCGCCCAAATCGATGTGCCACAGCTTTTCGTGTGGGCGGATCCGCATGGTCCAATATTGGTTTGAAATTTCTTCTGTCATTACAGTTTTGAATTGGATGGCACAAAATTACAAAAAAGAAATGAATTGAAAACACTTTTATGCGCTAAAAATTCTAAAAGGGAGTCCCCATGATTCGTTGTAAGTTAAGTTTCTTTTTCATATTGCTATTTTGGTTTTAGTTATTAGTTATTGATTTGTTAGGATTGCTTAGGGCCCGCATAGCGATGCGAGCCCTAAGCAGTTATATATGTCACCACCATCTGAGACTATATGAAAGCAGCATAATAAGGAGATTGTAATTTCTGTATACTATTTTCATATTTTTGTGATTGTGATAAAAATCATACAGAGAAAAAGAATCTTGAAAAATGGGTTAAAACGTCACAATGACAACTAACTTACTTTATATCAGAAGGTTAGACTATGACGTTTAGTGTTTTGAAACGTCATGTAAACGTCACAAAGTAAAAAGAACGGACATAATGAACGGTCTAAAACGATAAAAAATGTACTTAACTATCTGATTAACAATACAGTTTGACTATAACACAAATAGTTTGAACTGTCAGTTTACCCCGTCTAAACTGACAGTTCAGACAGGGTAAACTGACAGTTCAGACTATCTAAACTAAGACAAACTGCCGTTACAATCTTGAAAAGAAAGCAAATAAAACTTCACAAAAAGGTAAAGAAATTTAGCATTTTTGTCTAAAAATGACGTTTATATGACGTTTCAAAGCACTAAACGTCATAGACTAAAATGCTGATAATCAATAGGATAACCTGCATTATGACGTTTTAAGCCAATTTTCATGATAAAGAGAATAAGATTTCTTATCGTAACCACATTACAGGACAAAATAAAAAATGTTCACCAGTTGGAATTACACCAAGTGGTGAACATTTTGTATATCAGTTCTTTGATAGAGCTCTTTAATCAGAGCATCGTCAGCGTGTAGAGGTAGACGACAGCAGCGGGGACAGCCATCAGGGTGGAGTCGAAGCGGTCGAGCATACCACCGTGACCAGGCAGGATGTGGCCAGAGTCCTTGATACCGAGGGTGCGCTTGAAGAGAGACTCGACGAGGTCACCCCAAGTGCCGAAGACAACAACCACAAGGCCGAGACCGACGAACTCTATCGAGGAAAGAGGAAGGAGGAAAGAGGAAGGAGACATGATTAAGGGCAGGAGGTGAGGGATGGCCAGGGCGACGAGGACGACCAGGATGCCACCACCGATGGAACCCTCCCAGGACTTACCCGGAGAGATGCGGGGGAAGAGTTTATGCCTGCCTAACAGGGAACCACAGATGTAGGCCCCGGCATCGTTGATCCAGAGGAACACGAAGACTGACAGGGGGATCGTCCAGACGTAATGAATGCCTTCGGCATCAGACTGGAAGGCGAGGACGTTCAACAGCGAGAACGGCACGGCAATATAGAGTTGCCCCATCATGGTATAGGCCCAGTCGTGGACAGGGTCTTCCTGCTTCAGATAGAGTTCGGACACCATCAGGTAGATGAGTGTGACCAGATAGGGGACGAAGACCGCCGGTGGTGTCATGCCACTGCAGAAGCCAGCCATCGCCAGGAAGAAATAGACACCTGCGACGGTGGAGATCATCTGATTGACAGCGACGCCCTCACGGTCGTTCACCAGACCGGTGAACTCCCAGATGGTCAGGCCTGTGACAAGGGCGAACAACAGGATCATCGCCTCCGGGCGAAGGAAACTACTCACGATTGCGGCTACGAAGAACACCGCTGTTATTGTTCTAATAATGAAATTATTCATATATTCTCTTTTTTTGTTTATAGTTTAAAGTTTATAGTTTATAGATGATTACTTCTAAAGACAGAACAATCTCATCCTACAGCCCTTTCGAGTGGCTTGCCAGGTTATCATCTATAAACTATAAACCATAAACTATAAACTTCTTATTCTTCTCTCTTTTCTTTCTCGTTGTCTTCCTCTTTCCCTTTTCCACTTTCCTCTTCAGGAGTTTGCGCAGCAAGTTCCTTGGCGCGCTCCTCGGCCATACGTTCGGCATCGGCACGCATCTGGGCCTCAAGGAGTTCCTCGGCACGGGAGGTCCAGGGACGCTTGCCGAAGATGCGCTCGACATCCTCGGCGAAGATCACCTCACGGTCGATGAGCAACTGGGCCAGTTGGGCGTGGCCTTCCTTGTGCTCGCTGAGGATACGCTTGGCACGATCGTACTGCTCGTTGATCATACGCAGCACCTCGTCGTCCATGATCTTGGCGGTCGTCTCAGAGTAAGGCTTCTGGAACTGGTACTCGGCATTGTTGTAGTAGCAGATGTTGGGCAGTTTATCACTCATGCCGGCAAAGGCAATCATGCCGTAGGCCTGCTTGGTGGTGCGCTCCAGGTCGTTCATGGCACCCGTGGATATCTGACCGATGAACAGTTCCTCTGCGGCACGACCTCCCAGGAGGGAGCACATCTCGTCGAGCATGGCCTCCTTGGTCTGGAGCACACGCTCCTCGGGGAGATACCAGGCGGCACCCAAGGCCTGACCACGGGGTACGATGCTCACCTTCACCAAAGGATTGGCGAACTCCGTGAACCATGAGATGGTGGCGTGACCAGCCTCGTGGATGGCGATGGAACGCTTCTCGCTCTCGGTCATCACCTTCGTCTTCTTCTCCAGACCGCCGATGATACGGTCAACGGCATCGAGGAAGTCCTGTTTCTTCACGGACTGTGAGTTATGACGGGCGGCTATCAGGGCTGCCTCGTTGCAGACATTGGCGATATCGGCACCCGAGAAACCTGGTGTCTGACGGGCGAGGAAGTCGATATCAACGCTGTCGTCGGTCTTCACAGGCTTCAGATGCACCTTGAACACCTCCTTGCGCTCGTTGAGGTCAGGCAGGTCTACGTGGATCTGACGGTCGAAACGTCCTGCACGGAGCAGGGCTGAGTCGAGCATATCTGCCCGGTTCGTGGCAGCGAGGATGATCACACCCGAGTTGGTGCCAAAGCCGTCCATCTCCGTCAGCAGGGCATTCAGCGTGTTCTCACGCTCATCGTTGCCACCCATGGCAGGATTCTTAGAACGGGCACGGCCTACGGCGTCGATCTCATCGATGAAGATGATACAAGGCGACTTCGACTTGGCCTGCTGGAACAAGTCACGAACACGAGAGGCACCCACGCCGACGAACATCTCCACGAAGTCGGAACCCGACATCGAGAAGAAAGGCACGCCAGCCTCACCGGCCACCGCCTTCGCCAGGAGCGTCTTACCCGTTCCCGGAGGACCAACGAGCAGGGCACCCTTGGGAATCTTACCACCCAGTTCGGTATATTTCTGCGGATTCTTCAGGAAGTCCACAATCTCCTGGATCTCCTGTTTGGCACCTGCCTGTCCTGCCACGTCCTTGAACGTGATGCCCAGGTCGCCACCCTTCTCGTACATCTTCGCCTTCGACTTGCCGACGCTGAACACGCTGCCACCGCCGCCCATGCCGCCACCACCCATACGGCGCATGAAGAACATCCACAAAGCGATGAGCAGGATGATGGGGAACATGTTGTAGAAGATCATGTTCAGGAAGTCGTTCTCCTTACGGTTCTCATAGGTATAGTCGCCCGTGAAGGTCTTGGCCTCCTTGGCCTGGTTGATATACTCCTCCACCTGGTCGATAGAGCCGAACTCCACCTCGATATAGGGATCCTTACCCGTCTGCTGGGCACCCTGATGGAACACATCGCGGATGTGTTCAGGCTTGACGTACATCTTCAGGTTGCCCTGCGTCTTGTTGATCACAATCTTCGAGGCATAGCCATGGTCGATCATCGACTTGAAGTCTGAATAGGTGGCAGTACGACTGACACTGCTGTTCTGTGGTCCTCCACTGGAGAAATACAACAGTCCTAATGCTAAGATGGCAATGGCATAGATCCAGTTCATATTGAACTTGGGCATGTTCATCTTCGGACCGTTTCCGCTGTTTTGTATATTGTTCTTGTCCATACTTATTTATTGTTTACAGTTTACAGTTTACGGTTTACAGTTGATTACTTCTATAGGCGACAATTGACAGTTGACTACTTCTATAAGTGACGAATGGCTTTGCCAGGTTATCATCTGTAAACTGTAAACCGTAAACCGTAAACTAAAATTAATCCAAATCCTCGATTCTCGTGAGTTCAGCATCCTCCCAGAGGTGTTCCAGGTCATAGTAGGCTCTCACGTCGGGCAGGAAGATGTGTACCAGGGCATCGCCATAGTCCATGGCCACCCACTGTGCATGCTCCAGTCCTACCACATGGGCAGGTTTCTCTCTGAGGCGCTCACGGCACAGGTCAACCACAGACTCGCAGATGGCCTCCACCTGCGTGGGTGAGTTGCCCTCACAGATGATGAAGTAGTTGCTGATGCTGCCATCAATCTTGGTGAGGTCAGCGACAACGATGCCACTGCCTTTTTTTTCTTGTATCGCTTCTGTTATGGTCTTTACCAGTTCGTTCATATATATTAATAATGTATTGAGTGTGCAAAGGTACAATAAAAAAGTGGAAAGTGGAGAGAGGAAAGTGTAAAAAGTGAAAAAAAAGCGCTTTTTTATAAATTTTCCTCTTAAAATTTTGTCAATTCAAGAAAAAGCACTACCTTTGCACCCGCAATTGAAGGAACAAGGGTGTTCCGGATGGCAATTGACATTGGGGTATGGTGTAATGGTAACACTACAGATTCTGGTCCTGTCATTCTTGGTTCGAGTCCGAGTACCCCAACAAAGGAAATCGCTAAGTCGCTTAGAGAAAAGCACTTAGCGATTTTTTTCAGATTTCTGTTGAACCAATAATTCATTGAGGTTTTTCCGAACCTATTTCCTGAACCTCTCCTCTATGCTCTGGAAGATGACGAAGAGGCTGGGCACGATGAACAGCAGTGCCACGGTGCCGATGAGCATGCCACCGATGACTCCCACACCTAACGAATGGTTACCATTGGCTCCTACACCTGTAGCAAGGGCCAGTGGCAACAGGCCGAAGACCATCGTCAGGGAAGTCATCAGAATCGGGCGCAGACGTACGGCAGCAGCATCGAGGGCAGCCTCGACGATGCCCATCCCCTGACGTCGGCGTGTGGAGGCATATTCGGTGAGCAGGATGGCCGTCTTCGACAGTAAGCCGATGAGCATGATCAGTCCCGTCTGCATGTAGATATTGTTCTCCAGTCCCCAGAGTTGGGCAAAGAGGAAGGATCCTACCAGTCCGAAGGGTACACTCAGGATGACCGCCAGTGGGATGAGCAGGCTCTCGTAGAGGGCGCAGAGGATGAGATAGATGAAGATGATGCAGATGACGAAGACCAGGGTAGTGGTGTTCTGTGCAGAGGCCTCCTCACGCGTCATACCGCCAAACTCATAGCCATAGCCCTCGGGCAACACCTCGGCGGCAGTCTGACGGATGGCCTCAATAGCCTGACCACTGCTGTAGCCTTCAGCAGCCGTCCCTCCCACCTGTATCGACGGGAAGAGGTTGAAGCGTGAGAGAGTCTCGGAACCATAGATACGCGTCAGTGTGACATACTGTCCGATGGGAGACATCTCGCCACTGGCAGTGCGCACGAAGATATTGTTGAGTGACTCCTTGTCGAGACGATACTCGGGAGAAGCCTGTACCATGACCCGATAGAGTTTGGTGAAGCGCACGAAGTTAGAGGCATACGAACCGCCGATATAGCCACTCAGGGCAGACAGCACCTCACTAGGAGAGACGCCACGGCGCTTGCAGAGAGCCGCATCCACCTCCAGCCGATACTGGGGATACTTCAGCGAGAAGTTGGTAAAGGCACGACTGATCTCCGGACGCTCGTTCAGGGCAGCAATGAGGTGGTTCGTCTGCGCAAGCAACTCGTCGATGGTGCCTCCATGCTTATCCTGGACGTGTAATTCGAAGCCATTGATACGTCCGAAGCCCGGCAGCATGTTCTGTGTATTCACCTGTATCTTCGCCTTAGTGATATCAGCCGTACGGCGGTAGATCTCATCCACGACACTCTGCACGTCGTCTCCCCTACCCTTGCGCTCGTCCCATTTCTTCAACTTCAGGGTGAAGTTACCATTCGATGACGACTGTTCGAAGTTGTTGCTGTTGCCAGCGATGAGCGAGTAGATGCGTAGTTGCGGCAGGTCCTTGATACGCTCTTCCACCTCTTTTAATATCTGATAGGTCTGTTGCAGGCTGCTGCCTGGTGAGGCCTGCACATTGATGAACACGGTACCCATGTCCTCGTTGGGCACCAGTCCCGTCTTCGTGGTGCGCATCATCCACACCAGGGCGACAACAGAGAGCACGACAAGCCCGACAGAGAGCCAGCGACGGGGAATCGTGACAGCCACCGCCTGCTTATAATGGTTGAGCAGGGCATTGAATCCGGCGTTGAAACGACGAAGTACACCATGGCCCCGTCCTTTCTTTGCTTCTTCACTCTCTACCCGATTACTCCTCATAATCAGCGCACTCAGTGCCGGCGAGAGCGTCAGGGCATTGAAGAGCGAGATGCCCACAGCGATAGCCATCGTCAGTCCGAACTGCGTATAGAAGGTACCTGTGACACCGCTGATGAAGCAGACAGGCACAAAGACGGCCATGAACACCAGCGTCGTGGTAATCAGTGCAGAGGTAATATCGTGCATGGCCTCTTCGGTAAGTGAATCTTCACTCTTCACTCTACACTCTTCACTCTCCAGTTTGGTCTGTACGGCCTCCACCACCACAATGGCATCATCGACCACCGTACCGATGACCAGCACAAGGGCGAATAGCGTCAGCATGTTCAGGGAGAAGCCGATGGCATAGATGACAGCCAGGGTGGCCACGAGCGACACGATGATGGCGACAGCCGGGATGATCGTGGCACGCCAACTCTGCAGAAAAAGGAACACCACGAGGATGACCAGCACCAGTGCCTCGAAGAGGGTCTCCACCACACTGGCGATAGAGGCATCGAGGAAATCCTTCTTCGACTCGATATCCTCGATGACAACCCCAGGAGGCAACGACTGGCGGATGTCCTCCACCTCACGGTCTATCTGCTTGATGATCTCATTGGCGTTCGACCCCGCCACCTGGTTGATGGAGATATTCACCCCAGGGCATCCATTCGTCTCACCGATGATATTATAGTTCTGTGAACCCAGTTCCACTCGAGCGATGTCGCCGATGCGCAGTACATCGCCATTGGGCAGTGAGCGCACAACCATCTGTTCGTAGCCCTGCTCCTCCTCATAGCGTCCACGGTATTTCAGCACATACTGAAAGGTGTTCTGGCTCTCAGCACCCAGCGTACCCGTGGCCACCTCCACGTTCTGTTCGTTGAGTACCTGTGTGATATCAGAGGGCGTCAGTCCGTAGCGGGCCATCTTCAAGGGATCGAGCCAGATGCGCATGGAGTAGTCAGCCCCCATCACATTCACCTCACCGACGCCGGGAATACGGCTCAGACGCGGTTCTATGTTGATCTTCGTATAGTTGGCCAGGAAGGCCCTGTCGAAGGTGCTGTCGGGACAATAGACCGACAACTGCTTGATATTCGACGTCTGTCGCTTACGCACCGTGAGTCCACTCTTCACCACATCACTCGGCAGGCGCCCCTGTACGGTGGCAGCCCGATTCTGTACGTTCACCATCGCCATATTGGGATCAGTGCCCTGCCGGAAGAAGATGCCGATGGAGGCAGTTCCATTGTTTGAGGCCGTCGAGGTCATATACATCATACCCTCCACACCGTTGATGGCCTCTTCGAGCGGTACGACGACACTCTTCTGTACGGTCTCGGCATTGGCACCAGTATAACTGGCCATCACCCTCACCGTAGGCGGGGCAATCTCGGGGAACTGCTCGAGAGCCAGACGACTCAGTCCGATGATGCCCACCAGCACCATCAGTACGGAGATAACCCCCGACAGTATCGGTCTGTCTATGAATGTCTTGACGTTCACCTTTTCACTTTTTCACCTTTTCACTTTTTCACCTTTCACCTCCACTCCCTCTTTCAGCAGTCCGGCACCCTCGGCGATAATGGTATCGCCCACACTAAGGCCTTGTTCCACAATATATTCGCGGCCATTGTTATGAGAGAACAACGTAACAGGGGTGGCTTTCGTCTTACCGTCGATGACACGGTAGACAAAAATACGGTTCTGCAACTCATAGGTAGCCTCTTGCGGGATGACAATACAGTCCGTACGATGAGCCGGCACTACGATGGTAGCACTGCCACCATTTTGCAACAGATGAGCACGGTTGGGGAAGGTGGCACGTAATGTGACGGCTCCCGTCTGCGTATCGACGGTACCACTGACAGCGGTGATCCGTCCCGTCTCACCATAGTCCTGGCCATTGCTCAGGCGCAGATTCACGGCTGGCGCCTTCCTGATGAAGTCAGACACAGAACCATATTGTGCTACGAGGTCGAGAACCTGTTTTTCGGTCATGCTGAAGTAGGCAAACGACTCACTGTCGTCAGCCACGGTGACCAAAGGCTCGGTAATACTGCTACTGACAAGCGAGCCCACATGCCAGGGAATCATCGATGCCACCCCACTCACCGGACTCTTCACCTCGGTATACCCCAAGTTGTTGCGGGCATTCACCTCCTGCGCCTTGGCCTGTGCCAGTGCTGCCTCAGCCTCCAGCAAGGTATTGTGCATGGTCTCCACGCTGACGCCACCCACCACATGACTCTCCAGCAAGGTCTGCTCGTGCTGGTAGTTCATGCGTGCCGTGGCCAGACGGGCCTCAGCACTCTTACGTGCTGCCACAGCCACCTCTAAGGCAGCACGGTAAGGCACCTGGTCGATGATGAAGAGCGTCTGGCCCTTGCGTACCATCTCGCCCTCGCCAGTCAGGATACGGGTGATACACCCCGACACCTGGGGCCGCACTTCCACGATCTGCCGTCCTGTCAGCCGGGCACTATATTCCTGAGAGAGCGTCATATCCTTGCGCCCCACCACCATCGTCTTATACTGAGCAGTAGCCTGCGTCTTTTTCTTCCCATCACCACACGATATCATCAACAGGAAAGACACAAAGGCACATAAAATCACTGCACTATTATTTTTCGTCATGCCATCACGGTTGTTTAGTTCTGGCTGCAAAGTTACAAATAAAAAGTGAAGTGAGGAAAGCGGAAAGAGGAAAGCGGAAGGATATCCCTACATTTTTTAGTATAATTAACGCATCTGATCCTTGTTGACCATGGCAGCCACACAGGAATCAGACCATACATTCTCGGCCGTCTCCACCATATCGATGATGGTATAGATGGGCAGGATGACCCCTAAGATGGCCACAGGTGCCCCTATGCCCGACATCAGCGAGAGGGTAAGGAAATAGCAGCCCATGGGCACGCCGGCATTGCCTACGGCAGAAATAACAGAGATGAGGATCCACAAGAGAATGGTTGTCAGCGTCAAGGGCGTGCCACCGTTCTGCATCACGAAGAGAGAGGTGACGAGGATAAAGGCAGCACAGCCATTCATGTTGATAGTGGTGCAGATGGGCAGCACAAAGCGGGCGATATTCGGTCTGACGCCCAGACGATTCTCCGCTGTCTCCATCGTCACAGGCAGTGTGGCGGCACTGCTCTTGGTGAAGAGGGCCATCAGCACGGCAGGCGTCATACGACTCAGGACATGGATGGGGTTCAGGCCTCTTGCCAGCAAGAAGAGGGGCAGGACGACGAAGAACTGTATCACATTGCCACCCAGCACCACCAGCACATACTTGCCGATGCTGTCGGCCACCACACCGGCAGACACCTGTGCCGACAACTGTGCAGCGAAGGCCACGATACCAAGGGGCAACGCCCAGATGAGTCCACGGATCAACAGGAAGAGCAGTTCCTGCAGGCCTAGCAGTCCTTTTACGACCACTGCCTTATTCTCGGATTCGGGCAACTTCGACAGTCCGAAACCGATGGCAAAGGCCAACAGTAAGAGCGAGAGTACATTGCCTTCAAGGAATGGCTTCACGATGTTATTAGGTATGAGACCGATCAGATGATCCTGATAGGTGAGTGAAGAGCGAAGAGTGAAGAGTGAAGAATCATCGTCGGCAATAGCCTCTGCAGGCAGATTGCCAGGAGCCACCAGTACATAGAGCACTGCTCCCACAGCCGCCGCCGCAAAGGTCGTGAGAAGGGTGTAAGTCAACGTACGTCCGAAAATCCTGCCAGAGCCCTTCGAGCCGAAGGTGGCAAACGTCGTGATGACCGCCAGCACAATGGTCGGCACGGCCAGCAACTGAAACAGCCGTGTGTAGACCACTGCCACAAACTCCATAGTCTGGTCGAGCCCATGCAGTCCTAACAGACCCAATACTGTACCCACCACGAGTGCTGCTATCCATATTATCGTTTTCTTCATAATCTCGTAATTCTTAAGTTTTCGGCTGCAAAGGTACAAATAAATAGCGGGACAGGAAATACCAACTTGAGGGTATTTTGCTAAAAATTGTGTACGATTGGCGATTAGTTCTAAAATTAGTCGTAACTTTGCAGCCTAAATAATGACAATATGGCATCCACACAACCTATCTTCCGCAGGGCGGAACTGCTGTTGGGCGATGAGGCGATGAACAGCCTCAGCGAGAAGCGCGTCATCATCTTCGGTGTAGGTGGCGTTGGCTCATGGTGTGCAGAGAGTCTGGTGCGTTCAGGTATCAGGAATCTGACGATTGTCGACTCAGACCGTGTCTGCATCACCAATATCAACCGCCAGTTGATGGCCACCTCGAAGACCGTCGGCCAGGTAAAAGTCGAGGCCCTGAAGGAGCGCCTGCTCAGCATCAACCCCCAGGCAGAGATTACTGCCCTACAACAGATATTCACTGCCAAAACAGCCGACAGTTTCGATATCGGCAGTTACGATTACATCATTGATGCCATCGATTCGCTGAAGGACAAGGCATTGCTGATCCTGATGGCGACACAGACGCAGGCAAAGTTCTTTTCTTCAATGGGTGCTGCGCTGAAACTCGACCCCACAAGGATAAAGACAGCCGAGTTCTGGAAGGTCCAGGGCGACCCGCTGGCCCGTGCCCTCCGCAAGCGTTTTAAGCGCGACGGGCAATATCCCAAGCGCAAGTTTCAGTGTGTATATTCCGATGAACTGTTAGAGAACAAAGGTCACAATGCCACCTGTGGCACTGAGCAGTGTATGTGTCCAAAGGCAAAGATAGGGCCTGGCGACCCTACCTTGTTGAATCATGAATGGTGCTCTTCGAAAGCTCAGATCAACGGCACCCTGGCTCACATCACTGCCATCTTCGGTTTTATGCTGGCAGGATTAGTTATCCAGGATGTCGTCACTATAGACGGATGCCGATAGAGGCGTTGATGAACCAGTCGTTCAGGTAGCCGTGCGTGCTGTTGTGGTGGTAGCGAATGTTGTTGAACTGTCCGTAAGCATTGATGAAATAGCGCCCTAAGTTGTAGGTGACTGACATGCGGGCATCGAAACCGATGCTGATACCGCTGTTGTAGGTCTGGTCGCCCAGGGGTTTGATGCGCAGGCTATCATAGAACCACTTGTCCCACTCCTCGTCTGAGACGTCGGGATCCCAGAAGTAAGGATCTTCCATCAGCTCCTCGACGTTCGTGGCATAGGCATAGGCCTTGAGCTTGTTGACAAAGGTGAGCATAGGCATGGCCATCACGTTGACAAGCAGTCCGCGCACGGGCACCCAGTTGTAGGCATACCCCACGCCGACGCTACCCTGCCAGAGTTTCACGCGCCCCAGTCCGTCCATCATGTAGATGATGTCGCCATTCAGGTCGGAGGCATAGTCGATATGCGTATAGTTGTACATCAGTCCGGCCATCAGCGACCCCGCCGAGCGCTTCTGGATGACCGACTGGTCGTAGGCGGCGGCATAGGAGAAGCGCTTGCCGTTGAAGAGATAGTAGCCATCAGCAATCACCGTATTCACATGGATGGGGTCCACCAGTTGCACCTCGCTCCAGTCTTCCTTGTCGTCTTCGGCAATCAGGTCGGTGGACAGATCCAGCGTCGGGTTGCGGTTGTCGAACGGGTGGATACGCACGTTAATGCCGAAGGCACCGCCCGTGGCACCGAACGTGAAATAGCTACCTTTGTCGCCCCCGACGTTCACCGTATAGCCGAAGCCGTAACCCCGATAGCCCGCCCAGAGACCGAGATACTGCGCCGGTGTGGTCTTCAGATGCGGGTGGGCACTATATTCCTCCCCATACATACTCCCCTGCGTGTGCATGCTCACGATGGTCTGGCTCACGTTACCTTTCAAGATGAGCTGCCAGGGCTTCTCGGGCGCATCGATATAGCGGCAATCGACACCCTTGACCGACATGGAGTCGATCAAGGTTCCCACCTTCTTGACGAGCGACACCACGCCGCCCTGCGCCATCAGCGGCAGGCTGAGGCCCAGCGTCAAGACCAGTATGAGGCATCTCAAGAGTTTCATTGGTGCAAATATAGACACTTTTTCTGAAATTTCCAAAAAAAGCCAATTCTTTTTTTTCTATCTGCACCAAGCGCATATGCCTTATACTATTTCTTGTGCGTCTCGCGCCAAGTGTGGGCATAGTCGATAACGGCACGCAGTTTATCCCAGTCTGTCTCACCTGGCACGGTGCAGTCGGCACCAAGGATGAAGTTGGGTGCTGCATTCTCAAGCACCTCGTCGACAGCCTTCTTGGCCTCCTCGATACTACCTTTGGCAATGACACCCAGACGCTCGAGACCGCCAAATACCGGACGGCTGAAACGCTGCTGTGCTTCCTTCAGGTTAAGTGTGGAACCATCTGAGAACTTCAGGGACACGTTGATGATGCTGGCAGGATTAGTCATTCAGGATGCCGTGAAAGAGATTTAGAACTGAAATGAAGTGTTGACATAGATGTTGCGCCCTTTCTGTGGAATGTGATTCCAGTCTGAGTAAGTGGCATAATAACGGTCGAAAAGATTCTCTATGCCCAAGTGGAGGTTGGCAATAACCTGCCCCAAACGCAATTGGCCACCGATGTTCAGATGCCAGACGGCATAGCCTGCTGTGGGTGTTTCACCATATTCCGTACCACAGTGACTATTGCGTGATGCCATTTTCACACCCCCCTCAGTTTCCAAGTACTTCCAGCTAAAGCGCAGACTGCCCAAGTATGACAGCGGAGCGATAAGAGGCAGACGAGCACCAGAACTCTCTTTGCCATAACTGAAGGCGAGGCGGTTTTCCAACTGCAGCCATCTGTTCAGCCGACAATCGGCCGTTAATGATGTATTGACTATCTGTGCATCCTTCAGATTCTGATATACCTTCACACCAGCAGCCCCGATGGTCATAGGTGAGAGGCGGGAGTCTGGACGACCGATAATATAGTCCTGAAAGAAAAAAGCATTCGTCTCAGCCTTCACGCTAACCCATCTGTTTTCAAAGCCTACTGAAGCATTCACTTCTATAGCTTTCTCATTCCTAAGATACGGATTACCGATGTAGTCATATTGGTCGAAGGTGTTATTCAGGAAATAGCCATAACTCTCTGTGACTGTAGGTGCACGAGTGCCATACCCAGTGCCAACGGCTATCGCCCAACCACCATGCTCATAGGCATAACTGACAGCCAATCGTCCGATGAATCTTGAGCTGCCTCTATCCATACCTGGGAAATAGATGTTCAAGGCCTGATAGCCCTCGTCACTGTTGATTTGCTGATGCTGCCAGGCTCCCTTTGCCGACAGACGGAGGCGGTGGTGACTGTTGAGAGTGATATCGTCGGTAAGGGCCAGTCCTGTGTTGAACGTACCCACATCAGGCCAAGTGAGCATATACATGGGTGGTCCGCCAACGGGATACATGGTCATGTCGGCAAAGAGTGTGTTGTAATAGCCGTCAAAGTTCAGTTGGAAATAATGACTGCCCTTGCTGCCCTGTAGCAGACTATAAAGTCCCACCGTGCTGCTGCGTCCGGGCATGTCCATGTGGATGATGACATCAGGACGTTTGGTATCGTCCATGTCATGAGTGATATGATTGTAGTATGCCTTCGTCTCCCAGCGATGGAACAGGCCCTGAATATGCTCGCGACGATAGGATAGTGAGGTGATGATGCCCTCGGCCCTCTTCACATCCATCGCCAGAGCAGGATAACCTATATCGGTGGCGATGTCGTAGATAGCCGTTGCCTCCACGATATGATTGTCCGCAGGTTGCCAGCCGATATTGGCAAAGGCATTGGTCTTCTGGAATTGTGAGAAGTTGACCGTCTCATTGCCGCCAGCCTTATAATTGTCAGCATGACGGTAGAACACGCCGAAATTGGTATAGAAACGGTGTGAGGAGAAGGCGGCATCGGCACCATATACCTGCACATGACCATTCGACTCATAGCCAGCGGAAGCATTATACTCAGACGACTTAGCATCGAACCCCACACGACGGAGTTTCAAGTCTATACTGCCACCGATGTTACCCGTCGCCTGCGGGTTGCCGTCAAGCCCTGAGTTGAGACTGATACGCTGCAGGTTGCTGCTCTCCACATACGAGGTCACGGGATCCATCTTGTCTGTGCAGGCATAGAATATCTTCATGCCGTCGATGGTGGTAGACACGCGCTCAGTGGCCATGCTATTGACTACGGGCTCCCAGGCATAGTTACCACGGCGTACCATCTCCACCTTCGAGAGTTTACCCAGATGCTCGTCGATGCTGGCTACACGCCCTTTGCTGGCAGCCTTTTTCCCAGAGCCCATAGTAGAGGAAACGACCACCTCATCGATGGCCGTCTCCTTGAATACAGTGTCTTGCAGGCATAATAAACTAATAAGACTGACTAACACTAACATCTAAAGAAAAAGATTAAATTGAAATAGTCCAATAAAGATCACTTAATTCCTCTCCTCCCGCTACAGTCTTGCCTGACGCATCCTTGACATGAAGATGGATATCCCACACCCCTGTCATGGTAAGATTCAACTTCCCTTGATAACTGCCATCATCTTGTGGTTGGAGTGGTTCGTTGTTGGGCGAGGTATGGTTACCCATGTCGGGCATGGTAGGATAGATATCGATGGTAAACACCTCACTCGCAGGAAGATATGGCAGAGTACTGTCATCCCCTTTTCCCGAGACATAAGCGCTTATCGTGTTGACACCCGTCTGAAGATCCAGCGGACTGGCGAGGGTGAGATAATAGGTCGCATCGTTCCATTTGAAGGATTTGATCCATGCCTGACCCTCTGGCGTTGCAACTACCGTGATCGTGTCACCAGCGAGAGAGCCAAACTCGTCTTTGATGCGATAGTTGAACGACAACGTCCATCCACCAGCCATCAGCGGAGCCACCCAGGTATGATAGATGGGGAAACTCTCTATCTGGTCGAACTTGTTGGCGATAGGCGTACTATGTTTCATCTTATCCATATCCATCAGGGGCGACAGGTCGCTGATCGCGATGTCCTTCAAGTGGCGGCCGCTCTCTGTCTTCTCCACAGCGAAATAGAGATCGTTGTAGCCTACAGAAAGACAGGCACTGCGCCCATATACCTTAATGGTATAATCACCAGCGCTCTGTCGTGATAGCCCTGTCACCTCCTTGTAGCCAGCGAGGATCTGACTGATCTTATTCTCGTCGTCCTGGGTGCAGCATACCTCATCGTCGCCCGTAGGAATGTTAATAGGCACGAGATCATCGTTTCCGCTGCAAGCAGAGAGGAATACCCCCAAGAGGAGTGCTATCAGATATGGAAGAATGTTATTCTTGTTATTCATTTTCATGAGACATTATTCGTTTTTTGTAATACGATAGTCCAATGCAGGCTTGCGATCACCCAAAAGAGGGATATATTTAAAATCAGGACCTGTTGACTGTTTAAACTCGTCCTTTACAGCTTGAAGTAACTTACTATCTGTCAGCAGGTCGATGGCTGTCAAGGCAAAGACACGACTGGCATTGAGCAGACCCTTCGTACCAATGGTTGTTCCATCAGCTGCCACATTCTGCCAACTATGGCCTGGGCTTCCAGGAATAAAGGTCGCTGCTCCGAAACTTGCCAAAGGCACGACCCACGACACATCACCAACGTCGCTACTGCCACCACTACCCTCTTCAGGGAATTCAGCCAGAGGTTGCACTTTTGCAGCAAAATTGATAATAGAGTCAGGATTACCAGTCGCACGAATCAGTTGTTCTGCGAACTTACGCTCACGTTCGTCGTAGATAACACCACCCACCGTTTCCAGATTTTTCTGGATGACCTTTGAGAGTGTTTTGTTGTGTAGGCGTTCGTAAGTGCCAGCTATAAGTTCTTTCTCCACACGTGTCTGTGTACCCTTGGCAGCACCTACAGCAGCTGAGTCAATCCACTCTGTCAGCGTGTTGAGGATGTCGCGCTTGGGACTGCGGATGTAATAGGATACTCGCGCATATTCGGGCACCACATTGGGGGCAATTCCTCCTTCTGGTATCACGTAGTGGATACGTGATGAGGTGGGGACATGTTCGCGCAAGAGGTTGACCATATAGTCGAGTGCCTCCACAGCATCAAGTGCGGAACGGCCTTTCCATGGGTTTCCTGCTGCATGGGCAGGTCTTCCATAAAACTTATAATCGACCATGACCATAGCAGTACCCCCATTCGTAGAAACAGCATTCTCACTGGAGGGATGCCAGTCAAGCACTACGTCAACACCATTAAACAATTCTTCGCGCACCAGGTACACTTTTCCTGCTCCGCCTTCCTCGGCAGGAGAGCCATAGACCTTAATAGTGCCACTTTGTTTGTTGGCTACCAGCCATTTGCTCAGTGAGACCGCAGCGGCTGAAGAGGCAACACCGAAGGTATTATGACCGCAGCCATGTCCTACACCGTTTTCCTTGAGAGGCTTACGAAAGGGTACCGTATCTTGTGACAACCCAGGCAGAGCATCGAATTCTGCTAAGAGTCCAATGACCGGCTTTCCACTTCCATATGTTGCAACAAATGCCGTTGGCATCCCTGCAACGCCTTCTTCTATGGTGAAACCATATTCACGCAGATGTTGTTTCAGAAGTCCACTGCTGTTAGTTTCCAGAAAGCCTAACTCCGGATTGGCCCAAATGGTCTTCTGGAGTTTATCGTACGTAGAAAAGCTACTATTGAGATAATCCAATGCCACTTTTGCCTTGGCATTACCCTTTTTGTCTTTCTTTGCGATTGCACTATTGCTGAATGTTAATCCTGCCAACAATATTAATCCTATAATCTTCTTCATTTTCTTTCTTTTTAAGCCACATTAAAATCCGTATCTTTATACTTTTGTAGCGTCTCTACAAATGTTTGTCCCAGATCTCGTCGGACATCTTCCAAGACCTCTTCTGATAGCGTTTTGCCTTTATTGCCCAGAACAGATATCAGCACCTGACGGAATGTCCAATAACTGTGTGCACAGTGGTACTCAAAAGATTGCAGACCTGATTTTTTCTTCGGACATGATAGTTCTTGTGATGTTATTCTTGTCCCAGGGGAACATTGGATACAACAATCATGATCGTGTAGCGTTTGGCGCGTCTCATATTTAATGGTAGGGTTGAATCCCCTATATATGGACGCATCCAAGTCTTTGCAGTAAGCCAGTCCTGCTTCAGGCAGTCCCATTTCCCTAAATTGAATGGCCCAAGGACAGCGTTTTACCTTGAAAGCATAATACGGTCTATCCCATAAGACCTCCTGATCAAGAGATTCTCCACGTTGTTTGCTCTCTTCTGTGGGCACCCATTCTCCATATTGGTGATAGGTTGCGACTGTCAGTTCCTGACCATCAGCCAATGCCCGCTGGGCCATACGATGTCCTCGTTGTTCTGCATAGATGCGTGTAGCCAACTTAAACGTTTCGCGACCCTGATGACCAAAAGATGTCGATAGTCTGACGTAGTAGCGGGCCACAATATAGGCCTGTACGCGTTCATTGAAGCCATTGAAGGAATAGGGTAAAGTTCCTTGCGGGAGTTTACTCCCGTCACCTGCCTGCTCCAACACTTTGGCTATAGCGGGATTAGCGATGAGAAGTGCAGCCCCTGTAATGGGTATGACTGCCTTCGCAGATTTCACAAAGAACTCTCTCCTATTCATACTTCATTATTTATGAGCCTGACGCCAATTGTGAACATAATCAACGATAGCATGCAGACGATCGCTGGCGGTAGAGTCAGGAACTGTGCAATTAGCTCCAAGTATTATGTTTGTTGGTCCTTCTGCGAGAACCTTATCCACCTGGGCATAGACTTCCTCAAGACTTCCGTTAATAAGGACGCCATGATGGTCTAATCCGCCAAGAATAGGACGCTTGAACACCTCTTGGGCGTGGCGTAACTTCTCAACATCAAACTCAGGCAGGTTAATGATGGTACCAGGATAATCTGCCCATGCGTCGAGATTCTCATATTCACCACCACAGATATGCAGGATATTGAGCGGTGCTACAGAATCAGCCACCTCTGAAATATATTTATCCCACTTACGAAGATACTTTGTCCATACCTCCGAGTCCTATCCGAAAAACTCGATGTTACCGCCATGTGATGAGACATAGAAACCATCGGCACCACGTTGACGGGCAGCACGAATATAGGTTGCAATGCTCTTGGCCAGTTTCTCAAACGCAGGCTCGGCAGCAGCCGGATACTTCTTAATCACCTCATCGACCTCATCTCCGGCTGCCTGATGCAAAATGAGCAGGGGAGAATAAACGGTGGGAATGATCAGTGCAGAGTCTTTCAACTGCTTTGCCAACGCTTCTATCACTTCCAGTTGTGGTTCAAAGTATTGAGCAGACAACTCTGTTACCTTATCAAAATCCTTGGCCGTTTTGATTTCCCATTGAGGAGGCAGCGTCTCATATTGCACTTTCAGGATATCATTACCCGTCTCATGGAAGAAGGCGATATGCTCTTCCACGGCCTTGGGACCGAACTTATCAGGGAAATGATGGAAAAAAGCAGCAGGAATAATCTCGGGTGCCTTCGACTGATCCAATACCCGCTCTATTAGCTCACGCTTATTGGGCAATGCATCTTCCTGCTTACTTGTTGTGCAAGCCGCTACAACCAGCGAAGATAGCGCCAGAATACCAAAGAAATGCTTGTTCATCATCAATCGCTTTTTTATTGTTTCATAGAATTACTTATGTGTCTGACGCCAAGTGTGGGCGTAGTCAATAACAGCACGCAGTTTTTCCCAGTCGGTCTCACCAGGCACGGTGCAGTCAGCACCAAGTATGAAGTTGGGCGATGCATTCTCCAGCACCTTATCGACAGCGGCCTTGGCCTCTTCAACAGTACCTATAGCAATGACACCCAGACGCTCCAGTCCACCAAAGATGGGACGGCCAAAACGTTTCTGGGCCTCCTTCAGGTTAAGGGTAGAGCCGTCAGAGAAGTTGAGGGGTACGTTGATGATGCTGGCGGGATAATCGACGAAGGCATAGAGGGCCTCAGCATTCTTGAACGGTGTACCGTAGTCGCAGATGTGGAGGATATTGATCTCGCCAATCTCGTTGGCCACCTCAGACACATGCTTGTCCCACTGGCGAACGTACTTATTCCAAACCTCAGGCGAAAGGGAGTTACCATCGCCACCCTGACTGGACACATAGAAACCGTCGGCACCACGCTTACGGGCAGCACGCAGGTAGTTCTCGATGGAGAGCGAAAGGTTCTTGATGGCCTTACCGAAGGCTGCAGGGTTCTCCTCGGCCAGTTTCTTCAGGTCCTTTCCACGACCAAGGGTCTGAGAGGCCAGTGCCAACGGAGAATAGACGGTGGGCAGGATAAAGGCCTCGCCCTTGAACTCACGGGCCAGATCCTCGATGACGGCTATCTGGGGTGCGAAGAAATCCTCACCATAGACGGGCACTTTCTCCCAATCCTTGCCTGACTGGATGTCCACCTGGGGCACAACGATCTCATAGAACACCTTCACGAAGTCCATGTTCGTGGCACGGTAGAAATCACGATGATCCTGTACGGCCTTACGTCCAAGCTTGTTCTCGAAGTGGAGGAAGAAGGCTGCGGGCACATACTCGTTGGGACGACTCTGGTCGAGCACCTGAAGGATGCGTTCACGCTTGCTGTTAGCTACTTGCGACTGTGCGCTGATGGTCTGTACGCCTGCTACAAAAAGCAGTGCAATGGCGATGATTCTTGAAAAACTCTTTTTCATATCTATAAACTTTAAACTATAAACTCTAAACTATTTTCTTTTTTACCTTTTTACTTTATTCAAACTCTGCTCCGTAAGGGCCGTCACCGGATTCGCCGCTGTAACCCCAGTTCTGCTCGAGATTCGGATTCAGGATGATCTGCTCCTGTGGCAGAGGCAGAAGATAGTTCTTCTTGGAAACATTCTGAATCTTTGTTGTCTTTGTACCCAATGTTTCTTCATCAGTAGGGGTGTTAGACTTCACGTATTTTACTAAGATATGCCAACGGATGAGATCGAACCAGCGTTGTCCTTCAAGTACAAACTCCAGACGTCGCTCTTCACGCAGACGCTCACGGAACTGCTCCTGAGTCAGTCCTGAGAGTTCCAAATCTGAACCATCGGACGGTGTATTCTGGATGTTCAGATACGGACTCCAGTACGCACGACGGCGCACCTGGTTGATGGCATCGTAAGCAGCATCCGTCGGACCATTCAGCTCATTCTCTGCCTCAGCCTTGATGAGCAGGATCTCAGCATAGCGGATAATCACGGTGTTGGTTGACTGCCCGGCCGCATTACCACTTGAAGCAGGATTGGCAAAGTTGAGCGAATCGATATACTTGCGGAAACGAGGGATGGTAAACTCAAAGTCGGTACCCGTATTCGGATTATAGATGCGCTTGGCCCAGGATCCGTCACGACGCTGATCTTTCGGGTCGGTCTGCTCGTAGTACTTGTCGCTGGTGGCCAGCAGCACTGGTTCTGAGTCGCTCCAGTTGGTAGCAAAGGTGCAGTGCCCCGTTACATTGGCATTAATCGTGCGGTCATGTTCGATAGAAAAGATGTGTTCTGCACCATTCTTCTTGTCGACAGACCAGTTGTCAATAAACTTGTCGAGCAGCTTATACTTACCAGAATTGATAACCTTATCAGCATAGCTGATGGACCTCTGGTAGAAATCACGCTGACTGGACTTACCTTCAGGGCTCGATGTCTGTGCCCATACCAGATAAACCTTTGAGAGAAGGGCCGATGCTGCCAGGCTCGATGCCTTACCGTCTAACGTTGTATAGTCAGAAGGCAGACCCTCGGCAGCCGTGAGATCTTCTACGATCTGACGATAGACCTCATCAACGCTGTTTCTGGCAGCACCTTCGCCTTCGCCATCATGAAGTACGATGGGCACTCCTCCGAAATAACGTACCAGGTTAAAGTACATCAGGCCTCTTAAGAAACGAGCCTCGTTGGTATAGTCCTGACGGTGCTGATCGTCGAGGAATGAGGCCGATGCGACTTTCTCAATCACCACATTGGCGCGGTTAATGGCCATATAGTGTTCTTTCCATGCATAGCCTACAAAGAGGTTGGTTGGCTGTATGGCGAAATTCGACAATTCACGGATATGGGCCGAGTTGGTCTGTGCACCCGCTTTGACGTAATCCGACTGCAGATCATTAAAGTAGATGCTCTGATTATTATACATACCATAGAAGCCGTCGATGGTGAATGCCTGGTAAATACCATTAATGGCAGTCTCAATATCTTCCTTGCTCTGATAGAAATTATCCTTGTCGATAGAACTGATGGAAGTCTGGTCCAAGTCAGCGCAACCTGTGAACAACAGGCTTGCCAAGAGGATATATGCAGATATGTTCTTTTTCATAATCTTCAATTTTCAATTCTCAATATTCAATTTTCAATTCTTACAGTGTTACGTTAAATCCTACGAGAACGGTTTTGGCGGCAGGATATGCGCCATAATCGACGCCCTGATAGAGTGCACTGGTCTCGTCAATACCATTGCGGTTGGCCTCTGGATCGTAACCAGTATAGCCCGTGATGGTAAAGAAGTTCTGCAGCGATACATAAAGGCGTAGCTTGGCGTCCTTGGTAATCTGTGGCACAGGCAGGGTGTAACCCAACTGAATGTTACGGAACTTCAGATAGCTGGCATCCTCTACGAAACGGTCATCGGCATAAATCGATGTAGCGCTGGTTGCCTTCTGAATGGTATTGCTTGGATTGGTAGGCGTCCAACGGTCTGCCACCTCTGCCAATGGGTTATAGTAGTAACCATTACCACGATCCAATCGACAAGCCAAGGCGTTGAAGAGTTTGTTACCATAGCTGCCGCTGATGTTCACGAACAGATCCCAGTTCTTATAAGCCACCTTGGTATTGAATCCATAGGTAAACTTGGGCTGGATATTACCGAGGATGACACGGTCCTGCTCGTTCACCACACCGTCGTTGTTGACATCCTCAAATTTTGGATTACCTGGTTCTACAGCCGAAATCGTCTGGGTGGGCAGACTGCTGAGATCCTCGCCAGTCTGGATGATTCCTTTGAAACGGTAACCATAGAAAGTACCGAGGGGCTCTCCAACCTTCACGATCAGCGGGTTAATGTACTGAAGGGTACCGATAGACTGGAAGTCGGGCAAGAAGTATTCTGAGTTACCCAGATCAGTCACTTCGTTTTTGTTATGGGCAATATTAGCATTGACGTTCCAACGCAGATCCTTCTTGTCAATGAGTACGGCGCCAACCTCGAGTTCCACACCCTTGTTGGTGACGGAACCTACATTACGCAGGACGGTAGAGAAACCTGTTACCTGCTCTATGGGCACATTGAGCAGCAGGTCGCTAGTCTTCTTATAATAGCCATCGAGGGTCACCGTCAGACGATTGTGGAAGAAGCCTGTGCTCAGGCCGATATTATACGAGGTGGTCTTCTCCCATTTCAGATCAGGGTTCGACTTGTTGTCGATAATATAACTGGTGGCCTTTTGGTTGTTGACAATAACTGTCTTAGGAACGACGTTGGCGGCAAACTGGTAATCACCAATCTCCTGATTACCCACTGTACCAATAGAAGCGCGCAACTGGATGAAATCGACTTTCTTGCTAAGATGCAGCCATTTCTCACGGTCGATGTTCCAGGAAGCGCCCAGTGAGGGGAACCAACCCCAGCGGTGATCCTTAGCGAAACGGCTACTACCGTCGGCACGCAGGGTAGCCGAGAGGTTATAGCGTGAGTCAAAACTATAGTTCACACGTCCGATCCACGACTGCAGTGTTGAGACGATATGACTGCTAACCGACGGGAGTGTTGTAGCGGCAGCTCCCAGGTTATCGTAACCAGTGGCATCGTTGCTAAAGCCATAGGCCGTCGTGGCCAAACTGCTGCGATCAGTATATTGGGCTGTATAACCAGCCAGGACGTTGACGGAATGTACACGGTTAAACACATTATTATAGGTGGCGGTATATTCCGTCTGCCAGGTGTTGGTCTTCGTCTGACCTACAGAGGCATAGCCGTTATAAGCAAGACCGGAAGAGGTGTATGAGGGAGCATAGAAACTCTGACGGGTGTTCGACAAATCAGCACCTACGCTGGCCTTGAGCTTCAACTGCGGAATGACGGTCCACTCAGCAAAACCAGTACCAATGACACGCGTATTTTCTGTCTCAGCCTTAGTATTCTCCAAATCACTGATGGGATTACCTACCCTACCATTATAGATATCTACACTGGTAGGTGTTGGATCGTAATTGTAAGATCCGTCAGCATTGTAAATAGAAGTATAAGGTGTGTGAGAGATAGCAGCGAACCAAGGGCTGGGCGCAAACATGCTACCGCTGTTGTCAGCTACACCAGTAACCTTATTATAGGCGCCATTGGCATTCAGTCCTACGAGCAGGTTGGGGAAAAGATTGCGTTCGTAATTGATACGACCTACATAACGCTTCAGGCCTGTTCCCTTTAGAATACCATCCTGACTCTTGAATCCACCACTGATATTGTAGCGCGAAATCTCGTCACCTCCGACAAAGGAGAGCTGATGTTCCTGAGAGAAACCGGTACGCAGAGCGGCATCCTGCCAGTCGTAGCTCTCTGTAGGAGTATCAATAGAATAACCCACTTCACCATTCTGATAGAGTTCGTTCCAAAGGTCAACCCACTGAGTGGCATTCAGATAATCAAGCTTTCTGGCGATCTTGCTCCAACCGAAGGTGGCATTATAGCTGATGTTGTTCTTGCCGTGGGAGCCTTTCTTCGTGGTAATGATAATCACACCATTGGCACCACGTGTACCATAGATAGCGGTAGCAGAAACGTCCTTCAGCACTTCGATGCTCTCGATATCCGAGGGGTTCAGGAACGACAGGGGGTCAAGTGTGGCATCACTGGTCTTGGCACCTGTACGGGTAGAGGCAGGATCGTTATACACGATGAAGCCATCGATCACGTAGAGCGGTTCGTTACCACCAGTGATACTATTACCACCACGGATGCGGATGATGCTGGCAGCACCAGGCTGACCAGAGGTCTGTGTGACGTTCAGACCTGCCACAGCGCCCTGCAGGGCACTCTCAACAGAATTATTCTGCTGACGGAGGATTTCATCACCTACAGACGAAATGCTACTGGTCAACTCCAGGCGCTTCTGGGCACCATATCCCACAACCACCACTTCGTCAAGTTTGCTGGCGTTATCAATCAACGATATCTCCACGGGCTCCTCGAAGTCATAGACATCCACATCGAGGGCGCGATAGCCTACATATTCCACACGGAGGGTCAAAGGAGCCTCCACCTTCGTCTGGAGGGAGAAGTTACCATCGTAGTCGGTCAAGACACCCTGACCCTTTTCACTCTTTACAATCACGGATGCACCAATCAGGGGTTCACCAGTGCGAACATCTGTGATATGACCTGTAATCAGGTTTTGCGCTATAGCCAACAGGGGGCTAATCGCAACGAATGTTGCAATAAACAATCTCTTTACCATAAGTTTAAATACCTTTTTAGTTTATTTCTGCGCGGTAAGTATATCCTTTACCTTTTCAATCTGTACCTGGGTCAGTTTGTTGTCCAGGTTCAGCAATCCAAATTCATGATTAAACTTCGTGCCGTCTGTGAGAACCCATTGCAGGAACTGATTCACAGCATCGTCACCACCATTATAACTCACGCCAATCTTCTCGACGGCAATCTCTGACACCTTACCATTCTCCAGGACGGCAATCAGTTCATCGAGGGTGGCCTTGTCAGAGAAACTCTCTTCAAGGTTCTTCTTTACGTCGATGCCAATGATGGTAAGATCATCTTTAATGTGACGACTCTGCAGATCGAAGATGTTGGGCAGGGCATTGAACGATACACCCAGCGGATCTTTCGTCAAAGCGGTGTTCAGGAACAGGTCGTCGCCTGAAATGCGCTTGCCACGGAAGTTGCTGCTCTCTTCGCCGAAGTTGTGGGCAAAAGATGCAGCGACCGATGTAGCGTTGCTGCCGCTATAGATCACGAGTTTCTCAAACTGCTTGATCTTTTTAACATCCTCATCAAAATCGTCGTTGAGAAAGTAAAGCTGCTTCAGCTTCTTCGAGTTCAGGTGCTTACCCTCCAGCACTTTCGCAGCCTCACTACCACTGGCTGTGATAGGCAGCACGGCGAACTCTCCGAAATAAACAATTGTATGGCTAAAGTTTTCTGTTTTTGTATCTTGATTGTCGAATACGACATTCAGGTCTATGGTTCCCTGATTCTGGTTGCCTTTGGCGATCTGGAACTCTACGCCCGGCTGTGTTTTTGCATATTCGGTGATCCATTTCTCTACCAGCGGGCGGGCAAATCTTGGTGCCTTCACATAGCGCACGCTGCTCGTATTGGTTGCGTTACTCTCCGGACTTGACTCGCCTACCAGTGCCCCTTCAGCCCAAATGGTACTGATGTTGATACTCAATAATACTGCTATTGTTAATGCTATTCGTTTCATATTGTTTATTTTTTACTTGGTTTATACCTATTATATATATGATACTCTCATTGGTCGTCATTACCATCATCTGACGGCAACAACAATACTCACGCATTCGCATATTACACATTCGTTTCATAATCTTCATCTGTTTAATATTATTATGTTCTTTTGTTCTTATGTCTTTTCGACGGTGCAAAGGTACGGCGATTTTGGCACTCCCACAATCCCACCATTGGGGCATTCTGCATACCAATAGTATGGTATTAACGCAAAAATCGCTGGCAGAAGCGGTTATCTGCCAGCGATTTCTCTTCAAAATGAATGCGATTACGGCTTCTGGTTAAAACTAAAAACGGTTCTCGATAACATGCCAGTCGATTATCTGCCAAAGGGCTGCGAGGTGGTCAGGACGGCGATTCTTATAGTCCAGATAGTAAGCATGCTCCCATACATCGAAAGTCAACAGGGGTTTCAGACCTTTCTGAACAGGGTTGGCAGCATTTGTCTCCTGGGTGATAACCAATTTGCCATCTTTATCAGCAGAGAGCCACACCCAGCCAGAGCCAAAGAGCGTTGCACCAGCCTTTTGGAAGGACTCCTTGAAAGCATCAAACGATCCGAAGTCACGAACGATAGCCTCAGCGAGTTTCCCCACAGGCAGATTGTCTGCCTTTGGCGCAACAAACTGTCCGAAATACAGTTCGTGGTTCAGAATCTGCCCGGCATTATTCAGAATGCCTCCTTGTGCCTTGCACACAATCTCCTCGAGCGTAGCATTTTCAAACCCGCTGCCTACCAGCAGGCCGTTCAGATTATTCACATAAGCCGCCAGATGTTTCCCATGATGAAAAGCAATCGTTTCACGACTAATCACTGGCTCCAAGGCCTCTGGCGCATACGTCAGCGCCATCAATGAAAACTTTCCCATATCTTTCTTGTCTTTAAAACGTTGTTTCTTCTTGTTCGTAATCGCAGCCTAAGATTCTCACTCGCCATCCAAAGGCAGTTCATCCAAATATTTGTCAAAGTCGCTCTGAAACAGACGGTCTTGTACGATTCGATATTTTTCGAATTCCGTCTCAGCATGTAGCACAGCTTCTTCATGGCTGACGCTACCTGCGTTGTCAAGCAAAGGCCGTTCATCACTGCTCAAATAGGCATCAATACGCATAGCCCAGTCCTCCATCGTCATCGGGATATGCCGTTTAGCACGACTTTCTGCAAACTCCAGTACTGCCGTAACAATACGCCCCATATCCTCCAGTTCCATTTGCTTCAGATAGTTCTTGGCGATTGACACGTCCGTCTTTACAATCTTTCCGTCTGGTGCATTCTCCCAAGAGGTAAGCCCCATGTGCTCCTTGTCAGCATCAGCTCTATCCATAATCAGTTCTGCTGCTGTACGCCCATGCACAGCATAGTGCATCTTGTTCTGAATCCGTTTGAAGAACAATCGCGTAGTAGGTGCGTCTTTGTTATAGTCCATGCTTGTGGCATAGATGTCTGTCAGTTTCTGATAGAAACGACGCTCAGACAGACGAATCTCACGAATCTCCGCTAACAGGTGCTCGAAGTAGTCTTCGTCTAAGAATGTTCCGTTCTCCATACGCTTCCTGTCAAGCACATAGCCACGAATGGCATATTCACGCAGGACACTAGTAGCCCATTGACGGAATTGCGTAGCGCGGATAGAATTGACGCGATACCCCACGCTGATAACGGCATCAAGATTGTAGAATTGTGTCATGTAGTTCTTGCCATCAGAGGCAGTTGCCGAGATTTTCTCGGTAACTGACTCCTTAACCAATTCACCGCTTGCAAATATGTTCTTCAGGTGAAGCCCCACATTGTCCGTTGAACAGTCGAACAGCATACCCATCGCCTTCTGGGTACACCAAACGGTCTTATCTTTATAGTACACCTCAATGCCCTGTTCCTTTCCTTCTGCTTGGAAGATTAGGAACTCTGCTGTACTATTTCTTATTTCTCTACGTTTTGCCATATCTTCAATATCGTTTGCACTCCAATGTCACTCGCTCACCTTTGAACAACGCTTCTTTTATTGTTTTTTTCGTCCATATTCATATAACGTTATTCTCCCTTATTCTATTGTCCTGTCAAAATGATCAGGAGAACCGTCCCCATGATTCCTATCTCGTTTCGTTTGCAAAGTTAATCAATTTTATCGAACTACACATTGTTTATTTCTTAAGAACAAATCAAAGACCTGTACCTATGATATCTCTAGAGTATGTAAATTCTTCAATTGAGAGCCATTTATCTACGACCTCTCTTTGAAATTGCTTGAGTAAGGATGGCTTAGATTGAATTATAGAGATAGAATCTAAAGGAATTAAGTAGAGTTCTTCTGGTATGGAAGGTTCTCCACCAACACCTAAAATGATAAATACATCCATCCCCTTTTCTGTAGCATATTCTTGATAATGAGCGATTTGTTCAGATATGAACAAAGGCTGAGTAAGTCTTCTTGGAATATGATTTCGCCATTTGCACTCAACGGCAAACTTCCTTTTTCGTCTGCCTTCCTTATATTCAAGCACAAAGTCAGGATAAGAGTTGCTGACAGGACTAATATCTCCCAATGATTTATCTCCTCGCCATTCTAATAGTGAATATGTCTTTGTTTCATTTAAGTCGAAGAGTTCTAAAATGAAATCTTCAAACTCTCGTCCCTTTAACACCTCTTCAGGTAATGTGATTGCTTTAATTCTGTTACGGACAGAGATATAGCTTCTTAATAATTTCTTCTTGATAGCGTGAAGACCCATATCTTCATAGAACATTCGCAATAGAATTTTATCTTGCCATACTGTCCAGCGTTGATGTGTAGGTGAAGCCAATGGTTCGGCTACACTCATTATTTCTTCTTGCTCCAGATAGCGCACATGATATACCCCTGCCAAGAGTGGAAAGATACTACCATTTTTGTTAATATAACCACAGACAATTTTCTCTGCCATCTGTATCATATACTGGTTTCTGAGTCTTGGTGTCAGTCCAACTCCATGAGGTTCATCACGCTGGAGAATCAGAATGAGCATGCGTTGCTCTGTCAATGCTTTATTTATCTGTACATTGTACTTATCAGTAAATCGATTCATAACCACAAGAATCGTTGGTACTTGATTCACGAGTAAAGCCCTCATCACTTCATCTTCCAATTCTGATGAATTAAAGCAGATGACACAATCGTCAACAGTAAGAGAATCTACCCAAGCAAATATTTTGTCGTACTGAGAATAGGGTGCGTGTTTTGAACAAAGAAAGAGCGATTTCTCTCTGTTCAACAAATCTTCGTTACCTATTTTGCTAATAATCTTCATAATTCTCAACAATTGAGCAAAGGAGAATTCTCTTCAGATGTATAATCAAAACGAATCAAGGAACCGTCCCATGATCTACACTCATACCTCATCAATAATCTCCACAAAAGCTAAAATGGCAAATCGGTTTCCGTACTATCATCACGGTTTGGAACTCCAGGATAACCATATTCTCTTATCAAAATATCCTTCTCCCATTCAATATCCGCATAGTCACCCATCAACAGAACCAAGATTTCGCTATAGTATTTAACCAAAGGGACAATATTCTTACTATAAACAATATCTGTTATCACCTTGGACAGAAAGAACTCATTATTATAACCTTGAATCTTCTTTGTAAAAACATCTTCTATATTTACTAATTTCTTCAGATAGTAGAAATAATAGGAAAATAATCTGTATCTGCTTTTTCGGCTAGATAGTGATTCGTTTGCTATATCTTTAATTTCATTATTCTTTCCAATAAACCTATATAATAGTTTTACCGTCTTTTCTTGCCTTTCCTCAGAGAAAGTATCATTTATAAAACAAAACATATAATCTTTATGGGCATCTAAACCGTCATAATCAAACTCCTTGGGTTTGATATTATATGCTACCATTAAAGCGCAAACTGCCTTTGCTAACAATGGGTCTTTATCACTAATAGGTAAGAAAGTGTCGCTATCTATGACTAGCCTCCCTTCGTCATTAGATATGGACAGTAGTTTCTTTAATAAATGAAAGCCATTGAAATGGTTGTATTTCTCCACGAGGAACCAGTTTGGCTTGACTATTTCAAATGAAAAGGAATTATCTTTAAGTTTATTGGAGTTATTTGGATTCTCCGTTGATACAGGCGGTACAGGTGGAACAAAAGGTTCTATTGGTTCACCATGAAGATAAGAACAAAGCACAGGTTTTCCATAACCATAATCATAATCACAATCACAGATAAAAGCCTCCTTGGTCATTACCATATTATTTCCATCCAAATAATTAATCTCTTGTTGATTAGAGGTATCTGCGTCCCAAAATTTACCTTTTCCACATTGCTTTGTCACATACATTATATTCTTCATATTCCACTCGGAATCTCTAAAGATGAACCAATCTGTTAGGTCAGATTCAAATTCGGAAAAGGAATAACCTAGGAAGAGGTCATTCTCATATTTTTCCTCTACCCTATTTGCCTTTACAAGTATTGTCTTATCTGCATTAAGGATTTTACCATACGGTTCAACGGAAATAATGTAATATAATGCCATAATTCTTATTTATTTGATGTAATTAAAATGGTAAAACATCAGCACTCCCTTTGCATCTTGGGGAGTGATACTTGCAATCAAGCTGTTGTTGCTATTTCTGACCTCTCTATTTGTATTAATAGTAGCCAGCATGGAGTTATTGGCATTCCGTATGGTCTGGCTGTTGGCTGTTGTTCCCAGAGCCAGAATCACAATCATCAATATAAACAGTCTCTTCATATCTTTATGTATTATTTGAGTAAAATAATATCGCTCATATGAGACATATGCGTTATCACAATCAACGATTCCGTACATCGTTATTATTCTTTTTTAATCACAACATAATTTGGTGTACAAGTTTTATCGAATGGCGCAAAGGGGTCAGGCACTTCTGTGTCCCAAATCAGAGATTATCTTCTTAACAACAGGAATCATTGCAGGGATATCCTCTTCAAGTGTTCTAAACACCACATCGGTATCTATTTCAAAATAGTGGTGAGAAATCTTGTCACGCATACCCATTACACCCTTCCAATAAACTTCTGGGTAATTCTTAAGTAGCTGACCACCTGTTACTTTATCTAAGCCTTTGACAGTCTCCCCTAATGCAATAAGATTCATACAAATCGCGTCAAGTCTCAGCATGCCTCCAGGAGAACACAAGAAATCATTGGGAGTCTCTACTACAGATGATCTTTCTGTAATAAGATCCAACATCGCTTTTATCTTCTGAAGACTGTCAAGCGTGATTTCTTTATCAAACGTAGATTCCATCTCTTAAGATTCTCTGCCTGAGTAGACTGTTCATATTATCGCGAACGCGAACTAAATCAACCTTGCTGCCTAACAATTGTTCTAATTCGGATTGAATCATGTCCAAGGTAAGAAAAGAGGGGGCCAGACCTTCGTAGCAGACATCGATATCGCTGTCTAGTGTTTGTTCACCACGAGCCACAGATCCAAAGATACCAAGTTTGCTAATTCCATATTTTTCCTGAGCCGTTGGTTTGTAACGTCTCAGCAAACTTATTATCTCATCTCTTGATTTCATATCTTTCTGAATACCTTTGACTTCGCAAAGATAGGCATAATTCTATCAACTTCCAAATTTTTTAGGATAAAAATGTATCAAATAATATTTTTCTCGTATATTAACGCTGTGCTTACAAGATGTCAGACACTTGTAAGAGCATCATTATTCATCATTCAGGCCCTTCTTCCGTTTTGTCAGGCAGCAGATAGTTGCTGACTGGCCACCTGAGCCATCTATCGCTTGAACGGCTCAGCCTTGGGAGATGGGATAGACTGAATCAAGCGGAAAAGCAGCTCTGTATCAGCGACATCCGTCAGTCGCATCTTGCCATCGGCTGCACGAAGTTTCAAAGCGTGACAATTTGTCACGGTTTCATTCCCTTCTGCTTTCAGACGTTGTTTCAACTTTCTCCAATAGGCAGTAGGATCCTTACTCTCTGTGAGTACGCCACATACATCTACGATAGAGAAATACCATTTCTCCTGCTCGTCATCCCATACCGTGCGGACTTTCTGCTCTTCAAAGAGTTGTATTGCTTGTTTCTTTGTCATGATTCATTCCATATCGTTTTTAGTTTGTCATCGCCCTTCATGTGGCGATTCGTGCACAAAGATATGAAAAGTTTTTGAAAAGTTATGCTATATAGAACAAAAAAATGCATCTATATGTCAATCTTTACTTAGGTTCAGCGGAAACAGAGACTGGGCAGTATATGCGTAGCCTATATGCCGGGAAATGGCGGGAAACATCAAACACCTACCTCAACACCTAACGCGCTATCCCCCCCCTTGTATAAAGGGGTTTCAGAAGATTTTGGTAGGTGTTGGGATTATTTAGCACAGAGTTATTATTCCGTCTGGTTTTGCTATCTGGACATAGCAAAACAGCGGGTACTTTTGTAAGTATATATACTTAAGGGTTGTTAAGATGCCTTGCAAGACAGTAAGGGATGCCTACTAACGGAGTAAGGGATGCTTGTTATAGGGGTATAACAGGCATCCCTTACTGTATGACTAGACGTCTCTTACTGTGTTACCTGACGTCTCTAACAATGTTAGAAGGCATCAATGACGCAAGGCTGAAGTGAGCCCACATTTTCAACTGGAGACAATTTGTCACCGTTTCATTTCAATCTTCTTTGACGATGGGGTAGAGCTCGATGAACTCACCTTGATGGTTTTGGCCGTCATTGATCAGTTCGGCAAACTTCTGGCCGACAGTTTCGATGTCGTGGAAGCCAGGGAGCGACATGTTGCCATTGAGATCCGTTGTGGTGGGGCCTGGGTGAACGGAGAAGATTCCCACAGGCGTACCAGCCTGCTGGAATTCGATGGCCATCACGCCCATCATCGCATTTTGTGCTGCCTTGCTGGCGACATAGGCCAGGGGGTGCCAGTAGGGACTGACTTCTGAGGGTACGGTGATGTTGGCAATACGACCGTTGTTCTTGGCAATCAGGGGTATCAGGGCCTTGGTGAGGGCGAAGGTGCCGATAAAGTTCACGTCGAGCGTCTCGCGGATAATGTTGATCTCCGTATGTTCGCTGTCAACGCTCATGTCGCCAGGAATACCGGCATTGTTGACGAGCAACGACAAATCAGGAAACCGCTCGTTGATCTCCTTGGCGGCCTGTTCGATGCCGGCAAGGTCTTTCAGTTCGATGTTGACCCAACCAAGTACGCCGATGCCTTGCGACTTCAGATCCTCAATGGCTTTTGAAGCGCGCTGTTCATCACGAGCACCGATAACTACCTCCCAGCCGCTGAGGCCGAGATATTTTGCTATTCCAAATCCGATGCCCTTGTTGGCACCTGTTACTAAAACAATCTTTTTTCCCATTTCTTTCTATTTTAATGTTTTGCGCCTGCAAAGGTACGCCTTTTTCAGGGAATACCCAAAGGATGAAGTCGGTATTTACAAATGTACCTCTTTATCTACCACTTCGCCATTCAGGATCTTGAAGGAATTCAGATGGACACCCTCATGAAGCGACAGAATGGCATAGCGGATGTTGGGGTCGTTGGCCAGACGGAGGTCCTCCTGAGAGGGGCGCGAGGGCGAGGCAGGATGGCTGTGCCAGTTGGCGAGGATCTTCAGGCCCTTGCTTCGGGCATAGCGGAGGGCAGCGAACTGGTCTTTCGGAGCAAATGAGAAATGCTCCGGCGAGTGGTCGATGTTCTCCATCCAGTAGTTCTCGGTGACTACATCGCCTTCAGGGCCGCTGGTGCCCAGCAGGTAGCCGCACGTCTCGTTGGGTGCGTCCTGCCGGGCCTGGCTGATTAATTCATCTATGATTTCTTGTGGTATCTTCATTTTTCAATGCATAATTAATAATGCATAATGCATAATTATCGTTCAATGCTTTAAGTCGCAGGCGGCCTGTTCGTAGTCTATCAGGTGGTCGATGGTGGGATGAGTGCCGCAGATGGCGCAGGAGTCACGGTGTCGGACTGGCACCGTACGGAACTGCATGGTCTTGGCATCGAAGGTGAGCAGGCGGTTGGTCAGCAGTTCGCCGATGCCCGTGAAATACTTCAGCGTCTCAGCGGCCTGGATGGTGCCCAGCATGCCGGCGATAGCCCCCAGTACGCCAGCCTGCGAACAGGTGGGTACGGCTCCTGTGGGAGGCGGTTCCTTGAACATGCAGCGGTAGCAGGCTGTGCCAGGCAGGTGGGTGAACGTCTGGCCGTTGAAGCGCAGGATGCCGCCATGCGAGAAGGGCTTGCCCGCCATCACGCAGGCATCGTTGATGAGGAACTTCACGGGGAAGTTGTCCGTCCCGTCGACGATGAAGTCGTACTCCTTGATGATGTCGAGCGCGTTCGACGAGTCGAGGAACTTGTAATAGGTCTCAACCTTTACGTCGGGGTTGATGGCCTTGATCTTCTCCTCAGCACTCTTCACCTTCGGCACGCCTACGTCCTTCGTGAAGTGGATCACCTGTCGCTGGAGGTTGCTCAGATCGACGACGTCGGCATCCACGATACCAATCGTGCCGATGCCAGCCGCAGCGAGGTAGAGCGAGACGGGAGCCCCCAGTCCGCCAGCACCAACGACGAGCACACGCGCGTTCATTATCTTTTCTTGTCCCTCCACGCCGACATCCTGTAACAGGATATGACGGGAATATCGCTGTATCTGTTCTTCTGTAAAGTCTATCATAGCGGAAGCAAATTTTTCACTTTTCACTCTTCCTTTTTACCTTAGGCATCCTCCTCCCATGAAATACAGGAAATCGACCTTGTCACCTTCCTTGATCTGGATACTGTCCCAGTCGTCGCGTTCGGCGAACTCCTCGTTCACCTGCACGCTGACCATCTCGGGGTTCTCTACCAGCAACTGCCTGATCAGTTCACTCACGTTGAGCGGCAGGCTCACTTCCTGCGCGTCTCCATTTACATAAATCTTTGCCATAACTATTTGAGTTTGAATCACGCTGCAAAGGTACGGTGATTCCCTGAATGCCACAATCCCACAGGGATGGTAAATCGCATACCATATCAAGGGTATGCGAAATGCCACGAATGGGCGATTGCCGGAGTGCCAAAACCGCCGTACCTTTGCACCCAGATTCAAACTCATACATTATGGCAGGAAACAAGAAACTAAGCATCATCGCCTTCAGCGGCGATTTCGACAAACTGACGGCAGTATTTACATTAGGTACGGGCGCGGCAGCCGTAGGCTATGAGGTGAACATCTTCTTCACCTTCTGGGGTCTCGACGCCATCAAGCAGAAGCAGGGGCGCGCCTTCATCGGCTCTAACTGGCTGACGAAGACCTTCGGCTTCATGATGGGCGGCCTCGCTGCGACACCCACGAGTCGCTTCAACTTCCTCGGTGCAGGTCCCAAGATCTTCCGTTACCTGATGCGCAAGAACAATGTGGCAACCCTCGAAGAACTCGTGGAGGCAGCCAAGGAACTCGGTATCAACCTCTATGCCTGTGAGATGGCGATGCATGTGCTGGGGCTGAAGAAGGAGGACTTCATCCCCGAGGTGAAGGACGTGCTCGGCGTGGCGACATTCCTCAATATCAGCGAAGGAGGACAGACGCTTTTTATTTAAAAGTAAAAAAGTAAAAAGGTAAGGATATGGCAACAAAGACATTAGACATTACGAAGGAGCACTGCCCGATGACCTTCGTCAAGACCAAGATCGAACTCTCGAAACTTCAGACGGGCGACATTCTGGAAGTGCTGCTCAGTGAGGGCGAGCCCCTCGACAACGTGCCCCGCAATGCCAAGGAGCAGGGCTACAACGTGCTCTCCGTAGAGCATGTGGAAGGCACGACGCATAAGGTCGTGATAAAAAAGTAAAAAGGTAAAATAAGTATAACATTAAAAAACTCAAACGATTATGGCAGATTCAAATTTACAGCGCAGTGTGACCACTGCTACCGCCAGAAGACTGGCAACGACCACCAAGACCGCCCCGCAGATGGGCTCCATCACTCCGAGACTCCTGCTGAAACTCCTGCCCTGGGTGCAGGTCAGTGGCGGCACCTTCCGCGTGAACCGCACGAAGGTGGAACTGCGGAAGAACGACCGCCTGCCCATCCAGTACATCAACGGCGTGCCCTCGTTCACGGCCAAGAACCTGAAGGCGATACCCCTTTTCTCGGAGTTCGACGATGAGATCCTGCACCGTCTGGTGAGTTCGTTCGAAGCCAAGGAGGTGGACGTGGACAAACTCTTCGTGGAAGAGGGTAAGGACAAACAGCGTTTCTTCATCGTGGCCAGCGGTCAGGCAGAGGTCATCAGCAAGGGGCCTCATGGCGAAGACCTGCGGATAGCGCTCTTGGGCGACGGTGAGTATTTCGGTGAGGCAGACTTGCTCGACGAGCAGGAATCGACGGTCTCCGTCAGGGCCATCACGCCAACGGTCTTCCTGGGCCTGAAACTGAAGGAACTCATCAAGTTTATCAAGGAGGTGCCCGACTTCCGCGAGACATTCAACAAGGCCGTTGACAAGCAACTGCGCCTGAAGGCTTCGGTGAATGACAATGGCGAGAAGCACATCGACCTGGTGAGTGGTCATGAGGAGGACAACATCATCCCCGAGACCTACATCGACTACGAAGAGAACCCCACGGAGTACTCGCTGAACACGTTGCAGACGGTAGTGCGGGTACATACCCGAGTCAGCGATCTCTATAATAATCCCTACAATCAGTTGGAAGAGCAGTTGCGCCTCAGCATCGAGAGCATCAAGGAGCGCCAGGAGTGGGAACTCATCAACAACAAGAAGTTCGGCCTGCTGGCTGCCGCCAACCCCGCCTACCGCATCACCACCCGCTACGGTGCCCCGACGCCTGACGATCTCGACGAACTGCTTTCGCTCGTATGGAAGGAGCCGGCCTTCTTCATCGCCCATCCAAGGGCCATCGCAGCCTTTGAGCGTGAATGTACATGGCGCGGTGTGCCTCCTGTGACGACAGACCTCTTCGGCACGAAGGTCATCCTGTGGCGTGGTGTGCCCCTGATTCCTTCAGACAAGGTGGAGGTAGAGGGCCAGTATCTGACAGGTCGCGGCGTGGGTACGACGAAGATTATCCTCGTACGTGTCGGTGAGAAGAGCCAGGGCGTCGTAGGCCTGCACCAGAGCGGCATCCCCGGGGAGATAGCACCCTCACTCTCAGCCCGCCTGATGGGACTCGACAAGTTCGGCGTGGCTTCGTATCTGCTCACGAAGTACTTCTCGCTGGCTTCCCTCACCGATGATGCCATCGCCGTGCTCGAGAACGTCGAGGTGGGCTATTATCATGACTATCAGCATAGGAATAAAGTAGAGAAATAAATGATCGATATAGCAGAACTCAATAGTTTTCCGACACAGGACGGTGGTTCACTGGCTCTGTTGAAGGAAATCGCACAGAAATACTGCCCTGAGGAACTACAGGCGGAGCGGAAGGCGATGTTGCCCGACGAACAACTGAACCTCTCGGAGATAGAAGCAGGCTTCAAGCAACTTCTGGCTGGAGGCAGCGGCTACGGCGAACTTCCTTACCTCGGAGATACAGATGCTCAGACGAAGACCATTCCTCATGAGGACGGCTTCGGCATCGGCATCCCCGAGACACAGAAGCTGCGCAACCTGCACTACGAGGAGGCCGACACGCTGAACTCCGAGCAGATCAAGAAGGACTTCCCCGTACTGCATCAGAAGGTGAACGGCCACGACCTGGTATGGCTCGACAATGGTGCCACCACTCAGAAGCCCATCCAGGTGATTGACAAGATATCGGATTATTATAAGAACTATAATTCGAATATCCACCGTGGAGCACATACACTGGCAGCCCGTGCGACGGATGCCTACGAAGAGGCTCGTGAGAAGGTGCAACGGTTCATCAATGCTGCTACGAGCGAGGAGATCATCTTCGTACGTGGTACCACTGAGGGCATCAACCTTGTGGCACAGACCTACGGCCGACAGTTCCTCACGCCTGGCGACGAAGTCATCGTCTCTGAGCTCGACCATCATGCCAATATTGTACCTTGGCAGCGTGTTGCTCAGGAACGTGGTGCTACCTTACGCGCTATTCCTACAGACCAGAACGGCGACCTCATCCTCTCGGAACTGGAACGACTCATAACGCCTCGGACCCGTTTTGTGAGTGTGGGGCATGTAAATAACACTTTCGGCACCATCAACGACGTGCAGCGTATCATCGACATCGCACACTCGCACAACATCCCCGTTCTCATCGATGGTGCGCAGTCGATAGCCCACACACCTGTGGATGTACAAGCCCTTGGTGCAGACTTCTTCGTGTTCAGCGGACATAAGATCTACGGGCCTAATGGCATCGGTGTGGTCTATGGACGTAAGGAACTTCTGGATAAGATGCAGCCCTGGCAAGGTGGTGGTAACATGATTAAGGACGTGACCATCGAGCGCACGGAATACAATGTGCCGCCTGCCCGCTTTGAGGCCGGAACCCCCAACGTGGCCGATGCCATCGGACTCGGTGCTGCCCTCGACTACGTAAGCCATCTCGGCATCCGCAACATCGAGCACCACGAGCACCAGTTGACGGAATATGCCCGCGAACAACTCGGACAGATTCCGGGTCTGACGCTCATCGGCAATCCCAAGAACCGTGTGTCAGTTGTGTCGTTCGTGCTCGACGGCATCCCTGTGCCCGAAGTCGGTACATTGCTCGATAAGGAGGGTATAGCCGTGCGTGCAGGTCACCATTGCGCTCAACCCGCCTTGCGCGCCCTAGGTTATGAGATGAGTGTCCGTCCCACCTTCGCTCTCTACAATACTCGTGAAGACGTGGACAAACTTGTGATTGCAGTGAAAAAGATAATCGGACGATAATGCAGTACGAAACGAAAATACTGACAACGAAGTATCAAAAGCCTGATGCTTACGGGGCCCTTTCGATGCCCGTCTACTATACGGCGGCGTTTGAGTTTGAGTCTGCCAAGGCCATGGGCGACGCATTTTGCGGTCGTTCCATGGCCCCGTCGTATGCCCGTATTGCCAATCCTACGACCACCTATCTGGAGGAACGTGTACGGCAACTGACGGGGGCAACAAGCGTGACGGCACTCAACACGGGCATGACGGCTATTCACTATGCACTGACAGCTGTCAGCGCTGCAGGACTCAACATCGTGGCCTCAAAACATCTGTTTGGCAATAGCGTCTCGCTGATTCGCGACACGTTGGGCAACTTCGGCGTGGAGCCCCGCTTTGTCGATTTCACGAAACCAGAGGAGGTGGAGGCGCAGATTGATGATAAGACCTGTGCCCTGTTTTTCGAAATTATCACCAATCCGCAACTCTTCGTGGCAGATATCCGGAAGTTATCCGACATCGCCCACAAGGCTGGTGTACCCCTGATTGCTGATACGACCATCGTACCCTTCTCCACATTCCGGGCTGTTGACTTCGGTGTGGATATCGAGGTGGTGTCGAGCACGAAGTACATCTCTGGTGGTGGCACAGGATTAGGTGGGCTACTCATCGACTATGGCCGCTTTGACTGGAGTCAGGCGCCCTGCCCAGCCCTACAAGCACGAACCAGGCGCGTTGGCAAGAATCTGGCTTTCACGGCTCGTGTCAAGACAGAACTCGTAACTAATCTTGGTGGACTGATGACGCCTCAGGTGGCCTATATGGAAACCCTCGGTCTCGATACGCTCGACATCCGGTTCCGACGGCAGACAGAGACCACGTTGTGGCTCGCCCGTCAGTGTCAGCAACTGCCTGAGATCAAGCACGTCAACTACACCGGCTTAGAGGATAATCCTTTCTACGAACTCTCTCATAAGCAGTTCGGCCCTTTACCTGGCGCCGTCTTCACCATCGACCTCGAATCGAAAGAGGCCGCATGGACGTTCATCGACAAACTGCAGATTATCCGTCGCGCCACAAACCTCTTCGACCGTAAGTCGCTGGCCATCCATCCAGCCTCAACGATCTTCGGACTATTCACCGCCGAACAGTGTGCAGAGATGTCTGTCCCCGACACCACCGTCCGCCTCAGCATCGGCCTCGAAGCCGGTGAAGATCTTCTGGAGGACATCAAGCAGAGCCTGACAGGCTAAAGTTTCCTGCCTCTACAAATGACATCAAGTTCTCATCAAGAATATGAGAATTAGAGAATTATGCAAGCCATTAGGACCAGTAAATATCACGTCTAATCTGCACGATATTCTCTAATTCTCCAATTCTTGATAAATAATATGTGTAATTCTCTTAGATATAGAACTCAGAAGAGTCTACCAGACCTGCCCGTAAGGCATACTTGATAACTTCGTGGGCCGTATTGATGCCCAGTTTGCGGAAGATGTTCTTGCGGTGGGTGGTGATGGTGTGAACACTTGAGAAACGCTCATTGGCGATCTCCTTGGTGGTTTTGCCTTGGGCGATAGCCCTCACGATTTCCGTCTCTGTCTCCGTCAGAATACTGGGGTGATCGTCCTCCTGCTGTTGGTTGATAATCACTTCCAGTGCACGCTGACTGATGAACCGCTGATGAAGGCTGACGACCTGCAAAGCCTCACGCACCTCACCCAGCGGTCCGTCCTTGAACACGATACTGAACTGGTGGGAGGCATAGACCACACGACGCAGGAACTTCGGTGTCAGTTCATCGCTGATGAGTATCCACTCTGAGAGTGCAAAACGCTCGGCAACTATCAGGAGTTGGTCTTCATCGGCAAAATCGAACAGGGTGTAGTCGAGCAACACCACTGCGTTCTCGTGTTTCTTCAGCAATTCCACAAGCCCCGCCTTGTCTGTGGCCCTGAAGACACTTGACTCCGGCACTTGACTGACAATACCCTCCAAGGCATATCTTGTCAGTTCCTGATTGTCTGCTAATATATACTTTGACATAAAGATAGGATTTTGGGTGCAAAGGTACAAAGATTAGAATAGCGCACCAAACGCAGCGCCAAAATTAGAAAATACAACCAAGAATCAGCAGACTGTACTGCAATCATTCTGATTTGACTCAGAAGAAAAGCATTCGGTAGAATATTATTCCAAAACATTTAAATTCACTTAAAATGAGGCTGCAAAATGTATGTATTTGATGAATTATCGCTACTTTTGTGCCCACAAATCGACAAACAATAAACTATCATCAACAATGAAGACTGACATACAGATAGCACGGGAATGTGAACTGAAGCCCATTGGCGACATCGCTGCACAGTTAGGAATAGCCCCTGAGGATATTGAGCCCTACGGACGGTATATGGCCAAAGTGCCGGTATCGCTGATCGATGAGGAGAAGGTGAAGCAAAGCCGTCTGATCCTGGTGACAGCCATCAGTCCAACGAAGGCCGGCATCGGCAAGACCACCGTCAGCATCGGCCTGACGCTGGGGCTGAACAAAATCGGGAAAAAGGCCGCCGTGGCCTTGAGGGAACCGTCGCTCGGACCCTGCTTCGGCATCAAGGGAGGTGCTGCCGGTGGCGGCTATGCACAGGTGCTGCCGATGGAGAAAATCAACCTGCACTTCACGGGTGACTTCCATGCCGTAACCTCTGCCCACAACACCATCAGCGCCCTGCTCGACAACTATATCTACCAGCATCGCAAGGACGGTTTCTCACTGCGGGAGATCTACTGGAAGCGGGTGCTCGACGTGAACGACCGTGCCCTGCGCAATGTGGTGACGGGACTGAGAGGTGACGGAGTGGTCTCTGAAACGGGCTTCGACATCACACCAGCCTCTGAACTGATGGCCATCCTCTGTCTGGCGACGAGCGAAGAAGACCTGCAGCGGCGTATCGAGAACATCGTGCTCGGCATCACCGCCGACGGCAAGCCCTTCCGCGTCAGCGACCTCGGCGTGGCAGGAGCCATCACCGTGCTGCTGCGCGATGCACTCTCGCCCAATCTGGTTCAGACTACGGAGCATACGCCAGCCTTCATCCACGGTGGACCGTTTGCCAACATCGCCCACGGCTGTTCAAGTGTTCTGGCCACCAAGATGGCCATGAGTTACTGCGACTATGTGGTGACAGAGGCTGGCTTCGGGGCTGACCTCGGGGCTGAGAAGTTCTTCGACATCAAGTGCCGCAAGACTGGTCTGCAACCCCGACTGGTAGTGATTGTTGCGACCACACAAGGGCTGAAGATGCACGGAGGGGTGGATCCCGACCACATCAAGGAACCCAATGCCGAGGGGCTGAAGGAAGGTCTGAAGAACCTGAACCGCCATATCAACAACATGCAGGGCTTCGGGCAGCCCGTTATCGTTACGCTGAACCGCTTCGACTTCGATTCGGCCGAAGAGATTGACATTGTCCGTAAGAACTGTGAGGATCTGGGAGTAGGCTTTGCCGTCAACGAAGCCTTCCTGAAGGGTGGTGAAGGAGCCGTGGAACTGGCACAACAGGTGGTCGACACCATCGACAGGATACAGCCCCTACCCATCCATTTCACCTACCCGGAGAACGATTCGATAGAAGGTAAGATCGAGAAAGTTTGCAAGCGTATCTATGGAGCCGCTGCCATGGAATTCACCAAAACAGGCAAGAAACGGTTGGAGGCTATCCGCGAGATCTTCGGAGATGACAAAGACATCGCCCGCTATCCCGTGTGCATCGCCAAGACACAGTTTTCCTTCTCTGCCGACTCCACCCGCTACGGCTCACCAGAGGGCTTCACCATCCGTATCCGCGACGTCATCCTGAACTGCGGTAGTGAAATGATCGTGGCCATCGCTGGCGATATGCTCCGCATGCCAGGACTGCCGAAGAGTCCTCAGGCAGAGCGTATCACCATCGAGAACGGCGAGATCGAAGGACTGTCATAACATGCAAGTCAGAAGTTCCACTTCACTGCCAGTGTCGGATTGACGAAGAATGTCTGGTCGCTGCCAGGCTTCATATTAAAAACAAAGTTATTACTGAACTCCACCTCGCTACCAATGCTGAAATGGTCGGTGACATTATACCAGAACTGAGGTTCTGAGAGGATTACGAGTTGTCCGTGCCCATCGGCCTTCTCGCCACGCCAGAAGTCGATAAAGCCAGAGAATGTGCATTTCTTCTGGGCGAAGGTGGTGCTCCAGACACCCGTCAGTTGGAAACTGGGGTAAGAACTCGTTCCCTCGTAACTCTTGAAATAGTGCTTGTACATCAGTTGTACCGACCACGTTTTGGAGAAATCAGCAGAGTGACCGTTGTAAGCAGGTCCAATCAGGGCAGCATGCTGATAACTGCCAGTCACATGGTACAGTCCGCCATCATACTCTACATGGGCAGCAAAGGGTGAGTTCGTGCCGAGGTTAAACTCTCGTGAGATCTCAGTATAGGCACTACGGAGGAACTTACGACTGAGGTCGATGTCGACAAAGTAAAACCAAGAGCCCCAGTCGTCGGCTTTGAACTGTTCAAGAGTAACAGTGACTTTCTGACGGTCTGGCTGTTCATCGCCATAGATGTTACGACCGAAGTCGTAGTGTACTTGTACATTTTGTGCCTGGACGGTGAGAGCCACTATGGCCATGAGGGCAATAGAGAATAACTTTTTCATACTTGTTTTTTATTGTTTACTGTTTATTGTCTATAGATTATTGATGATTACTCCTAGCGGACAATAATCCCACCATCAATCTGGCGGCATTATCGGGGGCTTTCAGGTCACCTAACCTGCGACTTACCTCAGCATAGCCTTCGAGCATACGCTCACGGTCTGGTCCGGAGAGGATCCTATCCAGTTCATGACGGATATGACTGACGGTGAAGGTATCGGCCAAGAGTTCTGTAACCACCTCACGGTCGGCAATCAGGTTGACAAGTGAGATATAAGGTACTTTAATAAGGTAACGACGCACAATGCGGGCTATCTTTGGCAGTGGCAACTTGTAGCACACCACCTGAGGCACATTGAAAAGAGCCGTCTCAAGGGTAGCCGTACCACTGGTGACGAGGGCTGCATGTGCCTTAGAGAGCAAGTCATAGGTCTGACCATGAACCACCTCTACCCCACTCTCCGCCAGGAATGGCTCATAATAGGCAGGATCGATGCCTGGGGCACCAGCAAGGACCACACGGTAATCCTTCATGTAGGGTTTTACGGACTCTATCATCGTGGGGAGGTTATCCTTGATTTCCTGCCGGCGAGAACCGGCAAGGAGGGCGATGATTTTTTTAGTGGAAGGTGGAAAGCGGAAAGTGGAAGGAGATATGTCTGCGGTAGAAGTATTCTCATTCCTCATTCCACTTTCCTCTTTCCACTCTCTGATCTCATCGGCAGTAGGGTTACCCACATAGTGAATCGGATAATGGTGCTTCTTTTCGAAAAAATCCACTTCGAAGGGCAGGATGGAGAAGAGTTCGTCGACATCACGACGGATATTCTTGATGCGGTATTCCTTCCAAGCCCAGATCTTAGGAGAGATATAGTAATAGACGGGAATATTTGTCCGTGATTTTACATATTCAGCAATCTTCAGATTAAAGCCTGGATAATCTATCAGGATGACACAATCAGGTTGCCATGTCAGGATATCCTGTTTGCAAAACTTCATATTCTTCAGGATGGTTGGAAGATGAAGCAGAACAGGAATCACGCCCATATATGCCAGATCACGATAATGCCGGACACGTGTTCCTCCGACATCTGACATCAGGTCGCCTCCAAAGAAACGGAAGTCTGCCTCTTTGTCAATTTCCTTCAGTGCCCACATCAGATGCGAGGCATGGAGGTCACCTGAGGCTTCACCGACTATAAGGTAGTACTTCATTTTTTTGTTGACAGTTTACAGTTTACGGCTTACAGATGATTACCATTAAACCACTCTGAGACCTGATCCATGGCGGAGTAGGCCGTAACGTCTATACGGGTTGGAGTGATGGCCACATAGCCATGGGTAAGCGCCCAGTTGTCGGTATCCTCCGCTTCCGGTTCGTCGTTCTGGTAGTGACCCACCATCCACCAATAATCATAGCCTCGCGGATGGTGGCACTTCGTCACTTCACTATCCCAAGTGCCATGAGCCATACGGCAGACCCTCACACCTTTAAAATCGCCCTCTTCCAACAAAGGGAAGTTGACATTCAGACACACCCCTTTGGGCAGTCCTTCGGCCAAAATCTTCTCCGTGATAGTTTTGACGAACGGACGGAGGGGTTCAAAGTCAGCATCATCGCGATGGTCGCAGAGTGAGAAGGCCACCGAGGGAATATACTTCATACAGCCCTCGAGTGTGACACCCATGGTGCCACTATAATGGGTATTGACAGACGCGTTATCGCCGTGGTTGATGCCTCCAATGACCATATCGGGCTTGCGTGGGCACAGTTCTGCCAAAGCCATCTTCACACAGTCGACAGGTGTGCCGTTGCACGACCATATCTGTATGCCATCGTGATTCTCCCTCAAATGGAGCCTCAACGGGGTCGTGGCAGAGAAGGCACACGAGAAACCGCTACGAGCCTCGTCAGGGGCACAGATGATGATATCACCATATTCAGATACCATCTCCACCAGTTGCCGGATACCCTTTGCCTGATAGCCGTCATCATTGGAAATAAGTAGTAAAGGTCGTTTAATTTCCATAAAATATCAATGATTTGACTGCAAAATTACGAAAAAAGGTTTAAATAAAAGGGATTCTCGACGGAAATTAGTAACTTTGTGCCCAAATTTCTCTATTAATATCAAGTAAAATTAGGATAATTAGAAATAAAGATGAGTAAAATCATAGCATTAGCAAACCAAAAAGGCGGTGTTGGTAAAACCACTACCACTATTAACCTGGCCGCTTCACTCGCCACACTGGAACAGACCGTACTGGTCGTAGATGCAGACCCTCAGGCCAATGCCTCCAGCGGACTGGGTGTTGACATCTCGGAAGTAGAGAGTTCTATTTATGAATGCATCATCAACAAGTCTGATGTCAGAGATGCCATCTATACGACCGACATCGACGGGCTTGATATCATCCCCAGCCACATTGACTTGGTAGGAGCAGAGATTGAGATGCTAAACCTGGAAAACAGGGAGAGGATCCTCAAGCATGTGCTGGAGCCCGTTAAGAATGATTATGACTATATCCTTATCGACTGCTCGCCTTCGTTAGGCCTCATCACTGTCAATGCACTGACGGCTGCCGACTCTGTCATCATTCCCGTACAATGTGAATACTTCGCACTGGAGGGCATTAGCAAGTTGCTGAACACCATCAAGATTATCAAGAACAAACTGAATCCGCAGTTGGAGATTGAAGGTTTCCTGCTGACAATGTACGACAGTCGTCTGCGTCTGGCTAACCAGATCTACGACGAAGTGAAGCGCCACTTCCAGGAACTGGTCTTCAAGACTGTCATCCAGCGCAATGTCAAACTGTCGGAAAGTCCCAGCCACGGTCTGCCCGTCATCCTCTATGATGCAGACTCCACAGGCGCCAAGAACCACCTCGCCCTGGCTCGCGAAATCATCCAAAAGAACAAATAGACTTATAACTATGGCTGTAAAAAAGAAATACGACCGTAATGTACTTGGACGAGGACTGGACAACATCGGAACAGGGAAAGGTCGCGGACTCGACGCCCTGATAGACACGGGTGATGTCCATGCCCAAGGATCGTCCAATCTGAACGAGATCGCCCTCAGCATGATCTCGCCTAATCCCAACCAACCACGAACAGACTTCGATGAAGCAGCACTGCAAGACCTGGCAGCCAGCATCCGTGAGATTGGTCTCATCACGCCCATCACCCTCAGACAGATGGGTGAGAATGACTATCAGATCATCGCCGGTGAGCGCCGTTGGAGAGCAGCGCAACTGGCAGGTCTCACTACCATCCCTGCCTATATCCGTACAGCGGAAGACGAGAAAGTGATGGAGATGGCACTCGTGGAGAACATCCAGCGCGAGGACCTGAACCCTATAGAGATTGCCTTGGCCTACCAACACCTGTCAGAGGCGACGGGCATGACCCAGGAACGGATCTCCGCCCGTGTTGGCAAGAGCCGCACGTCCATCACCAACTACTTGCGTCTGCTGAAACTGCCAGCACAGATCCAGATTGCCCTGAAGAACAAGGAAATCGATATGGGGCATGCCCGTGCCCTGCTGGCCATCGACAGTCCATCGACACAACTTAAGTTGTTCAAGGAGATTCAGCGTAACGGCTATTCGGTCAGGAAGGTAGAGGAACTGGTACAGAAACTGAAGAACGGCGAGAGCATCCAGACTGTCAAGAAGTCGGACTCTCAGTTGTCACTAGAATACAGTATCCTGCGCGACCGCCTGTCAGACCTCTTCAAGGTAAAGGTGCAGATGACCTGCTCTCCACAGGGTAAAGGTAAGATCAGCATCCCATTTGCCAATGAGGAAGAGTTGGAACATGTCATGAACATTATCGACAAGATCAAGAACTGATTGAGAGGTGAGAGGTAAGAGGTGAGAGGTAAAGAAATATATATACTGATTGCATTTTTCCTCCTGCTGGCAGCAGGAAGTCAGCAGGCCAAGGCACAAGAGCGTATAGGCCAAGACAGTCTGACTGTCACAACGTACGACAGCCTTTCCGTCGTTGTAGACACAACCTTCAGCAAGAAGAAGGAGGTTGGACGTGACTGGTCTACGTGGCGTCCTAATCCCAAAAGGGCTCTGTGGCTTGCACTTGTCATCCCAGGAGGAGGCCAGATCTACAATCGCAAATACTGGAAACTGCCACTCGTATATGGCGGATTCATCGGTTGTCTGTATGCCATGAGTTGGAACGACACGATGTACAAGGACTACTCCCAGGCCTATCAGGACCTGATGGACAAAGACCCTAACACGCAGAGTTATAACCAGTTCTTGCATCTCGGAACGCAAATCACCCCACAGAACGAGACCCGATATCAGGATATCTTCAGGAAGCGAAAGGACAAATACAGACGATGGCGCGACCTGAGTTTCTTCGTCATGATAGGTGTCTATGCCCTGTCAGTCATCGATGCCTATGTGGATGCCGAGTTGTCAGTATTTGATATCTCTGATGACCTTAGTCTGAGGGTAGAGCCCACGATTATCAACAACCGCTCATCCAACAACCCACTAGACGCTTCGTCGGTAGGACTGCAGTGCAGTCTGAACTTTTAAAGGTAAATAAGTGAATAGTTAAAAAGTGAACATATAAAAATTATATAATGAAGAAAAAACTAATGATACTCCTCGTTGCCGCTTTCCTTGGAGGAAATATCGGCTTGAACGCTCAAGTAGTCAACACCGACACTCCGACAGAAGAAGAATTCGAAGATGAATATGAAGACGGAGACGAAGAGGATGAAGAAGATGAAGAGGATGAAGAAGAAAGCGCAGAGGAATTGAGCGTTGACGAGTTCGCCGTCACTGATGAGGAAGGCAACGAGGAAGTCATCGAGTTCCCCGAGGCCATGACCTATGACCTCGACAGTCTGCTCAACCTCTATATGTCAAAGGCCTACCTGTCGCCTGGTGACTGTGAGATGAAAAACGAGAACCCCACCTATCCGAAGGAAGTTTATATCGAACGGCTCAGCCGCATCCCCTCAGTCCTGGAACTCACCTATAACGACATCGTCCAGCGATTCATTGACCGTTACAGCGGACGACTACGTTACTCGGTCAGTTATATGCTAGGCGCAGCCAACTTCTACATTCCCATCTTCGAGGAAGCCTTAGAGGCCTATCAACTGCCCCTTGAACTGAAATACCTGCCCATTATCGAATCAGCCCTGAACCCTAAGGCCGTGTCGCGGGCTGGGGCCACAGGACTCTGGCAGTTTATGCTGGGCACAGGCAAGCAATACGGCCTGGAAGTCAACTCCCTCGTCGATGAGCGTCGTGACCCTGTGAAGTCGTCGTATGCAGCAGCACGCTATCTGCGTGACCTATACAAAATCTTTGGCGACTGGAACCTGGTGATTGCCGCTTATAACTGCGGACCAGAGAATATCAACAAAGCCATCCATCGCGCCAATGCTTCCAAAACGGGACAGGCGAACGAGGCTCCGAATAAGGACTACTGGTATATCTATCCCTACCTGCCGGCAGAGACCCGTGGCTATGTGCCTGCTTTTATTGCTGCCAACTATATCATGACCTATTACTGCGAGCACAACATCTGCCCAATGACCACCCGTCTGCCAGCACAGAGCGACACTGTGATGGTGCACCGTGATGTGCATCTGGAACAGATTGCAGGTATCATCGGTACCGATGCCGATTTGTTACGCTCGCTGAACCCCGAGTATCGCCGTGACATTGTGCCAGGCAACACCAAGCCCTGTGCCATTCGTATGCCATTGGCCGATACTGGCAAATTCATTGATAATGAAGACTCTGTTTATAACTACCGGGTCAGCGAACTGCTGACAAAGCGCCTGGTCGCAGACGTCAACGATGATGTGCCTACCTACTCCCGCAAACGCGGTTCCTATAGTAGGAAAAGCGGCCGTTATAGCCGTCGTGCTGCCCGCAACTCACGCCGTGGCAGGGCTACGAGATCGAGATCAAGGGGTGGCAGTTCCGTTACCATCCAGCGCGGACAGACTTTGTCACAGATTGCCAAGCGCAATGGCACCACTGTCGCCAAACTGCGCAAGTTGAATGGTCTCAAGGGTAACAACATTCAGGCTGGCAAGAAGATCAGAGTCAGATAAGGCAGGAAGAGAAAAGTGGAAAGAGGAATTCTGAATGAGTAAATAGGAATGAGATATGGCAGAGGAAGATCTTAGACTGCAAGAAGAAGCGGATGACAAACTCATCAACGAGGCGTTTGAGAAACTGTTGAACGACTATGCCAATTCGCGTCATCGCAAGAAAGTAGACCTCATTACCAAGGCCTTCAACTTCGCACGTCAGGCTCATAAAGGCGTGCGGCGCCTCTCCGGAGAGCCATATATCATGCACCCCATCGCCGTTGCACAGATAGCCTGCTCGGAGATAGGTCTCGGCTCTACAAGTATATGTTCGGCACTGCTGCACGATGTCGTCGAAGACACGGACTATACCGTCGAGGATATCGAGAACATCTTCGGTTCGAAGATAGCCCAGATTGTCGACGGACTAACCAAGATCAGTGGTGGCATCTTCGGTGAGCAGGCCTCAGCGCAGGCCGAGAACTTCAAGAAACTGCTGTTGACGATGAGCGACGATATCCGTGTCATCCTCATCAAGATCTGCGACCGTCTGCACAACATGCGAACCCTTGACTCCCAGCCAGCCAACAAGCAATACAAGATTGCCGGTGAGACGCTCTATATCTATGCGCCTTTGGCCAACCGTCTGGGACTGAACAAAATCAAGTCAGAACTGGAGAACCTCAGTTTTAAGTTCGAGCATCCAGACGAATTTGCCAATATCGAAGCCAAACTGAAATCTACCCATGCCTCCCGCCACGAACTCTTCGACCAATTCACAGCCCCCATCAAAGAGGCTTTGGAGAAGATGGGTATCCAATATGAGATTAAGGAACGCGTGAAGAGTCCCTACTCCATCTGGAACAAGATGCAGAACAAGCACGTCACCTTCGAGGAGATCTACGATATCCTGGCCGTGCGTATCATCTTCACCCCTAAGGTCAGAGAAGAGGAGATCAATGAGTGTTTCAAGATCTACGTGGCCATCTCCAAGATTTACAAGTCACATCCAGACCGTCTGCGCGACTGGCTCTCACAGCCCAAGGCCAACGGCTATCAGGCCCTGCACGTCACCTTGATGTCGAAACAAGGCCGATGGATAGAAGTGCAGATTCGCTCCGACCGTATGGACGAGGTGGCAGAACAAGGCTTTGCCGCCCACTGGAAATACAAGGACGGCGTAGAAGAGGAGTATACGGAGGACGAGAATGAACTGAACGACTGGCTTCGTACCATCAAGGAAATCCTCGACGATCCCCAGCCCGACGCCATGGACTTCCTCGACACCATCAAGTTGAACCTCTTCGCCAGCGAAATCTTCGTGTTTACCCCTAAGGGCGAGATCCGGACGCTACCAGCCGATTGCACAGCCCTCGACTTCGCATTCTCCATCCACACCTTCCTCGGCAGCCACTGTATAGGCGCCAAGGTGAACCACAAACTGGTACCGCTGAGCCATAAACTGCAGAGCGGAGACCAGGTGGAGATCCTCACATCGAAATCGCAGCACGTCAGTCCGGCATGGATCAACTTCGTCTCCACCGCCAAGGCAAAGGCGAAAATCCAGGCTATCCTACGTCGAGACAACAGAGAGGTGCAGCGTAAGGGCGAAGAGATCCTGAACGAATTTCTGGAGAAAAACCATCATGAGCCCAGCCTTGCCCTGGCAGACCGTCTGGCAGAGTTCCACGGCTACAGCAAGCGCAACGAGTTCTATCTGGCCCTCGGTGAGAAGATTGCCATCTTAGGCGATAAGGACCTCGACGAACTCAGCGGTAAGACCAGGGCCACAGAGAGCATTGGCTGGCGCAAATACGTACCCTTCGTCGGAAAGAAGAAGAAAGAAGAGAGTCCTAAAGAAGACTTCTTCATCGTGCCTGAGAAGTTCAACCGCAAGAAGCCCATCTATATCAGCGAAGAGAACATCAACCTGTATAAGTTCGCCAACTGCTGTCATCCCATCCCTGGCGACGATGCCCTCGGCTATATCAACAATAAGAACCAGATAGAGATCCACAAGCGCACCTGTCCTGTGGCCGCCAAACTCAAAACCAGTTTCGGCAACCGTATCATCGACATCAAGTGGGACATGCACAAGGTACTCTATTTTGACGCCACCTTACGACTGGGCGGCATCGACCGTGTAGGCATGCTCAACGAGATCACGCAGATTATCTCTTCACAGATGAACGTGAACATCCACAAGATTACCATCACTTGTGAGGATGGTATCTTCGATGGCAGCATTGAACTACGCGTCCATGACCGTGAGGATATGAAAACCATCATCAACAATCTCAAGTCCGTCGCCGACCTAAAGGAAATATCTGAAATCCTATAACAACATGAATCCCCTAAAGCCCCTACTTACCCTGATTACCTTACTTTCCCTACCCTCTATAGCCTCTGCCGCAGGGAAATATGACAATCCAGACACTATCGTCGTGGCCCGCGACGGCACGGGCGAGTTCCGCACAGTAGATGAAGCCATCGAGGTATGCCGCGCCTTCATGGACTACCACAAGGTCATATATATTAAAAAAGGTACGTACAAGGAGAAACTCATCATCCCCTCGTGGCTACAAAACATCGAACTCTGCGGTGAGGATGCCGAGCAGACCATCATCACCTACGACGACCATGCGAATATCAAGGTGCTCTTAGGCACAGCCGAGCCCCGTCTGCAGCCCATGGGAACCTTCCGCACCTATACCCTTAAGATAGAAGGCAACGATATCATCCTGAAGAACCTGACCATCGAGAACAACTCCGCACGACTGGGACAGGCCGTCTCCCTGCATACCGAGGGAGACCGTATCCAAGTGTTGAACTGCCGCATCATCGGCCATCAAGACACGATCTACACAGGGGTGGCTGGCACAAGGCTATGGTTCAAGGGCTGCTATATCTGCGGCACTACCGACTTTATCTTCGGCCCCAGCACAGCATGGTTCGAGGACTGCACCATCGAGAGCCTCATCAACAGTTACGTCACAGCGGCCTCGACGCCTAAGGACCAGCCTTACGGCTATATCTTCAACCATTGTCGGCTGATTGCTGCCGAAGGCGTGAACCAAGTCTACCTCGGACGTCCCTGGCGCGACTATGGCTACACCCTCTTCATGAACTGTGAGATGGGGCGCCATATCCGTCCTGAAGGCTGGCATCACTGGGAGAAGCAGCGCGAGCAGACGGCCCGCTACTTGGAATATAACAACAGCGGCGAGGGTGCTGCCACCAAAGGGCGTGCTCCCTGGAGCCGACTGTTGACGAAAAAAGAGGCAGACCTGATAACGCCTGCCTTTGTATTCAATCTCAAAAACGAGTGGATAGACTACTGCAAGTAGTCGAGTTGCTTCTTCAACGCCTGCAGTTCTGTGCGGATGTCTATCAGCGAACTGATGACTTCAGCCTTCTTGTCAGCGCCCTTCCTGTTGGCGTTGATCAGTTTTTTGGCAGCAGAGATCTTGAATCCACGCACCTTTACCATGCTATGGATCAGGCGTACCTGCTCGATATCCTTCTCCGTATACTGGCGGACCTTTGAGGGACCGCTGGTCTTTGGCTTCAGAAACGGGAACTCCTGCTCCCAGTAGCGAAGCGTACTCTCATTCACGTCGAACATCTTAGCGACTTCACCGATGGAGTAGTACAATTTCAGGTTCTTGTTCAGATTCAGTGCCATAACCTATCCTTTTATTCCTACAACTTGGCTAACTCGATGACCTTATCCACAGCCGCCGACAGTCCGTCAGCGTTCTTTCCACCAGCCTGGGCATAGTGAGGCTGTCCGCCGCCACCACCCTGGATGAGTTTGGCAGCCTCGCGAACCATCTGTCCGGCATTCAGGCCATGCTCCGACACCATGTCATCGCTCATCATGATAGAGAGTTGGGGCTTCTCCTGATATGTCGTGCCGAGGACACAAAGCAGTGAGCCCTCCACAGCCGCACGGATCTTGAAGGCCAAGTCCTTGGCAGCAGCCGGCTCCATAGGCAGCACAGACCTGACTACCTTGACGCCATTGACCTCACGAGCCTTCTCAACGAGTTGTCTGGCTATACGCTCCACAGCCTGTGCCTGGAAGGTCTCAATCTCCTTCTTCATCGTATCGTGCTCCTCGATATACTTGCGGATGACACCCTGCAGGTCCTTCGCATTGTTGAAGAACGACTTCACGATCCTCAACAAGTCCTCGGTCTTATACAGCAGTTCCTCGCACTCCTTGCCAGTCTTGGCCTCGATACGACGGATACCAGCGGCCACACTGCTCTCTGCGACGATCTTGAAGAAGCCGATACGACCTGTCGAACTGGCATGGATACCGCCACAGAACTCACACGACGGACCGAAGCGCACCACACGCACCTTATCGCCATACTTCTCGCCGAAGAGGGCGATGGCTCCGAGTTTCTTGGCCTCATCGAAAGGCACCTCACGATGCTCGTCGAGGGGGATATCCTGACGGATCATGTCATTCACCATTCGCTCCACCTGGCGCAGTTCCTCGTCCGTCACCTTCTGGAAATGAGAGAAGTCGAAGCGCAGGGTGTCTGGTGATACGAACGAACCCTTCTGCTCCACATGGTCGCCCAACACCTGCTTCAGAGCATAGTCGAGCAGGTGGGTAGCGGTGTGGTTGGCAGCCGAGGCGTCACGCTTGTCGGTATCAACACAGGCCATGAACTGGGCTGTGGGATCCTTCGGCAACTGCTTCACGATATGCACCGTCTGGTTGTTCTCACGCTTCGAGTCGATGATCTCGACGGTCTCTGCCTCGTTGCAGATAACACCACTGTCACCCACCTGACCACCCATCTCGCCATAGAACGGCGTATAGTCAAGCACAAGTTCGTAGTACTCGTTCTTCTTCTGCGTCACCTTACGATAGCGCAGGATATGACATTCATATTCCGTATAGTCGTAGCCCACGAACTGCTGTTCGCCCTGAGCCAGTTCCGTCCAGTCAGAATTCTCGACGGCAGCGGCATTACGGGCACGCTCCTTCTGCTTCTGCATCTCTACGTTGAACTCTGCTTCGTTCACGGTGAAGCCGTTCTCACGACAGATCAGCTCCGTGAGGTCAAGGGGGAAGCCATAGGTATCGAAGAGACGGAAGGCCTGCACACCGTCGAGTTCCGTCTTGCCATCAGCCTTCTGCTGCTCCATGGCCTTGTCGAGCAGTGAGATACCCTTGTCGAGGGTGCGTAGGAAGGCTTCTTCCTCCTCCTTCATCACCTTCGAGATCAACTGCTGCTGGGCCTTGAGCTCTGGGAAGGCATTGCCCATCTCGGCCACCAGCGTGGGCACGAGCTTATAGAGGAAGCCCTCTTTCTGTCCGAGGAACGTGTAAGCGTAGCGGACGGCACGACGGAGGATACGGCGGATGACGTAGCCTGCCTTTGCGTTCGACGGCAACTGACCATCGGCAATCGAGAACGAGACAGCCCTCAGATGGTCGGCACAGACACGCATCGCCACGTTGACATCATCCTGTTCCTTCGTGATGGGAGTGTCCTGCTCTTCCTCGAAGGTCACGTACTTCAGGCCCGTCAACTGCTGCTCAGCCTTGATGATGGGCTGGAACACGTCGGTATCATAGTTTGAGTGCTTGCCCTGCAGCATACGGACCAGACGTTCGAAGCCCATACCTGTGTCGATGACATTCATCGAGAGTTTCTCCAACGAGCCGTCGGCCTTGCGGTTGAACTGCATGAACACGAGGTTCCAGATCTCGATCACCTGCGGATCGTCCTTATTCACGAGGTCTCGGCCACTGATGCCCGAGGCCGTGCGCTGCTCTGGGGTACGGCTGTCGACATGGATCTCAGAGCAGGGACCACAGGGACCCGTGTCGCCCATCTCCCAGAAGTTGTCGTGCTTGTTGCCGTTGATGATATGATCCACGGGCACGTGCTTGGCCCAGTAGCTGGCAGCCTCGTCGTCACGGGGGATATTCTCTTCAGGCGAACCTTCGAACACTGTCACGTAAAGGTCCTCAGGATTCAGTTTGAGCACATCGACCAGATATTCCCAGGCCATGTCGATGGCACCCTCCTTGAAGTAGTCGCCAAACGACCAATTGCCCAGCATCTCGAACATCGTATGATGGTACGTGTCGTGTCCCACCTCCTCCAGGTCGTTGTGCTTGCCGCTGACACGGAGGCACTTCTGAGTGTCTGCCCTTCGGCGGGGCTCTGGGTCACGGGTGCCGAGGATAATATCTTTCCACTGGTTCATGCCTGCGTTGGTGAACATCAGCGTGGGGTCGTCCTTGATGACCATAGGTGCTGAGGGCACGATGGCGTGCTGCTTCGACTCGAAAAACTTCTTGAATGAGTCGCGGATCTCGTTTGCTGTCATATCGTATATCGTACTTTTGAATGATTCTACTATATTCGCTAAAAGCGCTGCAAAGGTACTTATTTTTTTTGAAACGGCCAAATCTTATTAAAACAATTAACAGCCATCGAGTGAGTGATAGGGAGCGTCCGACCAAATTCGGCGGATTTGGTGACCAAAATCGCCGAATTTGGTCACCAAAATCGGCGGTTTTGGTCAGTAAGGGCCTAGGGGCATCAGAATAAGGGATGCCTGAAAAGCGAGTCAGGACTAGGTGGCAAAAGGGCGATTTTCGATATTTTAAGGCCTAAAAACTTGCACATCCTCGATTTTTTTGTTAATTTTGTAGCCGAAAAAATATTCCATAAATAATTAAGAACCCTATTGCACATGGACGATGAGATAAAGGATGGCGAGATCAAGGACGACGACATCTTGGAACAGCAGGAGTCGGAAGGCCAACAGGAGGGGCACTCCGACTATAAGCCCGTGAACCGCTTCGACGCAGCGGCTGTACATCATCTGAGCGGGATGTACCAGAACTGGTTCCTCGACTACGCCAGTTACAGCATCCTCGACCGTGCCGTTCCCCATATCGAGGACGGCCTGAAACCCGTACAGCGCCGCATCCTTCACTCGATGAAGCGCATGGACGACGGCAGATATAATAAGGTGGCCAACATCGTGGGCCACACGATGCAGTTCCACCCCCACGGCGACGCCTCGATAGGTGACGCCCTCGTACAGATGGGACAGAAGGACCTGCTCATCGACACGCAGGGCAACTGGGGTAACATCCTCACTGGTTCGAGCGCTGCAGCACCCCGCTATATCGAAGCCCGCCTGTCGAAGTTCGCACTCGACACCGTCTTCAACCCCAAGACGACAGACTGGAAAATGTCGTACGACGGACGTAACAAGGAGCCCATCACCCTTCCCGTGAAGTTCCCGTTGCTATTGGCGCAGGGCGCTGAAGGCATCGCCGTGGGACTCTCCACGAAGATTCTGCCCCATAACTTCTGTGAGATCTGCGACGCTGCCATCGCCTACCTCCACGAACAGCCATTCCAGTTATACCCCGACTTCCCCACCTCGGGCAGCATCGATGTATCGAAGTACAACGACGGCCAGCGGGGTGGCTCCGTCAAGGTGAGGGCGAAGATCGAAAAGGTAGACCAGAAGACACTCGTCATCCGCGAAATTCCCTTCTCGAAGACCTCGGAGACGCTGCAGGACTCCATTGTGAAAGCCGTAGAGAAGGGAAAGATCAAAGCCCGTAAGGTGGAAGACCTGACGGCCGCCAACGTCGAGATTCAGGTGCATCTCGCCCCAGGCGTATCGTCGGACAAGACCATCGATGCCCTCTACGCCTTTACCGACTGCGAGATCAGCATATCCCCCAACTGCTGTGTAATCGAGGACAACAAGCCTAAGTTCCTCACCGTCAGCGATGTGCTGCGCCACTCAACAGACCGCACGAAGGACCTCATCCGCCAGGAACTCGAGATCCGCAAGGGTGAACTTCTGGAGCAACTTCACTTCCAGTCTCTGGAGAAGATCTTCATCGAAGAGCGTATCTACAAGGATAAGAAGTTTGAACAGGCGCCCACTGTCGACGCAGTCTGCGAGCATATCGACGAGCGGCTCACACCATACTACCCAAGCCTGATCCGCGAAGTGACCAAGGACGACATCCTCAAACTACTGGAGATCAAGATGCAGCGTATCCTGAAATTCAACAAGGACAAGGCCGACGAACTCATGGCCCGCCTGAAGGCAGAGATAGAGGAGATAGACCGAGACCTGGCTAACCTTGTCGAGGTGACGGCCAACTGGTTCCAGTTCCTCAAGGACAAGTACGGCAAGGAGCACCCCAGACTGACGGAGATCCGCAACTTCGACACCATCGACTCGGCAAAGGTGGCCGAAGCAAACCAAAAACTCTACATCAACCGCACGGACGGTTTTATCGGCACCGGGTTGAAGAAGGACGAGTTCGTGTGCAACTGCTCGGACCTCGACGACATCATCCTGTTCTATAAAGACGGTAAGTACAAGGTGATCCGTGTGGCGGAGAAGGTGTTCGTGGGCAAGAACGTACTCTATCTCGACGTGTTCAAGAAAAACGACGCCCGCACAACCTATAATGCCGTCTATCGTGACGGTAAGAAAGGATTCTGCTTCATCAAGCGCTTCAACGTGACGACGATGACCCGCGACAAAGAGTACGACCTGACGCAAGGCACGCCAGGTTCGAAGGTGATGTACTTCTCAGCCAACCCCAACGGCGAGGCGGAGATCATCAAGGTGACGCTCGAGCCGAATCCCAAACTCAGGAAGATCTTCGTCGACAAGGACTTCTCGGAGGTGATGATCAAAGGGCGCTCGTCGAAAGGTAACCTGCTGACGAAGTTCCCTGTGCATCGCATTGGACTGAAGAGTCATGGCCACTCGACACTCGGAGGCCGGCTGGTATGGTACGACCCAGACGTTAATCGTCTGAACTACGACGAGCACGGAAGGTTGCTGGGCGAGTTCTTCGACAATGACCAGATTCTCGTCGTACTGAACAGCGGCGAGTGCTATCTCTCGACCTTCGATGCGAACAACCATTATGAAGAGAACATCCTGAGAATCGAGAAGTACGACCCCTCGAAAGTGTGGACCGCCATCCTCTACGATGCTGATAATCAGGCCTATCCATACATGAAGCGATTCCTCATGGACGCCACGAAGAAGAAACAGAACTGGCTGTCGGACAATCCGCAGTCGAAACTGATCTTGCTGACAGACACCGCCTACCCGCTCATCAAGGTGACCTATGGCGGCGCTGATGAGTTCAGGGGGGCTGAGGAGATTGACGCAGAGCAGTTCATCGCTGTCAAAGGCTATAAGGCCAAAGGTAAGCGTCTGACAACGTGGCAGATAGAGAACATCGAGGAACTGGAGCCTATACGCTTCCCTGAAAAGTCAGAGAACTCAGATGACTCAGATGATTCAGAATACGCTGATGGCTCTGAATACGCTGATGACTCCGACAATTCAGAAGAACTTACCCCGTCTGAGGACACTCCTGCCCCTCGGAAAAGCCAGCCTCATGAGGAACTAAGCCTCTTCGACGATGAAGAATAGACTCCTGATACTGTTGCTCACGCTGTTCCCACAATGGGTCATCGCCCAGGAATCCACCTCTGCCAATATCATCGGCGTGGGGAATTCCAGGATTCTTGATACGTATATCAACCAGGAGAAGTTCTCAGGCTTCGGCCTCACCTATTTATATATTAAGGAATGCGCGAAGCCGGAGAAGCGATGGAACAGTGTCATCGAGCATGAGATAGACTTCTCGTCAACCAAGGACAGGAGCAAGGACAACCAGATGCTAGAGGGCAACTACTATCTCTATTGGGGCAGATACCGCCATTGGCAACTCTTCGGAGACCGTCTGCTGATGCAGGTTGGCGGGCTCGCCAACGTAAATCTCGGTTTCCTCTACGACATGACCACTTCGAACAATCCCGCTCAGGCCCGTTTCAGCCTCAATCTCATGCCAGCCGCCATCGCCACTTACTACTTTCCGCTCTTTGGCAGGCAGTTCGCCTTACGCTATGAACTGAATGTGCCACTCGTCGGCGTGATGTTCAGTCCAAACTACGGACAGTCGTACTACGAGATATTCAATCGTGGAAACTACGATCATAACATCGTGCCCACCACCTTCATCAGCGCCCCCTCCTGGCGACAAATGCTGTCGCTCGACTGGCGAGCCTCCGAGAAGTGGTCGCTGAGAGTCGGCTATCATGGCAACTATCAGCAGGCAGAAGTCAATAACCTGAAGCAGCACGTCTATGCCCATCGCGTGATGATTGGCATCGTCCGCCACTTCCCAATCAGCGTCCGCCCATGAGAAAGTTCATAAAGAAACTCATAGCCACCTGGTGTCTCATACCACTGCTCACCCTGACGGCCTGTGTCGACGAGGAGGAATACCCCAATACGGCACAGGGAAACTTCGAAGCGCTGTGGAAAATCATCGATGAGCACTACTGTTTCTTCGACTATAAGCAGCATGAGTATGGCCTCGACTGGAATGATGTATATAATATATATAAGGTACGCGCGAGAGACGAAGCCAATAAATATCAGCAGTTCGAGGTGCTCACGGATATGCTGGCCGAACTGCGCGACGGCCATGTAAACCTCTACTCGGCTTTTGACAACGGCCGCTATTGGAGTTGGCACGAGGACTATCCGTCGAATTTCAGCGACACACTCCAACGCAGATACCTCGGCACAGACTATCGCATTGCCTCAGGCATGCGATATCGAATTCTCGATGATAACATCGGCTATATGTATTACGGCAGTTTCTCAAGCCCAGTCAGCGACAGCGGACTGAATGAAATCTTACAGTACTTCGCCTTCTGCAACGGGCTTATCATTGATATCCGCGACAATGGAGGAGGCGACCTGACTAATGCCGAACGACTGGCTGCCCGCTTCTGCAACGAGAAAACACTGGTAGGATACCAACAGCATAAGACAGGAAAGGGGCATAACGACTTCTCCGATCTGGAGCCCCAATATATTGAGCCCTCGTCTAATCTCAGATGGCAGAAACACGTGGTCGTACTGGCCAACCGTGGGGTATTCAGTGCCGCCAACGACTTCGTCAAGTACATGAAATGCTTCCCACTGGTAAAAATCGTGGGCGACCAGACGGGAGGCGGTGCAGGCATGCCTTTTACCAGCACGCTACCTAACGGATGGACCATCCGCTTCTCGGCCTGTCCCTCTTACGACAAGAATCGTCACCAAGTTGAATTCGGCATTGGCCCAGACTATCCCGTTGCTCTGACTGACGAGGATTTCCTTCTTGGGAGAGATTCATTAATAGAATTTGCACGAAAACTTTTGGCGGAATGAAATATTATTCGTACCTTTGCAGCCGCTTTAGACTTCTGGTCGCCAAAAGCGAAGCGTTCTCTTGCGCCTGTGGCGGAATTGGTAGACGCGCCAGACTTAGGATCTGGTGTCTTACGACGTGCAGGTTCGAGTCCTGTCAGGCGCACATCATAAAAAACAGGGGTTATATGGGCAATATACGTACCATAAATGTGCTATTTTGATAGAAAATCGACATTTTTGATAAAAAAAATTAAAATTTTCTTGCATAATTAGAAATAATTCCCTAATTTTGTCACCGATTTATGTGAATAAATGCGCGAATATATAAATATAAAAATGTTTAATTATAATTTTAAGTTCAAATGAAAAAGAAATTTATCAATGGTTTTTTGATGGTAGCAATGGTCTTTGCCACCACATCATCATTTGTTTCTTGCAAGGACAACATTGACGACGACTTGTCCGACGTCTATGCACAACTTGGCAAGAGAAGCAGTGACCTCCAGGACAAGATCAACGACCTGCAGAGACAGATTAATGAGATCGAGCCTGAGATCATTCAGTACTACACCGAGAATGTTTACAACGAGATCACTCAGGTTATCGATGCCGACGTTGAGGCTATTCAGAATGATTACAACTCGAAGTTCGAGACTGTAAACAACGAACTCAACACAATTAACGAAGCCATCACCAACATGACTTTGGAGATTGATGAGATCAACAACAGATTGGACAAAGTTGACAATCGCATCAACAATGTTAGTGATTCTGTAAGCACCCTGTCGGCAAGAGTTGACAGCATTCTTGGCATCTTGAACAGCATGGTTGGTGGTACCTTGATCAATAATGTTGTGATTGATGCAACACGCAATGATGTTTTAGGTATTGTCAACACTCCGCTTTTCGATTGCAATGGTTTGGCTGCTTACTATGGTGAGAATGAAAGTAGCATCGACCAGTTCCCCTATACGGGTTATGATTTCAACGTTGGTGGTTACAAACTTGCTTGCTATCTTGAGCCTGACGAACTGCCTGCCAGTGGCTTTGTAAACTTTGAGAGCGACATCATCACAAGTGGTGCGGGCAATGCCGGACAGGTTTACTTCACTGTAAACTCGACCAATTATGATGACTTCGACATCAGCAAGATTTCTAAGATTACTATTGAAAATACTGCTGGAGAAGTTGCTCCTATTGAACTCAAGGTAAGAAAGTCTACTGCAAGAGTCGTTTATAATATGGGTCGCGCTTTCCTTGAAGAAACAGGTAACAATGTCAACAACGGTTTCCATGTGGCTGACGCAACTATTAAGGAAAGTGATCTTGACGCAACTAAGTTCAACATCAAGAAGTTCATCGACCTGAAGAAGTTGCAGAATGAGTTAAAGGCTCGCGTACAGGACATGCGTGATCGTGAAGGAGAAAATGGCAGCACGACGCTTAAGGCTACCTTCAAGAACTGCCTGAGAGAGTCTATGGGTCTCGTGTTCGGTCTGTTTAAGAACGATCTTAATGAGTACGATTTGGCAAACAACCCGTCATATTCACCACAAAGACTTGTCTTCTACGTTGAGAAAGATGGTAAGCAGGTTAGAGTCGCACAGAGTGTCAACAAGATGTTCACCACTGCTGTGAAACCGTTGTCATACAACACATTCTGGGAGTATGAAAAGGCTAAGGATGGCAACTGGATTCTTGAAGAGAAATTGGAAAATGCCATCTCTAGAATTGCCAACGAGATTGAAAGAAGATGGGGCAGCATTGGTATTAAAGCCAAGATTAAAGAACTTGACGAGGCCAATAAGACTGTGAAGGTTGAACTTAACGGAAAAATTGAGAGTGTTATTGTCAACAACACCAAGTATTGGGATGATCTTAAGAAAGCCATCAACTCAAATGGAGGTTTGAATGCAGTCAATGACAAGTTGGCCAAGTTACTGAAGACCTACACACTGGGTAAAGCAGTTGATAAGGCTGAAAATCGTATCAACACTTGGATTGACCAGGCTTCTGATATGCTGACTGAGTGGATAAATAAGCATCTCTTCACTCGTGCTCTTGCTCCAATCATCATCTTCGAAACCACAAATGGTATGGATCGTCTGTGCGAAGGTATGTTTGTCAACAGAGGTATTATGCACGCTTACCTGACTTCAGGCACAATGGAGTTGCTCGCTCCTGCATACAAGAAGTATGTAGCACTGAAGAAAGACGGAATGCTTCTGCAGTCAGAGGTTCTGCCTGGCAACACGCTGACCTATGACTACGATCTGAGCGAAAAGGGCGACTACACGGTTATCCTCAGTTGCGTTGACTACTATGGATACGTGATTACCAAGAAGTACAACGTACACGTGAAGTAATTAACATTCGAGAACAAAAAATTTAATAACAGATATGAAAATGAAGAAAGCAATATTGTCTTGCCTGATGCTGATGGGAGTACTCTCAGTATCTGCCCAGGAGCAAAAAGGCACGACAGAATATGTCTTCGAGCCGCACTGGTACCTCCAGCTTCAGGGAGGTGCACAGTACACCACGGGTGAGGCAAACTTCGGTAAAATGATTTCTCCCACCATCCAGGGTGCTGTTGGCTATCAGTTCTCAAAGAACGTTGGTGCCCGCCTGGGTATCAATGCATGGCAGAGCAAAACTGGTTGGAAGGATGATGCAGGTTTCGACGCTCATAACTTCAAGTACAGTTATATCGCTCCCGCTTTGGATCTGACATTCGATCTTTCAAATATCATCGCTGGTTACAACCCCAACCGCAAGGTAAGTTTCGGCGCATTCATCGGAATTGGCCTGAACTACCGCATGCAGAGTGACGATGCCAAGAATGCAAAGGCCTACATGGACCAGTACACTGGCGAGTCAGAATATGACTGGGGCTGGACACCGATGTACAACGACGATGCAGTACTGTTCTTCAAGGGACAGGCAGGTCTGACAGCCGACTATCACATCAACGATGCTTGGAGCATTGGTCTGGAGGCAAACTTCAACATGCTGAGTGATCGCTACAACTTCAAGAAGGTTGGAAACCCCGACTCATACTTCAACTTGCTCGCAGGTGTCAAGTACAACTTCGGTCCCACCTATTCTACTCGTTTCATCCCGGCTCCAGAGCCCGAGATCCGCTACGTAGACAAGATTGTGGAGAAGATTGTAGAAGTTCCCGCTCCCGCTCCTGCAGCTGTTGAGCCATTGCGCCGTGATATCTTCTTCGAGATCAACAAGACCATCATCCGTGACTCTGAGAAGCAGAAGGTACAGGATATCGCTGACTACATGAACGCTCATCCGACATCTAAGGTGATGATTACCGGTTATGCTGACGCTGGTACTGGTAACGACCGCATCAACGATCGTCTGGCTAAGGGTCGTGCACAGGTTGTTGTGAAGGCTCTGAAGGAGCAGTACGGCATTGCTGAGAGCCGCATTAGTTGGGATAGCAAGGGTTCACGCGTACAGCCGTTCGCTGAGAATGATCTGAACCGTGTATCAATCTGTATCGCTGAGTAATCAGAAAAGGAAATAAGACTTTATAGCCCGGTCCCAAAATGGGGCTGGGCATTATTCATTTACTAATAGAACTTAAAAGAATGAAGAAAATATTCTATACAATGCTCTTGTCATTTAGTTCTGTGATAATGGCAAATGCCCAAATTAAAACTGGTTTCTATCACATCAAAAACGCTGGTACGAATAGATACATTAGCATTAGTGACACAAAAGCCAGTAATTACGAAGTCAACAAACAGGCTGGTACTGCCAATCTTAATGGCATTAGGACATTAATTAATTATGATAGTGTCGCTGTCAGCCCATCATGCGTTATCTTAATCAAAGAATTAGGAAATGGCAAATACGATTTGGCTGCACAGGGATCAAGTCTATATGCTATGACTAGTAAAAAATTGCCTATAGACATTACTGCATCTGGTGGCAGTTACATCATTTCTGGAACTTATAGCGGAATCACTAAAAGACTAACTGATCGTTCTCCAAGCAATCAAGATGGTTATTTAGTATCTACAGAGACCGGAATGGATCATTGGAATCTTATTCCAATAAATACAACAGACCAATACATCGGCATACGCCCTGATGTAAGAACTGCCGATGGTGCATACTGGGGAACTATCTATGCAGGGTTTCAGTTTAGACTAGTTTCAGAAGGCATGACTGCATTTTACGTGAGCAAAGCAGAAGGAACAGGATTTACATTAACTCAGATTGAAGGCGATGTGATACCTAATGGCATGCCTGTCGTCATCAAATGCAACTCATCGAATCCTGCAGATAACAAGATTGAACCAGTTTTTGGCGATTATTATCTTAATGTAAATAATTTGCTAGGTGGCGTTTATTGTGCACTTTCTGGAGTTCCCAAACATACCAACGTTACCCTTTATAATCCTATTAATATGCGTGTTCTTGGGATTAATGGCGAAGGGAAACTTGCCTTTATTAATGCAAAAAACAGGCCTGAACTTCTTTATAAAGATCAATATCTAAAGGCAAACAAAGCCTATTTGGAAGTAAGCCCCACTGCTGCTGACGTTATGACCCACGGTGATTATACCCCACAAGCAATTAACAGCATCAAAAATGGAAACAACACTACAACAGGTATTTATACACTAACAGGTGTCCGTTTGCCAGATGATGTTACCCCACGTTCTGGGATATATGTAAAAGATGGAAAGAAGATAATCATCAAATAAAACAAATATTCATCATCTCAAACAATGCTGCCCGCTTGATAAGGTTTTATATGATCAAGCGGGCAGCAAACTTTATACATACTATCTATGGTTCAGAAGATACGCTTTGTCAGTCGTAAACTCAAGACGGGATAGACTTTAACTGCTTTCAATAAGGATATATAAGAATCTACCTGACTATTCAAATAATTATTCACATCCTTAGTCAAATTGATTCCATCATGAGCCACAAACAAACTGGGAGTACCGCCCCAGAACATAGCCCCACAGTCGAAGGACACCTTCCAGTCATCACGGTTCTTAATGAGATTACCACCATACCCAAAACCTATGTATGGTTTAAACGAATTAGAATGAGCCTTCACCCGAATCATACTGCTTTCATCAGGTTCTACGATATATAAATCACCTGCAGAATGGGTTACACCATGTGCATCTGTCACATCATGAGTGAATCTACCAACAGCAAAACCTACACGACCAAAAGTCTTCAACTTTTCAGCAGCTTCCTGGGGAAGCATTACATATACATTACTCATGTCTGTAAATTTGCTGAAATCAATCAAAGGCTCATTATTAACAGCCTTTTCATACATAGAATTATATATGCCTGCTGCCACTAGCGACACCATGGTCTCCGTCGTATTCACAGCTTCGGCAAACTGAGACGGCCCCCAATAGAAACCTGCAGTGAAATGCCAATTCTTATGCCCCTTGAAGGGGAACACGTCAACTAATAACTTAAAGTTATTGATAGTTGCCTTGCCCAACATATCGGCATGGTCTTCAACATCATAACCCGAGAAATCATAAAGGAACTCTTTCAACTTATCGAAATTCGTCTCCTGACGATTGCCATCCTCATCGTATGATCTGGCAGGCTTTCCTTTAATGGTCATTTCAAACCTCATATTCTTAGTAAAATGCGGCATAAACTCATAGCCAAGTCGTAACTGAGCCCACTCAGTGACAGGAGAAGCCACATCTATACCAATTCCTGATGTTCCAAGTGTCACCGAAGCATCCAGATGCTGGAAGATATCATGCTCTTTCCAATACTGGAAAACAGGAATATACTTGGAGTGATTCACTTTTTTCAACTCAGACAGAGTTGAATTCGTAGTTCTGACACTGTCAATCTGCGCATAGACACTCAGTCCCAAACTAGCAAAAGCCAGCATACACAATAATCTCTTCATATCCTTATTCATATTAATTATTTCATAAGCCACCGTCCATCACGCTCAACCATAGGCACAACTATTTCTTCGTTAGTAGAATCGCCAAAGCAAAGCACCATAAAGACATTAGTATACTTTAATAAGGTATCAGTCTTCGCATTAACGACACGAACCTCATGGATACCACGATGTGTCTCATTCTGTCTGTGAATGAACTGACAACAGTTATCTCTCAACTGACTCCAATATTCTTGTTCTACATCCTTATTCAAGCCATTCTTACCTTCAAGGAAAAGTTCATACTCACCATTGATAAGATGTTCATAATAGCCTTTAGCTGCCAAAGAGGCCTGCTCCTCAGGAGTCACATCTGAGCATCCCAAAATGCTCAGACAACCAATTAATGGCAACAGACTATCTTTCCATTTCATCACTTCTGCCGGATAAACACATTAATAGGTGAACCTGTCAGCGCCCAATTCTCGCGGATTTTATTCTCCAAAAAGCGCTTATAAGGTTCCTTGACATACTGTGGCAGATTGGCGTAGAACACAAAAGTTGGAATCTGCGTATCAGGAACCTGTGACACATATTTAATCTTAATGAACTTTCCTTTAACAGAAGGAGGCGGGAATGCCTCAATCAGCGGCAGCATCACCTCATTAAGTTTCGTTGTGCCAATACGAGCCTTACGGTTCAAATAGACCTGTTTTGCAGTGTCTAACACCTTGAAGATACGCTGTTTTGTCAATGCTGAGGCAAAGATGATGGGAAAGTCCACAAAAGGAGCCATACGTTGACGAATAGCATTTGTGAAGGTATCAATGACGACTTGAGACTTGTCTTCTACGAGATCCCACTTATTCACCACCACCACTAGCGACTTATTGTTTTTCTGAATCAACTGAAAAATATTCATATCCTGTGCCTCAATGCCACGGGTGGCATCAATCATCAGGATACAGACATCAGAGTTTTCAATCGAACGGATAGAGCGCATCACACTATAGAACTCCAAATCTTCTGTAACTTTATTCTTTCTACGGATACCGGCAGTGTCAACAAGGTAGAAATCAAATCCAAACTTGTCATAGCGCGTATAGATAGAGTCACGTGTTGTACCGGCAATATCCGTTACGATATGCCTCTCTTCACCAATAAAAGCATTAATCAAACTCGATTTACCGGCATTCGGGCGACCGACAACGGCAAAGCGAGGTATACCATCTTCCGCCTCGTCTCCACTCTTCTCAGGCAGCATCTCCAACACCTTATCTAACAAATCACCCGTACCACTGCCTGTAGCAGCACTAATTGGATAAGGATCCCCCAATCCAAGTTTGTAGAATTCATATTGGTCGTACATATCCTTACCGTCATCAGCCTTGTTTGCCACAAGAATCACGGGCAATTTTGCACGACGCAAGATTTGGGCGACATCCATATCCCACCCTGTCACACCGTTGCTAATATCACAAAGGAACAATACCAAGTCAGCCTCTTCAGTGGCAATGATAACCTGCTTTCTGATTTCCTCCTCAAATATATCATCAGAGTTCACGACCCAGCCACCTGTATCGACAACCGAGAATTCCCTGCCATTCCAGTCACATTTACCATACTGGCGGTCACGAGTTGTACCGGCTTCGCTGCTTACAATCGCTTGGCGGGTCTTCGTCAGGCGGTTGAACAAGGTAGATTTTCCTACATTCGGACGTCCTACTATCGCTACTAAATTTCCCATAATATCTCTCCTTTCTCCTTTACAACACTTTTCTCTCTCCTACTCCGGATTATATCCGAAATGATTCAACTCTCTCTCTGAAGAACGCCAATCCTTATCAACCTTCACGAATACCTCCAAAAAGATAGACTTTCCAAAGAACTTCTCCAATGCCTTTCGCGACTCTGTACTCACCTTCTTCAAGGCAACACCCTGGTGACCGATGATGATACCTTTCTGACTATCACGCTCCACATAGATGACTGCATTGATGTGGATATGTTTTAAATCTTCCTTAAATTGTTCCACACTAACCTCCACTGAATAGGGAATCTCCTTGTCGTAATACAAGAGTATCTTCTCCCGGATAATCTCTGAGACAAAGAATCGTGCAGGTTTATCTGTCAACTGATCCTTGTCGAAGTAGGGCGGAGAGTCAGGTAACAACTCTAAAATCCTCTTCAACAGCAAGTCTATACCGAACTTATTTTTGGCAGAGACAGGAAGAATCTCTGCATTCGGAAGCAATTCATGCCACTTTTCAACGATATCGCCCAAAGCTTTCTGATCACTCTGGTCAATCTTATTAATCAAAAGCAGCACGGGAACAGTCATCCGCACCACCTTCTCCAGAAAATCTTTATTCTTCTCCGGATTCTCCACCACATCAGTCACATACAACAGCACATCAGCATCCTGCAAGGCTGACTCTGAGAAGGCAAGCATCGATTCCTGAAGTTTATAGTTAGGTTTCAGCACACCTGGCGTATCTGAGAATACGATTTGAGCCTCTGGCGTATTAACAATACCCATAATCCTGTGGCGAGTGGTCTGGGCCTTAAATGTGGCAATGGATATCCGCTCACCGACGAGTTGGTTCATCAGTGTTGACTTCCCCACATTCGGGTTTCCCACAATATTCACAAATCCAGCCTTATGCATCTGTTACCTTTTAGACAAAAAAACGCATTGCCCATAGAGCATGCGTTTTTCTGTTGTTAAACACTTATTTACTACCTATTCCCATCATAAGCCCACTTATAATACGAAGCACCATGAACAAAACCTGCTCCAAAAGCGGTAAAGATCATATTATCGCCTTTCCGAAGCTTACTCTCATTGTCCCACAGTGCAAGCGGTATTGTTGCCGCACTCGTATTGCCGTAATGCTCAATATTCACCATCACTTGATCCATCGACAACTCTAAGCGCTTAGCCACAGCCTCGATGATGCGCATGTTTGCCTGATGGGGGACGACCCACTGGATATTATCCTTATTCAAGCCATTACGCTCGGCTACTAACACACAGTCGTTACTCATGTTCGTCACCGCATAGCGGAACACGGTACGCCCCTCTTGATAGAGATAGTGAAGACGATGGTCAACAGTGAAATGTGACGGCGGACAGACGGACCCCCCTGCCTTCATGTGCAGGAACGGAAGTCCCTTTCCATCCGTACGAAGATATGAGTCCATCACGCCGATATTCTCTTCCTCTGTTGCTTCCAATAGCATCGCAGCAGCGCCATCGCCAAAAAGCGGGCAAGTAGAACGGTCCTTATAGTCTGTGACTGACGACATCTTATCAGCACCGATGAGGATAATCTTCTTGTAGCGGCCGCTTTGAATCATCGTGGCTGCCACATCAAGAGAATAGAGAAATCCGCAGCAAGCCCCCCAGAAATCGAATGCCATTGCATTCTTCAGTCCGATCTTGCCAACGACTATGGATGCTGTGGACGGGAACTTATAATCCGCCGTTGAGGTAGCTACGATCAACGCATCGATCGAATCAGGATCTACGCCAGTCTTCTGAAGCAATTGCTTGGCAGCCTTACGGGCCATATAACTCGTACCAAGGCCTTCTTCTGTCAGAATGTGACGTTCCTTAATGCCGACACGCGTCATAATCCACTCATCATTGGTATCTACCATCCTCGACAATTCCTCATTGGTGAGGATATAGTCGGGAACGTAACCACCAATGCCGGTGATTATCGCATTGATTTTATTCATTACTCAGCGACTTCGTCCTCTTTCTTGATAGCAACCTTACCACGGTAATAACCACAAGTGGGGCATACAGTATGATATACATAATATGCGCCACAGTTAGGGCATACTGCCAGCGTTGGTGCTACAGCCTTGTCGTGAGTACGACGCTTGGCCTGACGAGTACTTGATTGTCTTCTTTTAGGATGTGCCATAATTATAAAACTTTTAACCTTTAAACTTTAAAATCTTTAATTTTTCCCATCGGGGGTCTATTGCTTGGTCGGACTCCTCATCACTGCTTCGGTCAGCTGACAGTTCTTCCAGAACGTTCGTCATGGCCGTGTTACACTTGCCAGGTGCATGCACATGCCTAATGGGTATAGCCAATGCCACAGACTCATAGATGATCCATGTCAGGTCAAGTATTCCTTCGTCCTCAGCCACGACGATGGTGTCACCATCCTCTGAGTTTTCGCTACCGAGTTTCACCACCTGGCGCGCATCTGTTTCCACAGGTTGCTCCATGTCGTCAAGACAACGGTCGCAAGGTATGACCACTGTGCCGCTTGCGTGAATCTGGAGTTCAAAAAAGCCGGAAGCCTTGCGTATAGACACCGACACGTGCAAAGAGCCCTTCTTCACTTCTGCCTCGTCCAAAGCACCGAAGAACGAATCATCCAGATTGAAGACCAATGAAGTCTCATCGTCTTTCAGACCTTTCAGATCAACCTTCAGACACTCTAAACTACACATAATCACACAATTCGGGGTGCAAAGATACGATTTTTTTTTCATTTAAGCATCGCTTATTTATTTTTTTTATGTTTTTCTTCAAAAACAGACTAAACAAACAAGCCGATATTACACACTCGAAGGGGATTGTGTGCAATTTCTGCACTCACTTAGGCATCTCAATGCGAAAAGTCGTACCCACGCCAACTTCTGACGACTTCACGAAGATACGCCCCTTATGATATTCTTCTACGATACGTTTGGCCAGCGACAGGCCGAGTCCCCACCCGCGCTTCTTCGTTGTAAAGCCTGGGGTAAAGACACTTTTCAGGTCTTTTCGGCGAATCCCCTTGCCATTATCCGCCACCTCGATAACCGCTTTCGCTCCTTCGTTAATCAGAGAAAGCACAATTCTGCCACGACCTTCCATCGCATCGACTGCATTCTTACAGAGGTTCTCTATTACCCACTCAAAAAGCGAGGCATTCATGTTGACAACCACCTCCTCTTCTGGCAATTTCCTGATAATCTCCACCTTTTTCGACGTCCGTCGGTCCATGTAATCAGCCACATGAGTCAGGACCTCGTTCATTGACGCCTCCACAGGTTCAGGCAGCGAGCCAATCTTAGAGAACCGATCTGCAATCAATTCCAACCGTTTCACATCATTATTCATCTCTGGTATTAGTTCATCATCCGGATAATTCTCCTTTAGGATCTCTATCCAGGCCATCAGACTGCTGATAGGTGTACCCAACTGATGAGCAGTCTCTTTTGACAAACCCACCCACACCTTGTTCTGCTCTGCTCTTTTCGAAGACAACAAGGCGAAGATGGCCACCACAACAAAGATCATGACAATCCCCAACTGCCAATAAGGGTATTGCGAAAGCCGCTTCAACAACGTCGACTCGTCATAACATACCAACTGATAGTCTACCGAGTCACCTATTTGGATAAAATGTCCTGCCTTGTACATTCTATGTCCATAGTCAGCCACATAGCGGGCAGAGTCTCTTGCCTTAATGTCGACATTACGATAGTCCATCACCTGCTCTTCACTATCAAGCACAATCACCGGAATAGTCTTATTTCCCTGAATCACACTCAGCACAAGTGTCAGATCAGTATTTTCATCCGCTTCCTGCAGCGACTGCATGGCCTGAGCCCACACCTCCATCTTGTTACGTTCCTCACGTTGGAGATCTTTTACCAGCAGATGCGACACCACTAGCGAAGCAACAGCAATCACAACTGCCGTCACCACAAGCACAATTTTCACCTGTCTGATTCTATCCGTCCACTGCATATCGTCTGCAAAGATACACATTTATTCTCACCTAAGCAAATCCTCCTACATAAAAAATCACGTAAACCGTATTTGTTAATACAATGCTCGTGAAACAAAAATAAAAGAAAGGGCGACCTTCGCAGGCAGCCCTTTCTTTTTTAAGGTTAACGGTTTGGGGAAACCACACCTTTTCATAGTTGTCATGTATGACAATCACATATTAGATTTGCGATGCAAAGTTATGAATTTTCTTTCAATAAAACAAACATTTACGAGAATACTTTTTCAAATTTAACATATTATAATCAACTCATACTCAATTATTTAATAATGCTTAAATAATTTTGTTTAGAAATAAATAATTACTACTTTTGTAAATTTATTTACCATATAATTACCCCAATAAAAAAAATAGAAATCACGAACCATAAACTACACCATATCAATGTAACTGGTTCATGAGTAAAGTCATAGAGCAAAATTCCCTTCTCTTGCTATTTTCGTATCCTTATTTTGCTGCTTTCATCAACAAGTGAAAGCGGCAAAATAAAAAGCCCTGTCCCTTGTGAAGACAGACTAATAGAAGTATGTTGGATACAAAAGTTAGATTACTTATTGATCTTTTTGTCCTCAATACGTTTGGCCTTACCCTCTGAAGCCGTAGAAAGTTTCCCCTTCAGGTAAGCCTCAATGACAAGCCCAGCCATCGGCGCCGCCAAATCCGAACCAAAACCGCCATGCTCAACATAGACCGCTATGGCAATCTTTGGACTGTCCATCGGTGCAAAAGCGATAAATGCAGAATGGTCCTCACCCGGATTTTCGATGGTGCCAGTCTTACCACAAATAGGATAAGACGCTTTGATGCTGGTGGCAGTTCCCCTTTCCACAGCGAGGTGCATTCCCTCTATTACAGGTGCATAGGCCTCTTTCGTCACCTTCGTCTGTCGTTTGGTCAGAAAGCGCTGGTTCGTGATATTCTTATGAATATGCGGCACATAGTACCAACCACGATTAGCGATCGTTACGGCAAGGTTACAGAGTTGCAAGGGTGTACAAGTCACATCGCCTTGTCCCATGCCTGCCCACCAGATAGTTTTCCCGTCCCATCCATCCTTATAACGGCGATTCAGATAGTCGACACCAGCCAACAAGCCACCCTGTTCACCCACAATATCAATATGCATGGGCCCACCAAGACCCATCGACTGCATATAACTGCGCCACGTTGTAATCGCCTCATTCTTTGATTCGTACATGAAACTATCATTGATCATTGAGCCAAAGTTCACAATAAACCACGTGTTACAACTCTGGGCCAGTGCGTTTTTCAGATCCAAAGGCGAATGATGTTTGTGGCAACCCACTTTGATATTCCCATCGGTAATACCGCTATTGCATTCCATCTTGGTCTCCGGGGTTACAATACCTTCTGACAAAAGCACAAGAGCCTGAGCCGTCTTGAAGGTAGAACCGGGCGCCTGCGGTTTACCAATGGCTTGCCGCACATCATATCCCTGCGGGGTATTCGTTGCCAAACAGATAATCTCACCATTCTCAGGATTGATAGCAACAATGCTACCTGTTTTTCCTTTTAATAAACGTCCACCCAGTTGCTGTAGCAGCGGACGAATGGTCAATGGCCCATCTGCCGGGAGCCCTTGTGCCATACCCGCTATCGCCATCAGCAATGAGGCCATTAGTACCAATGTTTTCCTTACGATTTTCATTCTGAGAGCAAAGATACGCATAAATCTATGCAAATCAGCGATAAATGCGAATTATTTAACAAAAAATATGCTAAGGATCTTTTATTGTAACTACTCAGCACCCGTGCCATGAGTAGTTGTCTTACTGTTGTACGACAGCAAGAATCGCATTGAATTTAGAGTTGCCATTCTTCATGGCAGTCTCCGCTATGGAGTGCATCTTTGCAAAGTCGTTAGCGCCGCCATCCGTACGGGACGGCTGCAGCACTCGTCATCGGAGGCATCGTCCTCATGCGCTTCATTCTCCTGGATCGCAAGCAGAAGAAGACCATCCGCCTGGCTAACGAGAGCAACGCCCTGAAGGCCAAGTTCATCAGCAACATCTCTGCCCAGTTGCAGCCCACCTTCAAGAAACTCGACAGCAAGCAGCCTGAGGTAAAGGCACTGCTCGATTTCTCAGAGCATATCCAGACACTGTCTGAACTGGAGAACAGAGACAGCAGCGAGATTGAGATGGAAGACACTCCAGCGCAGTCGTTCTGTGACGACCTTATGGAACAGATCCGCAACAAGGTGAAGAGTGACGTCAGTCTGACTGTCAATGCCTCTAATATGAGTGCCAAGATCAATAAGGAATACGTTTCCCACATCCTGCTCCACCTGCTCACCAACGCCGCAGAGTACACTCCCGCAGGAGGAAGCATCAGCCTTGACTTCAAGAAACGCGGTCCCCACTCCTATCAGTTCCTCGTATCTGACACAGGTTCTGGCATCCCCGAAGAGAAGCGTGAAGACATCTTCAAGCCATTCCTTGAGATTCGCGACCTCACCACTGGCGACGGCCTCGGACTCCCCATCTGCAAGCAGATGGCCCTGAAGATGAACGGTGACCTCGACATCGATCCCAAGTTCACCAAGGGCACCCGATTCGTCCTCGACCTCCACGCATAATCAATGCGGGAAGGCGATATCATAGTCTTCCTTGTTTGTGATTGCTTAGGGCCCGCAGAGATGCGAGCCCTAAACATTTGCGACTTTATGCTTTGCTGGAAGAATGGTCACATGGTCACAGCTGTGACCGTGACCGCAATCCAGACATTGCAAAATCGGGGGGTCGTTTATAAGTATATATACTTAATGGTCGTTCTGATGCCTTGCACGAGTGATGGAGAGGCCTTGTACGACAGTAAGGAATGCCTCCTATAGGGGTATAACAGGCATTTCTTACTGTGTTAGAAGGCGTCCATTACTGTGTTAGAAGGCGTTTCTTACTGTGTTAGAAAGCATCCCTTTTAAAACAGTTGAAAACACAAGACCACACACGAAAACGGTCACGGTCACAGCTGTGACCATGTGACCGCCGAGAAACAAACCAAAATGAAATGTTTTTACAAAAGGATGACGAATCATGATTCCACAAAGAAATAATAACCATAATTATCTGACTGCCAACAGGGTTGCATAGGAGCAGAATATTAAAAGCGCTTTGGAATTTAGTTTACGTTTTTGACATCATTCAGGATAAATGGTCACATGGTCACAGCTGTGACCGTGTGACCATTCAGCAAAAAAAAGAGCCCCGGAGATTTCTCTCCAGGGCTCTGATAAAGAAGGCGGCCTCCTACTCTCCCGCATTGCATTGCAGTACCATCGGCGCAGGCGGGCTTAACTTCTCTGTTCGGAATGGGAAGAGGTGGGACCCCGCTGCAATAACCACCTGATAAATCATATCAATGCATAATCAATAATGCATAATGCATAATAAGAAGATGCACTGTATAGGTGACAATCTCCACACAAGAACTGCAGTACGGACTACAGTCATCGACCGGGCATCTGACAACCCTCATCTGCACCTGAAAGTACCGCCTGCGGCGGAAGTCTTCGGGCAATTAGTAGTGCTCGGCTTTGACGTCACCGTCTTTACACCTGCACCCTATCAACGTCATCGTCTGTGACGACCCTCAATGGA
>Ga0310695_10000806_pt1 | contig 77250 bp, 64 predicted proteins | sample RumenRJG_04DNA_FD_203882 | JGI IMG/M metagenome (GOLD analysis project Ga0310695, IMG submission 203882) | Bovine rumen microbial communities from Lethbridge, Alberta, Canada - RJG_04 (v2) (version 2) | ecosystem: Host-associated > Mammals > Digestive system > Stomach > Rumen | place: Canada... | reverse complement strand
CTGGGGGCTCTATGACCTTTCCATTGCGTATCAGTCAGTGCACGTCAACTGTTGAAAGCGCCGTATACCGAACGGTACGTACGGTGCTGTGAGAGGTCGGGGGCTAATCACCCCCTCCTACTCGATTCATTCTGAGCGGAGCGAAGAATCTTATTACCATATCGGAACGGTGATGCCAATATTGAGATACCGGGATAACAACTTACGGAAAGGAGAGGTGCAGAAAAAATTACAGGGTCTCATTCATGCTTCCCGTGCGGTAGCCCTGCATATCAAGAGCAACATAGGAGAATCCGAGCTTTTTGAATTCTTCATTTACCCTTTCACGGATACCTTCTGATGCGAGCCTGGGTATATCAGCCGGCGAAACCTCTATTCTGGCCATATTGCCGTGAATACGGACTCTTTCATTCAGAAAGCCGTTTTCGATAAGGAACTGCTCCGCCTTGTCTATTTTGCGGAGCTTATCTTCTGTTATCTCCTCGCCGTAAACGAACCTGCTGGCAAGGCAGGCATAGGCAGGCTTATTCCAGGTGGGAATATTAAGTTCCCTTGCGATATTTCTGATATCTTCCTTATTAAGACCCGCGTCGCGAAGGGGGCTTTTTACCGAAAGCTCGCTGATCGCACGTAATCCGGGTCTGTAGTCACCAATGTCATCCATATTTGATCCCTCAGCAACAAAGGCCAGATCGTTTTCCTTCGCGGCTTTGATGATGTCCGAAAAGATCAGGCGTTTACAGTAGTAGCAGCGGTCAGGACTGTTATTCCTGTAGTTTTCTTCAGTAAGGGGATTGACCCTTCTTACGATATGTCTTACCCCGAGGTCTTTGCAGAATCTCCGGGCATCCTCAAGCTCCCTTTCCGGAAAGGCGGCGTCAACCGCTGTCACCGCAACAGCCTTGTCAGCAAGTACCTCGTGTGCTGCGGTGAGAAGAAGGCAGGAATCAACCCCGCCGGAAAAAGCAACGGCAAGGGAGGGCATTTCCCGGATCAAATCCTTCAGCCGGTCATACTTTGTTTTTAATTCTTCTGTCATTCATTCCTCCAGGCTGATTTTACCCTATTATTGCAAAAAATAAAAGATTGTATTATAGTAACCACGGAAAATTAAGGAAAAAAGAAACGCTTGCTGCAGCAAAGAGTGCTGCAAGGAGAAAGGAGCGGTATGGAAACACTGGAATTGACACTCAGAAAACAGAAGAACATTGCACTTATTGCCCACGATGGGAAGAAGGCAGAGCTTATTGACTGGTGCAGGGAGCATGCGGAGCAGTTAAAGAAACACTTCCTCTGCGGAACCGGCACAACAGCAAGGATGATAACGGATGCCACGGATCTTCCGGTCAAGGCTTATAACAGCGGTCCTCTGGGAGGTGACCAGCAGATAGGAGCAAGGATCGTGGAAGGAAAAATCGATATAGTGATCTTTTTTTCAGATCCCCTTACGGCTGCACCACATGACCCTGATGTGAAAGCACTCATGCGTATCGCGCAGGTTTATGATGTGCCCTTCGCAGCAAACCGCGCAAGCGCGGACTTCATCATTTCATCCCCTCTTATGGAAGAGGAGTATAATCACGTTGTTATAAACTTCAAGCAGAATATCGAGAACCGTGTCAGGGAATTGAAGTGATAGCTCTGAAAGAGCAGAAATACGGTTTTGGGCTTATACCTCCGATGGGAATTTTATTTTGGAAAATCCATCGGGGGTTTTTATGTGCCCTTATGTAAGTGTTTTTTTAGAAAAACTATTGATATTTGGAAAAAATGTGCTTATAATGTTTTTCGGACGAAACGTTTCGCGCAAACTGACAGCTGTATACAATAACAGAGCCGAAGATTAGAGGGCGAAACGTTAATACAGCAAAGGCGCAGCGGACAGAGAAAAGCCGTTGCAGGCAGGAGATTTTTCTAGACAGGAGGACATTATGCTTAAAGGTATTCCAAAGATTCTTTCACCCGAACTTCTGATGGTACTTAATGAGATGGGTCACAGCGACGTGATCGTTATTGGAGACGGTAATTTCCCTTCTGAGACCATGGGAAAGGATGCGATAGTTATCAGAGCGGACGGGCACGGGGTACCTGAGCTTCTGGACGCCATACTTACGGTTATGCCGCTGGATACTTACGTGGAGCATCCCGTTAATCTTATGGAGCTTATGCCTGAGGATGTGGGCAAGATCCAGACTCCGATCTGGGATGAGTACGCACGTATCGTTGCAAAGCATGACGAGAGAGGCGAAAAGGCCATAGGTCATATAGAGAGATTCAAGTTTTATGAAGAGGTACAGAAGAAGGCTTTCTGCGTTGTGGCAAGCGGCGAGTCTGCAGTATATGCAAATGTTATGCTGCAGAAGGGTGTTGTGACCGACGCAAAGTAAAAAGCTTCGATCGGATCATAGCCTTCATAACGACTGCGAAAAGATAAACGAAAGGAAGTACAGAAAAAGAAATGGGAAAGCAGCACCCCTTAAGGGAAATGATAGAAAACAGGAAAAAGGGTGATCTCACGGGAATACCCTCATATTGTACAGCAAACAAGCTGGTTCTTGAGGCCGCACTTCTAAGGGCAAAGGAAACAGGAAAGCAGGTTCTCATAGAAGCGACGGCAAACCAGGTAAACCAGTTCGGCGGATATACGGGAATGAAGCCCGCGGACTTCTATAAGTATGTGAAGGAAATGGCTGAGAATCTCGGTGTTTCCGAGGATATGCTGATCCTTGGAGGAGACCACCTGGGACCTCTCACCTGGCAGAATCTGCCGGAAGAGGAGGCGATGAAAAATTCGGAGGATCTGGTATATGCGTACACCAGAGCCGGTTTCACAAAGATACATCTTGATACCAGTATGAAGGTTGCGGATGATCCCGAGGGAATGCTTTCAACCGAGGTGATAGCTGAAAGAGGAGTACGCCTTTACAAGGTGTGTATGAAGGCCTATGAGGATCTGAAGGCGGAAAAACCTGATGCGTTGAGACCCGTATTTATCATAGGTTCGGAGGTTCCGATCCCCGGGGGATCCCAGGAGGAAGAGGACTCCCTTGCAGTTACAAAGAAAGAGGCCTTTGCGGATACGGTTGACACCTATAAGGCCTGCTTCGAAAAGGCCGGTGTTGGTGATGCATTTAAGGATGTGATAGCGGTTGTGGTACAGCCCGGCGTGGAATTCGGCGATGAGCAGGTATTTTACTATGACAGGGATAATGCGGCGGATCTTTGCGGTAAGCTTAAGGATTATCCGGACATAGTATTCGAGGGCCATTCCACCGATTATCAGACTCCGGAATGCTTAAAGAAGATGGTAGAGGACGGCATTGCGATACTGAAGGTCGGCCCTGCTCTTACCTTTGGATTGAGGGAGGCACTGTTTTCGCTTTCAATGATAGAGAAGGAGATTGTGCCAGAGGCTGAGCAGGCTCATTTCATGGAAAGCCTTGAGAAGGCTATGGTAGAAAATCCGGATAACTGGAAGAAGCATTATCACGGAAGTGAAAAGCAGCAGGCACTGGCAAGAAAATACAGCTATTCCGACCGGGCGAGATACTACATCGGAGGAGAGGAGCAGGAGAAGGCAATAGAGAAGCTCTTTGAGAATCTGAGGAAGTATCCGGTTGCTATGAATATCCTTCATCAGTATATGCCGAAGCAGTATGACAGGATCCTTAAGGGAGAAATAAAGAACGACCCGAAGGAGCTTGCTATGGCCGGAGCGGCCGAATATATGAGAGATTACGAATACGCAGCTTACTGAGCGAAACGCTCCTGTTATCCTGAGCGCAAGCGAAGGAACCGGGTCTGTCATCCTGAGCGAAGTGAAGAATCCGGGTCTGTCATCCTGAGCACCGGCGAAGGATCTGGGTTTGTCATTCTGAGCGAAGCGAAGAATCTTCTATGACTGTAGGGAAAGATCCTTCGTCACTTCGTTCCTCAGGATGACAAAGAGAGGGTGTCCCTCAGTATGACAGAGAGGAGGCGTTCCTCAGGCTGACAGGGGGCCATTTCTCAGGCTGACACATAGGAGGCGTTCCTCAGGCTGACAAAGAGTATAGTTCCTCAGGATGATACAGAGATTAAGGAGAATAAATGTATACGACATCATATGAAATGCTTGAAAAAGCTAAGAAGGGCGGTTACGCCGTAGGAGCCTTCAATGCGGAGAATATGGAGATGATAAAGGCCATCATTGCCGCTGCGGAGGAATTAAAGGCGCCCGTGATGATACAGACCACGCCAAGTACCGTGAAATACGGAACCCTCGAGACCTTTGCCGCCATCACAAGGGCAGAGGCCGAAAAGGTAAGTGTTCCGGTATGTCTTCATTTAGACCATGGCGCGAGCTTTGATATGGCGGTAAAAGCCATACAGGTTGGCTACGGTTCAGTAATGATAGACGGCTCGAAGCTTGAGCTGGATGCAAACATCGCACTGTCAAAGAGTGTTGCGGATGTGGGAAGAGCCTGTGGGATACCCGTAGAAGCCGAGCTTGGCAAGGTTGGAGGCAAAGAAGACGACACGGAGTCAAAGGAATCGGTTTATACGGATCCCGATGAAGCAAAACGTTTCGTTGAAGAAACGAGGGTTGATTCCCTGGCAATAGGGATCGGCACCGCTCACGGAGTTTATAAGGAGAAACCGGTTTTAAATACGAAGAGGATAAGTGAAGTAAAGGAAGTGGTAAGTATTCCGCTGGTGCTCCACGGCTCATCGGGTCTTTCCGATGAAGATGTGTGTGATTGTGTGAAGCGCGGGATGTGCAAGGTGAATTTCGCAACAGAGCTGAGGCAGGCATACCTTAAGGCCACAAGAGAGCTTCTCGCTGCAGATGATTCCATAATCGATCCGAAAAAGATCGGGGAAGCCGCAATGAAAGCGGTTAAAGCGCAGGTGGAGTACAGGATAAAGGTTTGCGGCTGCGACGGCAAGGCGTGAAAGACTGAGAGGCATAAATGGCTGAATATCTTCTTGGAATAGATATCGGAACAAGCTCCTGTAAGATCGTCCTCTTTGATAAAGAGGGAACGGTGGTTGCCACGGAAACAGGAGAATATCAGGTTTATTATCCCCATGAAGGCTGGGCGGAGCAGAACCCGGACGAGTGGTGGAAGGCTGTGGCAGAAAGCACAAAAAGGATAATAGAGAAGAGCGGTATAGATCCGTCGGATATAGCGGGTGTCGGGACTGACGGACAGAGCTGGTCAGCGATCGCTGTTGACAAGGACGGAAAGTGCCTGATGAATACCCCCATATGGATGGACACCAGATCCGAGGATATCTGCAGTGAACTCCGTTCCCGTCTGGGAGACAGGATCTTCGAGCTGTCGGGGAACAGCCTGCAGCCCAGCTACACAACCGCAAAGATTATATGGTATAAGAGGGAATTTCCCGATGTTTATAAGAATATCAGATATATCCTGCAGTCAAACAGCTTTATAGTATACCGTCTCACGGGGGCGGTGACCCACGATATTTCCCAGGGCTACGGCCTTTCCTGCTTTGATATGAGGAAGGGAAGATGGGACAGCGACATGGCCCGGGAGCTGGATATTCCGGAGGAATTTCTCCCGGATATCGTTCCCTGTCATAAGGTGGTGGGACAGGTGACAAAGGAAGCTGCGGCTCTTACGGGATTAAAAGAAGGAACCCCGGTAGTTGCCGGAGGTCTGGACGCAGCCTGCGGAACACTTGGAACCGGAGTACTGAATGACGGGGAGACTCAGGAGCAGGGAGGACAGGCAGGAGGAATGAGTATCTGCCTCGACCATTATGCCGCAGATCCTGCGCTGATACTGGGATTCCATGTTGTTCCCGATAAATGGCTTCTCCAGGGCGGGACCACCGGAGGAGCGGGCGTAATGCGCTGGATCACCGCGAATTTCGGAGATTATGAGAGAACCCTTGAAAAGAAAAGGAATTTAAGCGACGTTGCCCAGTTTAATGAGCTTGCAGAGGGAGTGGCGCCGGGTTCCGACGGACTTATCTTCCTTCCTTATATGGCCGGAGAGCGTTCCCCCATATGGGATCCGAAGGCAAAGGGAGTCTGGTACGGCATAGATTTCACAAAGACCAAGGCTCACTTCATACGTTCCGCTATGGAGGGCGGAGCCTTTGCATTAAGGCACAATCTGGAGATCGCAGAACGCTGCGGCGGTGAGGTAAAGGAGCTTCGCGCCATGGGAGGAGCATCCCTCGCAAAGATCTGGACCCAGATAAAGTCAGACGTTACCGGAAAACCCATAACCGTCTGTCATTCGGGGACAGAGACGTCTCTCGGGGCTGCGATACTTGCGGGAGTGGGGACCGGCGTATACAAAAGCTTTGAAGAGGCGGTGGCACTTACGGTGCATACCACGAGACACCACGAACCGGATCCTGCCAATAAAGAGGTGTACGACAGGAATTACAGAACGTATATAGAGCTTTATAAAGATCTGAAGGATCTGATGCAGCGAACGAGTGGTTTGTGAAAGGCTTTGGAAAGACTAAAGAAGGCGAAGAAACCGGGACTGTCATTCTGAGCGAAGCGAAGAAACCGGGACAGTCATTCTGAGTAAAGCGAAGAAGCTGAAACTGTCATTCTGAGCGAAGCGAAGAATCTTAAATATCAGCAATAAATAATAAACATTCAGGAGAAAAGACAAATGAAAGCAGGAGTAATCTACGCACCAAACGACATAAGATATGAGGATATGCCCGATCCCGAGCCCAAAGCGGGAGAGGTCAGGGTAAAGGTGAAATACACCGGTATCTGCGGTTCTGACGTACCGAGAGTTAATGCCGATGCCTGTCACTTTTATCCAAATGTTATAGGACATGAATTTTCCGGAACTGTTGACAGCGTTGGGGAAGGCGTGGAGAAATTCAGGTCCGGCGACAGGGTTGCGGGTATTCCCCTTGTACCCTGTATGGAGTGTGAAGACTGCAGAAGCGGAAACTATGCGCTCTGCAAGCATTACAGCTTCATAGGATCCCGGCAGCAGGGCTCATTCGCGGAATACGTGTGTGTTCCCGAGATGAATCTGGTTCACATAGCCGACAATATCCCTTTTGAGCAGGCGGCATTATTTGAGCCCACAACCATAGCACTTCACGGACTTGAGAGAGTAAATTACAAGCCCGGTAAATATGTAGCGGTTCTCGGAACAGGAACCATCGGGGTTCTTCTGGTCAACTGGCTGCACGCCTTTGATGCGAAGAAGATCGTGGTATTTGATATCGTGCCGGAAAAGCTGGAATTCGCGAAGAAAATGGGTGCGGATGATGGAATAAATACCCTTGATAAGGACTTTATGGAGCAGGCTCTAGCCTTAACAGGAGGGCATGGCTTCGATTATGTGTATGAAACAGCCGGAAACACCATCACTATGAAGATGGCTTTCGCCCTTGCTGCAAATAAGGCAGAGATGTGCTTTGTCGGAACTCCCACCAAGGATCTCACCTTCAGTGTTTCCGAATGGGAGAATATGAACCGGAAGGAATTCATACTGACAGGCTCCTGGATGAGCTATTCGGCTCCCTTCCCGGGACATGAGTGGTCACTCACGGGAGAGTATTACGGAAACGGTAAATTAAACTACGATGAGGGGCTTATCTTTAAGAAGATCCCATTAAGTAAGATTGCTGACGCCTTCGAGCTCTTCAAGACTCCGGGAGCGGTAAAGGGAAAGATACTTATTGACAGTGAGGCCTGAATAAGCCGGCAGAAATGATTTAGAACAGAGCAGAAAGTATGACGGCGCGGGCGTTTAAGCAGATAATAAGAAAACAGGATTAGTGAAAGAAGGAGGAGACAGAATGTCAGAATTTGTTAATCCGGAACTGGTTCCCAAGGTTAAATTTTACACAGGAGAAGAGGTTCCCTGTATAGGCTTAGGTACCTTCGGTTCAGACAGGGTCAGTGCCGAGGATGTCGCCGGAGCTGTTGACGGGGCTATACGTGCGGGCTATAGAAATGTGGACTGTGCAGCCTGCTACGGGAATGAGGATCTTATCGGAAATGTGCTGAAAAAGCTTCTGGACGAGAAGGTAGTCAAGAGAGAAGAGCTCTTCATCATGACCAAGGTCTGGAACGATATGCACAGAAAGGTTAAGGAAGCACTGAAAAAGAGCCTTTCCGATCTGAAGCTGGACTATGTTGATATGTATTATATTCACTGGCCCTTCCCCAATTACCACGCACCTCACTGTGATGTGGATTCGAGGAATCCGGATTCAAAGCCCTTCTCTGTAGAGGAGTTCTGTGATACCTACGGACAGATAGCCGATCTGAAGAAGGAGGGGCTTGTAAGAAATATAGGTATTTCAAACCTTACGATCCCGAAGCTGGATGCGGTACTGCCGAAGCTTGACGAGCTTCCGGCCGCCTGTGAACTGGAGATACATCCCTGCTTCCAGCAGAATGAGCTGATGCAGTACCTTGTGGATCATAAGATCCAGCCGGTGGGCTATATGCCTCTCGGGAGTCCCAGACGTCCGGAAAGGGATATAGTGGAAACAGATATAAACGATATGGCAGAACCGGAAATCGTGGAGATCGCAAAGAATCACGGCGTACATCCGGCACTTATCTGTCTGAAATGGGCTCAGCAGAGGGGAGAAATGGCAATACCCTTCTCCATCCACAACTATGTTGCAAACCTTAAGTGTGTGACAGAGGATCCGCTTTCTGATGAAGAGATGAAGATCATCGGAACCATGGAAAAGAATAACCGTCTTGTAAAGGGACAGGTCTTCCTGTGGCCCGGAGCAAATGACTGGCACGACCTCTGGGACGAGGACGGATTTATTGTGAGTTGATCAAAATGTGACTTTTGGCGTCCGAATCATATGATGTCAGGGTCAAAAACCGATATCCGGAGCATTCCGCACTCCGTGCCATTACGCTCCTCCGGAATATCATCAACACGGCTTGAGACAGATTGGAAAAAGAAATGCCATCAACCATAAAAGACATAAGGGATGAAACGGGGCTGTCGCTTGCTACGATCTCAAAGTATTTAAACGGCGGCAACGTTCTCCCGAAAAATAAGGAGAAGATAGAAGCTGCAGTGGAGAAGCTCCACTATCAGGTAAATGAGATAGCCCGCGGGCTCGTGACCAACAGCACGAGAACCGTTGGGGTAAGTGTTTTTGACGTGACTGATGTATTTAACGGCATCATTCTCCATGAGATAGGACTTCAGCTGTCCAGGCTTGGCTACGGGATGCTGATCGTGGATTCCTCCAATGACCAGAGCAGGGAGGAAAAGAATATCCGTTTTCTTGTAAATAAGAAGGTTGACGGGATAATATCACTCCCTGTTGCCGGAAGCTCTTCCGTTCTGAATCCGGCTTTTGCGGCAGACATTCCGATCGTGCTCCTGGACAGACAGTACAGGGACAGATCTCTCGACAGTATAACCTTGAATAACAGGGAAGCTGCGGCCGGTGCAGTGAATTATCTCATCGGGAACGGGCACAAAAAGATAGCCGTGATCTGTGCGAAGCAGGAGTATACCGGGCGTGAACGCTATGAGGGCTTTAAGAGCGCCATGGAAGAGGCGGGGCTGGAGATCCGGAGTGAGTATGTACTGGACGGAACCCACAGCATGGAGCATGGCTACAATGCCATGAACAGGATATTGAAGCTGAAGGATCGTCCTACAGCCGTTCTTTCCACAAATTACGGTATAAATCTGGGAGTTGTGATGGCTTTGAACGAGGCAAAGGTGAGCTATCCGGATGACATCTCCGTTGTGGGATTTGATAATCTGATGCTCTCGAATGTTTTGAAAACCCAGCTTACGGTTATGGAACAGCCAATGGAACGTTTCGGGCAGAAGGGCGTTGAGATCCTTATGCAGAGGATAAATGAAAAGAAGGAAAACAACGGAAATCTCGTGCATGACGGACATATCAACATTGTCTTAAGTTCCCGTATGCATATGGGTGGATCGGTAAAAAAAATCTGATATATTGACTAAAATGTATTGACATAAAGAAGTATTTATAGGATAATTGCCAAAGAGCGAAACGTTTCGCGCGATACTTGGAAAAAAGTGTCGAACCGGAGCCGCCGGAATACGGATGAAGACGGACGGCAGGGACAGGCGGCCTTGCCGGGAAATCCGGATGTGACCCGGGAAGGCAGGGGCGAGACTTGAATTATGGAGGAAGATGATGGACAAGATTAAACAGAATCCGCTGGTCAAAAAGGTGGGATTTAACAGGGTGGTTCTCTGCGGGGTTCTGATCCTTATGTATATCTTTTTCTCGATACTGGTTCCGGCTATAACGGGCTCGGGATTTGCGGGGATGAGTCACATAATGGGGGCTCTGAACTATGCTTATTTCCTGGGATTCCTTTCCCTCGGGGTTACCTTCGTCATAGCTACGGGAGGCATAGACTTCTCCATAGGGCCGGTAATGTTCTGCTGCGGTCTTATTTCGGGTTACTGCCTGATGACATACAATATGCCGCTTCCGCTCTGTCTTCTTATCAGTATCCTTATAGGAACTCTTTTCGGGCTTTGGAACGGATATCTGGTGGCATACTGGACGGTTCCGCCTTTTATCGTTTCAATGGCATCAATGAATATGGCAAAGGGAATAGCCTCTGTATTTACGAAGACACAGTCTGTCAGCTGGCCGAGATCTACTGACGCCAACGGATGGTTCAGGAATCTAGTCAAAGCAGGAGGAATCCCTACCGGTCTCTTATGTTTTCTCGGAGCTGCCGTGATCTGTGCCATTATTCTGAATAATACGAAGTTCGGCCGGTATATTATCTGCCTCGGCAGTAATAAAGAAGCAGTAAGGCTTTCGGGTGTGGATACGAAAAAATGGGAGATGTGTGCATATTTGATGTGCGGCATCCTTGTGGGAATAGCAACTATCTTCTTTGTAGGAACATACACCACGGTTCAGCCGGGATACGGTGATACATACAATAATGAAGCCATTGCGGGATGTGTAATGGGAGGCACCAGTATGGCCGGTGGACTGGCCTCTATCAGCGGAACCGTCATAGGCGTGCTGATAATATCTCTCCTTCAGGAGGGGATACTGGCTCTGAAGCTTACAAAGGATATTCAGCTGATCATAACGGGTATCATTGTTATTGTTGCCGTATATGCGGATGTAATGGCCAGACGGAGGAAGAACTGACGGTCCGGTGCCGTTACTTAGCGAAGGGAGCGCGAAAGACAGAGTATGGGCGAAATAATCTTACAGATGAAAGAGATAGACAAATCCTTCCCCGGTGTACATGCCTTAGATCATGTCAGTCTCGAGGTGAAACGGGGTGAGGTACATGCTCTTATGGGAGAGAATGGAGCAGGAAAATCCACCCTGATGAAGGTTCTGACCGGTATCTACAAGAAGGATGAGGGAACCATCGTATATAAGGGAAAGGAAGTGGAATTCCGCAATACCAGAGAGGCTCAGGATAACGGAGTAGTTATAGTGCATCAGGAGCTTAACATGGTGGGAGACCTGACGGTGGCGCAGAATATCTTTATCGGACGTGAGCCGCGCAAGGGTTTCCGTATAGACGACAAAAAGATGATCGAGGATTCGAAGGCTCTTTTTGACAGGCTCCATATTGACATCGACCCTACCGAAAAGATGAGTGAGCTTACCGTCGGAAAGCAGCAGATGTGTGAGATAGCCAAGGCGATTTCCCATAATGCCGAGCTGATCATATTTGATGAGCCTTCGGCCGCACTTACGGAAAAGGAGATCGAGGATCTCTTTACCATAATAAGGGATCTTCGTTCGCAGGATCTGGGTATCATCTACATCTCCCACAGAATGGATGAAATAAAGGTCATAACGGATCGGGTTACCGTTATGAGAGACGGCGGATATGTGGGAACACTTATTACAGAGGAATGTACCAAGGAAGACATCATCAATATGATGGTGGGACGTGTGATATATGAGAAGCCGAAGGAGAAGAGTCTGGTTCCCGCAGATGCTCCGGTTGTTCTGAAGGTAGAGCATCTGAATGCCGGCAAGATGGTTCAGGATGTGTCATTCGAGCTTCGAAAAGGTGAAATACTGGGATTCTCAGGGCTTATGGGCGCGGGACGTACCGAGACTGCAAGGGCTATTTTCGGTGCCGATCCGAAGCAGAGCGGTGACATATATGTAAACGGGAAGAAGGTTGAGATAAATTCACCCCAGGATGCGGTTAACCACGGTATCGGTTATCTTTCCGAGGACCGCAGGAGATTCGGGATAGTGGTCGGGAAATCAATTACGGAGAATTCCACTATGGCTGCTCTTTCGGACTATATGAGCGGGCTCTTCATCAATAAGAGCAAGGAAAAACAGGTTTCCGAAAAGTATATAAAGGAGCTGGACACAAAGACACCCAGTACAGACCAGCTGGTCGTTAATCTCTCCGGAGGAAACCAGCAGAAGGTTGTTATCGCAAAGTGGCTTGTGAGAAACAGCGATATTCTGATCTTTGATGAACCTACGAGGGGTATAGACGTAGGAGCGAAGAACGAGATCTATAAGCTTATGAACAGGCTGGCTGCCGAAGGAAAATCCATTATTATGATATCCTCGGAAATGACTGAGATCCTCAGAATGAGTGACAGGATAATAGTTATGTGTGAAGGCAGGAAGACCGGCGAGATCAATATTGAAGAGGCAACGCAGGAACTTATAATGGATAAGGCTACACGCCAGATGGAAGCTTGACTGGAGGCTTTGAGATGAAGAAGAAAAAATCAATAGGTTTGTTGGCGGATCAGAAGTTCATAGTGTTGATCATAGTAGTGATCCTCTATGTGGTTTTCTCCTTTATTAGTAAGGACTTCCGCAAATACTCCACATTGGTAATGATGCTGGATTCCACATATTACATACTGCTTCTGGCCATTGGTGTAACGTTTCCGCTGATCACCGGGGGAGTCGATCTTTCCATCGGGACGGGAATGATATGCTACGGGCTCACGGGTGGATATCTGGTTGTGCAGAGGGGCTATCCCACCTGGGTCGGCCTGGTTGTTGCGGTTCTTTTCGGACTTCTTGTCGGCATTCTGAACGGGATTTTGATCGCTGTAATGGATCTGCCGCCATTTCTGGGAACACTTTGTACCTGTATGATGACAAGAGGACTGGGTTCCATATGTGCCAACAGCTTCGCCATTCCCTGGCCCGGAGCAAAGGCAGAGGGCGGATGGTTCCACAATATATTCAAGCTTACTATGGGGGCGGGCAGAAAGGCTATGAATTACCCCGTAGGTGTAATAGTACTGGCAGTGATCGTTATCTTGATGAGCTTTGTTCTTAACCATACGAGGGTCGGACGTTACACGATCGCTATAGGGAGCAATAAGGAAGCTACCAGGCTTTCCGGTGTAAATGTGAGGGCTTATCATATCACAGCCTATGCTATCAGCGGTCTTTTCGCAGGGCTTGCAAGCCTTGCCTATGCTGCAGCGATACCTACTATACAGCCCGGTACCGGTGCCGGAATCGAGCTTGACGCCATAGGCGGAGCCATAGTAGGCGGTGTTTCTCCTACAGGCGGAGCGGGATCCATAATCGGAACCATGCTGGGTGTATTTGTTATACAGCTCCTGAAGACCGGACTTCCCTATATCGGTCTGGAGGCCAACTGGCAGCAGATAGTTACCGGCCTTGTACTTATCGGAGCGGTAATGATCGATGTGATCAAGCAGAGAAGAGAGGCACTTGAAGGGTAATATTAAACAAAATATAGATAAATTGTTAATAAAGTATTAATAAACAAAAGATATAATTATACTATGGTCAATAGCCGTGGATAATTGGGAAAAGAGTTTACACGGCGTGAGACATAAATTTTCATTTTCATTAAAAAGGAGGAAAACATGAAAAAGAAGTTACTCGCAACGTTACTTACAGCAGCTATGACAGCATCACTTCTTGCAGGCTGCGGCGGAACACAGGCAGCAGCACCTGCAGCAGAGCCCGCTCCCGCAGCAGAGGAAGCAGCTCCTGCAGCAGAGCCCGCTCCCGCAGCAGAGGAAGCAGCTCCTGCAGAGGAAGCAGCTCCCGCAGAGGAAGCAGCACCCGCAGAAGAAGCAGCTCCTGCAGAAGCAACCGCAAATGCAGGCGACAATGACAAGCTTAAGGGAACCCAGTTCGAGGGAACCACAGCAAAAGAAGCTTACAACTTCGCTATCGACGTTAAGTCCTTCCAGTCAACCTACTGGCAGGCAGCCCTTAAGGGTATGGATATGGCTAAGGAAGAGCTCGGCATCACCTATGATGCACACGGCCCCAACTCCGAGTCTGATATCGCTGACCAGGTTAACATGCTGAATGCTGACATCACATCAAAGCCTGCAGGAATCGGTCTTGCAGCCTGCGATACCACATCCGTTCTTGATTCACTTCAGGATGCGAAGGATGCAGGAATCCCCGTTGTCTGCTTCGATACCGGTGTTGCAGATGCTCCCGAGGGATCTGTAGTGGCTACAGTAGCTACAGACAATACTCAGGCAGGTGAAGTTGCTGCCGAGAATATGTATGAGGCACTTAAGGATGTCATCGGAAGCGCTACCAGCCAGGTACGTGTAGGTGAGATCAACCAGGATGCTACAGCTCTTAATATCCAGCAGAGAGGCCTTGGCTTCATCAACAAGTTCATCTCTCTTGTAAAGGCTGACGGCAAGAAGGTTGCAGTAGTTGGTAACGAGTTCTATGTAAACGCAGCAGAAGGCGCTGACGGCGACGAGGCATCAGCTGACGTTGTTATCGAAGTAGCAGTTCCCGCACAGACCACCGTTGAGCTCTGCACAACAGAGGCTTCAACAATCCTTTCAAAGGAAGATACCATCGGCGTATTCGGATCAAACCAGACCGCAGCTGAAGGACTTCTTGCAGCAAACAGCAACCTGAATCTTCTTGGATCAGACGCTGCTGCAGGCGAAGTTATCGGTATCGGATTTGATGCAGGTTCCGTTATCAAGGGCGCTATCAAGGACGGCACAATGTACGGTGCAGTTACACAGTCTCCTCTGATGATGGGTTACTACTGCCTGTATGCTCTTACAAAGGCAGCTAACGGCGAGCAGGTATCTGATCTTCCTACAAACGGATACTGGTACAACAAGGACAACATTGATGATCCTGAAATCGCTCCCAACCTTTATGACTAAGCTTTAAGAGTGTAAAATTTACTGAAATAACGCACCCCGGAGGAGAGATCTTCCGGGGTGTTCTTATCGGAATATGGTTTTCAGACGTCACTTGCGGTTCCGCAAGTGACTGTTCCGAACAGTTACTTTTGGTGTTCATATAAGGCACTTTGGCTAGTCGAGCAGCAGCTCTTTCATACTGTCGAGAACATCCGTGGCGGCACGTATGTAGTCATGCTTCTCACTCTTACCGAAACGGTAGGTGAATTCCGGTTTTCCGGCGGCCCGGAAGGTAAGGGCACCGTCAAAACGGTTTAAGAGGGGTTCTATACCGTCGGGATTAAGCCGTGCCTTTATGTAGATGGAAAAAACGATTGAGCCTTCCTTTGCGGAAAGATTGTCTATATATACGTCGTGGGCTTTATGCCGGATAAGGGCGGTATTTATAAGGTTAACCACACTTTCAGGAAGAGTACCGAATCTGTCATGAAGCTCCTCCTCCATGTCCTCTGCTTCGGAATCATTCTCGATCCCTGCGATCCTCTTATAAAGATCAAGCTTAAGGTTTTCATTTTTAACATAGGAATCTGGAATAAACGCATCCTCTTCCATATCTATTACAGTATTGAATTCTTCCCGGGGCTCTTCTCCCTTTTCAAGCTTAACGGCAGTATCCAGCATTTTGCAGTAGAGATCATAGCCTACCTGCTGCATATGTCCGGACTGCTCGCTTCCAAGGACATTTCCGGCTCCCCGTATCTCAAGATCCTTCATAGCTATCCGGAAGCCGCTTCCAAGATCCGTGAATTCCCTTATGGCTGAGAGTCTCTTTTCTGCCGTTTCTTTTAAGAGTCTGTCTTTTTTATACATAAGAAAGGCATAGGCTGTACGGTTCGACCTGCCAACGCGTCCTCTCAGCTGGTATAGCTGCGAAAGCCCCATCTGATCTGCATTTGCGATGATCATCGTATTTACATTGGGAATATCTATGCCGGTTTCTATTATGGTTGTGGATACCAGCACATCTATCTCCCCGTGGATGAAGTCGCTCATTATATCCTCGAGTATCTGCTCACGCATCTGTCCATGGGCATATTCCACATTTACATCCGGGCAGAGTAAACGGATCTTTGCAGCAATATCCGCAATATCATTTACCCTGTTATGCACGAAATAGACCTGGCCGCCCCGGGCTTTTTCCCGGTTTATGGCTTCTCTTACCATTTCGTCATTATATTCCATTACAAAGGTCTGAATGGGCATTCTGTCCCTCGGAGCTTCCTCAAGTACGCTCATATCCCGGATCCCTACAAGACTCATATGCAGGGTTCTGGGGATCGGAGTGGCGGTAAGCGCGAGAACGTCAACATTACGCCGCATTTCTTTTATTTTTTCCTTGTGGGAAACACCGAAACGCTGCTCTTCGTCAATGATCAGGAGTCCCAGATCCTTGAAGCCCACATCTTTTGAGAGGAGTCTGTGCGTGCCGATGACAATATCCGCGGTCCCTTTTTTCAGTTTTTCAATGGTTTTCTTTTGTTCGGTGGCTGAGCGGAACCGGCAGAGAAGCTCAATAGTCACAGGAAAGTCCTTCATTCTTTCCCGGAAGGTATTGTAGTGCTGCTCAGCGAGAATAGTGGTCGGAACCAGAAGGGCAACCTGCTTATTCTCCTGGATAGCCTTAAAGGCAGCACGTATGGCAACCTCGGTCTTTCCGAAGCCTACATCACCGCAGATCAGCCGATCCATTATCTTTTTGCTTTCCATATCATGCTTTACGGCTTCTATAGCGAGATTCTGATCCTCTGTTTCCTCAAAGGGGAACATTTCTTCAAATTCTCTCTGCCAGACAGTGTCCGGAGCAAAAGAAAAGCCCTCGGAATTCTGACGGGCTGAGTATAACTCCACAAGCCGCTTGGCGACGTCGCTTACCGCTGTGTTGACCTTTGCCTTGGTCTTTGCCCATTCATTTCCTCCAAGTTTATTTAGCTTCGGCTTCTTTTCCACATCCTTCGAAGCGTACTTCTGCAAAGCATCCAGATTGGAAGCGATAACATAGACAGAAGAATCGTCCTTGTAGCTTACCTTCACATAGTCCCTGGTTATGCCGTCTATTTCGATATGCTCCAGACCCTGATACTGCCCGATACCGTAGTCCTCGTGTATAACAAAATCTCCGGGAATGAGGTCCGAAAACGACGCAATATGCTCCCCCTCGTAGCTGTGCCGTTTCTTTCTTCTCTTTTTCTGTTCAGTTCCGAAAATATCGGTCTCACTGATGACAGCGAAGCGTATATCGGGATATTCAAAACCCTTGCGGAGCGACCCCTGCATCGTCATGATCTCGGAGCCTGTAAGAACCCTGTCCCTGTCATCCGAGAAAAACGCGGTGAGGCCTGCTTCCATAATATTGTCTGCAAGCCTTTTAGCTCTAGTAGAGGAGCCGGAAAGGATGATAACTCTGTAATGCTCCTTTCTGTATTTTTTGAGGTCACTTAGAAGAGAGGAAAAAGATCCGTTATATGAATTCACGCTTCTGCTGTTAATAAGGAAGCTTTTCCGGGGATCGTACAGCTCAGAGCGCTGCAGCATAGACCCAAGAGCGGCAGCAGGAAATCCTGCGATTCTTTCAAAGGTTTCTCTTATTCCGAATAGAAGATCGGCGGCTTTTGAAAGTGTATAGCCCTTTTCAAGCCTCGTAAGCATACTGTCGGCAAATTCTTTTTCGACGGCTTCTCCCTTTTCTGAAAGTCTAAGAGGCTCGTCCAGGATCATAAGGGTATTTGAGGGTTCAAAGAAGTCGATAATAGAGGTCATCCGGTCATAAAAATACCCGGTGAAGGATGACAATGCTCCGCTGTCACCGGTTTCTGAAAGCTCCTCGCAGAATTCTTCTACAATGCTCTTTAGTCTGAAGGCTTCTCCGGTAAGCATTTTTTCTCTAAGCTCAGAATAACGTTCCTCATAGTCTGCCTTCAGCCTTAATAGTCCGGCCTCCCTTTCTGCCGATGTCATCACCATTTCGGAAGCCGGATAGATCCTTACATTTTCAAGCTCCTCAAGCGAGCGCTGCGTAGCCGGATCGAAAGAGCGAATGCTGTTAATGGAATCTCCCCACAGCTCAAGGCGAACGGGATTATCCTCAGTAAGGGGAAATACATCAATAATCCCCCCGCGCACGGAAAACTCTCCGGGAGCCTCACTTTGTACAGCCTTTCTGTAGCCGAGGTGGATTAATTCCCTTGAAAAATCATCAGTATTGATCTCGCTTTCTTCGTCGATGTCGATCACAGCGTCACTGATACGCTTAATTCCCGGAGTTTTTTCCATAAGAGCATCGATGGTCGTGATGAGAGTAATATTTTTCTCATCGTTCAGGGCCTTTATACAGTTTATCCTTTCACGGGTAAGCTCGTTTCCGTTCAGGTCGGACTGATAGAAGATAGGATCCCTCGGCGGATAATACACCACATCCTTTGTGTAGAGCCGGATATCTTTGTAAAATTCTGCAGCCCTGGTTTCGTCGCTTGTTATTATAAGAGTATTTTTCCCCTCACCGAGAGCAGCGGCAAGATGAGCCTTCTCAGCATCAGAAGCCCCGTCGATATTAATTATCCCGGGGCTTTTCAGGCTTTTTTCGATATCCAGGAAGGTGTCATACTCCCTAAGCGGAGCAGCGAAAGCTTTGTTCATGAGATAAGACTGTCCTTTATTTTCTTAAAATCTATGGAAAGATCGTCGTAAATACTTACTTTTATACTGTCATCAAATGTGTATTCTTCAGGGATATCTTTGCCATTTCCAAAATCAAATACGCCAACCTTAGCTTCCATAGGATTCACGATCCAGTAGAGCCGGACACCGGCCCTCTTGTATATTCTTACCTTTTTTATATAATCAAGGCTCATATTTCCGGGAGATGTTATCTCGATTATCCAGTCCGGAGCGCCCTTGCAGCCTCGTTCCGTAAGCTTATTCCTGTCACATATGACACTGATGTCCGGAACCACAACAGTCCTGTTATCATTCTCATCGGGCTGAACATCGAAGGGGGCAGAGAAAACCCTGCAATTTCCACTATTCCCTCGAATATACATATTGATCTCAGTAAAAAGCTCTCCGGAAATGATCTGATGCGTTGTCGATGGTGAAGCCATATCATAAAACTCACCCTTAATAAGTTCAACGCGGTCTTCCTCAGAAGTATTATAATAGTCTTCTGCAGTAAAATACGTTTCTTTTGGTTGTAATAAAGGCATAATTGTGTCCTCCTGAAGGATTATGGCTGCTACCCAATGATTATAACACAAAATCCTAGGGTGAACCTTTAGTGAATACTTCACACAGGTTGAATTAATCGGTTTAAGATGTTAGTATATAAAATAATCAAGATAACCCACCACCTTTAGGTGGTGGGAATATCTTTCTATCAGGTGCCATCACCTTCTAAAAGTTCTGAAATTCCTGCTTATAACCCCTAATACTATTAATAAGCAGGAGATTAATTAGCCGCACTGTTTCATGTCTCCTGCGGAAAGGAGAAAACTAATGGAACAGGCAAAGACCTGCCGGAAGAAATCGGGAAATTTTATCAATATGTGGAAACAGGAAAGAGCGGGGACGCTTTAACCAAACGAATAGATGAGGCAGTACATGAAGCCAGAAAAAGAGAAGAGTGGAGGTCGGACTATATGAAGGAAAGAGTAATCATTATGGACGCCATAGAAGAAGAGAGGCAGTGCTGAGGCGGAGCTTGAAAATGCCAGAAAGATAATTTCCGATTATGAGGCAAAGGAAAGGGAAGCGACGAAACCAATAGTCACTACATAAACAAACATGTGTCTTTGAGCTCATCAAATACACAACAATATAAACACCCCGGAGGAGATTAACTCTTCCGGGGTGAATGTTAATTCATATCACTTGGCTATTCGCTATCTTACTTAGATGCTGAACCTGCGTAATAATTTCCTGCGAAATTACCATCAAGCTCATAGTAGCTTGTAGCCTTCAGGCTGTTGGTATCAGCTGTGCAAGTCTTAGCTGCGCCATTGATTCCCTTAGGCTTGCCGGCCTTCTTGGTAACCTTAAGGGTAACCTTCTTGCTGCCTACTGTTCCCTTAAGCTTCTTAGGAAGCTTATCCTTGGTAACTGACAGAACATTCAGCTTACCAGTCTTAGCGACCTCAATAGCTTCTTTATCATTTCCGCCATATGCAGGATATACAGCAATCAGAAGATTCGTTGCTTCTACATGCTTGTTAGAACTGTCAACATACTCATTCTCAGAAAGAGTATAGGAAGAACTCTTATCCTTCTTGATCGTCTTTACGGAAGCCTTCAGAGCATTCTTTAAGCCCTTATTCTCAGTCTTATCTTCAAGCTTAATTGAAGAGATATAAGTAGCCTTCTTTAATCCGGCTGCAACAGGCTTTCCTTCAAGAGTAACAGTAGCACCCTTCTGAGCCTTGATCTTAAGCTTCTTAATCTTAAGCTCCTTGAGCTTTGATGCGCTTACAGTATTAAGTACATCAAATCCGGCTTCATTCGCGCTGATAAGGTTGCCTAAAGAAACTGACGAATCTGCCTTATACACGTGAACATCTAATTTTATACTGGACTTCTTTGATCCAACCTTCTGACCGTCCCAAGCTACTGCGGTGGGATATACGATGTAATACTCACCAACCTTGACAGCGGTCTGGCTCTGAACATTCTCGCTGATTGTAGCAATGTTGGCAGAAAGTGTCTTGTCTGCAGATACGGTAGGATTCCAGTTTGCACTACTTGAACTAGCAGCACTTGCAACTTCTGCACCTTCTACCACTGCACCCTCTTCTGCGATAACAGCTTCGCTCTCAATGGTCTCTGCCGCAAATGCGAATGAGTTCATTGTGAAAACCATAGCTGCTGCAAGAAGAAGAGACAGCATTTTCTTAGTTCTTGTTCTCATAATAATTTTTCTCCTTTTCTTCCTTAATTTCTCCCCTTAAGCCCATATATGCTGTGCCTCATAGATGAGATAAGGATTAAAACAACCCGGGGTGTCATTCCCCGTCGGAAAGAATTCTACCACACCTTATTCCAATATTCAAACCTAAATTGCACTATTTTTTGTACAATTGCTGTTTTTCTTAATAATTTCTTGAGAAAAGAATCAGTCCTACTATAAAATGATTAAGGAAGTTTTACTTGACAGGGTAAAATACAGGAGAAGTACCGCGTATGAAACCGGGTCTCCGGAAAGAGAGGTTTTTAATGAAGAAATTTTTGTCACTATTGTTGACAGCGACGCTGGTATCGGGAATGTTGCTGGTTCCGGCCGGTGCCGCTGAAAATTCGGGGGGGGGTGACAGCTGCCCTCAGCACTGACAAGCAGTCATACGAAACGGGAGAAAGGATCAAGGTAAACCTTAAATTAAGCAACAGCGGAAGTAAGGACGCCGTTATCGAGAGCGCTGAAATCAAAGTTCCAGCGGGATATTCCCTTATTTCACAAAAGGAAGAATTCGGCACGGTTGCGGCCGGCGAAAGTGCAGAAAAAACATTTGAATATGCTGTTGCAGATCCTGAATATACTTTTGCGGCAAAGCAGAAGGTCGATGTCAGCAAACTGTTCAAAGCAGCCGGCAGCGGAAAGTATAAGATCAGCAGTAAGATCGGAAAGGTCAGTAAAAAGGGTATTCTGACATGCAAAAAGCCGGGAACCGCTACGATCACAGCAGGATCCGGTGAAAGTATTAAGATCAGGATAGAGAAGCCGACAGTAACAAAGAAGGCTACTGCATCCGACAGTACGAAGGATGCCAATGATTTCATCTCAGGATTGGAGAATGTTGGTGTTACGAAGTGGACCTCCTCAAAGACAAGTGTTGCTTCGGTAGACGAGAAAACAGGTGAGATAAAGGTCGCATCTTCGGGAAAGACAAAGCTCACAGCTTTATTCGGGGAGGGAAAGAATGCTGCAAAGTACGTTGTGAAGCTGTCTGTACCAAAGGGGTTCACTCCTTCCGGAAAGGCATCTACTGCTTCAGATGATGCGGAGAATGCAGACGCGGAGAATACCGGTTCCTCAAGCGTAACGGTAAAGATCAACGGAGTGAAGCAGACCTTATCCGCCAGTGTGAAGTATTCATATTCGGAAATAAATAATGAAGAAAGTGACCCGAATCCGGAAGAGATCAGAGGTCTGAATGTGTCGGAACGTGAGGTTAATATAAACAGTGAGAATACTGTTACGTTTACGGTAAATGTTCCGGGATCGGACAGTCCGGCGGTGGTTCTCAAAAAAGAGGACGGAACTGAGGTCGGACATATGAGTGACAAAGGCGATGAAGGGGATACAGCGGCCGGAGACGGAGTGTATTCCTGCGAGGTTAAATTAAATGAAAAGGAGCGCGGAGAACAGAAGTACTACGCGGAGAAGAACGGTACGGTAAGATCAGGTAAGGTTTCTGTTTTCTTCTTCAGTGAAATAAGCTCTGAGGAAAAAACTGCCTTAGATGGGAAAATATCGGAGATCAGCGGTCTTGAATCTGCAGAGGAAGTAAAAAAGACCCTTGAAGCCGATGAAAATATGAAGGTGACGGTCTTTGATTCGGATAAGGTAGGCTATGAGACTTCATCGGGGATTAAGGGAGTCTGGGAGAAGGCTCCGGAAGTGGCAGCAGACGGAAACGCAAAAACAGCAAAAGGGAATGCGGAAATACCCGAAATATCCGAAATTGATGACAGCGCTGAAATTGCTGCAGCAGACGGTGATATCGCTTTAAACGGAGGAAATGATGCCGCAGGAGACAGCGGTACCTCAGTATACAGGAGTGCAGAGGTTATCAGGCCTTTCCATGGAACCTGGCTGAGCTACAATAATTTTGCAGAACAGGCAGGAAACCTGACGGGGTATGATCCCGGCCTCATAGATGATGAAAATGCTGATCTGGCTGCTTTTAAGAATCTGAACGGGTATTCAATGGTGTTTATTGATTCACATGGATTTGTGGATAACGACGGAAACGCCTATATTGTTACAGGTCAGAGCTTTAACCCCGATAATATTGACTCCGATAATACGGGCGTAACCTCGGCTGATCTCCAGTCCGGCAGGGTTGTTCTTTACGGCAGTCAGGGGAATTATGCAATAGGGGCAAAGTGGTTCTCACGTTACTACGGTCTTGAAAGCCTGTCAGGAACCTCTTTCTTCCTCGGAAGCTGCTACAGCAGTAAGGATGATGCCATTCCCACGGCTCTTATTAACAGGGGCGCCCGAGGAGTGTTTGGCTTTGATAAGCCGGTTTCGGTAGAATACTGTAATAAAAACCTGGCTACGGTTGTCAGTGCATTAAAAGGAGGCTGCGGGGAGCAGGCTGCTTTTGACAAGGCGGTGCAGGACAACGGTGTGTCAGACGCAAATATGACGACTATACCCGACGCGAGGTTTACCTACAAGCCGGGAGAAACTGCCGAAAGCGATGAAGGGTGGATCACCGGACAGGTGTACGACTTTAACAGTAATGAGCCTGTGACAGCCGCTGTTGTGTCCGTTCTCAAGGAAGACGGAACACCTGCCGCAGAGGCGTATGTGAATATGTCCGGATCTTTCAGGCTTAGGCTGAAGGCAGGAACCTATACGATAAAGGTAAGTGCACCCGGATACGTTACTGATGAGAGAAACGGGGTAGAGGTTTCCTCAGGACAGACAATTCCGCTTGCCGATTTCAGTATGCTTCCCGCCGGTGAAGGCACCACGGCTATCTCCGGGACAATAGACGATGCTGCAACTTCAGCTGCTATTGCAGGTGCAGTCATTAAATTCCATCTGGGGAATAATAACAGGACGGGTGAGCTTCTTAAGGATGCTTCGGGACATGAGGTTGTCCTCAATACGGATGAATACGGAAATTACAGCTATGACAGCCTTCCTTACGGATACTATACCATGGAGGTAAGCTATCCGGACTATATTACGGGCTATATCAATATCACTGCGGGAGGTGAAACGCTGAGCAGGGATTACTCTATGTCCACGGGTCTGAAGGATGGGGAAATGAGAGTAGTACTCTGGTGGAACGAGGATCCCAGAGACCCGGATTCACATATGGTAGGACCTACTCCGGGAGGAAAGATATTCCATACCTGGTTTAGTGATTTGCATGCAGAAGAAGGTGGCGAGAGAATAGCGGATTTGGATCGTGATGATACTACAAGCTACGGACCGGAAACCACCACTGTAAGAAAGATGACGGACGGCAGGTATTATTTCTTCGTTCATCATTATGCAGGAGATAAATCACTGACCGAATCCGGAGCCTGGATCGAGGTATATATCGGGACAGAGCTCAGGGCAACCTATCATGCACCGGTAAACCAGAGTAAAAACGCTATTTATTGGAATGTATTCACATATGATAAAGAAACGGACACCCTGTCCGAGGTCGGAACCATCACCGATGTACCTCAGACCGGAGACACCGGAATTAACTCATATGATGTAGACGATGAGCTGGATGATTATTATGACGAAGACGAATACGATGAGGAGCCGGATAATTATGAAGTAGGTGCTGCTTCTGTTTCCGCAGGGGAGAAAGCATCCTCAGCCGTAAAGTCGGAGAGCTATCTTCAGAATGCAAAGGCAAAGGATGGAGATTTCGTTTATTCACGCCAGGATTGAGACAGACTGCGAATAATAAGATGATTTGGGACAGGCCGGCTTACGTCGGCCTGTTTCTATTTGGTGGTTCATTCAAAAAAACTGATCCTTCCCATTTCCCGTTCCTTGGTGGAGGGCATGACGTGGGCGTAGAGGGACATGGTGACGGCGTAGGAGCTGTGCCCAAGGATCTCCTGCAGGGTTTTCGGATTCATGCCGGATTCGATGGCGCGGGTCGCGAAGGTGTCTCTGAAGGCGTGGGCAGTGAAGGGTCTGATCCCGGATCTTAGGCATATCCTCCTGATGTCCTGGTCCACATTTGAAGCGATAAGTATCTTTCCGCGGGGAGAGCAGAAGAGAAGATCACTACAGGCTTCAATACCGTTATCCGTGGCGGAGAGCAGGCTGTTCCTTTTTATTCTCTCATCACAGATCTTTCTTAATTCATCCGTAAGGGGGATGTCCCGGCGGCCGGAGCCGGTCTTTGCATCTTCGCCGATTTTGTATCCGTGTACGGTGCGGGTAACCGTGCGGCGTATTTCGATAGAGTGTGCCTTGATATCGGAGAGCATTACGGCGCCTGCTTCACCGCAGCGGAGACCGCTGAAAAGGAGGAAACGGTAAAGATCGTAGTAAAAGGAGCCTTCGGCATTTTTCAGGAATTTCCCGGTTTCCTTTCTGCTCAGTGCCCTGTGTATGGTTTCCCTTGCGGGAGGCTCGTTCCGGCGAAGGTTCTTTACGCCGAGACAGGGGTTATGTCTGATCAGACCGTCATCCCTGGCTTCATTAAGGATACGTTTCAGGAGAGACAGAGTCAGATTTGCGGTGGAGCTGCTGCAGTTTAGCGAAAGCTCCTTTTTGAGTGAGAGGATCATTTCCTTATTGATATTACGCAGTCTGGTACTCCCGAGGGGAATCCTCCCGGAAGAGGGGGTGAAGGATGCTATCCTTTTGTAGCTTACGAGGACTGTTCTTTCCGTGGAGCTCCTGACGGCTCCCTCAGTATTTTTTTCCCACTGATCAAAGTAAACATCCAGCGTCGGATTCAAATTAAAAAAAAACATGATAAACTCCTTTCTTTTTTTGAACCTTTTTGATAGTATTGGATACTATACTGATATACCGTAAATATTTTTTTAGAAAAGAGAGGAATGAAAATGTTGAAATTATTAAAAAAACGACTTGCATTGCTGCTTGCCGCAGCGCTTATCATGACCTCCGGTACCTTCGCTTTTGCAGCGGAGAATACGGGAGACGGGGCTTCATTAAGTGATGCCGCCGTAGTGGCCGAGGAGAGTAAGGGTACTGTTTCGGATCCCAGCAAGGATCCCACAACCTGGAGTAAGGATCCCTACTCTGCTGCCCACACATATCTTCTTTATCTTACAGGACTGACAGATCTTGATGATGCGGATATGGTTTCCGCAGACAAGATTTATAATGGTAAGAAGCTCGACAGAAAGGCTGTTTCAGGCGGTGATCTGTTAGATTATGCTGAAGGGGTTCAGAACCGTATTTCCTATAACTGTATTCCCATCGAAAGTGATATCTATGTGATCTACGGATATGGTATTGATGACGGAGAATTTGAAAGGGATGATAATTACAATTATAATGCTAAAAATAGTGTAGCTTCCACAAATGGAAATCTTGCTGCATCTGTAAATGATTGTGGAACTGATGTGGACGGCAAGCCTGCAGGAGTATTTGACTACACCAAGTTTACCTGGAGTGAAAAGGGCGGAGATTCCAAAGGAAACGGAAAGATAATTTATGATGCTGCCGTTATTCAGTGGACCAGCGGCCAGAAGGCAAAGAAATTAAGGCTCTTCGAGGTTGAAAATCTCTATTATAAGAACAATTTGTACGCTACAGTTTCCTACTGCGCTACAAAGGATGGAAGGTGGCAGAAGCTTACCAGCAATGCTTTCCAGAAGACCTCCAAGCAGCCCAGCTTCTATCCCAAAATGAGGGTAAAGAAGAGCTACAGGGATGTTGACGGCACCAAGGTAAAGTCAACGAACAGCGACAAGAAGCTCAAGAACAGGATCAATAAGGTACTTAAGAATAAGAAGATTGAATTTGAGATCAGACGCCGCCCCATTGCGGGAACAGTATCAGCGGATTATGCAAGTGATACTTCCAATTGGAAATATGTAAGTGTTATGGGTGATGATCTGGATTTCAAGGACAACGGAAAGCTGAAAAAGGCAACAGTCCAGTTCAAGAGTATCACGGCAACAAAGGAAAAGGATGCCGATTCAGATGATGCCAAGAAGAGCACCGAGGAGGACGGAGCTCCCAAGGCAGCAAAGGTGCAGGCAACAGGGTACTATATCACCCATGCACTGAAGATGCAGAAGCTTAAGAGCTCTGATGTAACTGCCGACCTTGAGAGCAAGCTCCTCAAGGGTGAATTCAAGAAGAAGACAAAGAAGGATCTTTGGTATACTACAAAGAGTATTGGCGGCTTTGATACCTTGATCGTATACGGCGCACAGAATCTTGAGGGTGTTGCGGCATTCCGCAAGAGGTCCGACAAGTCTGTGGGATCCGGATATTATAACAGCGACACTGACTGCTTCATTACTTCGCTTGACTGAGCCGAAATAGGTTCATTGAAAACCGCTTATCCCCATGACGGGAGATAACGGGTCACAGAGCGATCACAACACCGGGACAGGGTTTAAACCTTATCCCGGTGCTGTTTTTATGTTATAATTGTGAGTGTTCTGAGCGGGACAATGTCATCCTGAGCGCAAAAATGTCATCCTGAGCGAAGTTTATTTGTCATCCTGAGCGAAGCTTATTTGTCATCCTAAGCGAAGTTTATTTGTCATCCTGAGCGAAGTTTATTTGTCATCCTGAGCGAAGCGAAGGATCTTAATCAGCGAAGCGAAGGATATCGATGTGTGAAGCAATGTCATCCTGAGCGAAGCGAAGGATCTTAATCAGATTCAGAAAGGAAGCAGCGAACAACTTGGACAATTACGTACCCTTACGAAAGATCCCTGAGTATTTCGGACTGGAAAAGGGAGACAGCATGTGGCTTGCATCCGATGCCACAACACTCATATACACGGCTCTGGAGAACGGGGATTCCGGAGATATGAATGATCTTATCGACGGGATCATTGACGTGGTAGGAAGTGACGGAACCATACTGATTCCTACATTTAACTGGGATTTTTGCAAGGGAAAGACCTTTGACGTGAGAAAAACACCCTGCAGGACCGGAGTTATCGGAAGTACGGCACTGAAGCGGGATGATTTCAGGAGGACACAGCACCCGATTTACAGCTTTGCTGTGTGGGGAAGAGATGCAGAGGAGCTATGCGGTATGACGAATAAGAGCTCCTTCGGTGCTGATTCTCCCTTCACCTATTGCAGGGATCATAATACGAAGAATGTCTTTATCGATGTGGAGTGCCAGCATTCCTATACCTTTGTTCACTATGTGGAGGAGCAGGCGGGGATAAGCTACCGTTATCTGAAGGACTTCACAGCGGGATACATTGATTACGACGGTTCAGAGAGCACTCGCACCTATTCCATGAACGTAAGGGATCTTGATAAGGATATCTTTATCACGATCTACCCTTTCGAGGAAGATTTTAAGAATGCAGGAGCAGCGAGGAGATATGAGGTTAACGGAATCCCTATGAAGACTATTGAAATGGGGAAGACCTATGACATTATATTTAATGACGTAAGGAACAACAGGAGCAGGAAGATATGCACCTACACGGGGCAGGATGATTAAATCTGTAATAAGAAGAAGTGAGTACAGGGCAATATACCGTTTTCTGGACAGGGTATCACCCTTAAGCTATGACTGTGGAACCCTGTGTGGCGCAGTATGCTGCGGAAAGGGCGATGACAGCCACTGGGATGAGGAGCTTGGGATCTACCTTCTGCCGGGTGAGGACAAGGTTCACGACAAAAAGGACGACTGGCTTTTCTGGAGTGAGGAGTCCACGGAGGAATATGATTTCCCGTACTCCTGGAAGGGGAAGGTATACTTTGTCAGATGCAAGAATGCGCCTCACTGTCCCAGAGAGAAGAGACCGATACAGTGCAGAACCTATCCGCTTTCACCTCATTTCCCGGATGAGGGGCACTTAGTTCTCATCTGGAATGTTTCGGAGCTTCCGTATACCTGTCCGCTGATAAGGGATAAAGTGAAGCTGAATCCGGATTTTGTAAAGGCGACCTATACCGTGTGGAAGCATCTGGTGCGGGATCCGCTTATCCTTGACCTTATCGAACAGAAGTCCATCGACAGGATGCTGGATGACAAGGAGATAGAGCTGGTATACGATCCCCTGCGGCCGGATCTCGGACAGGCGGGCGCCTCAGTGTCATCCTGAGGAGCGAAGCGACGAAGGATCTTTCGTTCCGTCAGAGAAGATTCTTCGCTGACGCTCAGAATGACAAGGCAGGCGGGCGCCACGATGTCATCCTGAGGAGCGAAGCGACGAAGGAACTTTCAATCCGTCAGAGAAGATTCTTCGCTGACGCTCAGAATGACAAGGAGGCTCCGCTCAGAATGACAAGACAGGCGGGCGCCACGGTGTCATCCTGAGGAGCGAAGCGACGAAGGATCTTTCGTTCTGTCAGAGGATGACAGACAAGCGGGGGCCGCGGTGTCATCCTGAGGAGCGAAGCGACGAAGGATCTTTCAATCCGTTAGAGAAGATTCTTCGCTGACGCTCAGAATGACAAGACAGGCGGGCGTCACGGTGTCATCCTGAGGAGCGAAGCGACGAAGGATCTTTCAATCCGTCAGAGAAGATTCTTCGCTGACGCTCAGAATGACAGGAAAGCGGGGGACTTCCGTTCCGCAGAGGATGACAGACAGGCGGGCACCACGATGTCATCCTGAGGAGCGAAGCGACGAAGGATCTTTCAATCCGTTAGAGAAGATTCTTCGCTGACGCTCAGAATGACAAGGAGGCTCCGCTCAGAATGACAAGCGGGCGCTTTACTGTCACTCTGAGCGAAGCGAAGAGTCTTATAATAATGAAAGGATAGAAACAACATAAATGACAAGAGAACAACTATTTGAAAAGATCACGGAGATATTCAGGGAAGAATTCGATGATGACTCCCTTGTGATCGTTGATGAGACAAATGCAGCTGATATAGAGGATTGGGACAGCCTCGCCCAGGTTGAGCTCATTATGACAATGGAGAAGGAATTCAATATGAAATTCAATATAAAGGAAGTGAAGGAGCTAAAGAACGTGGGCGAAATGGCAGATCTCATTCTGGGTAAGCTCGGATGAATAATTACGATTACGAAGACCTGAAAATGGGACACAGGGAGGAATTCGAGGCGGAGGTCACGGACAGGATGCTGGACAGCTTCCGTGAGATCACCGGTGATAATAATCCCTTTCACAGGGACGATGAATTTGCCAGAGCCCGCGGCTTCAAGGGACATGCGGCTTTCGGGATGCTGACGGCTTCCTTTCTTTCCACCCTTGCGGGGATGTATCTTCCGGGGGAAAAGAGTATCATTCAGAATACGGAGCTTAAGTTTATGAAACCTGTATATCCCGGGGACAGGCTCATTATCAGTGGCGAGGTTGCGGAAAAGAATGACGCTTACCGGGTCATCAGGGTAAAGGTAATGATAAAGAAGAATGACGGGGAAAAGGTCTTAAGAGGTTCTATGCAGATAGGCTTTATTTAAGGGAGGTATGTATGGGCAACGAAAAGGAAAAACTGCAGGAAATTATCGACGGTGCGAAACGGATCGTATTCTTTGGCGGCGCCGGAGTGTCCACTGAGAGCGGGATCCCGGACTTCCGTTCGGTGGATGGGCTTTACAATCAGAAGTATGATTATCCTCCGGAGACAATCCTAAGCCACACCTTTTTTATGAGGAAGCCGGAGGAATTCTATAAGTTTTACAGGGACAAGATCCTGATGATCGGGTCTGACAAGGAGCCAAAGCCGAATAAAGCCCATCTGAAGCTGGCAGAGCTTGAGAAAAAGGGAAAGCTTACAGCAGTTGTCACACAGAATATAGACGGACTCCACCAGGCAGCGGGAAGCAAAACCGTTTATGAGCTGCACGGCAGTATTCTCAGAAATTACTGCATGTCCTGCCACAAGTCCTTTGATCTCGATTATATGAAGGAAAGTAAGGATCCGGTGCCGAAGTGCGACAAGTGCGGAGGTATCATAAAGCCTGATGTGGTGCTGTATGAGGAGGGGCTTGATCAGGACACCATAAGCGGTGCCATAGATGCCATATCTCATGCGGATGTGCTGATAATCGGCGGAACCAGCCTCGTGGTCTATCCCGCGGCGGGTCTGGTGGATTACTTTAAGGGAAATGCCCTGGTTCTCATTAATAAGGGAGCAACTTCCAGAGACAGGGAGGCGGATCTCTGTATCGCCGACAGCATCGGAGAGGTGCTGGGAGGGATTACTGTGTCAACCTGAGGAGCGCATTTTACGGGGCACTGACGCGCTCAGCGCGTCAATACGTGCCCGAAAAATGTCCACTGGACATTTTTCCTTCCTGAGGAGCGAAGCTTCTTTGTCATCCTGAGGAGCGAAGCGACGAAGGATCTTTCATTAAAGATCCTTCGCTGACGCTCAGGATGACAGAAAGACGCTCAGGGTGACAAAGTAGTAGCTCAGGATGACACGGAATAGTAAAAGCGGTCACTGAATCTCAGTGGCCGCCTTTTCAATGCGATTAATTATGCCGGATGCATTATCCTTCGATCGCGATGAGCTTCTTTTCCTCAACCTTCTTCTCAGGCTCCTTCTTAGGAATGCCGAGAGTCAGGACACCGTTCTCGAATTTAGCATGGATGTCATTTTCGGTGATATTTTCACCTACGAAGAAGCTCCTGCTGCAATGGCCGGTGTAGCGCTCCTTACGGATGTACTTGCCATCCTCTTTTTCTTCCTTCTTTTCTGCGTGCTCGGCATTGATCGTAAGGTAGCCGTCCTTTAGCTCTGCCTTAATGTCCTCCTTCTTGAAGCCGGGGAGTGAAATGTCAAGCTCGAAGCCTTTGTCGGTCTCCTTTACATCGGTCTGCATAAGGTTTGCATTTGATGTGAAGCCGGGGTTCCATACCTGCTTGTAGGTAACCGGAAAATCAAAGAAATCATTAAATACGTCGTCTGCAAAGTTGTCATTGAAAATGCTGGGTAATAACATAATAAAGCCTCCTTTTCTAACGGCTCATAAACTTTTGAGTCTGGTGCAGCTCCTTAGTTTCCGGGAGCTCTTTTTGTTTACGATTATGTTATACCACCTTTGTTAGCACTCGTCAAGTATGAGTGCTAACAAATTTTGTGAATTTTTTGTGAACCCGAAGAGCCTGATGCTAAATGCGTGAGAAAGTCATCAAAAATGTCATTTTGAGTAATGAAGAAAATGGCATCAAAGAATGTCATTCTGAGGAACGATGAAAATGCCTACAAAAAATGTCATCCTGAGGAGCGAAGCGACGAAGGATCTTTCAGAGAAGATCCTTCGCTGCGCTCAGGATGGAAAAACGTCCAGTGGACGTTTTTCGGGCACGTATTGACGCGCTAAGCGCGTCAGTGCCCCGCACAAAAAGTCGCTCAGGATTACATCTGTCAGGACATTGCCGTACATACGAAATAGAGAAAAACGTGTTCCGGATTGATATCTGTTTTTTGAGCAATCAGCACGTCCCGCTTAGCGAATCCGAGGCTTATAAATTTTGCGAGTGCGAAGGCCGGGCTTGCGTTGGGCTGATGCCTGTTACTCAAAGTATTAATATGCAAGACCGGAACAGCGCCGAGCAAAATTTTGTCATAAGACGAAGGATGAGTTTAGCGGGATTGTAGCGCGAAAAAAACAGTTAGTAAGCCGGGACACGAATGAAGAATCCGCAGAAAAAGATCCTTCGCTTCGCTCAGGATGACAAAGTAGTCGCTCAGGAAGACAAAGAGGCTTCGCTCAGGAAGACAAAGAGGCTGCGCTCAGGATGGAAAAACGTCCAGTGGACGTTTTTCGGGCACGTATTGACGCGCTAAGCGCGTCAGTGCCCCGCACAGAAAGGCGTTCAGTATTCCGGGGGATTGTCAAGAAATTCCCGGACCCTTTCCATTTCCTGTTGATGCTTTTCTTCAGAAGCGCGGCGTTCCTCTTCCAGCGCTTCCTCATATTTTGCAAATTCGATACCCGACTCCTTCAGGAGCTGCAGACCCAGCCCGGTAGGGTATTCACCCTTGAAGATCACCTTTTTTATCCCTGACTGGATGATATGGATGCAGCAGAAAACGCAGGGCTGTGTGGTGACATAGAGGGTGGCACCCTCACAGCTGGTGCCGCGTCTGGCGCACTGATCAATTGCGTTTGCTTCGGCGTGGCCGGCCCGGCAGAGCTCCAGTCCCTGGCCTGAAGGTATACCGCGTTTCTTCCTTATACAATAGCCTATGTCAGTACAGTGGATAGCTCCTGCGGGAGCACCGTTGTAGCCGGTGGCGATTATCTGCTTATCCCTGATAATAACGGCTCCCACCTGACGGGACAGGCAGGTGCTCCGGACTTTGCTGTCTTCGGCGATCTCCATCGCCCATTCGGTAAATAGTTTTCTCATAGCTATTAATATACCACTATACTTGCAGAAATGGTACTTAATGGGTAAAATAGCAGGGAAGATCCTTACTGTTGCTTCGCAACCCCTCGCCGGGGCGGCATCTCACATCTTCGATGTGAGATAAGCGTCGCTACGCTCAGGATGACAAGAAAGCTGTGCCCGGGATGACATTTGACGTCAGTCCGAAGGACGGAACAGTATGTATATGATCAAAATGTAACTATTGACGGCCGGATCGTATTATAGAAAAATGATCAGAGCAATTATTAATGGTGATGATTTTGGAATAAGTGCGGAAGTAAATGAGGCTGTGGCCGAAAGCTTTGAAAGGGGTTTTATAACCAATACCACACTGATGGTGAATATGCCCTTTGCAGATGAGGCTGTGGAGCTTGCTAAGAAAAACGGGTTTTCCGAGGCAGTAGGGCTTCACCTGAATCTGACCAGCGGCTATCCGTTGACACGGAGGATAAGGAAGGAAAAGCGCTTCTGCAGGAAAGACGGCTCCTTCAACGCATATTTTGAAAAGCATACGCTCAGCAGGCTGACCATAAGCAGAAGAGAGTCGCTGGCTGTTTCCGAGGAGATAGAGGCTCAGATACGAAGGTATTTCTCCTACGGGCTTCCGGAGAAGCATCTGGATTCCCACCATCACGTTCATACGGACAGATCGGTCATCAATCTGCTGCTGCCGTTGATGGGAAGGTATGGCTTCAGATCCGTCAGGCTCACCAGGAATCTGTTCCGGAAAATGAGTATCCCGAAGAGGATATACAAGAATACATACAATAAAAGACTAAAGAAATGCGGTTATATCACGGCGGATTATTTCGGATCCTACAGGGATCTTTCCGCTATGGACGGTTTGGTAAAGGATGACTCGCTAATAGAAGTGATGGTACATCCTATGTACGACGGCGTAGGTGTGCTTATGGACACAAATACTCCCATGGTCAAGGTCAGGGAGCTCCTGGATTCGCTCCATGCCGTGCTCCGGCCGTATTATCCGATATAGAGGTATTGAATTCAGATGAAAAAAGTCAGAACTAAGGGCGTTTTGAAGCTTATGGGGACAGTTCCGCTTTTGATGTCCCTTATCTTTTTGATCCCCCTTATTATGATATACAGAACAGACCGGCGTTCCGCCATTATTCTGGGGATCGTCTGGGTCGTTTATGTGATTCTGGTATGCGTTTTCTTTGCTTCCTCAAGGAGGAGTATACGCAGGGAAATGGTGAGCTTTGCTTCCGATTACGGGCAGGTTCAGAAGGGACTGCTGAAGGGCCTTGCCATTCCCTATGCGATCCTTGATGAGGATGGGCATTTTATATGGAGTAATGCGGGTTTTGCGGCCATTATCCATAAGGACAGGTTTTATTCCAGCTCAATCACATCTTTTTTCCCGGAAATAACAAAGGACACGCTTCCGAAGGATCAAAAGGTCGTCACCTTTGATATCAATTATGAAAAGCGGGATTACAGGGTTGATCTCAGGCTCCTGCCAATGAAGGAGGGCAAAAGAAGGAATACCGAGTTTGACGGGAACCTTATTACGGCATTCTTCTTTGATGTAACGGATATCCATCTTTATATGCGCTTAAACCATGAGCAGTCTCTGGTTGCCGGGCTTATTTATATTGATAATTATGACGACGCCCTGGAAAGTGTGGAGGATGTCAGGCGCTCAATGCTGACTGCCCTTGTTGACAGACAGATAAACAAGTATTTAAAGGAATATGACGCGATAGTCAAAAAGGTTGAAACCGATAAATACTTCACGGTTATGAAGAGGGTTGATTTCGACCGGATGAAGGAGAACCGCTTTGCCATCCTTGATTCAGTGAAAAATATCAGTATCGGAAACCAGATGTCGGTAACCCTTTCTCTCGGCTTCGGTCTGGAAGCCGAATCCTTCCTGACGGACAGTGAGTATGCGAGAAATGCCATAGACCTTGCACTTGGCAGAGGAGGCGACCAGGCGGTCATTAAGACCGAGGACAGCATCACCTATTTCGGAGGCAAGAGCCAGCAGATTGAAAAGAGTACCCGTGTCCGTGCGAGAGTGAAGGCTCACGCACTGAGGGAGATCATAGAGGGGAAGGACCAGGTTATTGTTATGGGGCACAGGAATACGGATATCGATTCCTTCGGTGCAGCAGCAGGAATATTCCGGGCGGCGGATTCCCTCGGAAAGAAGTGCAATATTGTCATAAATGAGGTATCAAAGTCGATAAAGCCCTTTGTGGAAGCGTTTACCGAGGACAGGGAATACAGCCCGGGTCTCATCATTTCAAGTGACGAGGCTGAGCAGATCTGTGACGACAATACGGCGGTGGTGGTAGTCGATACCAACAGCCCGAATTATACCGAATGTCCCGGACTTCTGTCGATCGCAAAGACCATAGTGGTGCTGGATCACCACAGGATGGGGACGGAGAGGATAAGCAATGCCACGCTTTCCTATATAGAGTCCTATGCATCCAGTGCCTGTGAAATGGTTTCGGAGATCCTGCAGTACATAGGGGACGGGATAAAGATCAAGGCTGCCGAGGCAGACAGCCTGTACGCCGGTATAATGATAGATACAAATAACTTTATGACAAAAACCGGTGTGAGAACCTTTGAGGCTGCGGCGTTCCTGAGGCGGAACGGTGCAAATGTGACAAGGGTCAGGAAGCTTTTCCGTAACGATATAAAGGAATATAAGGCAAGGGCCGAGACCGTGCAGCATGCAGAGCTTTACAGGGGTAAATTTGCGATCTCGGTGAGCCCGAAGGATGTTGAGAATCCCATTGTCACAGGAGCCCAGGCTGCAAATGAGCTTTTGAATATCGATAAGGTAAAGGCTGCCTTCATACTTACCGAGTATGAGGGAAAGATATATATCAGTGCCAGATCAATAGATGAGGTCAATGTCCAGATCGTAATGGAGAGATTCGGAGGCGGGGGACACCTGAATATCGCGGGAGCCCAGATGGAGGGCAGAACCATGGATGAGGCCTGCCGGGAGCTCAAGGAGGTTCTGGATGATATGGAAGAAAAAGGAGAGATAGAATGAAGGTAATACTATTACAGGATGTAAAGAGTCAGGGAAAAAAGGGAGATATCATAAATGTAAGTGACGGCTATGCCAGAAACTTTCTTTTTACCAAGGGTCTTGCTGTGGAAGCCACACAGAAGAACCTAAATGATGTAAAGCTGAAAAAAGCCAATGAGGAAAAGGTCGCCGCCCAGGAGCTGGCCGCAGCAAAGGAAACGGCGGGACAGCTTGAAAGCATGGAGATCACCGTACATATTAAGGCCGGTGCAGACGGGAAGACCTTCGGATCCGTATCCTCCAAGGAGATAGCTGAGGCGGTAAAGGAGCAGAAGGGAACAGAGCTGGACAAAAAGAAAATAGTATTAAAGGATCCCATTAAGGCTCTCGGGGATTACCGTATTCCGGTAAAGCTTCACCCTTCGGTTACCGGTGAATTTACCCTTCATGTAGTGCAGGAGTGATCCCTATGGATGCGGAAGGAACAGCCGTAAACAGGACCCCTCCGAATTCCCTTGATGCGGAGATGTCCGTTATAGGCTCCATGATGCTCTCACCGGATGCCATTCTGACGGCATCCGAAATGCTGACTCCGGAAAGCTTTTATGCCAGGCAGTACGGCATTTTTTTTAAGGCCATACTTGAGATCTACAATGCGGGAAAGCCTGTGGATTCGGTCACGATCCTTGAAAAGCTGAAGGAAATGCAGGCACCGCCTGAGATAAGGAACGCCCGTTTCATTGCAGAGCTGATCGAAAGCGTACCCTCCAGCACCAGCATACGCTCATATGCGAAGATCGTCCGGGATAATGCCATAAAGAGGGAGCTTATCCGGGCAAATGAGGAGATAGCCACAGAGTGCTATAAAGGTGCCATTGATACGCCGGGAATTCTGGAGCTTGCGGAAAAGAAGATCTTCGATATAGTCCAGTCCGGCGGAACCGGCGAGGGACTGACACCCATCAGCAGGATAGTGATGGATGTTCTTGATAATATCCAGAGAGCCCAGAAAAGCGGCAGTGCAGTGACCGGTGTGGAGACCGGATTCAGGGGCATAGATACTATGACTGCCGGTCTGCAGAAATCAGATCTTATACTGATAGCGGCCCGTCCTTCCATGGGGAAAACGGCGCTGGCCCTGAATATCGCTGAATATGCCGCATTCAGGAAGAACAGACCCGTTATGATCTTTTCCCTGGAAATGTCAAAGGAGCAGCTGGTAAACAGGCTGATCGCCATGGAGTCCTATGTAAATGCTTCAAAGATCCGGATAGGACAGATCCTAGAGAAGGAATGGAAGGATGTAATAGGAAGCGCTGCGATCATAGGAAAGTCAAAGCTTGTGATAGATGACACTCCTGCCATCTCGGTAGCGGAAATGCGCAGTAAGTGCAGGAAGCAGAAGATGGAGGGGGGTCTGGATCTGGTGATGGTTGATTATCTCCAGCTGATGAGCGCCGGGAATATGAGGCGTGACGCGGGACGACAACAGGAGATCTCTGAAATCTCAAGATCCTTAAAGGCGCTTGCAAGGGAACTGAATGTCCCGGTAGTGGCTCTTTCCCAGCTTTCCCGTGCGGTGGAGCAGCGGCCGGACAAGCATCCTATGCTGTCGGATCTCAGGGAATCCGGTGCGATAGAGCAGGATGCTGACGTTGTAATGTTTATTTACAGGGAGGACTATTACCATCCCGATACTGAAGAAAAGAACATTGCGGAAATAATCATCGCCAAGCAGAGAAACGGTGCCGTGGGGACGAGAAAGCTCGGATGGACCCCGGAATTCACGAAGTTTATGGATATTGACTATTCGCAGGACAGGTGAAGAATCCTCACAGAGAAGATCCTTCGGGCAAAGCCCTCATGATGACAGAAAAGGTGTCATTCTGAGCGGCGCTGCGTGCCAGTGGCACGCGTTCAGCGCGGACCGAGTCGGGAGACGAGACGCGAAGAATCTTTAAGATCCTTCGGGCAAAGCCCTCAGGATGACAACAAATCAATAATAATAAAGAAGGAAAAATAATTGCAGCAGGGAGTATTTAAGGAGGTTGCCGCTTTTCCGGGCAATCCGAAGTATGAAAAACTAACAGAGAGACAGTACTCTCTTTACACAAGACAGGATGATATCAGGAGTGAATTTGCCCGGGACTATACCCGTATCCTCCACAGTCTGGCATACAGGAGATTAAAGCACAAAACCCAGGTTTTCTACAATGCAGCGGGCTCGGATCATATCTGTACACGAATAGAGCATGTGGCCCATGTGGAGTCCGTGGCGGGTACGATAGGTAAGTACCTGGGACTGAATCTGGAGCTAATAAAGGCCATTGCAATGGGACATGATCTGGGGCACGCGCCCTTCGGGCACGAGGGGGAGAAAACTCTGTCGAAGCTTTCCGAAAAGTATCTGGGACAGAGCTTCTGGCATGAGAGGAACGGGCTCCGCCTTGTGGACAGGGTGGAGCTTCTGGAGGATAATTACCGGCATTTCAAGAATCTGGATCTGACCTACGCCGTGAGGGACGGGATAATCTCCCACTGCGGAGAAGTAGATGACAATGCCATCCGCCCGAGGGAGGAATTCATAGATCTTGAAGCCGACTTCAAGAAGGCCGGTGAATTCCAGCCGGTTACCTGGGAGGGTGCGGTTGTGAAGATCGCGGACAAGATCGCATATCTCGGGCGTGATATCGAGGATGCGGTGACTCTCGGTATCCTGGACAGGGGCCAGCTGAAAACCCTTGAGGAAATGGCGGGAGATGAGTCGGAGGGTGCCATCAATACCGGGATAGTAATGCACAGTATGATCATAGATGTCTGTGAAAATTCGGATCCGGAAACCGGTATCGCATTAAGCCGCGAAGCATTGAAAAAGCTCGTCAGGATAAAGAAATTTAATTACGAGCATATATACAACAGTAACTGGCTCCTTCCTTTTGTGCATTACGCCGAGCTGGTTCTGTGCGAGCTCTTTATGGCTCTCAGTGATGTATATGACGGAGACAGGACCTTTGAACGGATACACGAGGCGGGGGAGCATTATCCGAAGCTTATGCTTCCGTTCGGAGAATGGCTTGCAAGGTATGTGACCCTTCCCGGTGCAAGGATAAGCATCGCGGGTTTCAAGCGTCCCGAATGTGACAATCAGAAGATATACGGGGCACTGGAAACGGAGAGGATCTTTACCCGTGCCGTCATAGACTACATAGCAGGAATGACCGACCAGTATGCCATTTCCACCTATCAGGAGCTCCTGAGGTACTGACATGGGCAGTATCTTTAATTATGAAGGTCCTTTAATAAGCTTTCTGGAGCGGCTCGCGGATCTCATTATCCTTAATATCCTGTTTCTGATATGCTGCATACCTGTTTTCACCATAGGAGCCGCCATTACCGCTCTTTCGTCCATCACCCGGAAAATGGCCGGAAAGGAAGAGGGGTATATTGTAAGAGGCTATTTCAAAGCGTTTAAGGAGAATTTTCTTCAGGCCACAGCCATCTGGCTTCTGCTCTTTTTCTTCGGACTGGTGTTTGTGGCGGATGCCTTTGTCCTGCTCAGATACGGTGCAGGCGGGTTTTTTCTCATATTCTGGAGCCTTCTCTGCATTGCAGGGCTCATCTGCCTCTTTGAATTTATCTATGTGTTTCCCCTTCTCGCAAGGTTTGACAATTCAACGAAGAACACGCTGAAAAATGCACTTCTCCTGTCGGTCCGCTTTCTGCCCTGGACTGCTGTGCTCGTGCTTCTGGCGGTGCTTCCGCTTATCGCAGGCTTTTTCTATCCGGTTATCGGGATACCCTTTTATCTTTTTATCGGGTTCTCGCTCATTTCACTTGCGCAGTCCTATATTTTCAGGAAGCTTTTCCTGTCATTCTGAGCGCCCTAAATGTCATTCTGGGCACCCCAAATGTCATTCTGAGCGGCGCTGCGTGCCAGTGGCACGCGTTCAGCGCGGACCGAGTCGGGAGACGAGACGCGAAGAATCTTTATAAGATCCTTCGTCGCTGCGCTCCTCAGGATGACAAGATGTGCGCTCTTCAGGATGACAAAGAAAGCGCTCCTCAGGATTACAGTAAAACTGCACATCACTTTATGAAAATCTTTGGGCAAGACTTGCATGGTGTCATTTGTCACTATGTGATATCATTCCTCTTGGGTTGGAGAGATCCTTCGTCGCTGCGCTCCTCAGGATGACAAGAAAGCGCTCCTCAGGATGACAAGAAAGCGCTCCTCAGGATGGAAAAATGTCCAGTGGACATTTTTCGGGCACGTATTGACGCGCTGAGCGGGTCAGTGCCCCGTAGAATGAGCTCCTCAGGACGACAAGGCATCATAAGAAAACAAATTCAAAATAAAAAACAGTATCAGCAATAGGAGGAGAAATGGCCAGTTTATCACTCAGACACATTTTCAAGAAGTATCCCAACGGTTTTGAAGCCGTAAAGGATTTTAATCTGGAGATCGAGGATAAGGAATTTATAATCTTTGTCGGACCTTCGGGCTGTGGAAAGTCCACGACTCTGCGTATGGTTGCGGGACTTGAGGAGATCACATCCGGAGAGCTCTACATAGGCGACAAGCTGGTCAATGACGTAGAGCCGAAGGACAGGGATATCGCAATGGTATTCCAGAATTATGCTCTTTACCCCCATATGACTGTATATGACAATATGGCATTCGGACTGAAGCTCCGCAAGGTTCCGAAGGATGAGATAGATCAGAAGGTGCGGAAGGCCGCTGAGATACTGGATCTCGGAAAGCTTCTCGACAGAAAGCCGAAGGCTCTTTCCGGAGGACAGAGACAGCGTGTGGCCATGGGTCGTGCAATAGTCCGTAATCCCAAGGTTTTCCTTATGGATGAGCCCCTTTCCAATCTGGATGCGAAGCTCCGCGTACAGATGAGAATAGAGATCGCAAAGCTCCATCAGACACTGGGAACCACCATTATCTACGTAACTCACGACCAGACAGAGGCTATGACCCTGGGCGACAGGATAGTCGTTATGAAGGACGGCGTGGTGCAGCAGGTCGATACACCCCAGAACTTATATGAGAAACCTGAAAATCTCTTTGTTGCCGGATTTATGGGATCGCCACAGATGAATTTCCTCGATGCGGTCGTAAAGGTTGAGGGAGAAAAGGCAAATCTGGAGATCGCCGGACACTCCATTCCTCTTCCTCCTGCAAAGGCAAAGAAAGTTATTGAGGGTGGTTATGACGGAAAGACCGTTACTTTCGGTATACGTCCCGAGGATGTGTATGATTCGGAAATGGCAGTGAGCACCGTAAATCCCGAAGCGGTATTTGAATCGGAGATAAAGGTTTACGAGCTGCTCGGAGCAGAAGTATTCCTGTACTTTGATTTTGCCGGTTTCTCAATGACTGCAAGAGTCGATCCCAGAACCAACGCCCGCCCCGGTGACAAGGTGAAGTTTGCGATCGACACGGAGAAGATCCATATTTTTGACAAGGAAACAGAGAAGACGGTTACGAATTAAGATCCTTCGCTGACGCTCAGGATGACAATATCTTGTCATTCTGAGCATCCCCAATGTCATTCTGAGCGGCGCTGCGTGCCAGTGGCACGCGTTCAGCGCGGACCGAGTCGGGAGACGAGACGCGAAGAATCTTTATTAGATCCTTCGGGCAAAGCCCTCAGGATGACAACAGCTTGTCATTCTGAGCGAAGCGAAGAATCTTTATAGGATCCTTCGTCGCTGCGCTCCTCAGGAAGGAAAAATGTCCAGTGGACATTTTTCGGGCACGTATTGACGCGCTGAGCGCGTCAGTGCCCCGTAAAATACGCTCCTCAGGATGAAAGTATTATGCCATCCGTCTCCGGTTTTTTTGCCAGGTCATATTCATAGAGAACCCATCCGGGTTTATTGAGCGGAATGAAGCCGAGGGAAGCGTAAAGCCCCTCGACCATTCCGTTTTTCTTTGTTCTGATGTATTCACCGACGAGACGTGAGCATCCCATCCCGCGGGCGGTTTCGCATACGGCTCTGAAGGCGAAGTTCTCCACACCTCTCTTCAGAACACGGCAGGACATGCACCAGTTTTCGATAAAGCAGTCACTGTCTTCAAGCCCCGGCACACCGGAGCCCTTTCTCAGCACAATACAGGAAATGATGCCGTACTGCGTGAATTTATCGGAAAGTGAAACGTAGATTAGGCGGGTGTCATCTGCAGACATCATTTCCCTTATCTCACCGTCCGAGTAGCGCATGGTCCTTACATTGAACTGGTTCGATTTATTGGTAAGCTGAGCAAATCTCTCGGCCTCGTTTTCACCGACGATCCCTGTATGTCCCTTCATTTCAAGGGCTCTCAGATACTCCTTATAATCTACAAAGGATGCGGCCATTTCCTCCCTTTTCCGGTTCTCCTGATAAGAATCGGAACGTACCAGATCCTCCTTTGTCACAACTGTCCATTCAAAGGGATCCGCCCGGTCCAGAGCCTTGACATAGTTTTCCGGTTCGTCGGGAACGTCTATCACCATGACCTCCGGGCAGAAGCGGCGGATCATCTCCCTTTCAGCGGGATTGTCATCAAAGAAAACGAGGCTGTTCATCCCGATATTCAGCTGCTTTGCAATATATGCCATATTGCCGGCCTTGTCAGACCAGTTTGCGGTGAAGCAGGCAATGTCGGACAGCTTCAGTATCATATCCGGATTCTTTTCAAAGGGCTCCTTTGCAATATCCTCGTCATTTTTAGAATTCACGGCAATGAGGACACCACGCTGCTTCAGCGAGAGAATGTAACTCTGGAAAGCACGGAAGGCTTCCCCGACGGGGTCGTTGGGATCCACATTTATGCCATCGGGACCCTCATCACCAACGATACCTCCCCAGAGAGTATTATCTAGGTCCAGAACCAGACACTTCCGTACCGTCCCGAGGTCGGGAAGAATCATTTTCGTTACCTCAGCCGCCACGTCTTTAAGGTAATCCATATTGAAGCCCTGCTTGGTAAGGAAGTAGGCAGTGTCGTCAAACCAGCTCTCCTTCCCCTTCAGGGAGGAAAGGTACTCCATATCCAGTATTCTCACATTACCGGGATGATGCTCCGTAAAATGCATATTGTATTTCTGCATAAGGGAGCGGGAGGTATGCCCGTAATCTGCTTCCAGAGTTCCCCAGGGCCGCTCCGGAGGAAGGGCGATATTGGATAAAAATATGGTGACACCGTTGATCCTTGAAACGTGAGAAATGATATTATCTGTATACTCAATGGCTTCCTTTAGACCGTTTTCATCCCGGAAACGGAAGTCATTATGCCTCATAAGGAGGATAACGAAACGGGGTTCAAAGGAGTAGAGGGGTGAAGACGGATCCAGAACATCCATATTTATGCCGTCGTACTCACCCTCATAGATATCAGCGGAAATATTTTCATAATCGAGAAACAGCCGGAGCAGCTTAACGAAGTGCTGTATGGAATATGAGCCGAGAACCGCTGCTTTAAGCTTTCCGGGAGAAGCGCTTTTCAACGCCTTTGAATAGCTTTCCGGGGATTTGATAAGCCGGTTTGCGAGTTTGATAAGTTTATGTGTGGATTCTTTTACCAGTTCACTCATCTGAAGCCTTTAACCTTTCCCTTAAATCCTTAAAGAAGCTTTGCAATATCTCCGTACATTCTTTCTGAAGAACGCCCTGTTCGGTTTCAACCTGATGATTGAACCTTTCTTCATCAAGTATATTGAGTATGCTTCCCGCGCAGCCCGATTTCGGAGAGGAAGCACCGAAGACGCAGCGCTTTATCCTTGACTGTACGATGGCTCCCGCACACATGGGACAGGGCTCGAGCGTTATGTATATGGTGCAGTCCTCCAGCCGCCAGTCCCCGGCCTTTTTCACTGCCTTTCTAATCGCGAATATCTCAGCATGGGAGAGTGTGCTTTTATCCGTATTTCTGCGGTTATAGCCCCGTCCCATGATGACACCGTCGTCCCGGACAATGACACAGCCTATCGGAACCTCCTTTAGCGCAAAGGCTTTTCCCGCCTGCTTCAGGGCTTCTCTCATATATTTTTCGTCTGCGGAAAGCATTTACAGATCGTTCCTTTTTTTCAGATAAGTCAGATAATTAATGACCATCAGTGAGATCTTCAGGGTCAGTGCCTCGTCAAACTTCCTTATATCCAGGCCTGTTGCCTTCTGCAGCCTTTCTATCCTGTAGACCAGTGTATTTCTGTGGACATAGAGCTGCCTGGAGGTTTCGGAGACGTTCAGGCTGTTTTCAAAGAAGCGGTCAATGGTCTGCAGAGTCTCTTCGTCCAGATGCCAGGGAATCCTGTCGCCGTAGATCTCGCGGAGAAAGAAATCGCAGAGGTTTTCCGGAAGCTGGTAGATGAGCCGTCCCACGCCAAGCTCAGAGTATGCGGAAATGTTCTCATTATCGTAAAAGATCTTGCCTACATCCATAGCCATACGGGCTTCCTTATATGACTTTGAGACCTCCTTTATCTCATGGACCACGGTGCCGTAGGATACCCTGACATCCGCAAGAGCCTCTGTATTTACCATATCCACAAGGGTTGCTGCGATACCCCGCATGGTCTCCGGGCTGTCATCCGCTTCCAGATCCTTTACAATTATCACTTCTCTCTCGTCAACCGCAGTGACATAGTCACCATGACCGCTGTTGAAAAGTCCTTTTATGACATCGATTATATTGTCACCGTTCCCGTCATTTTTCTGCTCGACGATGTAGACCGCACGCTTTTTTTCAACGTCGATATGGAGCTTTTTCGCCTTATTGTAGATATCCACAAGGAGAAGATTATCAAGAAGGAGATTCTGGAAGAAGGAGTTTTTGTCGAATTTATCCCTGTAGGCCCGGTCAAGATGTGAAAGCTCACTTGCGGCCATACGCCCGGTCAGTGAAGAATTCTCGCTGCTGCCTTCGGTAACAACAACGTAGATCGCGATATCCCCGTCCGTGACCCGGAAGAAATGGAAGCCGCCGTGCACCTGCGAATCCGCGCCGCTGTCAAGGAAGGAACGTATGCTGAGGGCGTTTACCTCCGGACCTTCATCTGTTGCGGCTGCAAGCGTACCGTCTATATCATAGCAGGCAAGCTCCACCTTTGATATTGCCTTTAATTCGTCCAGACAGGACTTGATAATGGGATTTGCTATCATATACAGTCCAAGCGCTCCTTCCGTTTTTTGAGGGCCTGGTGGACTGACAGGTTCATTTCACAGTACACCGGCTCCGGGGAAACAAAGTCACTGAAATAATATCATATCAGCAAAATGAAGACAAACAGCTGAATTGACAAAGGCGTAAAAAGGCGTAAACTGATATACGAAACGTAAAAAGAAGTAAAGAAGCGTAATTCATTTCATAAAACGTAAATAGGACGAGTACGGGGTCTTAAAATGTACGCTGCCACTGTTTGAAGAATTCGTGCTTTTTAACTATTCAAATGAATAAACGCTCTGTATTTTGATCGAATGTGTTCACAGAGCCGTTTCATGATTACTAAGTTTAAATAAAAAATAACGGTCGAAACTTAATTGTTTAAGTAATTTTATACAATCTTTTTTTATTTGTCATTTTCCTATTAATTTTCTCTAATTTATCTGTTAGAATGGTCGATATAAGAAATATAAGAATATTTATCTTCAGTTTACCTGTCCATTTTTGAAATAGAAGGCAATTGAGGGTATTTATTGTACTATTTTTTTAGGCTATACATAAAGGGAAATGTCCGCCCGGACGGACGGTAACTAAAGGGTGTTGTTGAAAGAAAGATATGAGGAAGAGAGAAGGCCTATGAAGAACACAGAAGTCAGCAGGAATGTATTGAAAGCAATAACAATAGGGCTTGCGGCAGCTATGGCGATGATGCCTACAGTTACCGCTTTTGCCGATGACGGCGAGGGCGGCGGAGACGGCGGAAGCAGCAGCCACAGCGAAAGCAGTGACAGCGGCAGCCATGACAGCGACAGCCACGACAGCGACAGCCATGACAGCGACAGCGATCATGAGACGAGTGATTCTGTCAGCGATTCCAGCGATGAAGTAAGGGACTGCGCTGATGATGTTAGCGATGATGAAAGTCATGATGAAGAAAGCCATGATGATGGCGGCGGAGACGAGGGCGAATCCGGCGGCGGTGAAGAATCTTATGATGATGGCGGAAGCGAAGAGTCCAACGACGGCGGTGGAGAAGAATCCTACGACGGAGGTGGAGAAGAGTCCTACGACGGAGGTGGAGAAGCATTCGACGGCGGAAGCGAAGAGTCCGTAGACGGAGGCGGAGAAGCTCCTGCAGAGGCACCAGCTGCAGAAGCGCCATCTGTAGAGGCACCAGCTGCAGAAGCACCAGCTGCAGAAGCACCAGCTTCAGAAGGCGGTTTCGAGGGAGAGGCTGCAGCTCCTGCTGACATCGTACCCGGGTCATCGGGCGAAGGAGAAGCTCCTGCAGAGGCACCAGCTGCAGAAGCACCAGCTGCAGAAGCACCAGTTGCAGAAGCACCCGCTGCGGAGGCACCGTCTGTAGAAGTACCTGCTGCTGAAGGAGCAGGGGAAGCCGATACGTCCGTACCGGTTCTTATGAATGAAGCTCCCGCAGAAATCCTTACTTCAGATGGAAGCGCCAGTGAGGAAATTTCCGGCATTGAAGGTGAGATAAGGCAGGATGCGGCAGCTAAACCTATAAATAAAATAAACAACATAAGCGAAGCTTTGAATGTTGCCGCGGATAATCTGGATGTGATAGCAGGTAACCCGGCTTCAGAAGGACAGGAAGCTACGGGTATGCGGGCCGTGGAAGATGCCTTTGTTCAAGCTGATGTCAGCAATGCAGCATACAACGTAGCATGTCGTATCATTCAGAATACTGATAATGACGGCAACGGAAGGTCTGACGTTGAGGATTCTCTGGCGGCAGTAGAGATGGGTCTTGCATTTGCGCCTTCACAGGTAGCGAATGCTTCGACGGCTGTAAACAATTCCATTGCTGCCGTACAGGAACAGACACCGGCCGTACAGGAGAAGGCGGCTGAAAAATACGAGAATCAGAATGCGGCAGATGAAGCCAAGGCAGCCATAGAGGCAGAGCTTCAGAAGGCTCAGGATGCAAGCGATAAGGCAGTTGAAGCAGCTCAGAAGAGCCTTGAGGCCACATCAACCAAGATTGATGAAATAAACAATACACTGTCTGACGCTCAGGAGAAGAGGGATAAGGCAGAGGCAGATCTTACTGACGCAAGAAGCAAGTTCAAGGCACTTCTTGATGAAAACGGTATTAAATATACAGTGGCTGATGACGGAACTATCATTACCAGCGGCAGTTACAAGGGTGCTGATGGCGAGCTGAAGAATGCTCTTGATGCGGCTCAGAGGGCTGTTGACATTGCACAGGGCAAGGTGGATGATGCGAAAAAGGAATTTACTAATGGATATAATGAAGCGGCAACAACGCTTGGAGCTTCCAAAGAAGAGGTGGAATCAGCATATACAACTGCCAACTCTGCATACGAGTCTGCTAAAGATGCATATGACACTGCCAAGGCGAAATTTGATAATACCAGTACTGAATATGAAACTAAAAAAACAGAACGCACTGCTGCCAAAAGCAATCTCGCAAATACTGAAGCTACGCTTAATAACTTAAATACCTGTCTTGAAAATGCAAAGGCAAAGGCGGAAGAAAACGGCAGCTGGGACGGTTACCGTACCCTTTCGTTTGAGATCGCAAAGTATCTGATCTTGCAGGAAGACAGTGAGGCAAAGGATTTTGCGGTGAAAACAGGGAAAGATGGAAAATTCGTTAAGGTTGATGAGGATCAGTATAAAGGACACAAGGAGTTAGCACACTTTGCTTTCACATACACCGATAAGGACGGAAATACTCAGACGGTTACATACAGGTTTACGCAGGTGGACCAGAATGGTAAGTCAACCCAGGAGGTGAAGGAAGTAGATAAGATCAGGCTTTTAATTGTTAATAAGGACGGAAAGGAGATTGAAAAGGGACCCGATAGTACAGCTCTGCTGGAGGGGCTTTCCGGTGAGGTTTCCACTCTGACCAACAAACTTTCCGATCTTGACGGTACAATTTCCGATCTTGAAAGTAAAATTACCGATCTTGAAAGCAAGCTTCCCGGTCTTGAAAGCAGCAAGACATCCCTTGAGGGTCAGCTTAAAAAGGCAAAGGAAGTTAATGACGAACTGGCTGTTCTTGATAAGATACTTGTGGGTGTTGAGAATACAACACTTGTCAATGCAACGACTAATGCTGACAATGCAGAAAAGAGGGATAAAGCTGCACAGGAGGCATTAACAGCCGCCGGGACTGCGTTAGATACGGCAACGAAGGCGTTAACAGATGCCGAGACTGCGTTAAATGATGCAACGACGGCAGTAACAAACACTAAAACAGAGAAGAATACTGCGGAGGGGATCCGAAATACTAAGCTTAGTGAATATGAAATCGCCAAGCAGAATCTGGAAAACCATATAAACCTCCTTTACCAAGATATTGCAGACCAGTCTGACAAGGTGAAGGCTGAGACTGAGAGGGAGGGTAGCACCCCCGGTTCAATAATGACGGAATGCCGTGAACTTGCAGCCCTTCTTGCCCAGTATCAGATATTAGAAAAAACTTCGAATGCAACTAATTTCAGCCATAAGTGGATTACCAGCGGTGGAAATGACAACGCACATTACGGCATACTGACTTATGAGTTGGATGGCGAACAGAAAACGATGTATTATGACTATATAGCCAAAAGAAGCGACGGAACTCGTAATATGCTCGACAGCAGGTCGGGTAAGGATGTAGCCAATATTGTTGTGGTGGATAAAACGAGTTACGACGAAAATGGTAACATCGTTACAGATGCAGACGGAAAGGCTGTTGTAGACACTACTAAAAAGGGTAATGAATACATTGATAAAAACTATTTCGATTCAGCTGCTAAAGAATATCGGGCTACATACCGCAGGCTGAAAGATGCCTGTGATACTGCGGAGACGGAATATAACAATGCCGTAACCGCTTATTACGATGCAAAGGGTGCATATGACAACGCCTTAGACGAAAAGGAAAAGGCTGAAACATATAAGAACCTTAAAGAGGCAGAAAAGAAAGTTGCGGAGGCTAATAAGGAGCATGCAGCAACCATTGCAGGTCTCACCAGCTCCATAAAGAACTACGCGATAAACATCAGGGATCTGAAGCAGAGTCAGGAGAAGGCGGAAGGTCTTAAGGGAAAGGTTTCGATTGCTCAGGACAGTGTCAAGAAAGCTGCGGAAGCTCTTGCAAATGCTAAGGAAAACAGAAAGGTAAGCATTGAATCGATTAAGGCTCTGGAAGACAGGCTTCAGAAGGCAAAGGATGAGCTTGCAGATCTTGAAGGTCAGCTCGATGAGGCCGAGAAGAAGGCTGGTGAGCTTCAGGCTATCATAGACGACGTCCGGAAGATCCTTAATGATGATGATAGTTTCAAGGTAGATGACGGAAGCGACGGCGAAACTGAGACCCCTGTCGTCGAAAGTATAGTTCCTCCTGCTTCCGATAGTGACACCATAAACACCGACGACGGAAGTGACACCGCAAATACCGGCGACGAAAACGGCAATAATAATGATGATAACGGTTCCGGCAATGGAAGCGGATCGGAAAGCGACGGCGGAAGCGGTTCGGGAAGCGATGGCGGAAGCGGCTCGGGAAGCGAAAGCATCGACAGTTCAAGCACCAGCAGTACCAGCAGCAGCAGAACGAGGACAAGATCCCGCTCAGGCGGTGGAGATGATGACACAGCAGCCTCTGAGGTTGACGGATCTGCAGCAGCAGATGCAGGCGCACCCGCAGCTGAAACAGGTGCACCCGCAGCAGGTGGCGGAGTTACGACCGTGGCAGCGGCTGAGACGGCTGCACCCGGCGCAGCCGGAGTTACCACTTACACGGGAACGGCAGACGGCGCGTTTACTGATGCAGGCGCACCGGCACCCATAGGAGCAGCGGTAACTCTGGAAGCAGGCGGCGGAGCAGTTGACGGAGGAGCAGTACTCGAAGACGGCGGCGCACCCGCGGGAGCAGTACTCGAAGACGCAGGCGCACCCGCAGGAGCAGTACTTGGAGATGCAGCAGCACCTGCAGGAGCAGTGGAGGCAGCAGGCGGAGCTCTCGTCGACGGAACAAATCCTGTAGCCCAGGTACTCGGAGACAAGGCAAATCCTGTGGCACAGGTTCTCGGTGAGAGACTTGCACCTATAGTTGAGGCAGTGGAGAACGGAACCTTCAACAGGAACATGGTTCTCAATGATGACGTTAAGGCAAGCATTCCTTTCGGATGGTGGCTGCTGATCTTTATCCTCGGAGCAACTGGGGTCAAGATGTATATGGATCACAGAAAGAGGAAGGAAGAGGAGGCCGCAAAGCAGGGAAGATAAAGAAAGGTATGGGGTAACAGAATTTAGGAGGAGGTACACTTAAATGACATTGGAGGCAGAAGTAACCAGCGACAAGCGGAAGATAGGGAGAGTCGAGTTCAAGGCACCGAGTGTTATCGTGCTCTGTGACACCGGCGAAACCCTGTACGTGATGGTGGAGGATGCGAGTCCCCGGGGTATGGGACTCTGGATGAAGGATGACCGGCCGGACATAGCTGACAAGGACATCATCATCGTTGCGGACACTGTTATCATGTATGCTACCGTTGCACGTATGGTAAAGCGTGATGACGGCACCTATACCGTTGGCATAAGTGCCAAGAAGTTCACACCGGATGTACTTGAATATCTCTTCAAGCACATAGGAAATTCCGGCGACTGAGCTTAAAGCACAGTAATATGTATCAGAAAGGAGGAGAGTCATTGTCTCTCCTCCTTTTAGATGTACGCCAAATCCATCAACGAGAAGCATGATATTATGGTTGTGCCTGTAGGATGCTTAAGAAACTGACTTGCGTTTTTGTGCCGGTGGCTATATTATGAAGAAATGCAAAACCACAGTATTGTCAACCTGAGCTGACCAATGTCATCCTGAGCGTCAGCGACGCTTATCCCACATCGAAGATGTGGGATGCCGCCCCGGCGAGGGGCGCTGCGTGCCAGTGGCACGCGTTTAGCGCGGACCGAGTCGGGAGACGAGACGCGAAGCAACAGTAAGGATCTTTTCAGCAGTAGAGTAAGATTCTTCGCTTCGCTCAGAATGACAGAGTACATTGCAAACCGTAGTAATGTCATCCTGAGCGTCAGCAAAGGATCTTTTCACCGAGTAAATAATTATGAACGAAAACAATAATAACCAGAATAATAATAACGGCGGGAGAAATCCCCGGAACAGACAGACCTTGATCGCAATGATAGTGGCGACGGTACTCACCTTCTTCTGCATGAGTATGATGAGCAGCCTGGTCACCAGAAATTCCACCCAGGAGATCAGCTATTCCCAATTCCTTTCAATGATATCTGCGAATCAGATCGGAAGTGTGGAGATAGATCCTGATAAGATAACCATCTATCCGAAGGAGGGGAACAATAGGAACCCTCTCTCTATGCAGATGAACTATTATACGGGTATTGTGGATGATCCGGATCTAACGGAACGCCTGACAGAGGCGGGGATAGATTTTAAGAGCCAGGTTCCGGACAGGTCGGGAGCCATGGTTTCCGGCTTTATCGGCTATGTTTTCCCGATCCTTCTGGTGTGCGGACTCACCTACCTCCTTATGAAGCGTATGGGCGGCGGAGGCATGATGGGTGTCGGCCGCAGCAATGCCAAGGTTTACGTACAGAAGGAAACCGGGGTCACATTCAAGGATGTGGCAGGTCAGGATGAGGCGAAGGAATCACTGCAGGAGGTGGTGGATTTCCTCCATAATCCCGCCAAGTATTCACGGATAGGTGCGAGACTTCCGAAGGGAGCGCTGCTTGTGGGGCCTCCGGGAACAGGAAAGACCCTGCTTGCAAAGGCTGTTGCGGGTGAAGCCCATGTGCCCTTCTTCTCCCTGGCAGGCTCTGATTTTGTGGAAATGTTTGTGGGCGTAGGTGCTTCAAGAGTCCGGGATCTTTTCAGGGAGGCCGAGAAAAACGCCCCCTGCATTATCTTTATCGATGAGATAGATGCCATAGGAAAGAGCAGGGATTCGAGGTACGGCGGAAATGACGAAAGGGAGCAGACCTTAAACCAGCTCCTTTCAGAGATGGACGGCTTTGACACCTCCAAGGGAATACTGATCCTTGGCGCCACCAACAGACCGGAGACCCTCGATAAGGCGCTTCTCCGCCCGGGCCGTTTTGACAGAAGGATAATAGTTGACAAGCCCGACCTGAAGGGAAGGATAGATACGCTCAAGGTTCATGCAAAGGACGTTAAGCTTGACGAGACCGTTAATTTCGAGGACGTGGCGCTGGCAACCAGCGGTGCCGTGGGGTCTGATCTTGCGAACATGGTGAATGAAGCCGCTATCAATGCGGTAAAGTCCGGCAGGGAGTATGTTTCACAGAAGGATCTTATGGATGCTGTGGAGATTGTCCTTGTGGGTAAGGAAAAGAAGGACCGTGTACTCAGTAAGGAAGAAAGACGTATAGTCTCCTACCATGAAATAGGCCACGCGCTTGTTTCCGCCCTGCAGAAAAACAGCGAGCCCGTGCAGAAGATAACCATTGTGCCCCGTACCATGGGAGCCCTGGGTTATGTAATGCAGGTGCCGGAGGAGGAAAAGTACTTAAACAGCGAAGCGGAGCTAAGGGCTATGCTTGTGACGACCCTTGCCGGAAGAGCCGCGGAGGAGCTGGTATTTGATACGGTTACCACGGGAGCTTCCAATGATATTGAGAAGGCAACGAAGATCGCCAGAGCAATGGTGACCCAGTACGGAATGAGTAAGAAATTCGGTCTCGTGAGCCTGGAGTCCATTGAGGACCGCTATCTTGACGGACGGGCGGTGCTTAACTGCTCCGATGAGACTGCGGCGGACATAGATAATGAGGTGATGAAGCTCCTTAAGGAATCCTATAAAGAGGCAAAGAAGCTCTTAAAGGAGAACAGGAAGCTCCTTGACAAGCTGGCAGCCTTCCTTATCAAGAGGGAGACCATAACCGGCACCGAATTTATGAAGATCTACTGCAAGGAAAAGGGCATTCCGGTTCCGGAAAAGAAGTCCTATGAAGAGAGATTCAAGGAAGCAAGACGGGACAGCAGGGATGAGGAGGATACAGCTTTCCCTGAGGAGGAACCGGAGCAGAAGGAGCTCAGCTTACGGCAGGACAGCGTTAATAATACGGGCAGCAATAATACGGGCAGTAATAATACGGGCAGCAGCGGATATCCTCCGCAGAATGACTGGCAGGCAAGGAATAATGCGCCTCAGAACCACATGCCCGGACAGCAGATTGATTTTACCATTGACGACAGCCTTATACCTGACAGGAATACGTCCGGGCAGCCGGGCGGGCATACTGTCGGCGAAGGTGGACAAAATACGGATAGTGACAGCCGAAACAGCGACGATTCCGGCGGAAGCGGACCGGATAACGGCGGGATCCCCGGATAATCCCGGATTTTCAGATGGAATTTGACATCGAAGAAAGCTTAAAGGTACTTCCGAAAAAGCCCGGGGTTTACCTTATGCATGCCGATGATGACGAGATCATCTATGTCGGAAAGGCGGTAAATCTCTTTAACCGGGTACACAGTTATTTCAGGAAGAATAAAAAGAGCCCCAAGATCATGAAGATGGTGACGCATATTGCCTACTTTGAGTATATCGTCACCGATTCTGAGATGGAGGCTCTTGTTTTAGAGAGCAATCTTATAAAGAAGCATCGTCCCAGGTACAATACCATGCTGAAGGACGATAAGAGCTATCCTTATATAAGGGTCACAGTGAATGAAGCTTATCCGAGGATACTTTTCAGCAGGAGACCCCGGGGAGATACCGGAACAGACAAAAAGACGGGTCAGCGGCTTTTCGGACCCTATACCTCCGCCTGGGCGGTAAGGGATACCATAGAGCTTATCAATAAGATCTACGGTCTCCGCACCTGCAGCAGGGTGCTTCCGAGGGATATGGATAAGGACAGACCCTGTCTTAATTATCATATCAAACAGTGCTCCGGACCCTGTAAGAGCGGCTGTATCTCGGAGGAAGCGTACCGCGAGGCAGTGAACGGTGCCCTTGATTTCCTTAACGGTAATTATAACCCCATCCTTTCCATGCTTAAGGAGAAGATGGATAAGGCCTCGGAGGAACTGAGGTATGAGGATGCCATTACCTGGAGGGATCTTCTGGGGTCGGTTCAGAGTGTTGCGCAGAAGCAGAAGATAACCCTTGCCGGGGAGAATGAGGACAGGGATATCGTTGCCTGCAAGACGGATGGGGACGAGGCAGTGGTGCAGATCTTCTTTATCCGCTCAGGGAGGCTGACCGGCAGGGATCATTACTATATGACCGGAGTAAAGGATCTCACTACGTCCGAGATACTCGGAAGCTTTGTGAAGCAGTTCTATTCGGGAACACCCTTTATACCGAAGGAGATCATGCTGGAAACGGATATTGAGGATCATGGGATAATAGAGGAGTGGCTCGGCGGCAAAAGGGGAGCCGGGGTCTCACTCATTATCCCGAAGAGAGGGATGAAGGAGAGGCTTCTACGTCTCGCGAAAAAGAATGCGGAGCTTATCCTTGAGACAGACCGTGAAAAGCTGAGGAGGAGCGAGGAAAAGACAAAGGGAGCCGCGGCGGAGCTTGCGGGGCTCATAGGTATCGACAGGGCTGACAGGATAGAGTCCTATGACATATCCAATATCAGCGGCTTCGAGTCCGTGGGCAGTATGGTCGTTTTCGAAGGCGGGAGAGCAAAGAATTCCGATTACAGGAAGTTCCGGATAAAGAGCGTACAGGGACCAAATGACTATGCTTCAATGGAAGAGGTTCTGACCCGCAGGTTTGAGAGGCTTGTAAATGCTGACGGCAGCGAAGGGGAAGGGGATTCCTTTGTGAGATTTCCGGACCTTATACTTATGGACGGCGGAAAGGGACAGGTAAATATAGCCCTGAATGTCCTGTCACGCTTAAAGCTTGATATTCCGGTCGCCGGTATGGTAAAGGACGATCACCACAGAACCCGCGGGATCTATTTCAATAATGAAGAACTGCCGGTGGACAGCCATTCGGAGTGTTTCCGTCTCGTGACCAGGATACAGGATGAGACCCACCGCTTCGCCATTGATTACTTCCGTTCGCTTCACGGGAAGAACCAGCTCCACTCCATCCTCGATGATATACAGGGTATCGGCGATGCCAGGAGAAAGGCCCTTCTCCGGGAATTCGGCTCGGTGGAGAATATAAAGGAAGCGTCGGAGGAGGAGCTCGCCGCCGTGCCTGAAATGAATAAAAGGTCGGCGGAGGCGGTCTTTGCTTTCTTTCATAATGAGTGAAATGATGGTATACTGAAGAAGATTCTTCGGGCGAAGCCCTCAGAATGACAGAGTGGCAGCGAAGCCCTCAGAATGACAGAGTGGCAGCGAAGCCCTCAGAATGACAGGCTTATTGTCATCCTGAGCGAAGCGAAGGATCTTTACGGGGCACTGCCGCGCATAGCGCGTCAAAGCGTGCCCGAAAAATGTCCACTGGACATTTTTCCATCCTGAGCGTAAGCGAAGGATCTTAAACAACGGAAAGGAGCGTCATCCAAAGCCATGGCAACGGTTTCCCTAAAAACCTTTATCGACAAAATGAACCTCTATAATCTTACTCCCGATATTCCCATCGACAGCGTGAATATCACCCAGCCCGAGATAAACAGGCCCGCACTGCAGCTCACGGGCTTTTTCGACCACTTTGAAGCTTCAAGGGTCGAGATAGTGGGCTTTGTGGAGTATTCATATATGCTGGAGATGGACGAGGGCAGGAAGGATGAGATATACGGAAAGCTTCTGTCAAGCGGCATTCCCTGTGTTATCTTCTGCAGGGATCTGGAGCCGGACGAGAAATTTATGTGGTACGCCGGGGAAAACCAGGTACCTCTTTTAAAAACCTCGAAGTCCACTTCCGACTTTATGGCAGAGACCATCAGATGGCTGAATGTCAAGCTTGCACCCTGCATTTCCATTCACGGAGTTCTCGTTGACGTTAACGGTGAGGGACTGCTTATCACCGGCGAGAGCGGCATAGGAAAGAGCGAGGCAGCGCTGGAGCTGGTAAAGAGGGGACACAGGCTTATATCCGATGACGTTGTGGAGATAAGGAAGGTCAGTGACGATACACTTATCGGTTCCGCACCGGATATAACAAAGCACTTTATCGAGCTTCGGGGTATAGGGATAATCGATGTAAAGGCGCTTTTCGGTGCCACCTCTGTAAAGGAGACCCAGAGTATAGATCTTGTTATAAAGCTTGAGGACTGGGACAGGGACAAGGACTACGACCGCCTCGGTATGGAGGAGGAGTACACCGAGTACCTTGGGAAAAGGGTGGTCTGCCACAATATCCCCATCCGTCCCGGAAGAAATCTGGCCATTATCTGCGAGACCGCGGCCATAAATTACAGGCAGAAGAAGATGGGCTACAATGCAGCACAAGAGCTCTATAAGAGGGTACAGGACAATCTGAAGAAAAATCGGGAGGAGCAGTAAATGAGCTATGTTTACGGGGTTGATGTAGGAGGCACATCGGTAAAGATAGGCCTTTTCTCAGGGGAAGGGGAGCTTATCGAAAAGTGGTCGATTCCCACGAACACGGAGAATAACGGTGAGGCTATACTTCCCGATATAGCGGCTTCAATAGATGCAAAGTCAAAGGAAAAGGGGATCGGCGACAGCGAGATCCTGGGTGTCGGTCTGGGGCTTCCGGGTCCCGTGGATGACAGGGGAATCATAAGGAAGGCCGTGAACCTTCACTGGAACGATACCTTCAACGTGGAGGAGAAGCTGGCGGCCTGCTTTGACGGGAGACTAAAGGTCAAGGCCGGGAATGACGCCAATGTGGCGGCGCTCGGCGAAGCCTGGATGGGAGCCGGAAAGGGCTATAAGAATATAGTCATGGTCACTCTCGGAACAGGTATCGGAGGCGGAGTCATTATTAACGGACAGATCGTAACCGGAACCTGGGGTGCAGCGGGAGAAATAGGACATATTTACACGGGAACCGATACTGAGGAACCCTGCAACTGCGGAAACAGGGGCTGTCTGGAGCAGTTTGCCTCTGCCACGGGCATAGTAAGGCTCTTAAAGGAAGAGCTGGAGAATAATCCGGATGAAGCCTCCGAGATGAGGGATAAGCCTCTTGATTCCAAAAATATGTGGGAAGCGGTAAAGAACGGAGATAAGCTTTCCATAAGGGTTGCTGAGAAATTCGGGAAGTACCTGGGAACCGGCCTTTCGGTTGTTGCAGGGGTTCTGAATCCGGAGATAATTATTATCGGCGGAGGCGTTTCCATGTCGGGGGACGTTATCATGCCCTATATCACGAAAAACTTTAAGGAGCATGTTTTTCATGCAAGCGGTGATACCGTATTCACCAGGGCGACCCTCGGAAATGACGGCGGGATCTACGGCGCCGCCGCGCTGATGATATGACTTAGGGCGGAGCGACATTGTCATTCTGAGGGCGGAGCCCGAAGAATCTTCCCACCGGATATGAAGATCCTTCGCTTCGCTCAGGATGACAATAATACGCTCAGGATGACAATAATACGCTCAGGATGACAATAAGCCTGTCATTCTGAGGGCGGAGCTATTATGTCATTCTGAGGGCGGAACTATTATGTCATTCTGAGGGCGGAGCCCGAAGAATCTTCCCACCGGAAGGAAAAATGTCCGGTGGGTCTCCGCTTCGCTCAGGATTACAAACAGTAACGCAACAGTGATTTCTAATGAATAACACTATCGACACCATCAAAAAGATCCTGCCTGAAGACAGGATTTTAACAGATGAACCCATGAAAGCCCATACCACCTTCCGCACCGGCGGAACGGCGGATCTTTTTCTGTTGCCGGAAAATGCTGGGCAGCTGACGGAGCTTATCCGGGTTTTCAGAAAAGAAGGGCAGGAATTCATTATTATCGGAAACGGCAGCAATCTTCTGGTTTCGGACAGGGGATACAGGGGGGCGGTAATTGCTGTCACGGAAGCCTTTTCGTCTATTGAGATCTCCGGAACCGAGATACACGCAGGGGCAGGAGCGCTGCTTTCGAGAATAGCAGATGCGGCCCGCAGGCATTCCCTCACGGGCTTTGAATTCGCTTCAGGCATTCCCGGAACTGCGGGAGGCGCAATGGTTATGAATGCCGGAGCCTACGGTGGTGAGATGAAGGATGTGGTAAAGTGCGTGGAGGTTCTGACCCCGGATGGTGAGATGGTGACCTTCAGTAACAGTGAAATGGACTTTGGCTACCGAAAGAGTATCGTCAGGAAGGAAGGCCTGACTGTACTTAAGATCGTTTTTTCCTTAAGTCCCGGAAACCCGGAAGAGATAGGGGCGAAAATGGAGGAACTCTCGGCAAAGAGGCGTGAAAAGCAGCCGCTGGAATTCCCCAGCGCAGGCAGCACCTTCAAGAGACCGGAGGGACATTTCGCCGGAAAGCTCATTATGGATGCGGGACTTTCCGGTTTTTCCGTGGGTGGCGCTTCTGTATCGGAAAAACACTGTGGTTTTATCATAAACAGGGGGAATGCCACTTCCGATGATGTTTACAGACTTATAAAAAAGGTTCAGTCGGTTATTAAGGAAAGATCCGGGGTGGAGCTTGAGCCCGAGATCATGCTGATCGGAGAATTTGAATGAAATTTGTCATTGTTACCGGAATGAGCGGAGCCGGCAAAAGTACATCCTTAAAGATGCTGGAGGATCTCGGATACTTTTGCGTGGATAATCTGCCCGTGCCGTTGATCGGAAAGTTTGCGGAGCTTTCGTATGAGCCGAATTCCGAGCTTCAGAAGGTTGCGGTCGGGATCGACGTCCGCACCGGACTTTCAAAGGTGGATCAGGCTTTGAAGGAGCTTAGGGACGCAGGGTATTCCTTCGAGATCCTTTTTCTTGACTGTGAAGATGATGTATTGATCAAGCGTTTCAAGGAGACCAGAAGGGCACATCCCCTTGTTATGAACGGCAGGGTTGAGGACGGGATAAGAAAGGAACGTGAGATCCTTAAGTTTCTGAAAAAGGAAGCTTCTTATATTATTGACTCAAGCCACCTCCTTGTCAGGGAGCTGAAGAATGAGATAGACAATATCTTTTCCAAGAACAAGGACTACGGGAATCTCTTTATCACCGTGCTTTCCTTCGGCTATAAGTACGGGATACCCAATGACTGCGATTTGGTATTTGACGTGAGGTTTCTGCCCAATCCCTATTATATTGACGAATTAAAGAATAAGAGCGGTGAGGATAAAGAAGTTCAGGACTATGTAATGGGCTTTAAGGAGGCCGGGATCTTCCTTGACAAGCTGCAGGATCTTATTGAATTCCTTATCCCGAATTATGTTATAGAGGGAAAGAACCAGCTTGTCATCGGGATCGGCTGTACCGGAGGGAAGCATAGGAGTGTCACTCTGGCAAACAGGCTCTATGAGCGCCTTGAAAGTAAGGGCGGCTATGGCATCAGGATTGAGCACAGGGATATCCTGAAGGACAGTCTTCGGCGGTGACATATGTCATTTTCACAGGATGTAAAAAAAGAGATAAGCCAGGAGATTCCGGAAGCAAGGCACTGCATGGCAGCTCTTCTTGCAGGGATCACACTGATGGCCGCGGATATTTCCTTCAGTCCCGACGGGGAGGACAGGATCTCTTTTCATTCCGAGAATGCGGCTGTCATCAGAATATGCTTTACATTATTAAGAAAAACCATTAGAATAAGTGCTGATGTTCAGGTGAGATGGGGGAAAATCCCTGTTTACAGGCTTTTGCTGAAGGGAAGCCACGCTTCCGGGGTCTTGTCAATGTTGAAGATCGATCCCGGGAACAGGCAGCTTGACAGCTTATTATACGAGAGATCGTGCTGCAGGAGAAATCTTATCAGGGGGGCTTTTCTTTCCGGCGGTTCGGTCAGTGATCCCAAGGGCTCATACCACATGGAGTTTGTGTGTGATTCCAGGGAGAAGGCGGAAGATCTCCGCAGTATAATAGGCAGCTTTAATATCGAAAGCCGTATCGCCGGGAGGAAGCGCAGCTATGTTGTTTACCTTAAGGAGGGTGATGACATAGTTACCATGCTGAACATTATGGAAGCGCCGGCAGCTCTTATGGAGATGGAGAACGCCCGTATTTACAAGGATATGCGGAATAACGTGAACCGGCGTGTGAACTGTGAGACCGCAAATATTAAAAAGACGGTCAGCGCAGCTGTGAGACAGGTTAATGATATTGAGTATATTTTGGAGAAAAAGGGGTTTGGTTTTCTGGACGATGCCCTCAGGGAAATGGCCGAGGTAAGGCTTCAGTATCCCGATGCGGCATTAAAGGAACTTGGCAATTTTCTAAATCCGCCGGTGGGTAAATCGGGGGTAAACCACAGGCTGAGGAAGCTCAGCCGTATAGCGGATGATCTAAGGAGGAATCTCTATGACCAGGAAAACAGTTGAAGTATCCATGCAGGGAGGAACGGATACCAGACCCATTGCAATGCTTGTTCAGACTGCAAGCCAGTATGAGGCTACTGTTTATATCGAGTATGATGAAAAGCATGTGAACGCCAAAAGTATTATGGGAATGATGACGCTTGCCCTGAAAAACGGAGATAAGGTTGACGTGGTGACGGAGGGCAGCGACGAGGAAAATGCTGCCGGCGAGATATGCAGATACCTTAAGGGCGAGCTGGCCGCAGGTTGATGCATTAACGAATATGCAAAAGAAAATGTATTTCATATACAATCCCCATGCCGGAATGGAGAGGATCCGCAGTAATCTTTTGGATATCATAGATATCTTTGTTAAGGCGGACTTCGAGGTTACGGTTTATCCCACCCAGGACAGGGGGGATGCTTCCCGGGCAGTCCGGGAAATGAAGGATGGCTATGACCTTCTGGTATGCTCCGGCGGAGACGGGACTCTGGATGAGGTTGTGTCGGGGATGATGCAGCGGGAGAAAAAGATTCCCGTAGGATATGTTCCCGCAGGCAGTACCAATGATTTTGCCAGAACCTTAAAGATCCCGAGGGATATGCGGAAGGCTGCGGAGGTCGTGACCCGGGGTGTGGAGTTTAAATGTGACACGGGCTCCTTTAACGATAAATACTTCGTGTATATCGCAGCCTTTGGTGTGTTTACGGATATCTCCTACGGAACCGAGCAGGATCTGAAAAACACCTTCGGACACCTGGCCTATATTATGGAAGCAATGTCCAGAATAGGCGATCCTCTGGAATCCTTCCATATGAAGGTGGTTCACGACGGGATTAACGAGGAAAATGACTATGTATACGGAATGATCAGCAATTCCGTTTCTGTTGCGGGCTTTAAGAGCCCCGGAAGACAGAATGTGATACTGGATGATGGACTCTTCGAGGTGGCTCTCATCAAAAAGCCCGAGGATCCGATGGAGCTCGGAGAGGTGGCCGGTGCAGTTATGAACGGCAGTTCCAATGATCTCGTGAGCTATTTCAAGACCGATGAGATAAGCTTTGAGAGCAGCGGAGAAGTGGCCTGGACTCTTGACGGTGAGTTCGGGGGAAGCTTAAAGGAGGTCAATATCCGGAATTGCCGCAGAGCTTTCGGGATAATGGTTCCCGCGGATGCAGGATTACCGGATAAAATGTTATTCTGAGCGAAGGATATTCTATTCATCTACAACCAACATCTTTTCGCTATCGCTCAAAGATGTCGCCGTGACATCAGTCCTCCGGACTGACGTCAAATGTCATTCTGAGCGAAGCGAAGAATCTTATATATTACCGTATAGGTTCACCGTATTGTAATCGCGGTGTTCATATATAATAAAAATCAATAAGAAAGGATGGAAATGATATGCCATTAGTTACAACTACCGAGATGTTCAAAAAGGCCTACAGCGGAGGATATGCCATCGGAGCTTTCAATGTTAATAATATGGAGATAGTTCAGGGCATTACAGAGGCAGCATGGGAGCTTCATTCGCCCGTTATCCTGCAGGCATCCGCAGGTGCCAGGAAGTATGCACAGTCTGCTTATCTGAAGCATCTTGTTGAAGCTGCAGTGGAGGCTACAAAGGATGAGATCCCCATCGCTCTTCACCTTGACCACGGCGCAGATTTTGATGTCTGCAAGGATTGTGTTGATAACGGATTCACATCAGTTATGATCGATGCTTCTTCAAAGCCTTTTGATGAGAACGTGGAAATATCAAAGAAGGTTGCTGAGTATGCTCATGACAAGGGTGTTGTTGTGGAAGCAGAGCTTGGAACCCTTGCAGGTGTTGAGGATGATGTGAATGTGGCTGCGGAGACCGCTCAGTACACGAATCCCGATCAGGTAGTAGAGTTTGTAGAGCGCACAGGCGTTGATTCTCTGGCGATCGCTATCGGAACCAGCCACGGCGCATATAAGTTCAAGCCCGGAACAGATCCTCACATCCGTCTGGATATCCTTGAGGAGATCTCAAAGAGACTTCCCGGATTCCCCATCGTGCTCCACGGTTCTTCATCCGTTCCCCAGGAATACGTGAAGATCATAAACAGTAACGGCGGAGCTCTGAAGGATGCCATCGGTATCCCCGAGGATCAGCTTCGTGAAGCTGCAAAGAGATCTGTCTGCAAGATCAATATCGATTCCGATCTTCGTCTCGGTATGACTGCAGGTATCCGTGAGCATATGGCAGCACATCCCGATCATTTTGATCCCAGACAGTACATAGCTGACGGACGCCAATATGTGAAGGATATCGTTCACAACAAGATAATCAACGTTCTCGGTTCAGACAACAAGGCCTGATCAAGTGATGTCATCCTGAGCGTTAGCGACATATGTCATCATGAGCGTCAGCGACATATGTCATCCTGAGCGTCACAGACATAAGTCATCCTGAGCGTCACAGACATATGTCATTCTGAGCGTCACAGACATATGTCGTCCTGAGCGTCAGCGAAGGATCTTTAGATGATATCTCTTAAGCGTCTGACCGTTGACACCTGAAATCTTCTCCCCTGTATCAGTGAAACCGATCTTTTCGGCGAGCCGGATGGAGGGGAGATTTTCTTTCTGTATAAAAGCATTGAGCTCCTCTATCCCCAGTATTCTTTTCCCATAAGCAATAACGGAGGTGCAGACCTCATAGGCTATGCCCCTTCCCCGGTGCTCTCTATCAAGAAAGTATCCAAGCTCCGGGATATCGAAGTCCCGGCGGTTGCTTATACCGGCTCTTCCTATCAGCCTGCCGCTCTCTCTGTCAATGATATTCCAGAAGCCGTAGCCGAAGAAGCCATACATCTTTTCGATATAGGCTTTCTGGAATTCTGTCTCCTCCTCTTTTGTGGGCATTAATGGAGGTATGAAGCGCTGTATCTCAGGATCCCCGTAGAGCAGGAAAAGAGCGTCGATGTCGTTTAGGGAAAGCTCCCTTATGACGGTACGTTCTGTTTTCAGAATTGTCCAGGGAATGCCCCGTTTTCTCTGATACATTTTTTCCAGAAAGTCTGGGGTTATCTCATCAAAGCCCTCGATAATGCATTGGGCGCCGGAGTATATTCCGGAAGCGGAAGAGGGAAAGGTCCGGCAGGGAATGGTGTCCGGCTTTTTATACAGAACATAACCGGTGTCGTGGAACCGGGCAAAGTCAACACCGGTTTCATTATCCGTGACGGTATAGGAACCGTCAGGTATCCTGCCCTCCGGTATTTTACTTCCCGGCTCAAGTGAATAAAGGCTCACGCCCTCCTTACTGAGATCGGCCATAAGTTCGTCAAGCCAGGGGGTGTGGGAGTCGGATATGGAGAAAAAACAGTATTTCAGATCCTTCATCTAAAGATTCTTTGAAAAATGCCTTTAAAAGGGAGGATGCCAGGTGCCGGGCACCTGGCATTATTATGAAAAAGTTTTAATATAGTATTAACTACTATGGAAGCTGTCGTTTTTGATAATCTGAGTATACCCAAATCTTGTGTACAAAATTCAATTTGTGAATGAAGTTTTTTCAAATAGTTTGTTAACACGTTGTGAACAAAGAGATCCCGTTTGGATCCCTCGCCAGGATCTTTCGCTAAGGTCCTTCGCTAAGATCATTCGCTAAGATCCTTCGCTTACGCTCAGGATGACAAAAAGGCGGGATGACAAAATATGGGCATAAACCGTTGATGACAGAATACGGGCATAAACCGTTGATGACAAAATATGGGCATAAACCGTTGATGACAGAATACGGGCATAAACCGTTGGATGGCAAAATATGGGCATAAACCGTTGACATAGCCGAAAAATAGGGCTATTATCGGTTATTAGAGGATTTTTGTTATAGAAATATTCGGGATCCGGGGGATTCCGGATCGCTGAATTTTTATCTGGAGGGAAAAAAATGGCAATACAAAAAAGAGCTATCGCAGCCGCTGATGTAAAGGAAGAGGTGAAGGCTGCACCCGCAGCTGAAGTGAAGAAGACGGAAGAGAAGCCTGAAGCACCCAAGGCAGCGGCACCTGCAAAGGCAGCAGAGAAGAAGCCTGCAGCAAAGAAGAGTGCAGTAAAGAAAACAACGGCTGCAAAGAAGACCGAAACGAAGAAGGCCGAGGGCACTGCGAAGGCTGCAGCAAAGAAGACAGAGAGTGCAGCAAAGAAGACAGCGGCGAAGAAGCCCGCTGCAAAGAAGACAACCGCTGCTAAGAAGCCAGCAGCAAAGAAGGCACCTGCGAAGAAGGCGGCAGCCGCAAGCGAGAATATGGTTGTACAGTTCAGAGGACGCGAGGTTAGCACTGCCCAGATCAGGGAGAGATTCAGTGATGTCTGGACAAAGGACTACGGCAGGAAGGCTTCTGATGTCAAGGAAGTTACCTTCTATATCAAACCGGAGGATTCAGCTGTGTACTTTGCGGTCAATAACGGTGAAGATACAGGAAGCTTTGCGATCTAACTTATGAATAATCCAATTCAGGCCGGACTCGAAAGGATCCGGCTTTCTTTTTCAGAAAAAGGCACTTATGAGAAAATAATTGCCCTGATGTTTCCGCCTCTGATATTTATAGCGCTTTATATTCTCGGCGGAATCCTTTCACATACCCTTTCGGATCTCAGTATTCCAAATGAATACAGGGAGTGCGCCAATGTGCTGATGACAGAGGAGCTGATGAAGGGGAATAATCCCTATGCTTTAAGTGCACTTAACGGAGAGTATCCGCCTTTTATCTACCTGTACGGACCACTGTATTCTCTGGTGGTGGCGGGTGTGGGTACGGTGCTCCGTATCCTTGGGCTTTCTCCGGATATCATATTGCTCCACTATCTTATGACCTTTGTATTCATGCTCATTTCCGCTTCACTGGCATTTTATATCGTATGGAAAAAAACCGGGTCTATGACACTCGCCCTGGCAGCCTTTATTTTCCTTATCAATTGCAACTGGCGCTATAATTACGTCAATGCCAATCCGGACAGCATGGGTCTGTGCATTATGATGCTTATCCTCTTTCTCTTAACAGTACGGGATTTTAAGGGGAAGGAAATACTCTGTGCCCTTTTGACTGTGGCGGTGTTTTTTACGAAACAGTATTTCCTGCTTATCGCCGGAACTGCCACGGCATTTTTCTTCTTATTTAAAGGGATAAAAAATGTTTTGAAATACCTGATCTCTTTTGGACTTATAGCCGCAGCAACCGTCGCGCTGCTAAAGCTCAGCTGTCCTCTTTTCGGGACCTATATGCTGTATTTTGCCAAGGGACCGGGAACAGGCATTGCCTCAACGGTGAGAAGGGGCAGTGTCAAAATGAGCGGAATGGAATTTAATTTCCAGCAGATAATGTCCCTCGGCGGCATCTTCCTGACATTCTTTATTGCAGAAACGGTGGGATGCGTTTATTTTTTTGCGGCCTTTATCAGGGAATGGAAAAAGATCAAGGCGGAGGAAGCAGGAGGAAGCCAAGGCATACAGGTATTTGTTGAAGCCGGAAGAAATGCGGGGATAGAGCCCTTTGATCTTCTGATGCTGATACATATGGCGGTATCCGGTATCTGTCTTCTGTATCTCGGACAGAATGACGGAGCCTGGCTTTCCTATTATCTAGAGCTCTTTATGCCCGCCCTCATTATGGGGGCACTTGTGCTCTTCAAAAAATTCAGCATGGAGCTCAGCGTAAAAGGCTTATTTGGAGTAAACCAAAGGACATCACTTCTTATTCTGTCGGCGTTGTTTTTAATGTTTATCGGCTTTCCGATTTCCCGGGCGGATGAAAGGCTGCCGGTATCTCCTTTGTCTGAAAAGGATCATACCGAGTGGGAAAAAGCAGAGAAGGTTATGAATGCAAATGACGGCGATATGTATCTTTATCCGCTTCTCGGATACTATGGCATAGAGAAGGGAATATACATCTACAATACGGGACAGCCCTTTGTGGTTTCGGACAGGTTCTATGAGAGCTACCACCGGCATCCCGACAAGATGGAAAAATATCCCTATGCCGAAAACATCTTTACCTCTCATTTTGCCTTCAGGGAGAAGATCCTTGACAGGGTGAGAAACGGCGAGTATTCCCTTGTTTCCTACATTGAGGGAACCGATGAGGTATTTGACAGAAGCGATCTCTCATTAAAATATGAAAAAACCGGAGAGTACAGACTGCGCACCGGCAGACAGGTCTGGAACACCGAGCTCTGGACGCTTAAATAACAAAGAAGTAACAAAGAATAAATGTAAGTGAAAATCCTGTTGACAAACGACGGCAGGGGTGATATCGTATGGTCTGAAGGTATTAGCACTCAAATTAAATGAGTGCTAACACAAAGCAAAGAGCATATGGAATTAAACGAGAGAAAAACCAAAATATTAGAGGCGATAATCAGGAATTATCTGGAGTCGGGAGATCCGGTGGGAAGCAGGACCCTCTCCAAGTATCTTGATATCAAGCTTTCTCCCGCTACCATCAGGAATGAGATGTCGGATCTTGAGGAAATGGGATATATTATCCAGCCCCATACCTCATCGGGACGTATTCCCTCGGACAAGGGCTACAGATTTTATGTGGACAGTATGATGGCCGACAGGGAAAAGGAAGTTTCCGACATGCACGAGATGGTGGTGGAGAAGGCGGGAGAGCTCTCGGAGCTCCTGAAGCAGGTTGCGAAGCTCCTTGCCGACAACACGAATTACGCCGCTCTGATCTCTTCGCCGCAGATACACAGGAATAAGCTGAAATTCCTGCAGCTCTCCAGAGTGGACGAAGGAAACATCCTGGCAGTAATTGTTGTAGAGGGAAATATCATCAAGAACAAGATGATAAGCGTTAACGGGGAAATGGATGACGATACGCTCCTGAAGCTTAATCTTCTCCTGAATACCCACCTGAACGGGCTTTCCCTTGAGGAGATTAATCTCGGACTCATTACTCTTATCAAAGAGAGGGCAGGGATACATTCCGATGTTATCGCAGAGGTCATCGATGCTGTTGCCGATGCGGTAAGGGCTGACGAGGATCTGGAGATCTACACCAGCGGCGCAAATAATATCTTCAAGTATCCGGAGCTCGCGGACAATCAGAAGGCCAGCGAGATCATCAGTACCTTTGAGGAGAAGAACCAGTTCGGACACCTTATCAGCGAGTCTCTGGAAAAGGAAAGAGAAGGCGGCGACAGTGAGAAAAAGGGAATACAGGTATATATAGGAAACGAGTCTCCCATCGAGTCCATGAAGGACTGCTCGGTGGTAACAGCCACATATGAGCTCGGGGACAATATGAAGGGTATGATGAGCATCATAGGGCCGAAGAGGATGGATTATGAGAAGGTTGCCCATGCCCTGAAGACCCTCCAGGAGCAGCTGGATACTTTATATAAGAAGTAGCGGCGTATTCTGAGCGAAGCGAAGAATCTAAAAAACACAATGTCATTCTGAGCGAAGCGAAGAATCTTTATTAAAAAGAGGTAAACACATTGAGTAAGAAAAAGAACCAGGAAGTAAAAACAGAAAAGCCTTCCGCAGGCGGTAAAGAGGAAGAGCTTAAGGAAAATATCGGCACGGCTCCGGAAAGTACGGATGATCCGGGGGCGGATGAAGAAGGAAAAGGATCAGGGCAGGAAAATCCTGCAGAAGAGGCTTCACCTGAGGACGAAGCGAAAGACAGCACACCGGAGGAAACGAAGGATCCGCGGGACGAAAAAATAGAGGAATTAAATGATAAGAACCTGAGGCTTATGGCTGAATTTGAGAATTTCCGTAAGCGCTCCGACAAGGAGAAGGACCAGATGTTCGAGACCGGAGCGAAGTCCGTTATTGAAAAGGTGCTGCCGGTTATCGACAACTTTGAACGGGCTCTTGATATGGCACCGGGCAGCGGTGAGAGCGAAGAAAGCACGGATCCCTTTATGGACGGGATGAAGAAGGTCTATAAGCAGCTTATGGACGAGCTTGAGAAGATAGGAGTGAAGCCTATAGAGGCAGTGGGGCAGGAATTCAACCCCGAATACCACAATGCTGTGATGCAGGTTGACAGTGAGGAGTATGACAGCGGCATCATAGCTCAGGAGCTTCAGAAGGGCTATATGTATAACGACAGTGTTGTCCGCCATTCAATGGTGGGAGTCGCGAAGTAGAGCGAGGAGCTGATGTCATTCTGAGCATAAATTGTCATTCTGAGCATATATTGTCATTCTGAGCGAAGCGAAGAATCTTAATAAATATACTGAACAGTACAGAACAGAAAGAGAGGAAATAAAAATGGGTAAGATAATAGGAATCGATCTTGGAACCACAAACAGCTGCGTGGCGGTTATGGAAGGCGGAAAGCCTACAGTTATAGCAAATGCAGAGGGTGCACGCACGACTCCGTCCATCGTTGCATTCACGAAGAACGGCGAAAGGCTCGTGGGTGAGCCTGCGAAGCGTCAGGCGGTTACAAATGCCGACCGCACCATTGCTTCAATAAAGAGGGATATGGGAACGGATCACGGCCGTTCCATCGATGACAAGAGGTATTCACCCCAGCAGATCTCGGCAATGATCCTTTCAAAGCTGAAGGCGGATGCGGAAAGCTATCTCGGTGAGAAGGTGTCGGAGGCTGTCATCACTGTTCCCGCTTACTTCAATGATGCCCAGAGGCAGGCTACCAAGGATGCCGGAAAGATCGCCGGACTTGAGGTTAAGCGTATCATAAACGAGCCTACTGCGGCAGCACTTGCATACGGACTTGATAATGAAAAAGAGCAGAAGATCATGGTTTACGATCTCGGCGGCGGTACCTTCGATGTATCCATTATCGAGATCGGCGACGGAGTTATCGAGGTTCTTGCAACCAACGGAGATACAAGGCTCGGCGGTGATGACTTTGACCAGAGGATAGTCGACTGGATGGTTAAGTCCTTCAAGGATAAGGAGGGTGTTGATCTGTCAGCGGATCCCATGGCTATGCAGCGTCTGAAGGAAGCTGCAGAGAAGGCAAAGAAGGAGCTTTCTTCTTCAACGACGACCAATATTAATCTGCCCTTCATTACCGCAACCGCAGAGGGACCGAAGCATTTCGACGAGAATCTCTCAAAGGCCAAATTTGAAGAGCTTATTAATGACCTGGTCGAGAAGACGGCAATCCCTGTGCAGAATGCTATGAAGGATGCGGGTCTTACAAATTCGGATCTCGGAAAGGTACTTCTGGTGGGAGGATCTACCCGTGTTCCCTGCGTAGTAGACAAGGTTAAGGCTCTTACGGGACAGGAACCCAGCAAGAACCTGAATCCCGACGAGTGCGTGGCCATCGGTGCTTCCATTCAGGGCGGAAAGCTGGCAGGCGATGAAGGTGCAGGAGATGTTCTCCTTCTCGATGTTACCCCGCTTTCCCTTTCCATTGAGACCATGGGCGGCGTGGCTACAAGGCTTATCGAGAGAAATACCACCATCCCCACAAAGAAGAGCCAGGTATTCTCAACTGCAGCTGACAATCAGACCGCGGTTGACATAAATGTCCTTCAAGGTGAGAGACAGTTTGCGAAGGATAATAAGTCCTTAGGACAGTTCCGTTTGGACGGCATACCTCCCGCAATGAGAGGTGTTCCTCAGATCGAGGTTACCTTTGATATAGATGCAAACGGTATCGTTAACGTATCTGCCAAGGATCTCGGAACCGGACATGAGCAGCATATCACCATTACCGGCGGTTCGAATATGTCTGATGACGATATCAACAAGGCTGTCCGTGAGGCTCAGGAATACGAGGCACAGGACAAGAAGAGGAAGGAAGCCATCGACGCAAGGAATGACGCTGACTCCTTTGCTTTCCAGACAGAGAAGGCAATGAATGATGTGGGAGACAAGCTGGAAGCGAATGACAAGACCGAGGTTCAGGCAGATCTTCAGGCACTGAAGGATGTGCTGGCAAAGCACCCCGATCCTTCCGCAATGTCGGATGCCGATGTGGATGAGATAAAGGCTGCCCGCGAGAAGCTGGAGAAGTCAGCCCAGAAGCTCTTTACCAAGGTTTATGAGAATGCTCAGGCAGCGGGAGCGGCAGGTGCCGCAGGACCCGGACCCGATATGGGAGCTGCTTCTTCAGGCAGCAGCGACAATAACGGCGGCAGCGATGATGCAGGCCCTGATGTTGTTGACGGTGATTACAGAGAGGTATAAAAATAAATGGCAGAACAGAAACGGGACTATTATGAGGTCCTGGGCGTCGACAAGAATGCCGATGACGCCGCCATAAAAAAAGCATATCGTGTTCTCGCAAAGAAATATCACCCGGATATGAATCCGGGTGATAAGAATGCCGAGGCAAAGTTCAAGGAAGCATCGGAAGCCTATGCCGTGCTGTCTGATCCGGAAAAGAGGAGGCAGTACGATCAGTTCGGACATGCGGCCTTTGACGGGCCGGGAGGATCCGGAGGCTTTGACTTTAATTCAATGGACTTTGGTGATATCTTCGGTGATATTTTCGGAGACTTCTTCGGAGGCGGAAGGAGCAGCAGGGCAAACCGTAACGGCCCCATGAAGGGTGCAAACTTACGGACTTCTGTACGCATTTCCTTTGAAGAGGCTGTTTTCGGATGTGATAAGGAAATAGAGCTTACATTAAAGGATCCCTGCAAAACCTGCAACGGTACGGGAGCCAAGCCCGGGACAAGCCCTGTCACATGCTCAAAGTGCGGAGGCAAGGGACAGGTGGTATTTACCCAGCAGTCCCTTTTCGGTACTGTTCGAAATGTGCAGACCTGTCCGGACTGCGGTGGTACCGGTAAGGTTATAAAGGACAAGTGCCCCGATTGTTACGGTTCCGGATATACATCCTCCAGGAAGAAGCTTTCCGTGTCCATTCCCGCAGGTATCGACAACGGGCAGATGGTTCGCCTTCGTGAAAAGGGAGAGCCGGGCAGAAACGGAGGACCAAGGGGCGATCTTCTGGTGGAGGCTGTTGTTTCAAGGCATCCGATATTCCAGAGGCAGGACTACAATATCTACTCTACGGCGCCCATAAGCTATGCTCAGGCGGCACTTGGCGGCGATGTGCTTATAGATACGGTTGACGGCAAGGTGGTATATACCGTTAAGCCCGGGACACAGACAGATTCAAAGATAAGGCTGAAGGGTAAGGGAGTTCCTTCTCTTCAGAATAAGGATGTAAGGGGCGATCACTATGTGACACTGGTGGTTCAGGTTCCTACGGGTCTTACCTCCAGCGCAAAGGATCTACTGAAGCAGTTTGATTCACTTACCGGGGACTCTCTCCATGAGGTGGAGAAAAAGACCGGCAGTGGAGACGGAAAAGATAAGAAGAAAAAGAAGAAGGGGCTGTTCTGAGCCCCTTTTTTTCATTATAATAGAGGAAAAGGAGGCAGGGATCGTATGCCTGCATTAGAAGAAGAGTTAAAAACCATAGATGATATTTATGCACTTCCGGATGGTGTGAGGGCAGAGCTTATAGACGGTGTTATTTATGATATGGCAACGCCGACAATCAGCCATCAAAGGATATCAGGGGATTTTTTTGCTGATATAATCAGCTATATTCGCTCAAATAACGGAAATTGTGAGGCCTTATATGCTCCTTTTGCTGTTTTTCTGTTTAATGACGAATATAACTATGTTGAACCTGATATCGCTGTTATCTGTGATAAAGGTAAGCTTGACGATAAGGGTTGTCACGGAGCACCTGATTTTATAATTGAAATTGTCAGCCCTTCCAGCACAAATATGGATTATATGATCAAGCTGTTCAAGTACCGCAGTGCGGGAGTAAAGGAATACTGGATAGTTGATCCTATGAAAAAAGCTATCCGCACTTATCTTTTTGACAGGGATGAAACCAATGAATACACTTTTTCAGAGGAGATTCCTGTCGGGATCTATAATGATGATCTGAAATTGAAAGTTTATTGAAAGTTCCGGCTGCGCTTTGATGCGCCGAGCGCATCGGCAGCCCGATGAAAAACAGGGAATCGAAATAAGAAAAAGGGGGATACTGACTTGAAAAAAACCGCACTTATTATGGCAGGAGGTCATGGGGAGAGGTTCTGGCCAAGGAGCCGGAGGAATCTTCCGAAGCAGTTCCTGTCCCTTACGGACGACGGGAAGACGTTGATACAGCTTACAGTTGAGCGTATCAGTGTTCTTGTTGAGAAGAAGGATATTTATATCTCCACCAATAAGGATTACGAGGATCTTATCCGTGAGCAGCTTCCCGACATACCTCCCGATAATATCCTTTTTGAGCCGGTGGGGCGGAATACTGCACCCTGCATAGGAATGGCGGCGGAATTTGTTTCCAAAAGATACGAAGATGCAATAATGATGGTGCTTCCGAGCGACCACCTTATCAAGTATGCCAAGATGTATCAGGACACCTTGAACGACGCCTGTTCCATAGCGGAGCAGGGCTCCAACCTGGTGACCATAGGCATAACCCCGGACTTCCCGGAAACCGGTTACGGTTATATCAAGTTTGATCCCGATAATGCCTTTGAACGGGGTTATAATGTACTGAACTTTACCGAAAAACCAAAGCTTGAGGTCGCCAAGGAATACATCGCCAGCAATCAGTATCTATGGAACTCCGGAATGTTCGTATGGAAGGCGTCCTCTATACTGGAGCGCTTTGAGAAGCTGATGCCGGATGTTTTCGAGCAGCTCACTATAATAAGGAACGCTATCGGCACCTCCCAGCAGACAGACATTATTGAAAAGATCTTCCCCGAATTCCCTTCTATCTCCATTGATTACGGCATTATGGAGAAGTCTGATAATATATACACTATCCCCGGTTCCTTCGGCTGGGATGATGTGGGGAGCTGGCTCGCCATGGAACGCATCAGAAAGACCAATGAATTCGGGAATATCATTGACGGTGACGTGATAACAATTAACACGAATGATTCCATAGTGGTGGGGAAGAATAAGCTCATAGCCTGTGTAGGGGTAAAGGATCTGGTGGTTGTTGATACCGATGATGCCACGCTTATATGTGCCAAGGATTCCACCAATGATATCAAGAAGATAATAGAGAATCTGAAGGTTTGTAACAGAAACGAGTATCTGTAGCAAAAAACTTATTGTATTTAAATTAGTACAATAATAGGGTTCAGATATTCCGGCTAAAGCCGATAATATAGGTGTAAACAAAAATGCAATGTTTCCCAAGGCCATAGTAATGAGCTAACCCAGGGGGCACATGAAAGGAGAAACGGAAACAGCAGAATAACAACTTAATCCAAGTACCTACCGGAAAAGGAATTCCGGTCAGTAAAAAAACATGGAGGTAAAATTATGGTAGTACAGCACAACATTACAGCAATGAACTCTAACAGAATGCTTGGTGTTACAGCAAACATGCAGGCAAAGTCAACTGAGAAGCTTTCATCCGGTTACAAGATCAACCGTGCAGCGGATGACGCAGCCGGTCTCTCCATCAGTGAGAAGATGAGAAAGCAGATCAGAGGTCTTACACAGGCTTCAACGAATGCTGAAGATGGTATTAGCGCAGTACAGACAGCTGAAGGTGCACTCACAGAAGTACACGATATGCTTCAGAGAATGAACGAGCTGGCAGTTAAGGCTGCAAACGGAACGATGTCATCTTCCGATAAGGCAGATGTTCAGAACGAGATCAAGCAGCTCTCAACCGAAATCGACCGTGTAGCTACAACCACAAAGTTCAACGAGACCTATCTCTTAAGCGGAAGCGCAGCTGGAAAGTCAGAGGACGCTAAGTGGAATGGAAGCCTTTCCTTCGCACTTCAGGTAGGTGCTGACAACAAGGCTAACAACAGGATCACCGTTAATATTTATTCTATCTCCGCATCAGCTCTTGGCGTAGGCGTTGTTGATGGAATGAAGGGTGATGACATTGTTAACAAGTTCCACTATGGTGTTAATGACAACGGTTCTATCGTAAAGATCAACGGAAGAGCATCGACCGATGATACGACCCCTACCAGCAAGAATTGGGCTACAGATGGTAACATCAAGGCTGGGTCAGTGCTTCCTATCGGCTCCATAAGTAATAACAATAATGTGTGGACCGGTGCAGCACTTAAATATACAGATTCTGTAACTGTTGACGGTAAGTCATATGCGGGCGGAGGCTATATCAGCACAAAGACCACTTCGACTGCAAGGGCAGCCATCGACAATATCTCAGCAGCCATCAAGCTCGTATCCGCAAGGAGATCAGAACTCGGTGCTATCCAGAACAGACTTGAGCACACGATCAAGAACCTGGACAACGTAGTTGAGAACACCACAGCAGCAGAGAGCACGATCCGTGATACCGATATGGCATCCGAGATGGTTCAGTATTCGAAGAATAACATTCTTCAGCAGGCTGGCCAGTCAATGCTCGCACAGGCAAATCAGAGCAACCAGGGCGTTCTGTCACTGCTCGGCTAAAAAATGCATAACTACTAAACTATCATTGGTTTTAAGTTATCCTGGGAACTGCTCCCGCTTCGAAAGAAGCGGGAGCTTTTAGTTGTTTTTGACGCCACCTTATAATAAAATAAGATAAGATACTTCAGGGATACAGTAGTCCCGGGAAGGGGGAACGGCATAAATGGGATCAGTGGCAGCTAAAGAAAACACCGGATATACGATAGAGGATATCGTATCGCTTCCCGAGGGGGAAAGAGCGGAGCTTATAGATGGTGTATGGTATGATATGGCAGCTCCCACGGGAACACATCAGGAGATACTTATTGCAGTTGCCGGTGAACTAAGAAATCATATTCTAAAAAACGGTGGAAATTGCAAAGTGCTTCCAGCTCCTTATGCCGTCTTTTTAAATGACGATGACTACAATTATGTAGAACCTGATGTATCCGTGATCTGCGATCCGGAAAAACTGGATGATAAAGGTTGTCACGGGGCACCGGATCTGGTCATTGAGATCATATCCCCTTCCACCAGAGAAAAGGACTATGGCATAAAGCTTTTCAAATACCGTACTGCAGGAGTGAGGGAATACTGGGTGATCAATCCGGATACAAGGACGGTTGACACACATTTTTTTGCATCGGACAACAATGAAGAAGCAGGGGATCAGGTATCATTTGAAGAACCTGTTCCATGCAGCCTGTTTCCGGAATTTAAGATCATAATTTCAGAGCAGATTTAAGATTATCTCAGAGAGAGATGACCTTCGCCGGGAGCCAATATATCAGTCTCAGGCGGAACGGGACTTGAATACGGGGGTATTTCGTGAAAATAGTATTTTTAAACGGCGGACTCGCCAATCAGATGTTCCAGTATACATTTTACAGATACGGACAGATAAAAAACCCTGATGATGAGTGGTATCTTGATGATTCCTTCTTTTTCGTGAATGACGTTCATAACGGCTACGAGCTTGAAAAGGTGTTCGGCGTTCAGCCGAATCTTTTAAGCAGGTATTTTGATGAGGACGTATGGGAATATATGATCGGGCTGAAGAGAGAGGGAAAGAGTATCCCCCAGACACTTCTCGAAAACGGCGTAGAGATCCGTATGATATCCGAATACGATAACTGGAAGCAGTGGAATCCCTTTGAGGGAAGGCTTGACCAGCTGGATCAGGAGTTCGAGGACTGGATGGTAAATATGGAGGGGGATATTTATTATAACGGCTATGCCATAAAGTCTTTTTATTATAAAAATATCCGCTGGAAGCTGAAGAAGGAATTTGTTTTCCCTGCTATTGACGAGGAAAAGAATCTGGAATATCTTGAGGAAATAGAAAATACGAATTCCTGCGCCATGCATGTGCGGCGGGGCGATTATGCCAAGTTCAACGCCATCGCACCGGATGAGGTTTATGATCAGATGGTCAGTGAGATGCTGAAAAGGGAACCCGATATGACCCTTTTTGTTTTTTCCGATGAGATATCCTACTGTATGGAACATAAAGACAGCATGGGACTCGGGAAAGCCGGGAAGTGCGTATTTATAGAGGGAAACTCGGGGGAAAAGGCCTTCCGTGATATGCAGCTTATGAGCAAGTGCAGAAATATGCTTGTCGGGAACAGCTCCTTTTCCTTTATGGCCTCGCTCTTAAATGAGAATCCGAAGACCGTGCTCACTTTCAGACAGGACCGCTACGGTTTTTGAGTGTATTAATGAGTGTTTTTGGGTGTTTTTAGTAAGAAAAAACCCCTTGACTTGTGTCAGGGGGCTGTGCTATAGTCCCATCTTTGACAGTCTAAACGCGAGGAAAGCCTGTAAATAAGGGAAAACCTCGCGTTTTATAACGAGTAAAAGTGTAGCTATATCTAACTATTTTCAGAAGTGTATCAGATTTGTATCTCGCATC
>Ga0310695_10000805_pt1 | contig 77282 bp, 61 predicted proteins | sample RumenRJG_04DNA_FD_203882 | JGI IMG/M metagenome (GOLD analysis project Ga0310695, IMG submission 203882) | Bovine rumen microbial communities from Lethbridge, Alberta, Canada - RJG_04 (v2) (version 2) | ecosystem: Host-associated > Mammals > Digestive system > Stomach > Rumen | place: Canada... | reverse complement strand
GGAATCCGGGTTCTCAACTGACGCATCAGAATCAGCAGGCGGCCTTACTGTACGTGAGGTCAGCGTGACCCCCCTTATTTCATCTGTCAGTGTCTCCTCACGGTTCGCCTGTTCTCCCTCTTCCTCGGCAGCAAGATACTGACCGACAGCCGGATCCAAAGGAGCTCCTCCCCCCTCTTTTTTCTGTGTGTTAAAACATCGCCGAATAAAGTCAAACAGTTTTTTCGTGATTTTTCTGGCTTTAGCCTTATCATCCGAACGATCGATTTCCCACTTCGTGTGCTGCGGATTTTCCAATGATCTCAGGAACGTATTAAGCGCTTCACCTTCTATATACATCACACCAGCAAACGGAATGATGTTATTGATATAGCCGCGATCCATAATCTTCATGCCGGTTCCTCTTACTATCGCAACACGATGCCATAAATCCGGAGCAATCAGGAGCTTCAGATGCGCAGTCCCCATGCCTTCCACATCAAGTTTATGCGGCGGACAAAGTTTCTCATCTGCACAAAGTACCTGGTAATATTCATCCGCATGATTCTCGAACTTATCCTTGTACCGATCCATCAATTCTGGGAGATGATTTCTACTGATTTCGATTCCTTCCACATTAACAATGAGCCTACCAGAATACACAGCATACAGAAACCCATCAAGAACGGACGCTGTCATTTTGGAAACCCAGTCATCATCCGAATCAAAGCCTAAAACATAAATATCTGTACCACTCATATTATCCGGACGTATAAAAGCAGGATCAAGAAAAATCTGATCCTGTACCGGCATATTCTTCTCAAGCCCATAGAAGCCGATTCCTTGCGTAACCTTTCCTTCTGAATCCTTAAAGCTGGTTAGACGGGAAACGCCCTGATAGGCTTTTGCACCATTCTTATCCGCCGTGGAATAAAACACGGTACGGAAATCAGAACAAGCAAACGGTGCAAACTTTCCAATGCCGAAAGAACCGCCGGCCGTGCCGATTTTATCCGATGCACCAGTAGATTTCGTCAAATTGCACCACGGCGAATTATATTCCTGATTCGACCCCGTAAGCCCTGAAGTATGGAAATCGCTGATGCGAAGGCACCGTATATATTCTTTTCTTCCCGCTGACTGGGCATTCTTAAAGAAATTCACAGCCTTCCGGTTTCTCTGCACACTCCAAAATGCCTCCGCTCGACGAAACGCGTCCATCAGCTGGTCAAAATGAGGAATCGCATCCCTTTCTATCTGAAATGTCTGAAATTCGACCTTAACCGGCTGATCGCCAATACCGGCGTCAATCGAGTTCTGACAGATTTCTCTAGCAAGAGACTTCATTGGACTACCCTTGAACATTTCCACTCCAGAATCCGCAATACCAAAAATCTGCCCATAATCATTTGAAGGAAAGCGCCACTGGTTTTTCCAAAGTCTGAATTCTTCCATAATATCGCCTCACCGCTTCACTCTTGCTTTAGTGAAAACTTCGTAGTATGCTTAGAACCCTGCGTGCTGAACTTCTTTTTCGCATCCTTTAGCGCATTTTCAATCGCCCCGAAGATTTGATTCACATCAGACTGCGTATACTCATAAATACTAGAATTTGAGCAATTGCCGAGCAGCTCAATCATATCCAAAATTTTATTTGTACGTGCTTCACCAATACGTACGAATTTATCTCTTTTTGACTCTACATTCTTCTCAGCCATAATCATTTCCTCCTACATACAAAAAATATTGTATATTCATCTGCTATGCCTATAATAATCCATCAATGGCGTCTGTGTCAATATTATTTTATAATTATTTTTCAAATATTTTGTTCCTGTGATTTTTTCGTAAAAATAGAGAATCGTGAATCTGAGCCTACTTAATGCTACTACAGATTCACGATTACATTCCATATTCTTTCCAAGTTTCAGCTCCAAGCAAGAAAGATCATATCCAACAAGAACCTTCTTTTCTGATTCCCCTACTATAACATCATATCATCTGTTTACCTTTTCCTTTTCGGTTTTACCTTCTGATCGCCGTCCATATTCGGCTCAATCCACGGGTAGTCCACATCGGCGAAACTATCAAGGATTGCGTTCGTCACAATACGGGACAATTCACACGGCACTGCCATGCCTATCTGACGGCGTACAGAAGCATATTTCCCCGTAAACTTATAATCATCAGGAAACGTCTGAATACGCGCTCTCTCTCGGTTTGTAAGTTCCCTGGCACCATCCCAGTAATACCCCCATGTACCTCCACCGCCATTCGCGGTAATCGTATACCCTGGTCTGCTCGGGTCAAGCTTCCGGTAAATCTGGGAAAAGCTATAATGCTCCTTGATTCGATATTCATCTGGGAAGTCAGGATTCTTCATAGCCTGCCAGATATTCTGCCCCGGCTCTATGTGGAGCAATTTTCCGATAACACGATCCGTCAGCTTCTTTACTTCGTTATTAGGAGCCCATTCAGGAATATCTTTTAGCGCATGCCCTGCTGTCACATCAATCCCCTTGTACGGTTCTGGACTTGGAACATGAAATTCCACGGGAATATCGTCCCGGATGCCAACGATAATATACCTATGGCGAATCTGTGGAACGCCATATTCCTCCGCTTTATAAAGATGCACCGTCAGCTTGTAATGACTCGCTTCCATTTCCGTAAGAATCTGTTTGAAATCACTAGACCCCGCAGTACGTATACCGGACACATTTTCTGCAATGAACCAGAGTGGTTGAAACTTGCGGAGAACCTCGATGCCATACCAGTATAGCCGTCCGAATTTCTCGTTCTCCATCCCTTTATGTTCTCCGATGCTAGAAAACGAATTGCAAGGAAATCCATAAGCAAAAGCATCAATCGGGGCAAGATTCTCAAGATTCAGTTCCCGGACATCCCGACAAATGACGCTACCAGGATCATCCGGGCAGATATTTTTCCGATATGTCTCGCAAGTATCCTTATCCACATCATTTGCCCAAACATGTTGTACATCAAGAAGCCCGTTGCGGCTGCACGCGTTAATGGCTCCGTACGCGAGCCCTCCCGGTCCGCAGTAAAGCTCTCCCAAACGAAAGGTATGTTTCCTATCAAAATAACGCATCATTCATCCTCTTTCTCTACGCAGTACTGATTCACTCAATCTTCAACCACTCAAAACACACGTTTTCCTATGTAGTCCACGTACATCTCTAGACGTCGATAATCCGATATATGCAGACAAATTCCTTCTCATGCTTCATATCAGCAGATAATTGTCAAAAATCCCCTTCTGTTATTTCAATACCGCATCAAGAACCATTAAAGCGCATTCGAAGGCTCCCCCGATAAGCCTCACCAGGGGAGCCTGACTGCTCATATTGATTTTTTCGCCGACTCCTGTTGCTTCCGTTCCTCGGCGTCCTTCTCTGGCAATACAGAATGTTTCAGAGCTCGGCAATCTTCTTGAATTTCTCTTCTGTCATGCCCGCCTCTTTCGCCGCCACGCTCAAGGAGAGAATCCCTTTCTTCACGAGTTTGCAGAGCGTCGCAATCTGTCCCTCTGCGCGGCCCTCTTCCCGACCTTCTTCGCGGCCTTCCTCGCGGCCTTCCTCGCGGCCTTCCTCGCGGCCCTTCTGTACGCCGCGATTCCATGCCTTCTCAGTCAGCCCTAAACTCAAGTTACACATTGTTCTCAGCTCCTTCTCCATGGCTTTCGTCATTTCTATGCCATATTCTTCGGTCAGTATCTGCTTTTTCTGTTCGGCCGTCTTATCGCTTTCGGTGAAGAGAACCTGCAGCAGATGAACCAGACGGTCCTTGTCCGCTTTCTCTCCTAAGTATACCATAACAATGTTGACGAGGTCGAAATTTTCTTCCGGCTCCTTGTATCGATGCAGCAGATGTTCTTCGTGCAGACGATACCGGTTGATGGCGCTCTTCCCATTCGGCGAATCCATGCAGATCCAGATGGAGTAGACTTTCTTGATGCCATCATAATCCGGATCCTTCCCATACCAGCGCTCCGCAATAAAATCTTCCGGCTTCTCTGCTTCTGGATATTCGCCATCCGCTTTCTCACGACACCTCTTCGCATCCTCCGGCACTCTTCTCGCTTCCTCTCTTTTTTCTAAAAGGTTTGTATCGTCAGACAACATCTTTGTGTTTATTATAGCACATCCATATGTCTCACTCAAGCGTATGCAAAAGCGCCCCCGAGAATCCTCAGGGGTGCTTGGTATCCTCTAGCCAGTCGCTCAGGCTGGCTTCTCCTGCATCCGTTCCTCGACTTCCTTCTCTGGCAACACAGAATGTTTCAGAGCATGGCAATCTTCTTGAATTTCTCTTCTGTCATGCCCGCTTCTTTCGCTGCCACGTTCAGGGAGAGAATCCCTTTCTTCACGAGTTTGCAGAGCGTCGCAATCTGTCCTTCCTCGCGGCCCTCTTCCCGACCTTCCACACGACCTTCCTCGCGGCCTTTCTGCACACCGCGATTCCATGCCTTCTCAGTCAGCCCTAAACTCAAGTTACACATTGTTCTCAGCTCCTAAAAGTATACCATCATGTATATTCCACGAGTCTTTCTATTGCTTATTTAGGAAAAATCCGTTATAATATAAGCAAAGAGGCGCACCGGTAGAACGGTCAGCCCCGTTGTGATTGACTATAGAATAGCCGCCTACGCTGGGGAGCAATAGGGCGGCTATTCTTATGCCTTTATGGCGAGGATGCAGAGGAGAATGAGAATCAGAAATGCGAAGAGATCGTATTTCGTCATGCGCATCGCCCCCCTGTTCTCGGGGCATGATTTGACCGCCTACCGTTTCTGGTGTGCCTTGCTTTAGTATACAACAGATTTCAGCTCAGCACAACAACCAACATCTAATGTTGGTTCATAAACGGAGTGGAAGCGATTGAATGATTGCTGTGAATTATTCTACATTACGAAATCTGAGATGGAATTGGAGGTAATTTCATGAGTCCTAGAATGCGGTTGTTCCTTACGTTTTTTCTCGGTGTCATGAGCGCGATGGCGCCGCTGGCGACGGATATGTATCTGCCGGCGCTGCCGGTGCTGCAGGCGGATCTCGGCGTTTCAGCATCGGTCGCACAGCTGACGCTGACGATGACGATGATCGGCATGGCGCTCGGACAGATCCTGATTGGGCCGCTCTCGGACCGCTATGGCAGGAAAAGACCGCTGCTGATCGGCATGTTCGGCTTCACGATTGCGGCGGTCGGCTGCACGCTCGCGGAAAGCGTACCGGTTTTCCTCGCCTTCCGCTTTCTGATGGGCTTCGCGGGCGCGAGCGGCATCGTCATCTCGCGCGCGATTGCGCGCGACGTGGCCGAGGGGCCGGAGCTCACGCGTTTCTTTGCGATCCTCATGATGGTCAACGGGCTCGCGCCGATCATCGCGCCGGTCATCGGCGGGCAGATCCTGCTGTTCTCGTCGTGGCGCGGCGTCTTCGTCCTGCTGATCTTCATCGGCCTTTTCCAGGCAGGCGCGACGGTCGTTTACCGCGAAACCCTGCCGAAGGACCGCCGTTTCGGCGGGGTCGCGGAATCGTTCCGGAAATTCCCGCAGCTGCTGCGCGACCGCTATATTGCGGGCCACTGCCTCGTGCAGTGCTTCGTGTTCGGCGCATTCTTCTCGTATCTCGCGGGCTCGTCGTTCCTGTTCCAGAACATCTACCATGTGAGCCCGCAGGTGTACAGCCTGATCTTCGGCGGCATCGGCGTCGGGCTTCTCGTCATCGGCATGGTGCCGGCTCGGCTGGCCGGCCGCGTGCCGGATGTGGATCTGCTTCGCTGGTCGATCCGCATCCCTCTCGTGGGCTCTGTCCTGCTGCTGGCCGGATTCCTCGCGGGCGCGCCGATCTGGTACACGCTGCCCGTGTTGTTCGTGACGATCGTGCCGCTCTCCGTCATGGGAACGGCCAGCTTCTCCCTCGCGCTGTCACGGCAGGGGAAGAACGCCGGCAGCACGAGCGCATTGATCGGGTTCGCCCAGATGATCCTCGGCGGCTGCATGATGCCGGTCGTCGGCATCGCGGGCGACCACACGGCCGTCCCGATGGGCATCATCATGTGCACGGGGTATCTGCTGGCCAATCTCGCGTTCGGCCGCCTCGTCGCACCGGAACACAAAGGCCCATGCGCTTGATGAGGTCTAGAGGCACATAGCGTTATCTCGCTGATTCTTGCCAACACCTCATCCGTCTGCCCTTGCTGGCAGCCACCTTCCCCACAGGGGAAGGCTCAGTTTTGGACAAAGCAAAGAGGTGCCGCACAAACCGGAAATCGGTTCGTGCGGCACCTCTCTTTTTTCTTACCAGCGGTTCTTTTTGCGCCAGAAGTTCGGGCGCAGCATGACGAGAAGCGTGAAGATCTCGAGGCGCCCGAGGAGCATGGCGAAAGAGACCAGGAACTTCGAGAAATCCGAAAGGCCCGCGAAGCTCTGCGTCGCGCCGGCAATGCCGAAGCCCGGCCCGACATCGCCCATGCTCGTCACGGCGATCGACAGCGCGTCGAACAGCTTGATGCCGTCCGCTGTCAGGAAGAACGCGCAGACGAGGATACAGAAGATATAAAGGAAGAAGAACTCCCCGACGCGGTGCAGCGCCGAGCTGCTGACCGGTCGGCCGTTCATATGCACGGTCACGATGCGGCGCGGGTCGATTTTCTGATAGACGATGCGCCAGACGTTCTTCACGAGCAGCGCGATGCGCCAGACCTTCAGGCCGCCGGAGGTCGACCCGGCGCAGCCGCCGCAGAGCATCAACATCAGCAGAATGATCTTCGAAAAGCCCGGCCACGTATCGAAATCCGTCGAGCAGAAGCCCGTCGTCGTGATGATTGAGACAACCTGGAACCCCGCATAGCGGAGGGCCTGTGCGGGATCCATGCCCATCTGCAGGATGAGGTTCCCCGTCACGCACACGGTCGCCACGAAGACGATGCCCAGATAGACCTTGAACTCCGTATTCTCGCGGAGCACGCGGAAGCCCTTTTTGTACGCACGGTAGTATAGCCCGAAATTTCCGCCGCAGAGCAGCATGAAGAACGCCGCGGCGCATTCGAGCGGCACATCGTTGAAATGCATCGCGTTGTCGTTGTAGGTGGAGAAGCCGCCCGTGCCGACCGCGCTCATCGCGTGCATGCAGGCCTCCATCGGCGGGAGCCCGCAGAGCAGGAACGTGACGGACGCAATCGCCGTGAACAGCAAGTACATCTTGAACAGGATCCGCGTCATATCGTGGAGGCGCGGCAGGACGCGGCCATCGACGGCCTGTGAGCTCTCCGCCTGGTACATGTAGACGGAGCTCTGCCCGGTCTGCGGCAGCAGCGCGATGAAGATGACGATGATGCCGAGCCCGCCGAACCAGTGCGACATCATGCGCCAGAACAGGATGCTCGTCGGCAGCTTATCGAGATCCGGCACGACCGTCGCGCCGGCACCCGTGAGGCCGGAAAGGCTCTCAAACCACGCGTCCGCAAAGGAGAGGTAGCCGCCGATGAAATACGGCAGCATGCCGATGGTGATTGCGAGCAGCCAGCCGAGCCCCGTGATGGCGATGCCCTCGCGCATCGTGAGCTCCTGCGTCTTCGTCTTGCCCTTGCGGTACAGGATATGGCCGAGCGTCATGCTGACGCAGAGCGAACAGAAAATGGCCGGCCCCGAGTCCTCATCGTACGCGAGCGCGATGCAGAACGGGATGAACAGGGTGGCGCTCTCCGCAAAGACGAGGCGGCCGAGGACGTATCCGAGTACCCGATAATCCATCGTCTCACCTCACCAATGCCTGCGCTGCCTGGAGCGGGCAAACGCAAGCAGCACGAAAAACGAAAAGAGTTCGATGCGCCCGAGCATCATCCAGAGGCAGCTGAAAAGCTGCGCCCATCCGGGCAGCGCGCCGATGTTGTAGACGCCGAAAAGCTGCGCGGTCGAACCGGTGCTCGTCAGGCAGCCCGCCGAAAGGCCGATGGCCTGCAGGGCATCGAGCCCGGCGAGCGACAGCACAAGCGACCCGATGGCGAACATCAGGATGTACAGGAAGAACAGCGCGAGGATCCGGCTCACGATCCGCGTCTCGACGATCAGGCCGTCCACTTTGACCGAGACGACCATGCGCGGGTGCAGGGTGCGCTGCAGCTCGAGTTTCGTCATGCGCGATAAGACCATCAGCCGCATGACTTTCAGCCCGCCGGCCGGCGAGCCGATGCAGGCCCCGGCGCAGGCAAGCAGGAAGAGGATGTACCGCGCGAAATCCGGGAAATGCGAGACATCCGCCGAGACATAGCCCGTCGTCGTCAGGAACGAGACTGCCTGAAAGAAGCCATGGCGCAGCGCCTCAAGACCGTCGTAGTCTGCACCGGTATGCCAGAGCGCCCACGAGAGGAGCAGCCCGGCCCCAAGCAGCAGCGCGAGATAGCGCTTCAGTTCCATATCGGCGAGCAGGAGCCGCAGGCTCCGCAGATGCCAGCTCCGCCAATAGAGCAGCAGATTCCCGCCCGCCACGAGCATCACGACGCCAGCGGCGAGCTCGAGCCACGGGTTCTCGTAGTCGAGGAACGCGCCGAAGCCGCCGCCCCCCGTCGTCGAGATCGTCAGCATCGCGCGATTCAGCGCCTGGAACGGCGTGAGCCCCGTCAGGAAGAACGCCGCGGCCGCGAGCAGGGTCAAGACGATGTACAGCCCGCCGACCTGCCGCATGGACTGCGCCATCCGGCGGTAGGTCGGGATGAAGCGGATGCTCTGCCGCGCGGAAAGCGTCAGGCCGAAATTCCCGCTGACCTGCGGCAGGACCGTCACGAGCAGCACGAGGAACAGGAAACCGCCGCCCCAGCCGAGCAGGCTGTGCCAGAAGATCAGCAAGGGCGGGAAACCGCTCCCCTCCGCCGGCACGCAGGTCAGCCCCGTCGTCGTTACGGCCGCCATGCTGTCAAAAAAGGCATGGACCGGTGTCACATGCCCCAAGAAGACAAACGGCAGCATGCCGAACAGGGCGACCAGCGGAAATGCGAGCACCATCACGAGGCTCGCCTGCCAGACATTCAGATGGCGGCTGTGCGGGATATGGAATGGCCGCCTGTTCCTGCCGCGCCGGCGCTTCCCCCACCAGACCCGCATCCTTCTCGTTCTTCTCATGCTTACGCCTCTTTGCCCTTGAAGTACTTCATGACTTTTTTCGAGAACTGGGTCTGGATGAACAGGATGGCCCGGTCGCCCGGCATCAGCACGCTGTTGCCGTCCGGGATCACCGCCTCATCGCCGCGTACATAGGCGCAGACAAGGCATTCGCGCGGCAGTTTCGCGCGCATCAGCGGCACGCCGGCGACCGGCGCGCCATCCTGCACGATGACCTCGACGGCCTCGGCCTTCGCGCCCTCGAGCAGAGATACGGATACGACGCCGCTGCGCCGCGCGAACGCGAGCACCTCGCTCGCGGAGAGCAGGCGCGCGGAGAGCACGACGTCGACGCCGACCTTCTCCATGAGGTCGACGTATTCGATGCGGGAGACGCGCACGATGGTCTTGCGCGCGCCGAGGTGCTTCGCGAGCAGGGCGAGCATCAGGTTGAGCTTGTCATCCTCGGTCAGGCATACGACGACATCGGCCTCAGCGACGCCTTCCTCGAGCAGCAGGTCGATATCCGTGCCGTCCCCGCAGACCGCGATGCCGTCCGTCAGGCGGCTCGCCATCAGGCGGCAGCGGTCGCGGTCCTTGTCGACGACCTTGACCTTCACGCCCTGCTTCTCGAGCATCGGGGCGAGCGCACGGCCCGCGCGGCCCGCCCCGATGATGAACACCCGGTGCAGCTTGCGCGCGTCGCGCTGGACGAAGGTCTGGCTGAACTTCTGGAGCTCCTCCGACTTGCCGATGAAATAGGCATTGTCGTGCGGCAGCAGCATATCGTCGCCGTGCGGGATGATCATGCGGTGGTCGCGGAAGATCATGCCGGCGAGCACGCCTTTCGGCAGGTTCAGGTCTTTGAGCGGCTTATGTGCCATCGGCGAACGCCGGTAGACCTTCGTCTCGAACAAGCGCACCTTGCCGCCCGCGAAATCCTCGACGTTGAGCGCGGCCGGGGTCATCAGGATGCGGTTGATCTCGTTCGCCGTGATGAGCTCGGGGTTCAGCATCAGGTCGATGCCGAAATTCTCTTTCAGGTAGTCCTTGGCCTCGCCCATGAACTGCATGTCGCGGATGCGCGCGACCGTATGCGCGATGCCGTGCTTCTTCGCGAGGATGCAGGCGACCATATTGACCTCATCGCTCGCGGTCACCGCAATCAGCATGTCCGCGCCGCGGATGTCTGGGTCATTCATCGTGATCGGGCTCGCACCGTTCGCGTAGACGGTCAGGACATCGAGGTTGTTCTTGACGGCCTCGAGCTGGCCCTCCTCGTGATCCACGACGACGACATCAAACTGCTCGCGCGAAAGCAGGTCCGCGATGCTGTACCCGAGCTTTCCCGCTCCAACAACGACAATACGCAAGATAATTCCCCCCGCCGGCATTCCGGCAACGAAAAGAAAGTGCTTTCATAGCTTTATTCTATTATACCACGTTCTTACGCAAAGAGTCCGCTTGCCTCGACATTCTCCACCACGCGCTCGAGGACATCCGGATCCTGCACGAGCGCCATGCGGACGAAGCCTTCGCCGGACGGCCCGAACGCGGAGCCCGGCGTCACCATGACGTCTGCCTTGTCGAGCAGATTGAGCGTGAACTCGACGGAATCCGTATACGGAGCCGGGATCGGCGCCCAGACGAACATCGTGCTCTTCGGCATATCCATATCCCAGCCGATCGCCTTCAGACCGCAGACGAGCGCGTCGCGGCGCTCCTCGTACGCCTTGCGCGTCGCCTCGACGTTGCTGCGCGGGCTCCGGAGCGCCGTGATGGCCGCCTTCTGCACGGGCAGGAACATGCCGTAATCCATATTCGATTTCAGCGTCTTCAGATGGGAGACGACCTCCGCATTGCCGACGCAGAAGCCGACGCGGGCGCCCGCCATGCCGTAGGTCTTCGAGAGCGAGTTGAACTCGATGCCGACTTCCTTCGCACCCGGGAACCGCAGGAACGAGCCGCAGGTATTCCCGTCGAATACGAGCTCGCTGTAAGCGTTATCGTGCAGCACGATGATGTCGTATTTCTTCGCGAACGCGATGAGCTCCTCATACCACGAATCCGGTGCGAGCGCCGTCGTCGGGTTGTTCGGGTACGAGACGATCATCAGGCTCGCCTTGCGCGCAACATCCTCAGGGATCGCGTCGAACTGGATCAGGTAGTCGTTCTCCTTTTTCATCGGCATATAGAAGACCTCGGACTCCGCGATTTTCGGGCCGTCCGCGAATACCGGATAGCACGGATCCGGGACGAGCGTGACGCCGCCCGCGTCCACGATGGAGAGCGCGATATGGGAAAGGCCCTCCTGCGAGCCCATCAACGAGCAGATTTCCGTTTTCGGATCAAGCGTGACGCCGTAGCGGCTCTGGTACCAGTCCGCCGCCGCTTCGAGCAGCTCGTCGCGATCCGTGATGGCGTAGAGGTAGTTCTCCGGCTTCATCGCCTCTTCCGCAATCGTCTGCATGACCTCGCGTGGCGGCGCGATGTTCGGTGCACCGACCGACAGGTCGATGACCGCGCGGCCCGCCGCGATCTTCTGCTTCTTCACCGCCGCGAGTTTCGCAAAGATGTTCTCTCCGAACGGCTCCATCCGCTTCGCAAATTTCATAAAAAACGCTCCTTACAAAAATAGTGCTATATTCTAGTATAGCACAGGCTGTATTCACAGTCCATAAACGCGGTCGAGCTGCTCCATGAAGCGGCCGATGCGCGCGAGTTCCGCTTCGTCCTCGACGCGGCGGCCGGAGTAGTAGTATTCGACCGTCTGCTCGTTTGCCTCGAGCAGGTTCCGCGCCTCCATCTGGCGGATGAGCTCGCGGACCGTACCGTCGTTCCCGTCGACGAAGCGCATGGACTCCGGCATGAGGGCGCGCATGGCCGGCTTGAAATAGTTGAAATGCGTGCAGCCGAGCACGAGCGCCGAATACTGCTGGAAATCGTACGGCGCGAACTGCTCCGCGAGATACGCCCGCACGGCCGGCGAATCGAACTCCTGCCGCTCCGCAAACGGCACGAGCTCCGGCAGCGCGAGGCGGTCGACGAGATGATCCTTGTCGAAGCGCTCGATCAGCAGATCCATCTTGCGGCCGCTCACGGTGATCGGCGTCGCGCAGACGAGCACGCGGTGCTCGCCGTCGAGGTCGAGCGCCTTCTTCGCCGCCGGCTCCATGCCGATGATCGGCAGATCGTAGCGCTCGCGCATGACTGGCACGGCGACAGACGTTGCAGTATTGCACGCGACGACGATGGCCTTGACCCCCTTTGAGATCATGAAGTCAAACGCCTCGGCGACATATTGCTGCACGGCTTCCCGCGATTTCGTCCCGTAGGGGACGTGGTCCTCGTCCGCGTAAAACAGGAACTCCTCCTGGGGCAGAGCGCGCATCGCATGATGCAGGACGGAGAGCCCGCCCATACCTGAGTCGAAAAAAGCGATTTTCAAAAGAAGGACCTCCACCCATCAAAAATTCTTTTTCCATTATAACACAAGCGTTTGCAAAAACAACGCCGGCATGCTATACTAAATCTGTTTGGAGAGGTGTCCGAGTGGTTTAAGGAGCCGGTCTTGAAAACCGGTGATGTCTCACGGCACCGTGGGTTCGAATCCCACCCTCTCCGCCATAGGGAAAGCGCGCAGCCGGGTCTACGGACTCATGGCTGCTTTTTTCTATGCCGCAGCGGGTGCACCGTCCGGCGCCGCGGGTGCGGGTGGTAGACCTGCCAGCCGTAGCGCAGGGCAAGCGCGCGAAGGGTGAGCACAGAGAGGAACCCGATCCACGAGGATGCATCCGTACCGAAAACGGGCCACGAAAGGCACATCAAGAAGGCGCCGAACAGCGACGCGACCGCGTAGACGTCCATGCGCAGGACGACCGGCATGCGCTGTGCCATGAGATCGCGCAGCATGCCGCCGCCGACCGCCGTGATGCAGGCGAGCATGATGGGCAGGACGAACGCGGAGCCCGGGCCGCCCTGCCGCAGCCCGACGAGCGCCCCGGTAACGGTGAAGGAGGCGAGCCCGATGGTATCGCAGCCATTGTAGAGGAAGCCCGCGATCTGCTTGCTCCCGTGATTGATATGGAAGTACTCGTAGATGACGGACACGAGCACGGCCGTCGCGATGGAAAGCAGCAGATCCGTCGGGTTCGACAGCGCGACGGGCGGCGTGATCCCCACGAGCACGTCGCGCACCATGCCGCCGCCGACCGCCGTCAGGATGGCAAGCACGACAATGCCGAAAATATCCATGCGGCGCGAAAGCCCCACCATCGCCCCGGACACCGCAAACGCAAACGTGCCGAGCCAATCAAACAAAATCCAGGTCATTTCCTGCCCTCCAAGCAAAAACTTCTTCTGCTATTTTAGCATACCGTCCCCTTATCCTACAATCTCTCTGCGCCGCAATCTTTTCTGGGAGCCGTGAGCCAGTTACGGAAGCCGCCTCTCATCCCGGCTATAATACAGGCAGGAAAAGGAAAAAGGATGATTTCAGATTTCATAGGAGGTCTTTTCGATGCAGCCAATCACGATCACCAAAGAGAATTTCGATACGGAAGTCCTGCAGGCCAAGGGCACGGTGCTCCTCGATTTCTGGGCGACCTGGTGCGGCCCGTGCCGTATGCTCTCGCCGATTGTCGACGAGGTAGCCAATGCCCATGCAGACCTCAAGGTCGGCAAGGTCAACGTCGATGAGCAGCCGGAGCTCGCCTCGCAGTTCAACGTCATGAGCATCCCGACGCTGATCGTATTCAAAGACGGCCAGAAGGTCAACGAATCCGTCGGCCTGATCCCGAAGGAGAATGTAGAAGCCCTGCTCTGAGGCAGGCAAAAAAAGGGCGGGCAGCCGCGAAAAGCAGCTGCCCGCCCTTTTGCTATCTTTATTCCGGGATCCGCGCCGCGTCACCGGCGAGTTCCTTGAGCCCCTCCGGGTCGAGGATCCGCAGGCGGCCGCGCCCCGATCTGACATAGCCTTCCTGATTGAAATATTTCATGAGGCGGCTCACAACCTCGCGGGCGCTGCCCATGAACTGCGCAATCTGCTCATGCGTCAGGCGGATATCGTCGCTCTTCGTCTTCGCGCGCTCCTCGAGCAGGAACACGGCGAGCCGGCGGTCCGCGGACAGGAACAGGATCTGCTGCATGCGCCAGAGCATTTCGGAAAGGCGGCTCGCGGCCGTCTCATAGCCGAACTCCTTGACGTAGATATTCTCGTCAGAAAGGCGCTTGAACGCCTGGGCATCCGTCAGCAGGATCTCGGTGTCCTCGACCGCGTCGATGTAGACATCGAACGTGACCGCCGGGAACACGCAGGTGGCCGACATGATGCCGATATCCCCGGGGAACAGGCGATGCAGGGTCACGTCCCGCCCGTCCTCAGAGAGCGTGTAGATGCGGAGCTGCCCGGTCTTTACGAGCATGACGCCGATGCAGTCGAAGGTACCGCGATGGACGGCCTCGCCCTTCGCGTAATGCACCGTGCGCGTATGCTGGCTCAGCAGATCCTTCTGCGCATCCGTCAGATGCGGCCAGAACGAGAAATGCCGGATGAACAGATCCGTCCGGTCTTTTCCGTTCTCCACAAGCTTCTTATCAGCCATGTCATCACCCCAAGACGATTCATTTCTGTTTCCTCAGATACTGTACGGCAGAGAGGCCGGCCCGCGCGCCGTCATAGACGGCCTTCGCGACCTGCAGCAGGCCGCCCGTCGCATCGCCGGCGGCGAATAGCCCCGGCATATTGGTCGCCATCTGCTCATCGACCCAGATCTTGCTGCCGTCGAGCAGGATGCCCGCCTTGCGCGCGAGCTCCGTGCTGCCGGCCGTGCCGAGCGCGATGAACACGCCATCGACGGGCAGGTTCCCGCCGTCTGCGAACCGCACGCTTTGCACGCGTCCGTCGCCCTCGACGGCCTCGAGCTTCTCCGTCCGCACCTCCATCCAGTCCGGCACGGGGAAGGACGGCTGCTCGCCGTTCGTCAGCAGGTAGAGCTTCGCCGCGTGCGGCTTCAGGTCCTGTGCCTCATGCAGCGCGTACTCGCCCGCCCCGAGCACCGCGACGGTCTTGCCACGGTAGAAGAACGCATCGCATATCGCGCAGTAGCTGACGCCCTTCCCCGTGAATTCCGCGATGCCCGGGATGGAGACCGTCTTCCGCGAGCTCCCCGTCGCGAGAACGACGGCCTTCGCGCGCACCTCGCCGCTTCCTGTCACTATGATATAGCCATCCATCGCGTCCGTCAACCGCAGGCCCATGACATCTGCCTGCTTGAACGCCACGCCGATGCGCTCGGCTCCCTCGATGCCGCGGCGCTCGAGCTCCGCCCCTGTCACGGGCTCGCTCATGCCGTAGTAATTCTCGATGCCCTCCGCGCGCGTCAGCGAGCTCGTGCCGATCCCGCGATGGATCACGAGCACCTTTTTCCCCGCCCGGTGCGCGTAGAGCGCCGCGGACACGCCGGCCGGGCCGGCGCCGATGATGGCGATTTCCGTTTCTTCTGCCATGCAGACCACATCCTCTCTATCCTTTTATTCTACCCGATTCTGCGCCCCATCGCTGTGAGCCGATTACAGAAGAAAAAGCGGACAAGACGGCCCCTCATGGTGTAAAATAACGATGGGAGGGATAGATATGCCAGATACCAACGATTCCGCAGATAACGGGGCAAAGACCAGTGCCCAGGACGCTTCCGTGCTTCGCCCGCATGGCGAGCAGCAGAGCATCAAGATGGAAATCCTCGATATGATCCACAGTGGGGAAAGCCCCTTTGATATCCTGTACCACGTCGCGAAATACCTCGAGGATGTGTCCGGGGAACCGGGCTATGCCAAATACGTCGAGGATCAGATCCGCTCGATCTACGGCTGCGCCCTGCAGCACGAAAAGCCCTTGCAGAACGAGCTTGCAGAGGTCGAGGCGCGCCTGAAGCGCATCGAGGCGTCCTATGAGAACCCGTCCTTCACCGAGGAGGAGCATATCCGCATCGGCTTCGCCATCGAAAAGCACAAGAAGAACATCGAACGCCTGCGCACGCTGATCCACGAGGCAGAGGCGAACCATACAAGCATGAACATCAAAAAGGATTGAAAGATAAAAAAGGCCGCCTGCTCAAACGTCCGAGCAGGCGGCTTTCCGTATCGTCAAATAGGGGGTAACGACATCGGAAATCGGGAATAGGGAATCATAAAACGAGTTATCCCTCGAGAGACATTGGGGGACAATCTCTTGAGGAAGCAACGTTCGCTCCCTCAGATTATGGGAATAGGATTTGGGAAGGGATGTGATAATGCCGCCACTTTCCTCGGTGGGCGGCATGGTGCCCGCCGCGTATCAGCGTTGGGCACGACCGCTTTTTGTCGGTAGTGTCTCAGGCGCGTGCATCCGCGACGGCCTTGACGAACTTCTTCGCCATCTCCGTCACGCCTGCATAGTCGCCCTTCTTCGCCGGGCCCGTGAGGCTGCCGCCCGCGGAGACCGCGACGGCGCCGGCATGCAGCCACTCCGCCGTGTTCTCGACGTTCACGCCGCCGGACGGCATGAGCGGAGCCTGCGGGAACGGGCCGTGGATGTCTTTGATCATCTTCGGGCCGACGATGTCACCCGGGAAGATCTTGACGATATCCGCGCCGGCCGTCAGCGCATTCATGACGCCCGTCGGATCCATGACGCCCGGGCACGAAACGACGCGGTAGAGGTTGCACATGCGCACGACTTCCTCATTGAAGGACGGGGATACGATGAACTGCGCCCCCTCGAGGATCGCGATGCGTGCGGACGGCGCATCGAGCACCGTGCCGGCGCCGATGATGACGTCCGGATCATCCTTGTATTTATCGACGAGCGTCTTGATGGCTTCCTGCGCGCGCGGCGTCGTGAACGCGAGCTCAATCGCCTTGACGCCGCCCGCGATGCAGGCATCCGCCGTCTTTACGCCGTCTTCCATCGTCTTGCCGCGGACGACCGCGATGACGCCCTGCTCCGCGAGCTTCAATACCGTTTCATTCTTGTTCATGATGAGATACAATCTCCTTTATCTGCAAATTTGTCTGCAAAAACTTTTTCTTCTCTGCTGCTTCACTGCGGCTGCTTGCCGATGTAGGCGAGGATGCCGCCGTCGACGTAGAGGATATGGCCGTTGACGAAATCCGATGCGTCGGACGCAAGGAATACCGCCGGGCCCATCAGATCCTCCGTCGTGCCCCAGCGGGCTGCCGGCGTCTTGCTGACGATGAAGCTGTCGAACGGATGACGGCTGCCATCCGGCTGACGCTCGCGGAGCGGCGCGGTCTGCGGCGTCGCGATATAGCCCGGGCCGATGCCATTGCACTGGATGTTGTACTCACCGAATTCCGAGCAGATGTTGCGCGTGAGCATCTTGAGGCCGCCCTTTGCTGCCGCATAGGCGGAGACCGTCTCGCGGCCGAGCTCGCTCATCATCGAGCAGATGTTGATGATCTTGCCGTGGCCCTTCTTCTTCATGCCCGGGATGACCGCTTTCGAGACGATGAACGGCGCGTTGAGGTCGATATCGACGACCTGACGGAACTCCTCCGCCTTCATCTCAAGCATCGGGATGCGCTTGATGATGCCGGCGTTGTTGACGAGGATGTCGATGGTGCCGAGCTCTTTCTCGATATCCGCGACCATCTTCTGCACCTCGTCCTCTTTCGTGACGTCGCAGATATAGCCGTGCGCCTCGATGCCATCCGCTTTGTACGCCGCGAGCGCCTTATCCATGTGCTGCTGGCTGCGGCAGTTGAATGCGATCTTCGCGCCGGCCTCTGCGTACGCCTTCGCGATCGCATAGCCGATGCCGTATGCCGCGCCCGTTACGAGAGCAACCTTGCCCTTCAGCGAAAACTGATCCAGAATGTTTGCCATGATGCTTCTCCTCCGCTTTTCCAATCCTGCTATCGTATCTCAGCCGATCAGCGCAGATCCGTCTTCTTCAGGAAATCCTGATCGTCATAGGTCTTGTTCTCGCCGCCCATCGCCCAGATGAACGTGTAGTTCTTCGTCGCGCAGCCGGAATGGATGCTCCACGACGGATTGATGACCGCCTCGTCGTTCTTCATGACGATATGGCGCGTCTCGCTCGGCTGTCCCATCAGATGGAACACGACATCGTCGTCACCGAGCTCGAAATAGAAGTAGATCTCCATGCGGCGCTCATGCGTATGCGCCGGCATCGTGTTCCAGACGGAGCCCGGCTTCAGCGAGGTCATGCCCATCGAGAGCTGGCAGGTCTCGAGCACATCCGGATGGATGAACTGGTTGATCACGCGGTCGTTGGCTTCCTCCATCGTGCCGCACGGAACCTTCTTCGCGTCCTTCAGCGTCAGGAGCGTCGTCTTGCACGGCTTATGCGCCGGTGCGGACACCATGTAGAACTTCGCCGGCTTCTCCGGGTCGTCGCTCTGGAACGTGACTTCCTTCGTGCCCATCGTGATGTAGAGGCAGTCCTTGTAGCCGAGCTTGTACTCCGTGCCGTCCGCTTTGATGACGCCGGAACCGCCGACGTTGAAGATGCCGATCTCGCGGCGCTCGAGGATATAGTGCACGCCGAAGCTGTGCCAGACGTCGATCCCCTTGTCGAGCGGGACTTCTTCCTTCACCGGCATGCAGCCGAACGTGACCATGCGGTCGACATGCGAGTAGACCGCCGTGACGTGATCCGGCTGGAAGAGGTCTTGAATCAGGAATTCCTTCCGAACTTCGTCCGTGTTCTTTCTCTTGAAATCCTCCGGATTCATCGAATAACGTACATCCATCTTACTTTACCCCCATAATGCTTAATCTTTATGCATAAAGGCTTCCAGCTTCTCACGCGTTGGAAGGCCTTCATTGTCTCCCGCTACCATGATGGCGAGCGCACCGATTGCCGCGCCGCGGTGTGCCGCATCCTTCAGGCTCAGTCCCTCGAGCAGTGCGCTGATCGTGCCGACGGCGAAGCCGTCGCCCGCTCCGACCGTGTCGACGACATGCTCGACATGGAAGCCCGGGGACATGAAGCTCTCGCCATCGCTCGTCTTGACGAAGGAGCCCTTCGCGCCGACCTTGACCACGACGGCCTTGGAGCCCTGTCCGAGGTAGAAGTCCGCGATCTTCTCCGGGTCGCGCGAGCCCATCAAGGTCTCGCCCTCGCCGATGCCCGGCAGGACGATGTCCGCCTTTGCCGCGAGCGCGTTGATGACGCGGACCATCTCCTTCTTGTCCGGCCAGAGCGCCGGGCGCAGGTTCGGGTCGAACGACACGCGCACGCCCTTCGCCTTCGCCAGATCCATGAGTTTCGCGGCGGCCTCGCGGCAGCTCTTTGACAGCGCGGCGGAGATGCCAGTCACATGCACGTGCTTGACGCCCGTCCAGTCAATGCCGTCGATATCCTCCGGACGGAAATGCGAGAACGCGGAATTCTTGCGGAAATTCACGACGAGCGGATCCTCGCCCTCGGCGGCCTTCGCCTTGAGCTGCATGCCGGTCAGATACTCCCCGTCGACAGCGACAAGGCGGTTGTCGATTTGGTTCTCCGCGAGGAAGTCGCGGATGTGTTCGCCGAACGGGTCATCGCCGACGCGCGATACGTACGCCACGCTGTGGCCGAGCCGCGAAAGGCCGACGGAAAAATTCACTTCTGCACCGCAGACATAGCGCGTGAAATGCTCTACATCCTTCAGCGGCTTCACCTCATCGGCGACCATCAAGCTCATCGGTTCACCAAACGTCAATACTTCAGCCAATCTAAAAGCCTCCTGCCGTATGTAACCGGTAAAGTAAACCGGTTTATAAAACTCTCAAAAGAATACAGGCGTTTTCGCCTGAACTCATTTCTTATTTTCTTACGTCGTACTGCGGATCTTGAGCGTGCACGGGAGCTCGATGTTCTTCGGCGGCTCCTCCTCGCGGGAGTGATGGAGCCGGTGCATCATGCGCTTGACGCATTCGCAGCCCTCCTCATAGGTCGGCTGCGCGATCGTCGTGATCCCGCCGCCGACGAGGTTCATCCAGTCCCAGTCATCGAAGCCGCAGAGGCCGGTCTCGCCCGGCGCCTTGATATGCAGCTCCCGCATCGTCTGCACGATGCGCATGGTCGCGACGCCGTTGCCGGTGAAGATGGCCTGCCTGCGCTCGTAGTTCTCACGCATGAACTCCTGGATCACCGATGCGTCGCGGAGCTTCTTCTCGAGGAAATACACCTGCGCCGGCCCCTCGAAATACGAATTGTAGATCTCGCGGAAAACCTGGCAGCGGCTGACGCGCGTGCTGTTCGTCAGCGGCTGCGTGAAGAAGCCGACGGACTCATAGCCCTCGCCCTTCAGATACCGGAGCATCTGATGCATGGCCTCGCGGTCCGCACTGTGCACCGTATCGAACAGCTTCCGCTCGATGGTGCGGTCGGCGAGCACGATATGCATGCCCGAGTCCGCGATCTCGCGCAGGAACTCCTCGTTCCCGCCCGTCGTGTTCAGGATGATGCCGTCGACGCTCTGGTCGACCATATCCATGATATAATCGTGTTCTTTGCGCGGCTCATCATCGGAATTCGCGATGAGGATGCGGTAGCCGAACTGCTCACAGCAGTCGCTGATCCCCTTCAGCAGGATCGGCGAGAACGGGCTCGTGATATCGGATACCACGACGCCCAGAACGAAGCTGTGCTTGGATTTCAGGCTGCGCGCGAGGGAATTCGGCCGGTAGCCGAGTTCCTCAATGACGTCCGCAATGCGCTGGCGCGACTCCTCGGACATGTACTCGAATTTGCCATTGAGGTACCGGGAGATCGTCGTCTTCGATACGCCGGCTTTCGCCGCCACGTCGACGATGGTCACTTTCTTCCGCCTCGTTCCCGCCAATGCTCATCACCTCGCTTAGACTTCACGTGTTTCTTATTTACGAAACCGTTTTACAAGTATTACTATAGCGCATTCTCTCGAATTTGTCCAGTAGTTTCCGTTTTTTTTCGCAAAAAAAAGACTCCTGCATACCATGATATACAGAAGCCCTTGAAAAAGTCAACCTCAGGCGCGGCGACGGCGCTGGATGAACAGGATCGCGAGGAACAGCACGAGGCCGATGGCATCCGTGGCCAGGCCCGGCTTGATCAGCATCAAGCCGCCCGCGATCAGCACGAGGCGCTCGATCGGCGTGCAGTCGTCGGCGAGGTAGCCGATCAATGCCGACGAGAGCGCAATCATGCCGAGCAGCGCCGTGAGCGTCGTAGAGATCAGCCCGAACGGCGTCGCGTCGATCATCAGCAGGACTGGCGACAGGACGAACATATACGGGATGATGAAGGCCGCGATCGCAAGCTTCGACGCGTTGATGCCGGTCTTCAGCGGATCGCCGCCCGCGATGCCGGATCCGGCGAACGCCGCGAGCGCGACCGGCGGCGTGACATCCGCGATGATGCCGAAATAGAACACGAACATGTGCGCGCAGAGCACCGGCACGCCCATCTGCACGAGGGCCGGCGCCGCAATCGTCGACGTGATGACGTAGTTCGCCGTCGTCGGCACGCCCATGCCGAGCACGATGGCCGTGATCATCGTGAAGAACATCGTCGGCAGCAGCAAGCCGCCCGACAGGCTCAGCAGGCCAGAGGCGAGCTTCAGCCCGACGCCGGTCTTGGTCACGACGCCGATGACGATGCCGGCCGAAGCACATGCGACGAGCACGGACAGCACGTTCTTCGCGCCGTTCTCGAGGCCGCGCACGATCTCGATTGGCTTCATACGCGTGGATTTCCGGAGCGCCGAGCAGACGATGGCGAGCACGATGGCGACGAGCGCCGCGCGCATCGGCGTGTAGCCGGCGACGAGCAGGTAGACGATGATGATGAGCGGCAGTGCGAGGTGCCCGCGCTCCTTCAGGATGTTGCCGACCTTCGGCAGCTGGCTGCGCGGGATGCCCTTCAGGTTGCTGCGCTTCGCCTCGAAATGCACGCCGAGCCAGACGCCCGCGAAATACAGGATGGCCGGCACGATGGCCGCCTTGACGATGTCGATGTACGGCACGCCGACGAATTCCGCCATCAGGAACGCTGCGGCGCCCATGACCGGCGGCATCAGCTGGCCGCCGGTCGATGCGGCGGCCTCGACTGCGCCGGCAAAGTTCTTGTGATAGCCGAGCTTCTTCATCATCGGGATGGTCAGCGAGCCCGTGCCGACGACGTTCGCGACCGACGAGCCGGAGACCGTGCCCATGAGGCCAGACGACAGGACCGCGACCTTTGCCGGGCCGCCGCTCGCCCAGCCGGCGATGGCGTTCGCGAGGTCAATGAAGAATTTGCCGAGTCCGGTGGACTCGAGGTAAGCACCGAACAGGATGAACAGGAAGATGAACGTCGAGGAGACGCCGAGCGGTATGCCGAAAATACCTTCCGTCGTAAAGAACAGATGGTTGACGAGCTGCTGTACGGTCAGCCCGCGATGCGCGAGCACGCCCGGCATATACGGGCCGGCAAACGCGTACGCGAGGAACGCGAGCACGACGCAGACCATCGGCAGGCCGACGACGCGGCGCGTCGCCTCGATGACGAGCAGGATGCCGAGCAGGCCGACCGCCATGTCGACCGTCGTCACCGTGCCCGCACGGAGCACGAGCTCCTGATATTCGATGACGATGTAGGCCGGTGCCGCCGCCCCGAGGATGGCGAGCACGAGGTCTACCGGATGCAGCTTATGCCGCGACCATTTCTTCCGGCTCGGGTAGAGCAGGTAGACGAGCGCGAGGCCGAAGCCCAGATGCACCGCGCGCTGCAGCATCGCGTCGAGCACGCCGAACGTCGCCGTATAGAGCTGGAACACGGAAAACGTGATCGCGATGGCCGCGACGAGCTTCGCCATGAAGCCCGTATACACCATCGTGTCGGAGTCCTTGTCGTATTTCTTCAGGACTTCTTCCGCCAGCTCCTTCTCTGACTTTTCTTGCATAGTCTCAAACTCCTTTATCTCCACAGCACCGCAACGAGAGGTGCTGTAAATAAATCAATCCTGGTTCCCGGCTCATAGCTCTCGTAGAGCGGGTATACCGTGCCGTCCACATCAAGCGTCAGCTTCGTGCCGACCCCCGTCCGCAGACTGAGCTCCGGGAAATGACGGTTCATGTCATCGAACACGTAGTAGTCCCCATCCTGCCGGAAATCCTCGCGGAAATTCCCTTCCTCCGCGAGGAACGGAAGCCCGACGCCGAACGACTGATAGCGCGTGGAGCGCAGCAGGAAGCTCCCGTCCGCTTCGACCTCGAGGTTTTCCTCCACCGGCGTCTTCTGCACCGAATGGATGAAGTGGATGGAGAACGGGAGGTGTTCCCTCGCCTGCCGGATGGCGACGATATGCCCCTGTGCCTTCACGGTGAAGCATGGGGTCAGCAGGATGCTCGCAAGTCCGAGCAGGATGCCGAGCCCGGTCAGCCACAGGCATGGACGTTTCCACCATTTGTACATCACGAACGCTTCCTTAGACCAAAAAAGCCTCCTCCTTCCAGAGAAGGCTTTTCCCATTCTTAGATTCAGATGCTTTGCTTGGCAGCAGCGCCTCAAGCATCACTGCTCGTCGAAGAACTTCTTCGCGCCGGCGTTCATGTCAAGCGACATGCCCTTCTGCGCGCCCTCCACCGAGATGAGCTTGCCGACGCTGTGCGCGGCCACGAGGCGGTCGAGATGCGTGAAGATGGCCTTCGTGATGTCGTAGCCCTCTTTCTCGTCGACCTTGTCCGTCACGACGAGCATGGCCATGACCGAGATCGTCGGGACTTCCTCGTCAAAGCCGGCGTACGTGCCAGCCGGGACCGTGGTCTTCGTGTAGAACGGATACTTCGCAATCAACGCATCCGCCTTGTCCGCCGTCACCGGCAGCAGACGGATCTTGTTCTGCGAAGCGATATCCTGCACCGAGGAGGTCGGATAGCCGGCCGTCAGGAACGCCGCATCGACGTTGCCGTCCTTCAGCGCGCTCGCGCCCTCTGCGAAGGAGAGGAACTGTGCGTCGATATCGTCATAGGTGATCCCGTAGGCTTCGAGGATCTGGCGCGCGTTCGCCTCTGCGCCGGAGCCCGCCGCACCGACGGCCACGCGCTTGCCCTTCAGGTCAGCGATGCTCTTGATGCCGCTCTTATCGAGGACGACGAACTGGCAGGTCTCCGGGTACAGCGTCGCGATGCCCTTGAGGTTCGTGACCTGCTTGCCCTCAAACATCTCCGTGCCGTTGACCGCGTAGTAGACGATATCGTTCTGCACGATGGCCATATCGACCTCGTTGTCCTTCAGCATGTTGATGTTCGCGACCGTCGCGCCCGTGCTCTGCGCACTCGCGTTCATGCCCTCGATGTTCTGGTTGAGGATCTCCGCGATGGCGCCGCCGATCGGGTAGTAGGTACCCGCCGTGCCGCCCGTCGCGATGTTCAGGAATTTCTTCCCGCCTCCGCCGCAGCCGGCGAGCAGTGCCATAGCCAGCACCGCGATACCGCAGGCGGCCAGAACCTTCTTTATTGCATGCAGTTTCATATCCGTCCTGACTCCCTTCATATATTCTCTCTTTATATCATGTATAAGATTATAGCATGAGTTATTTACATCCGCAAGATGGAAAAGACAATTTTCCCGCTGTCTTGTAATGTATATCTGTATACAAAATAAAATTGCCATCTCATCGGAAAAAACAGCCAAAAAGAAGGAGCCGGCACATAGCGCCAGCTCCTTCGGTATCCGTAATTTTCTCTGTTCAATTCAGCAAATAAACCTCTACTTGGCGGCGGCCGAATTCCATGGCCTCGCCGTAGCTCTCCATGCATACGTCGATGCGGTTGCCTACGATGGCACCGCCGGTATCCGCGGCAATGGCCTCGCCATAGCCCGGGATATAGACGCGGGAGCCGAGCGGGATGACGTTCGGATCGACAGCGACGACACCGCGCTGCGCCGGAAGCCCCATCGCCGTGATGCCGCTTCCGCCGCCATCACTTGGCAGATAGGCCGTTGCTTCCATCGAATACACCGCGCGGTACGGCATACCAGACACCTGCGGCTGCTGTCTTGCCATCTCAGCCGCCTGTGCCTGCTGCTGCGCGGCAAGAACCGCCGCGCTGTCCGACATCTGGATCGTCATGTTCTCGTGAACCGGCGCATCGAATCCGCCGGCCACCTCAATGTCCTCGAGGTGATAGCCGATATCTCGCAGCGCATCCCCGACGGACTGCTTGCTCGTCAGGAACGTGCGCTTCTCGTCCTTGTACTGCACCGTGATCGGCACGGCGCGGTAAACGGTGATTTCCGAACTTGTATCGTCAATCTTATGCAGGTAGTACTCGTCTTTCTCGCCGAGTTCAACGCCCGCGCGCGCAAGGATGAGCTGCGGATTCGTGTGCGTCGTATCTTCAGTCAGGGTCTTCCCATCCACGTGGATCGACACCTGATGCAAGGCCACCGGGTTGCTCGTGCGCGTGAAACCTGTCGTGAGCAGGAGCATCGCCGCCAGCATCATGCAAAGGATGATTTTCTGTTCTTGTCTGTGAATCGTGATGAGTCGTTTGAAACTCATTGAATTCCCCCTTTATCTTCAAACAGAACGGATTATATCACAGAAAATTAGTACCTGTCAAACCAATTTAGTTGTATTCTCCCACTTCCCGCTGAAAAGAAACTGAAAAATGGGAAAGCAAAAGTGGGAGGCCGGTATAATGTATCCCGGTCTCCCACTTTGGTCGAATTCTATTAAAAAGGGTTTAATTGTCAGAAATTGCGTAAACCGTCTCCGCGTTTTTCGTCGTCTGTGTGGCGACATCCTCGAGGGAAATCCCGCGGATCTCCGCGACCTTCTCCGCGACGTATCGCACGTAGGCTGGCTCATTCCGGCGGCCGCGCATCGGCACCGGCGCCATATACGGCGCGTCGGTCTCGACGAGCAGACGGTCAAGCGGGATCCACCGCACGACCTCCGGCAGCTTCGCCGCATTCTTGAAGGTCAGCGGGCCATCCACACCGAGATACCATCCCATGCGGACAAATTCTTTTGCCATTTCGAGGCTGCCCGAATAGCAGTGGATGACGCCGCGGTTCCCCTTCCCCTCTTTCTTGAGGATTTCGAGGGTATCGCCATGCGCGTTGCGGTCGTGGATGCATACCGGCAGGTCGAAGTCGCGCGCGAGCGCGAGCTGCCGGATGAAGATGCGGCGCTGCAGCTCGTGGTTCGCCTCTTCCTTGTTCCAGTAGTAGTCGAGGCCGATTTCCCCGATGCAGACGACCTTCGGATCCGCCGCCCAGGCGGCGAGCTTCTCATCATCCGCCGGGCCCATCTCGTAGGCCTCCTCCGGATGGATCCCGACGCCGGCGAACAGGCCGTCATAGGTGTGCGCGAGCTGGATGGCCTTCGCGGACGAGGCCATCGTGTCGCCCATGTTGATCATGCGCGTGACGCCCGCCGCGCGGGCGCGCTCGACGGCCGCAGCGGCTTCACCGTCCGCGGCGAATTTCTCGTCGTTCAGATGCGTGTGCGTATCGACCAGAAGAATATCGGACAAACCTCAACGCCCCTTCCACCGCTCCGCGGTCATCAATGAACTTCCGTGCCGGCCGGCATGTCGACGGTCAGCACCTTGAGATCCTTCTCCTTGCCCGCGGCGAGGATCATGCCCTGCGACACGACGCCGCGGAGCTTCGCCGGCTTCAGGTTGATGACCATGACGACGTTCTTGCCGACGAGGTCTTCCGGCGTGTAGTTCTGCGCGATGCCCGAGACGACCTGGCGCTGCTCATCGCCGAGGTCGACGACGAGCTTCATGAGCTTGTCCGTCTTCGGCACGAGCTCTGCCTGCAGGACCTTTGCGACGCGGAGCTGGATCTTGTTGAAGTCCTCGAAGCTGATCTGCCCCTCTTTCGGGCCAGTCTCCGGAGCGGCTTTCTTCGCGGCCTTCTCCTGCTGTGCCTTTGCCTTCTTTTCCGCGGCGAGCTTGGCCTCGTACTTCTTGTTCTCCGCCTCGACATCGATGCGTGGGAACAGCTGCACCGGCGTGCCGACTTTATGGCCGGCCGGCGTGCCACCCCATTTCTGGATATCCTCGAGCTGGACGCTGTGGAAATCCTGCGGCAGGTTCAGCTGCTTCCAGATGCGCTCCGCTGTCGTCGGCATGAATGGCGAGACCATGACCGCGATCAGGCGCAGGGATTCGAGCAGGTTATAGAGGACATTGGCGAGCTCCTGCTTCTTCGCCGGATCCTTCGCGAGCGCCCACGGCGCCGTCTCATCGATGTACTTGTTCGCGCGGCTGATGAACGCCCAGACCTTCTTGATGGTCTTCGAAAGCTCCATCTGCTCCATATTCTGCGCGAAGAACTCCACCGTGTCCGCCGCGTCCTGCTTCAGCGACGCGTCGACCGCGCTTTCGCCCGCTGGTGCGAGCGCGACGCCGTCCTGGAATTTCATCGTCATGTTCAGCGTGCGGTGCAGCAGGTTGCCGAGGTCGTTCGCGAGGTCGCTGTTGATGCGCTGGATCAGCGCGTCGCGCGAGAAGTTGCCATCCTGCCCGAGGTTGATCTCGCGGAGCAGGAAATAGCGGATCGGGTCTGCGCCGAACTCGTCGATCAGGCCGATCGGGTCGACGACATTGCCCTTCGATTTCGACATCTTGTCGCCATCGACGATGAGCCAGCCATGACCGTAGACCTTCTTCGGCAGCGGCAGGTCGAGCGCCATCAGGATGCACGGCCAGATGATGCTGTGGAAACGCACGATCTCCTTGCCGACAAGGTGCAGATCTGCCGGCCAGTACTTCTTGAAGCGCTCCGGGTCGTCGAGGTAGCCGATCGGCGTCAGATAGTTCGTCAGTGCGTCGAACCAGACGTAGATGACGTGCTTCGGATCCGTCGGTACCGGGATGCCCCAGTCGAACGACGTGCGCGAGATGCAGAGGTCATCGAGGCCCTGCTTGATGAAGTTGATCATCTCGTTGCGGCGTGAAACCGGCTGGATGAAATCCGGATGATCCTCGATATACTTCAGGACGCGGTCCTGATATTTGCTCATCTTGAAGAAATAGGCTTCCTCCGAGACTTCCTGCACCGGGCGGTGGCAGTCCGGGCAGCAGCCGTTCTCATCGAGCTGGTGCTCCGTCCAGTACGACTCGCACGGCGTGCAGTAAAGGCCCGTGTACTTGCCCTTGTAGATATCGCCCTTCGCGTAAATGCGGCGGAACACTTCCTGCACCACGCGGACATGGCGCTCCTGCGTCGTGCGGATAAAATCGTCGTTGCTGATGGACAGGCGTTTCCAGAGGTTCTGGAAGCCCGCGACGATCTTGTCCGTGTACTCGATTGGCTTCACGCCGGCCGCTTCGGCCTTCTGCTCGATCTTGAGCCCGTGCTCATCCGACCCGGTCAGGAAAAAGACATCGTCCCCCTCGAGGCGATGGAACCGCGCAATCGCGTCCGCAATCGTCGTGCAGTACGCGTGCCCGATATGCAGTTTCGCACTCGGATAATAAATCGGCGTCGTAATATAAAACGGCTTCTTCTCATGCTGATACATGCTGATTTCCTCCTTTGCCCCGGCGCAAATGAAACGCGGGTACTATCATTATAGCATGAAATAAAAAAAAGAGGGCCGATTCTTTCGCCCTCTTTGCAAAAATCTGCCTTTCTGTCCGCATTATTCTGCCGCCTGTATCATGTCGTGGAGCAAGTCCTGCACAAAGCTCTCTTGGTAGTACGCCTGTTTTCTTTCCATCAGCCGCCCGGCCGCGGGCAGGAGCTGCGCACTCTGGATCCCGTCGAGCTTGGCAAGGCGGCTCTCCGGGAGCACCGCGCCGCCCTCCGGCCGATACTCCTCTGCCCCGTAATGCCAAGCATGCGCTGACGGGCAGCGCTGCAGGACGCGGTCCGCCATACCGAGCCCCTCCGGGTCGAAATCCCCGGAATAATAGAATGCGCCTCCGGCGGCCGCTAGGCGGTCGAGCACGGCCCACGAAGCGAGCTTCAGCTGTCCCTGCAGGCAGAGGAACGGCACCGTGATTCCCCTTTTCTGCAGCGCGTCTAAGAGCGTCGAAAACACGCCGGAATTCTCGACGATGTACACGCGGAAAGGCTTCCCCTTATCCTCCATCGGGAAGAATTTCTCTGCCCGCACGATTTCGCGGAGTGGCAGATTGATGGGGGAATGGCTCTCCGCCGCGAGCCGCAGATAGGGCAGCTCCGGCGCGGTGATGCCGTACACCGTCGCGAAGTTCTGGATATCCTCGCGGACCAGATGATTGCCATATAGGAGGTCATTCTTCTCCTCGACCGTCCGCGCATCGTTCCCCGCAAGCCACGAAAGCGCCTGCAGGAAAACGCGCCCCGCCGTTTCCTGTTCATCAAAGGCATGGGGATTCCCCGTCACGCGGTTCGCGAAAAACGGGATCCGCTCATAGCGTCCCTGCGGCAATGCGTTGAGCGCCAGCGCGACGGTCCGCAAGAGACCGCGATCCTGCGTGTATTCCCGGTGCGTCAGCCGATGCTCCGGCAGCGTGTCGCCGAGCATATTCAGCCATCGCCGCGCAGCACCGGCTGGGAATTCCCGCAGCAGGCCGTCCAGCACCGCATCCTGCGCACGTTCCCTCGCCTCGCGTTCCTCTTTCCGCGTGCGGATCTTCCCGCCAGCCCGCGCCTCCAGCACAGCATCGAGCGGAATGGCAGCGAACCGGGTCTTCTCCCATGCCCGCTCGCATTGCCTCCACGTGAGGCGGCGGGGCAGCCGGACATCCTCGCGCAGGAATGCGGCGATTTCGCGCCGGTCTGCCTCCTTCATCGCCTCGGGGAGCATGACCTGGCCGCCGAAATGGCCGAGGCTCCGGTACTTCTGGCAGAACACATCGAACGCCGCGCTGAGCGCCGGATGCGTGCGCAGATAGGAAAGCGCCTCCTGCATGACCGTCATGCCTCGTCATCCTCTCCGCCGTGCAGGATGGTCCGCCGGTGCCCGTCCCAATGGAACGCCGCCAGCGTCACGAACGGTGCGCTCTGTGGGCGGATCAGCTCATAGATGTTCAGGGACGGCACGACGTCGTACTCGCCCCAGACCGCCTGCGAGTTCATGATGTAGTTGAAATGCATCGACTCGACGAGGCGGAACATATCCCGCATATTCTGCTCATCGACCCCGGCGAAGGCCTCGTCGAGCGTGATCAGATAGGGCGCCTCTGGCCCTGCCTCCTGATATTTGGAGTACGCCGCGGAAAACAGCGGCGCGTACATCGTCATGGCCTTCTCGCCACCGCTGAACTGCAGGAATTTCTGATCCGACAGCCGGCGGTGCTGGATGGCCTCGCCCTTGTCGTAGAACAGCTGGAAGGCAAACCACTGCCGGTAGTCGAGCACATCCCGGATGGCATACGTCCAGGCATCGGCATTCGTCTCATCTTCGTCCGCCATCGCTCTGGCATGATCCAGCCGGTCTTTGAAGAATTTCGTGACTTTCCCCTGATCCGCTTCCGTCAGCGTGCGGGCGTCAGCATGCAGGAGCTTCACGATCTCTTTCGTGTTGTCCCCATCGTTCTGGTCGATCGGCCGCCAGTCAAGATGAAAACGCAGGCCGCTCGACGTATCGCTGTGGCTCATGATGGTGTTCATCTTCGAGACCCAGCGCTCCGCGGCGAAGATATGCTCGCTGATTGTCGCGCCGACGCTGTTCATCAGGATTTCCTGGAACAGCTCCCGATCCTTCTGCGTGAGCAGGTTCTCCTGCTCCGCAATGCGGTTCGTCAGGATGGACAGCATCTCATACGGGCTGCTCTTATGGCCGCCGGTCTCCGACACGATGAGCTGCCGCGTCGCCAGCTCCAGTAGCTCCGCACAGTCCGCGCGGAACTGCTCTTGGCACGCATCAGAAAAGTCCTGTCCGAACTCTACGTTCTGCTCCTGCATGTGCAGGCCGTACTCAGCCAGATCCCTCTGCGCGTCTTCGTAGCTTTCATGCAGCCGATGGAGCTGTGCATTCAGCGGCCTCACGTTCTCTGCGCGGCGCGCCTCCGCCAGGGCATGCAGGCCTTTTTCCGTCAGCTTCTCTTCTTTCAGGAACGCATGCGCAAGTTCCGCCTTGACGAGCTTTTCCGCAGCGTCCACGAGGCTCTGCATGGCTTCCGCGCGCGTCTGCCTTTTTCCCTGTTCGCGCCCGAATTGCTGGACGACGGCTTCGGCACGCGTCTCTTCGCGCATCGCTTTCTCCTGTTCGTCTGGGATCTCTCCGAGCCGTCTGCCGATCCGCGCAATGCGCTCCGATACCGCTTCCGCTCCGAGCTCCTTCAGCAATTCCTCCAGCGCGCGGATGCGTGCCTCGAGCTTCGCACAGCGCTCAGAGAGCACCTGCATCTCCGCCTGCAGCCGGGCAGATTCCTCCCGGACCTGCGCGAGATCCCGCTGATTGCGCGCGAGCGTTTCTTTCTGATAGCGGCAGGCCTGCTGGATCTGCCAAAGCTCCGCGACATCCTGCCGGTAGACGCCGAGTGCCTCATCGGCGGCCTCGTAAGATCCGGTATCCGCAGGGAGCGTGTCTCCCTTCCGCAGCTCCATGAGTTCCTGCTGCATCTCGCGCAAGCGCAGCAGGCCCTGCTTTCGCTTTTTATCCTTCGCGGCCACGCGATGCTCCTGCCCGTCGATCAGACGGTCTTTCGCCAGCATCTCCTCGTGGATGCCGCGGCATTCCGCGCCATCCGGGAATACGCGGCGCGCCTCTTTCAGCATGCGTTTTTCTTTCTCAATCCGGTCTAGCTGCTCCCGGATTTCCTGATAGGTTTCTGCAAGCTCCGCGCGTTTCTGCTCAGCTGCCTCGATCTGCGCGGCGCGCAGGGCCTCGCGCGCCTGCCGCCCGATGAAGCGCGCACCTTCCCCGGCCGGTGCCATGCCGCCGACGGAGCCCTGCACGAAAGCGCCGCTCTCGCCGCTGATCTGCGTCGCGGCCGTCCCCCGCCAATCGGGCTCCGGTGCGACCTCGATGCCGCTCAGCAATGCGGCAATGCGCTCGGCACGGATGCCGTCCTCAGACTCCACCGGTTCCAGATAGTCGAAGAGCGACTCCCCCATCATCACGGGGCCGCGTTCGAGCAGCACATTGCCACAGCCGACGGCCAGCGCCTGCTCCGCGCGCGCATCATCGGGAAGGATCAGCGCGTCCAGGATTCCCGCCGACGTGAGTGCCGACTCGATCCGCGCGCGCGTTTTCTCCGGCACGGATTCCCGGAATTCCGTGGCCTCGTAGAGCGGCACGAACGGAACCTGCTGTTCCGTCAGGATATCCCGCGTCCGCTGTGCCTCCTCCGTGAGTTCCGGTCGCGCCTCTTTCACCTCGCGCAACTCCGCAAGTTCCTGCTCGATATCCGCAATCTGCTTCTCTACATCCGAGATGGCCGCACGAACCGCACCTTCACGGGACAGGATCTTCTGCCGCGCGGTATCCGCCGCCTCGTCAAGGCTGTCCGTCACCTGCTGCCATTCTGCCGTGACATAGAGATCCCCGAGCAGGCCGAGGAAATTCGGTTCATCCGGAATCGGCATACGGCTTCCATATACTTTTTTCCACGCATAATACGACGCAGTCAGCGCATCCCGGGCCTTGGCGAGCTCGCGCGTCAACTGCTCGCGTTCCGCCTGAAAGGCGTCGAGCTCCCGTTGCGCGTCGCCGTATTCCTTTTCCGCCCGCTCCTGCTCGCGCTGCTGGTCGGCATAGTTCCGCGATTGCCGGATCACCTCACGCAGATGCTTATGCCATGCATCCATGCGTTCCCGCCAGACTTTCGCGAGGCTGCCCGCATCCTCCTCGAGCGAGAAATCCGCAGCCAGAGCCGCATGGCTTTCGAAAGCGGCCTTCTCGGCCTGTTTCTCCAGTCCCTCGAGGGATTTTTCCGCACGGCTGTGCTCCTCCTCGCACCGTCTCTCGCTTTCCGTGACTTCCTCTGCGAGCCGCACTTCCTGTTTCCGCTTTTCGCGGATGCTCGTTTCGCGCTCCGTGCGCTGCCCGCGCTCCGTCTGCAGCTCCTTCTCGCGCTGTTCCTTTTCCTCCGCGGCATGGAACACCTTGCTCTCCATCAGCGTCTTCTGTTCCTCACGCAGCGAATTCTCTTCTTTGCGCAGCGCCGCCCGCTTCTCCTTTGCCTGCTCCGAACATTCCTCCGCCCGCTGCTTCTCTTCTTCCGCTTTGCGGATTTCCTTCTCCATGGCCGCGAGGCTCTCGCGATGATTCTCGAGCACCATCTGCCGGGCACCGAGCACCGCCTCATTGTATTTCGTATAGGAAGCATTGAGCTTTTTGAACGCCGCTTCCTCACGTTGCATCTGCTCGATGGAAAGCCTCGTATCCTCGATATTCTCCAGCGTCTCGGAAAGCGGCCGGAGCTCTTCATCCGTCAGAGCCGGCAGGGATGCGTTCAAGATCTCGTAGATGACGGACGGCTTGAAGTCGCGGGAAAGCTTCGGGCTGCGCAGCTGGATCAGGAGCTCCATGAGTTCGTGGTACTGCCGGATATCCGAAAAGCCGAAAATCGCGGCATTGACCATCTGCATGTATTCCCCCTGACTCGAAACGACCTGCCCGTCCGGGCCAATCCGCCGCACGAGGTCGCGTTTCTCTAGCGGTATGCGGACCGGCTTGCCTGTTTCCGGGTCATGTCCCATCGAATAGAGCTCGAAATCCTTTCCGATGCGGCGCCCATTCTTCAGCAGGAACCCCCAGAAATCCAGTCTCCCCGACCCGCGCTTCGTATGCAGCCCGATGCCCGTCGTCAGATATTCCTCCGTCTGCTGCTTCTTGTACTCGAAATAAAGGTAGCCCGTGCGCTCATCGACGCCGGAGATTTCCGGCTCACCGAGCAGATAATCCTCCATACGGCGCGAACGGGAGCCGAAGCTGTCGAGGCGGCGCGCCTGCGTCACGCCGTCGAGGAGCACCGTCACGAGGCTCTGCATCGTGACGGATTTCCCCGAGCCATTGCTGCCGCGCAGCATGAGCCGCCCATCGGCGAACTCGAAATCCGCTTCATCGTAGTACCAGAAATTCAGCAGCCCCGCGCGGTTCACCTGCCATTTGTTGACCTCGCTCATCCCTGTTTCTCCTCTCTGTCCTCTTTCGTCTCATATCTGCCCGCGAAGCGCCAGAATGCGGGCAGGAAGCGGATCAGGCCGTCCTGCGTCCGCTCCGCCATGCCCCAGTCCATGAGTTCCGGCAAAGCCGCGTGCCACAGCGCCCGGTCTCCCATCTCCCGATACTCCTTTGTCCAGTTCGCCCCGTATTTTTCCCTGAGGCGCGCGAAAAATTCCTGCGCCTCGTGTTCCGTAGCTTCCTTTGGGCGCTTCTGCGCGCGCCACTCGGCCGCGGCGCACAGGAGGACATCGTGCAGGCCGCGCATGCGCATCGGGAACAGATCCGAGAACCATCGCCTCGGCGTCTTTTCCTTCTGTTCCTTATTTTGCTTGTTATCCTTGTTTTCCTCTGGATTGGTCTGCCCCGTGAGCATCGCCGTGTCTTCGTAGAGTTCCAGCGACAGGTCGAAATCCTCATCCATCTCATTTTCGATGACCTTGTGCTTATTGCGCAGATAAAGGAATTCCGCCTCATGCCCCTCGCGGTAGAAAGCAGGGTCGAGCAGCAGTCCGCGATACACGCGCCAGCGGCAATGCCGCCGCTTCTCCTCGTCCCGCTCCATGTCGCCGGGAGCCGGCTCGAAATCCGCCGTTGCAAAGTCCGCCGCCGTCTCATACTGCCGGATACCCTTCGGGAAATGCCGCAGAAAATAGCGTGCGAGGACGGTCACCTCGTAGAGCGCCTCGCCCTGCGGATTGCCCGCCGAAAAGTCCTTCTTCAGGAAGTCCGCGCTCTCATCCTCCACAACCTGGATGACCTGTTCCTGCTCGAGGGCGCGCATCACGCGGATCAGCGCGCGGCGCATGGTATAGGACTCCCACGAAAGCGGCAATGGCGCCGTTTCCGGATAAAGGCCCGGCAGCACCTCGAGCATCTGGCTCAATAGGAACTGCCCGCCGACATCCTGTTCCTCGAGAAACGCGAAGACGGTGCAGAGCAAGGCGTAATCCTCCGGCCCCTGCATGCTCTCGATTCCGGAATAGGCGCGCGGCTGTTCCGGGATCTTCTCGAGCTTGAAGAACTTCGCATGGATGTAGAACGTCCAGCCGCAGCGCCCTTCAAAATACTCTTTGAGAGGCCGTTCCAGCCGCCGGATCAGGAAATAATCCTCCGGATCGGTCTCGCGGAGGATGAACCGGCGCGTCAGCAGGAGCCGCAATGCATCATGGAAAGCCGTCCGCTGTGATTCTTTCACCGCCATCCGTCAGTCCTCCCCCTCTCTGCCGCCTTCGCCATCGAAGACCAGCCGCATCGCCGGCATCCAGAAATCCCCATCGTCCGCATGCACGCAGACCCGTTCCGCATTCCCCGGTTCCCAGACCAGATGCATGCGGCGGCCGCTCGAGAGCGCCACCGTCCGATCCTCTTTGGACAAGCAGCGGTCCACCCACGTGAGCAGATTCCGCCGCAGCGGCGCCGTGATTTTCGGCAGATGGCCGAAATCAATGCAGCCGTCTACCATCAGACCATCGAGCATTTCCTGCATCTTCCGCTGTTTCTCGCGGTATTCCCGGAGTGCCTGCGCCTTTTCCATGCCCCGCTCGCGGATCACGCTCCGGTGACGGCGCACGCCTCCGCCGCGCACGCGGCGCGAGAGCTCGATTTCTGCCGGCGGCACGTCCTCGACATGCCGGTGGATGTTCTCGTGATCCGCATCCGCCGGGGCAAAGAAATGCCGCACGCCGCTGACCCCGAACACGACCGAAGCGAGGCCATCGGCCTCACGCTTATCCTCGCAGGCGAGGAACCGCTCCGCCAGATACAGATAGTCCTGTTTCCGGCTGCGCTGCATCTGATGCTCCTCGGCGATGCGCTGCGCAAAACGCGTGATCCGGCGTATCGTCTCGATGGTCTCATCCTCGAGCACATGGAGCTCGCTCTGCCGGTAATCCGTCCCGAGGAACCAGACGCGCAGCGCGTCCCAGTCCGCGCGGATATCCCGCTCGAAGCTCGCCCTCTCATGGTGCTCGTCCATGAGGTGCAGGAATTCCTGCCGTCTAGAAAGCCGATCAAACAGCCGATCCAGCAAGCCATCCTGCTTCTCCGCCCGCTCGATCAGCTCCGTCGCACGCAAGGCCATCTTCTGCAGGCCGAGCACGAAAGAGCGCAGGTATTTCGTGAACATATCCTTATAGGCGAGGAACGCGCTCGTCTGCATGCGCTCCTCGACCTTCGCGCTGCGGAGATGCGCGAGATAGTCGGATGCGTTCTCGACAAGCGTCCGGAAATAATGCATGAGGTCTTCCCAGGTCTGATGCAGCTCCTCATCGGAGAGATTCTCCCCCCGCTCGAGGAATGCCTCCATCTGCCCGAGCAGCCGGTCGAACTGCGTGCTCTCGAGCGAACCGCCGAACGAATCGCCGATGCTGCGCAGACGCTCCACCATGCGCTCGATCTCGACCGTGTACGGCGTGCATTGATAGCGGAACTTCTTTCGTTTGAAATCCGCGATGCTCCGCGCCCGCGTCGTCTCCTGATGCTGCGTCAGATTGTGCCAGTCGACGAGCTGCCCGAGATCCTGATCCAGCTGCTCCGCCGTATACGTCTGGAAAAAATCCGTTTCCTTCAGATGCCGCAGGATTTCCTCCGGATACACATAGGACTGCATATGCTCATGGCACTGATAGCAGAAATGCAGCACCGCCCGATACCGCGCCGCGTTCTCCGCCGTCAGATATGCGGTCTCCGGTATCTTCCGCAGATCCCGTTCGTCCATATTTTCTCCCTCCTCACCGGATTTCCCTTTTCTTATTGCTTATTGCTGGGACAAAAGCTCCGCCGTCCAAGCATCAAATGTATTCAATCGGCAATGCAATCGTCCGTTCATTCATCCACAACGGCTCTGGATACATGCAAAGGATAACGCCCAGTCCGCGTTTGTGATTTTTAATCGTATCAATGACGTCAAACGAATTCGTCATGGTCAGTTTGGGATTCGCTGACATCTTGATTTCAATGGGATAAATCATGTCCCCGCTTTGAACCAGCAGGTCTATTTCAGATTCCCTCTGTTCCTTTTTATCGCGCCCCCGATAGTATGTGACATTCATCCGATAGTCTATACCTGCATTCGAGAAGGATTTCAGGATTTCCGAAATCACGAAAGTCTCGAACAGTTCCCCCGCCATCGCTCCATTCATGGCAAGGTCAGCGGTCAGATATTTCGTCAGGAAGCAGACCAGGCCGGTATCGCGGAAATACAGTTTCGGCGTCTTGATGGCCCGTGTCAAAGCGGAATTGGAGAATGGCTGCAAGAGGTAAATGATGCCGGAAGCCTCCAAAACAGATGTCCATTCCTTTGCCGTCGCCGTCGCAATATCTGCCTGCTGCGCGACCTTGGTATAGTTCAGCATCTGTCCCGTCCTCGCCGCCATGGCCGTCAGGAAACGCATGAATTTTGTATGGTTCTTGACCTGCAGCAGATCATTGATGTCGCGGTTCAGATAGGTCTGGACATACGAGGAATAGAACAGTTGCCAATCTGTATCCCCCTCATAAAGTGCCGGATAGCTCCCGCGATGGATCCTATGCCAGATTTCCGGCGCGGTATGCTTCTTCACGCATTCCCCTCGCGCCTTGATGTAATCCTCCGTGGGAATAAATGGCTGGGCAAAATCGATGGCATCGATTTCCCGCATCGAGAGTCCGGATAACTCAAAAATCGCGACGCGGCCTGCTAATGACTCCGATACGTGCTGCATCAGACGGAAAGACTGAGAACCGGTAAGCGTGAAGATTCCTTTCTTATCCGCCGAATCACAGGCCATCTTGATATAAGGAAACAGTTTTTGGATATACTGCACCTCATCCAAAGTAATGGGGTACGGATGATTGCGAAAAAAAAGTCCCGGTTCACTTTCAGCCTGCTCCCTGAGCAATGGATCATCAAAGGTCAGATAAGGCCGCTGCGGAAATGCATGCCGCAATAGTGTCGATTTCCCGACCTGTCTTGCACCCGTGACGAGCAGCGCCTTGAAATCTTTCCCCGCCCGCTGAATATAGGCTTCCATATGCCTTTTGATGTATGCCATAGTCTCCTCCTTCAGCAAATCTACAATTTAAGTATAAATTTGCCAAAAGGCAGTTGTCAACCATGCACACGAAAATTTTCCATTTGACGCGCAGATGGTTCTCTGGTATACTATAGTTTGTATGCGGGCATAGTTCATCGGTAGAATGCCAGCTTCCCAAGCTAGAGAGGTGGGTTCGATTCCCATTGCCCGCTCCATAGGAAAACAAAAACGACAGAGCTTTCGCTCTGTCGTTTTTTCTATCTGCACACTCACTCAATCAGGCCCATATCGCGCAGCCAGCCTTCGCAGGTCTGCGTCCAGTCTTTCGTGCTGGTCGTGAGCTTGTGGCCGAGGCCGAAGCCATGGCCGCCCTCGCGGTAGATATGGAGCTCAGCCTGCACGCCGTGCGCGCGCAATGCCTCGAAGTAGCGGATGCTGTTGATGGGCGGCACGACGTTATCATCGGCCGCGCAGACGAAGAACGCCGGCGGCGTATTCTCCGTCACATGAAGCTCCGGCGAATATTTCTCCATGAGTTTCTGGGACGGGGCCTCGCCGAGCATGCGCTTTTTCGTGCCCTTGCTCGCGTACTCCGGCAGCATCGAGACGACCGGATAGCCGAGAATCGAGTAATCCGGCCGCGCACTGAGCTGATCTGCGGCGTCCACAGGCTGGTAGACCTTGCGGTCAAAGCAGGTGGAAAGGCTCGTCGCGAGATGGCCGCCTGCGGAGAATCCCATGATGCCGATCTTCTGCGGGTCGATATTCCACTCCGCGGCATGCTCGCGCACGAGGCGCACGGCGCGCTGGCTGTCCTCGAGGGAGACATCGGCCTTGTTCTTATGCGGGTCACCCGGCAGGCGATAGCGCAGGATGAAGACCGTCACGCCCTTCGGGCCGAGCCAGTCCGCGACCTCCGTGCCCTCTTTGTCGAGCACGACGCGCGCGTAGCCGCCGCCCGGCGCGACGATCAGCGCCGTGCCGTTCGGGTTCTTCGGCACATAGGCGACCATGGACGGCTTGTCGATGTTCACCATGATTCGGTCATGCTGCGCCGGATCCTTGCTGCGCTCCTTGATGGTGTTGTGGAATGCGACGTGCTCGCTGCCCGGCGCCTTGCCCGGCCAAAGCTCGATCGTCTCGCCATTCTTGAGCGCCGCAGCCGATGCATCTGGCAGCGAGGCGGGCAGGCCGCCTGCCGTGCCGAGGAGCAGCGCCGCGAGCCCGGCGACGATGGTTTTCCGGAATAAGGATTTCATTTATTTCTTCACAACTTTCTTTGCATTCGTCTTCTTCTGCGGGAGCTTGGACGCATCCTGCGTGTAGGTCACGTTCTCCTGCACGATGTTCTTGCCATCCTTGATGCTCTCCGCAACGCCGTTGATGACTTTGATGTTGCGCAACGTGAGGTCGTGATGCTCGGCACCCGGCAGGCCGTAGACCTGGAACGTCGCTTTCTTCGTGCCCTCGACCGCGATGTCCTCGACGAGGATATCGTGGAACACGCCGGCCTCCTTGCCCTGGAACTTGCCGACTGCATTCGTATCCGTGTAGTTTGTCGTGAACAGGAACGCGTTGTTCTTGATGTTCTTCATGACATTGTGGCGGAATACCGAATTGCGCCCGCCGCCCATCATGTTTCCAGACGTCTTGAAGCGCAGGCCGACCTCGGTCATCTCGAAGACGTTGTCCTCGCCGAGCACGTTCTGGATCCAGGAGCCCGTATGGCTGCCGAACGTGATGCCGCCGTGCGCATGGCGGCAGTAGTTGTTGAAGATCCAGGCATCGCCGACCGGCGGCTTGCCCTGCGCTTTCTCGCCCATGCCAGCGTCGAAGTTGATGGCGTCGTCACCGGAATCCATCGCGCAGTTCATGACCTTGTATTTGCTGCCATTGAAGTCGATGACATCGCCGTTGTTCGCGTCGTAAGTATGAAAATCGACGTTGTTGAACGTGACATCCTGCGCATTGCCGACCTGTACCATGTGCATGGACGGGTTCTGCATGCGGACGCCCTCGACGTAAAGATTCGTGATGTTCTTGAACTGAACCGTCGTGCCGCGGCCGTTATAGCCTTCCTTGAAATCGCGGCCATCGTAGTCCATCAGATACTCGGTCTGGTTCTTCGCGAGGATGCCGTACGCGCGGACATCCGGCTCGCGAGACTTCTTGCCGTCCTCACGTTTGATATTCGCCGCCTTGCGGTAGTAGCCCTTCGCATCCTTCTGCCAGCCGTTGCCGTCGATCGTGCCCTGTCCGACGATGCGGAGATTCTTGACGCCGTCCGCGTTCAGCAGGCCGTTGTAACGGCCGTTCTCCTGCATCTGATAGCCGTCGACGCTATCCGTGCAGAGCAGGGTCGCGCCCGCATCGAGCTTCAGCGTCATATTGCTCTTGAGATTCACAGCGCCCGATACGAACGTGCCGGACGGCACCTCGAGCACGCCGCCCGCCGGCGTCGCGTCGATGGCCTTCTGCAGGGCCGCCGTGTTCATGGTCTTGCCGTCACCGACCGCGCCGAAATCCGTGAGCTTCACAGTCTTCGGCACCGCCGTCGTCTTGATCTTCAGCGCCTTGCTGTCCGCGGACTCCTTGCCATCCTTGCCGACCGCGCGGACCGTGAAGCTGTACTCCGTGGATGGCTGCAGATTCTTGACGCCGAAGCTGTGGAAAATCAGCAGGTTGCCGCAGAGCTCTGCATTCTTCTGCTGGAAGTTCGCCATGGCCTTCGTGCCGACCGTGTCAATCGGCTGCTGCGTCGAGCCGATCTTCTTGCCGTTCTGATAGACGTTATAGTAGACCGCGTCGTCGCCCTTAGCCGGACGATTCCAGGCCAGCCAGGTGCTGCTCGAGTCCGTCGAAAGCGTCGGGCTCTGCAGCCCCGTCGGCGCCTGCGCCGCGAAGGCCGAAGCGCTGACCGCCAGGCAGATGGCGCTCGTCAGCGCCGTGATTCTCTTTTTCATGTATATCACCTCATAAAGTATTATCGCAAATCGTGCCAGCCATTACTGCAGCACCCCCTCCGCCTCGTTTCACTCGGCACCTCCCCCTAGGGGGAGGCAACGAAGGGCGTTTATGCGCGTTTTGCTGGTTTCCAGTCGCCGAGGTAGACCGCCGGCGTGTAATTTGCAGCATCGACATCGGAAATCTGCGGGCGGAGTTCGCCCTGCTTTGCGCCCTTGCCCGTGTTCTTGTACTCGTAGAGCCGGTTATCCTGCGGCTCAAACACGCCGAATTTATTCTTCATGCTGTTCCAGCCGCGTTCTTTGAACGGCGTATCCATCTGGCAGTACACGAACGCCGCCGCGGAGTTGACCTCGCGCAGCTCGCTCGACGGATGCCACGGACGCCCGAGCATCGCGTAATGCGGGGAGGGGATATTGCTCGTCAGATGGCACTGGTAGAACAGGAAACCCTTATCCTGTGCGAGCGTCGAGGGCGCCGTGACATAGCCCATGCCATGAGACTTGCCATCCATCTTCACCGCACGCGCGAGCGAGTGGATCTCGCAGTTCTCGAAGACCGCGGCACTCGCCTGTCCAAAGATGAAGTCCACATCGCCCTCGATGTAGCAGTCCTTGTAGTACTGCCTGCCGGCGTTCGCGTAGAGCGTGTCCTGGCAGCCGATGAAGCGGCAGTTGTAGAACGAGCTTGCATCTGCCTCGTCCGTCACGGCAAAGGCCTGCACCTGCTTTTCTCCAGCCGCACGCTCTTCCTCCGTCGGATAGTCATTCGCAAACGTGATGCCAACGGCCTGGAAGTTCTTTGCCGCTTTCGTGATTTTCACCGTTGCGCATTCCATCTTATACGTCGTGTTTTTCCCATTCGTATCGCCAGAACGCAGGGGCGTGCCTTCGGCATCGTTCCAGACAATCGTCGTTTTTTTCGCATCCGTACCGACGAGTGTGAGGTTCGGCACCGTAACCTGAACCTTCTCCCGGTACGTCCCCGGCATGACTTTGATTACCGCCCCTGCTTTTGCATTCTTCAATGCCTCACCGAGCGTCATATAGGTCGTACCAGACGTCGGTTTGCTCGCATCCACCGTCAACGCCTGTGCCGCATAGACGACGGCCGACGGGCACGGGCTCATATTGGCCGGCAGCATGCCGGCGCCAAAGCCGAGCATGAGCCCGGCACAGATTGCCGCTGCCAACTGTTTCTTCTGCATGTCTAGGTCATTCTCCTTTCTTGTCTACAATAAAGCCTTCCCCCGAGGGGAAGGTGGCTGCCCGAAGGGCAGACGGATGAGGTGTAGCCGATTCGTTAAATGAACATCTCTATGTGCCTCAGCATCTGCGGCAACACCTCATCCACCGCTTACGCGGTTCCCCTTCCCCTGTGGGGAAGGCTTTTTAAGCCTTATGGTCTTACTTCTTCGAAGATTTTTTCGAGGTTTTCTGGTTCACATTGTAGAAGTTGATGTTCTTCGCGTTCGTGATCTTCCACGGCTGACCATCCGTGATCGTGATGTTCTTGAACGTGATGTCATGATGGAACGCATCCGGCTGGCCCTCGATCTCGATGGCCGGCTTCTTCGTGCCGTCGACCGTGCAATCCTCGACGAGGATGTTGTAGAACGAGCCCGTCTTCGTCGCTTTCGGGAATGCCGCCGCAGCATTCGGGTCGCTGTAGGCCGTCGTCGCGATGAAGAAGTTCTTCAGCATGTTGCGCATCGCGTTGTCGCGGAAATGGATATCACGCGCGCCGCCGCCGTTGACCGGGTTCGTCTTCATGCGCAGGCCGATCTCCGTGCCGTCGATGACGTTATCCTCGGCGAGCAGCTTCTGGATGTACGCTGCTGTATGGCTGCCCATGACCACCGCGCCGTGCCCGTGATGGAACGAGTTGTTGAAGATCCAGATGTTCTCGGTCGGATGGTCCTTCTCGCCGAGCGCGCCCTGGCCGGCCGCGAAGTTGACGCAGTCATCGCCGGTATCGAAGACGTTGTCCATGACCTTCAGGCCGCTGCCGTGCCCGAACTCGATGCCGTCGCCGTTGTTGCAGTTGTAGGTGTGGAAATTCGCCTGCTCGATAACGACGTCATTGCAATGCTGCGAGATGAAGCCGTGGTTCGCCGGGTTCTGCAGCGTGACGCCCTGCACGTAGACATGGTCGACGCCCTGCAGCAGGATCAGGCTCGAACGGCGCGGATACGCCTTGTTCTCGTTGAGCTTCTCGTTCTGCTCGAGGTACTTCACCTGATTGGCCGCGAGGATACCGATGTTCAGCACGTGGTCCTTGACGAGCGTGCCGTCCTTGTTCTTGCCCTTCTGGCGGTAGAGATAATTCCCGTCCTGGCCCTTCTTCCAGCCGTTGCCGTCGATCGTGCCCTCGCCGACGATGCGGATGTTCTGCAGGCGCTGGCCGTCCGCACCCGGTTTCGCGTTGATCAGCGCGTAGAAGCGCTCATCGGAAAGGTACGGATAGAGCTTGTAGTGATACGGATACGCGTTCGGATCCTCCGAGCCGAGGATCGTCGCACCCTTCTGGATATCGAGCGTCATGTCGCTCTTGAGCCAGATGGCGCCGGTCTTGTAGACACCGGCCGGAACGACGACCGTGCCGCCCTTCGGGCACGCCTTGATGGCTTTCTGGATGGCGAGCGTATCGAGCGTCTTGCCATCGCCGACCGCACCGTATTTCTGGATGTTCACGGTCAGGTTCGTCTTTTCGAGCGTCTTTACCTTTATCGTGTTCGACGGGTCGGACTCGTCGCCCTTCTCATCGAGCGAGCGTACCGTGAACATGTGCTGCGAGCCCGGCTGCAGGCCCTTTACGTGATAGATATGGTTCGTGACGCGCACGGCCTTCGGGCTCTTCGCGTAGAAGTCCTGAATCTCGCGCTTCGCCTGCGACGAGAAATCCTCATTCGTCGTTGCGATCTTCTTGCCATCCATATAGACATTGTAGCTGATGATGCCCTTCGTCTTCGACGGGCGCTGCCAGACGAGCGTCGTGCCCGTCTCCGTCGTCGAGAGGGCAGGGGCCTCAAGGCCGGTCGGCGCGGCAGGGCTCGCAAATACCGAGCCCGCTGCCGCAAGGCAGACCATCGTCGTCAGGGCCAAAGTCTTTTTCATGCTTGGGAAACGCATGGATAAACCTCCTTTGAAAATGCAGGATCTGAAATCATCCCATCCAAATCATCGAAAACCGTTCCATCCGGAACGGGGTTGTTCCAATTCCCTCTATAGAAGAAAAGGAGCGGCAGAAACCGCTCCTTTCTGGAAGCACCTGACAAAAGCAGCGTTTCCTCTATAGAGAACAGGGGGATAGGGATCAGAAGTAATAGTAGAGCTGGAAGCGGTACTGGTTGCCGAGATACTTGCTCGCTGCCTTGCAGTTGATGGCGCGATAGTGCATCCAGCGCCAGTCGAACATGACGTTCTTGACCGGTACATAACGGTACTCCGCGATGAGGCCGTGCTGACCTTCGCCTTCCTTATTCTTCAAGTCGAACGAAGACTTGATGCCCGTGTACTGCTCCTGATGGATCAGATCGAGCTCGAAGTGACGGGAATGTGCCTTGCCTGCCTGCGCATTGCCCCATTTTGCCGTCAGGGCATAGGCCTTGTTCTGGCCGCCCTTCTCCTTCCAATCGGACTGTGCGTAGAACGCCTGCAACTCGACTTTCGGCGAAACATTCCAGACGAGGTTCAGCTCTCCGATGTTCGGGTCTTTATAATACTTCGCGCTGTTCGTGCCCGGCAGGCCATAGGACTCTGCCGTGCGGTTCGCTGCCGCATTCTTCGGGCTCAGGTAATAGTGGTCGCCGCCCTTAGCATGCAGATGCCAGTAGCTCATGTTCACGGCGAAATTGCTCGTCGGGCGATAGGAGCTCTGGAACTGCGTCATGCTGACGCCGAGGCCATCCGGGTTCATATCCGAGCCCGATACACCGCGCTCCGGCTTCCAATAAACGAACGGAACCGTGATATCGGCTTTCGTCGCATTCGTCAGCTTTGCAGATCCTACGATATCGGAAACAGTTGTGGTTGCCGCCCCCGTTTTATCTACAGCGGATACGCTTACTGAGCCGCTGCTGATCAGGTTCTGCAGATTCATCTTCTGAACAGCTGAAAGCTTGCTTACATCGCTGATGGTTGCCGACTTGCCTTTCTTCAGAAGCGTCGCGTTATCCGTCGAGTTGATATGGTTCGTATCACCGCTCCATACGCTCTTGTTGTAGTCGACATTGCCCCATGCTGCGCCGATCTTCCATTTGGGGCTGACCGAATACATATAGTCGCCGCCCGTATAGTACTGCCCCATGATCAGGGATTTCTTGATGCCGACGAAGCTGCCCTTTGTCTTACCGATACGGGCCCGGCCGCCGAACAGAGGGCCCTGGGCGAAAATCTTGTTTGCCGTTGCATAGCCGACGGTATTCTCACCGGTCGTACGGGAATCGCCGTTGCCATCGCGTGCACCGATCAGATCGAGCTCGGCCGTCCATCCGCCGCCCATCTTGAATTTGTTGTTATACTGCCAGAGCAGCTGATGATTCTTCGCGCCGCCGAAGCCGTCCGCACCGGTCTTCTTCGAGCCGTCCGGATATTTCTTCGTGCCGCCGTCGAGACGATAGCGGATCGTGCCAGAGAGCTGCCAGCCATCTGGCACCTTGAAGTTTGCCTTTGCCGGTTTCGCCTCTTTCTTCGCGCTCTTCGCCTTGACGCCCGGGATAGCGACGTGCATATCCGTGAGCTCGGACTGGAATGCCTTCATGAGTTTCTGGATGCGCTGCGTGTCAGCGGCGTTGGCCTTGTTCGAGTTCGACATGGCCTTTGCCGTGAACACGGCCATCTCATAGCGCGTCAGCGGGCGGTTCGCCTTGAAATCGCTATCCGCGTAGCCGTCGATCAGCCCGTCATGCACGAGTGCTGCTACATCCTGATAGTAGCCCGTGCTCTGCGGAACCGTTGCGAATGGATTGCTGCCAGCGTTCGCCGGCTGGAAGCTTGCCACATTCAGGGCCGCGACTACGGCGAGCCCGAGTACGATGTTTTTCTTCTTCATAACCCTCTCGACTCCTTAACATATACACTTAGAAGCGGAAATTTACCTAAGCTTTCCGAAACCCGCCCCGGATGCCCGGCCTGCCGCGCCAGCACATGTTTCCATGTTCCCATGTGCCGCCAGCACTCCGTCCCCGGATCAGTTCCGGTTTTTCTTTCACCTCCGTACCCCTCTACGATTCTTATTATAAAAGATTCGCGCAATTCACAACAGATAAGATATTTATGCTTTTATACAATATTTTTAGTTCTTATTTCATTCCATTCTATGTATTTTTCTCCATATCTCAATAAAAAAAGCGACGCAACTCGTCAATCCGTAACAAGTTGCGTCACTTCCGCTTCATCCCGATGCGTGTTTCCGCTTATCTATACCGTGCTCCATTCAGACTTCAGAGCATCAGCTTCTCCATATCTGCGAGCAATATCCCATCCTTCTGCGCCTGTTCCTTTACGCTTTTCGTAAACCCGCTTTTGCTGAACAGCGCATAGTGCACCTTCCGTCCCTTCTGGATGAGCGCACTCCGCTCCCGCAGACGTTCGAGAACGGGCAAATCCAATGCTTCGTTTTTCCATTTGCATTCCCCGCATAGGATATCCGTATCATCGGCGCATACGATATCGATTTCTTCCTCCCGTTTCTTCGCTGGATTGTTCCCCCACCAGCTTCCAAAGCGGAGATAGAGTTCCTCTATTCTCCCATTCATCATCTGATACTGGAGGTACTGCATGCAGATATCCTCGAAAACCGGGCCGAAGTATTCCGAAAGGTGCGGCTGAATTGCTTTCTTCCAAGCGAATTCCCCTCGCCCGATCGCAATCAGCGAAGCGCAGGCCGGGATAAAGCGGTACCAGAAGCGGTACAGGTTGTCGGCAATCCGGTAAATCCCTTTCTTGTTTGTCTTGGACTCCAGCGGCTGTTTCCGCACGACAATGCCCAAGTCCATCAGATTGTTCAAATAGAACGGCAAGCGGCCGCTCTCTTTCCCTACCGCTGTGGCGATGTCGTTCTGGCGGCTCGCACCATTGGCGATTGCCGTCAGGATCGAGTTGTACCCTGCAGGCTCCCGCAGTTCCTGCAGCATCAGGTTGAGCGGTTCCTCCTGCAGATGCCCGCTGATCGAGAGAAACTCCCCTTCGATGGCCGCCTCGAGATTCTTGTACTGGCTGAGATAGTTCAGATATAGCGGAATGCCGCCGGCGACGCCATAGGCCAGAAGCTTTTCCTCATCCTGCCAATCCCGGAAGAACTGCAGGGCCTCATAATACGGCAATGCCTGCAGCTTCAGCTGCCCCGTACGGCGTCCATAGAGGGGACTTTGATAGCCGAGGACCTGCCGCTCCATGAAGCTCATCGAAGATCCGCACAGGATCAGATAGAGCTTGGTATGCTGCCATTCCAGATCGATATACTTCTGCAGGATGGACGAGATCTCCGGCACGGCCTTCGCCAGGTAAGGATATTCGTCAATCACGAAGACGATCCGTTTATCCCGCGATATCTCCGTGATATACGAAAACAAGCGGTCGAAAGAATCAAACGCTGCATATTGCAGCGCGGAGTCTTCCTGCCGCTCCCCAACGGCCCGCGTAAGATTGCGCAGCTGCTCCTTTGCTGTCTGTTCCGTTGCCATAAAGTAGATGGCATCTTTATCCTGAATGAATTCCTGGATCAGCCGGGTCTTGCCGACGCGGCGGCGCCCGTAGATGACCGGGAATTCAAATCCATCCCGCTGGTAGAAATCCTCCAGCGCCGCCAGTTCCCGTTTCCTCCCGATAAACATCCCGTTCTCCCCCCGTTCTGTAAATTAAATAGTCGTAACAATAATTGTCATGGCTATTATTGTTACGACTATTATAATTTACTCTCCGAACGTTTTCAAGAGCACGCAGTAATTCTTATTTATCGACTGTAACCTTAGACCGGATTTTCCATGTCGCGCAGTCGGAACTCTGGTGGAGGATGGCGTCGCCATCTTTTGCCCGCACGGTGAATGGCGTATTTTCCCCGCCAATCTCCAGATTGATGTCATCCTCTACATCGTCCCCGGTCAGGATGATGTAGCCATCCTCATCCACGATCTGATAGCGCAGATCCAGCCGCTTGACGCGCTGGAAATTCTCAGTCTCATTGTGGAAATGCCCTTTCAGGACGACGAAGTCGCCATCGATCTTCACATCATCCACCGCATACGTCACAAGGTCATCATCCGATGCCTCCGATATGCCCGCGGCAGTCAGCAGCCCGACGCCGACGACGAACGCCATGACCAAAAGCAAAAGCAGCTTCTTCACTTCGCTCTCCCCCTATGCAGAAACGCAATTCATTCTTGTTCTATGTCTCTATTATACGTGATTCATCCCGTTTCGTAAATTCATATTTTCAAGGATTTCCTGCAATATCTTTATATCGACGCTTTTATCCCGGCCGCGATGCGGCTAGCGAGGCGGAGGTAGCCTTCCTCGCTGTAGTGCAGGCCGTCCGGCATATAGAGTTTCTGCTGCGTTTCGTTGAACGGGGAGATGCCGCTCTCATTGAAGAGGTCGATGACGGGCAGGCTGTATTTCGCGGCCTCCTGCTTCACGGCGTCAGCGTAGTCCTGCTCCAACAGGCCCTGCGCATTCTTCGTGAAGGAATTTGGGTAGTGTTTCGTCGGGTGCTGGAAGTTCTCCTTCATCGGCGTCATGACGATCAGATGCGCCTGCGGCTGCGCCGTGATCAGCTTGGACAGGATGGTCTCATAGGCGCCGTAGAACGTCGCGGGATCCGTGCTGCCGAACGTGCCGAGCGGCACATCGTGCTGGAAGTCGTTGACGCCGCCGAGGAGCAGGATGATGTCCGCCGGCTGGGCGATGACCTTATCCAGGCGCTCGATGAAGCTGTCCTGCCGGTCAACCGTCACCGCGATGCGCGAGCCCTTCTTGCCGAAGTTGTAGACCTTCTGCACATCCATGAACTGCCCGAGCTTCGCCGGCCAGGCAATCTCGTTGCCGCCGCCCGTCTTCTCGCCGTTCGCGCCCCAGGTCGTCGAGTCACCGAAGCAGCTGACTACCGGCGCGCCGCCCTTCGCGGCTGCCTGTGCCGCGGGCAGCTTCCGCGTTGCGCCGCCGGCCAACAGGCCGAGCGTCCCAAAAGCCATCGTCTTCAAGAAAGTACTGCGATTCATGTCTTTTCTCCTCTTTTCTTTGAAAAACAAAAACACCGCTCCATATACATGGAACGGTGTAACTTTCAAATGGCAGGGGCAGCTGGACTCGAACCAACGCATGCAGGATTCAGAATCCTGTGCCTTACCAACTTGGCGATGCCCCTATGTCTTCAGCTCTGCGCTGTCAACATAAAATATTATACACAGAGTCCGCTATACTGTCAACCCCTTCATCAAAAATATTTTTACCGATTTTTGGCGCATCATGACTTGGCGTATTCGTCCGTGTGCAGGAATTCTTTCTGCTGGAGCTGGCCGCCTTTGTACCAGAGGCGGTAGACGGAAGGGCGCAGGCGCGGGCCCTCGCTGCTCAGGCGGATGGTCTGGCCGCCGAGATCGGCGCGCGTGCCGATGACGTAGATGGTCAGCGTCGTCGAGGTCAGGCTGACTTTCAGCAGGACGTTGTGCGCGAGGCCGTTCTTGAACTGGAAGTCGAGCAGGTCATCAGCGACCGTCGCGTCGAGCCCCGGCGGGCAGTAATGCGACGGGTAGAAATGTGGCGTGCGGACGGTCGGCGTGAGCCCTGCGAGCAGGATGGCGTTGTAGAGCGTCGAGCTGACCTGACAGACGCCACCGCCGACATCCTGTGCGGGTTCTCCGTCGATGTAGACGCCGGCGTTCTGGTAGCCGGCGTCATAGGTGCGGCGGCCAACCGTATCGTTGAAGGAGAATTCATCCCCGCTTTTTATGAGCACATCCTGCAATTTCCCCGCGGCAATCGCGATATTCTGCCCGCGGGCGCCGGGCAGGAACGACGTCGTATACGAGGCGAGCACGGTATCCATGGCCGCGAGATCCTCTGTCGCGACGGCCGGAGCCTCATCTTCGGTCGTGAGCTTCTCGACAATCGTGAGTTTCAGGTCTTTGAGCTTCGGCGCGAGTTCCTGCCCAAGCGCATCGATATCGAGCGTACGGCCGCTGCTGGCCGGGCGCCGTTCAAATCCCCCAGTCGGGATCATCTGGATATCCGCGTTCTTCGGCGGACGGTCGGTCTGCGCCTTGATGGCGGCGAGCTTCTGCTGCAGCAGGTTTTCGTCGTAGGTCGCTGTCAGCGGAACATTCGCGCCCGTGATGGCGCAACGCATCTGCGTGATAATGTTGACGACCGGCGAAGCATCGCGACCGATGCCGTAGGCTTGCTTTGCGGCAGCGTCGGCCTGAGCGGTCAGATGGATATCCGACGGCTGAATCTTGTAGATTTTTGAGCCGTCCTTCAGGATGACCGCGGTCTTGCGGAGCTTGTTCTCCGCCTCACGCCGGAAATAGGCGCGGACTTCCTCGCGGGACATCCCGGCGAGTGTCGTGCCGCCGGACTGCACGCCCATCGCGACGCGGTCATTATTCGAAACAGAGACCGAGATCCCGCCGACAATCGCCGTGACAAAGGCGAGCCCGACCACGGTGCCGGCGGCAATCTTCGCGCAAGATTGCATAAGAATAGGAATCCCTCCGATGCATGAAACTCTATGGCTAGTATAACATGGATTTCATGTTCCTGCATTTTCTTTTGAAGGACGTGGACGCCCCTTTCACGATGGTGTAGAATAGGAGGAAGAAAAGAGGCTGCAATATGGAGATTTTTCATAACGATTGGGCGAAATACCTGAATCCGGAGCTCACAAAACCGTATTACCGGGAGCTCCGGCAGTTTTTGATACAGGAGTACCGGACGCGGCGCATCTACCCGGATATGTATGCGATCTTCAACGCACTGCACTATACGAGCTACGAGGACACGAAAGTCGTGATTCTCGGGCAGGATCCGTATCATGGGCCGGGGCAGGCGCACGGGCTCTCGTTCTCGGTGCTGCCGGGTGTCCCGGCGCCGCCGAGCCTGCAGAACATCTTCAGGGAGCTGCACGATGACCTCGGCTGCAAAATCCCGAACAACGGATGCCTGAAGCCGTGGGCCGAGCAGGGCGTGCTGCTCTTGAACACGGTGCTGACCGTGCGCGAACATCACGCAAATTCGCATCACGGGCACGGCTGGGAAATCTTCACGGACCGCATCATCGAGCTGCTCAACAAACGCGAGAAACCAATGGCCTTCATCCTATGGGGCACGCCGGCGCGCCGCAAGAAAGCCATGATTACGAATCCCGCACACTACATCGTTGAATCGCCGCACCCGAGCCCGCTCTCCGCGAACCGCGGCTTCTTCGGCAGCCATCCGTTCTCGAAAGTCAACGACTTCCTGAAACGCACCGGCCAAACCCCTATCGATTGGCAGATTCCAGATCTTTAACCTCTATGGCAAACGCTTTTGTGGATGTTTGATAAAAATACCACTTTTCGTAAAAAATTTTCAAAAAGTGGTTGACAGGTGCCGCCTCGTCCGTTATAATAGTTTTTGTCAGTTGCGAGAGCAACGAACAAAAGATGCTGATTTAGCTCAGTTGGTAGAGCAGCTCATTCGTAATGAGCAGGTCGTAGGTTCAAGTCCTATAATCAGCTCCATAAGCACAGACAAGGCTTCCAGATTCTGGAAGCCTTTTTTGCTGCATGAAACCAACAAAAAAGGAAGCCTTATCCTTCGGCTTCCAGCACCATCTGATAGATTTCCCTGCGGCTGCAGCCGCAGGCTTTCGCGGCCTGGCGCATGGCTTCTTTTTTCGGCAGGCCCTGCGCGAGGCAGCGCTGATAGCAGGCCAGAGGATCCTGCGTCTGCTCCTGCGCTTCCTTTTCTTCCGTTTCCGACGCCCCCGCGATGACGATGACGTATTCACCGCGCGGGGCGTTTTCTTCATAATGCGCGAGCAGGCTGCCGAGCGTGCCGCGCTGGAACTCCTCGAATTTCTTCGTGAGCTCGCGCCCGAGCGCCGCCTCGCGCTCCGCACCGAGCACGTCCGCGAGCAGGCGCAACGTCCCTTTCAGGTGATGCGGCGCCTCGTAGAAGATCAAGGTGTCCGGGCGGTTCTTCACCTCTGCGACGATCTCGCGCTGCTTCTTCGCGGTCTTCGGCAAGAAGCCGAGGAACGTGAACCGCGTCGTATCGAGCCCCGAGCAGATCAGCGCCGAGAGTCCCGCATTCGCGCCGGGCAACGGCGAGACGCGGATGCCCGCCTCGATGGCGAGCTTCGCGAGATGCGCGCCGGGGTCGCAGATACCGGGCAGGCCCGCGTCGCTGACGCAGAGCAGATCCTCGCCGGTCTTCAGGTACTCGATGAGTTCCGGGCCCTTCTCGAACTTGTTGTGCTCATGGTAGCTCGTCAGACGCGTGTGCAGGTCGAAATGCGTGAGCAGCTGCCGCGTATGCCGCGTATCCTCCGCCGCGATCAGATTCACCTCGCCCATCAGCCGCACGGCGCGGTAGGTCATGTCCTCGAGGTTCCCGATCGGCGTCGCGCATAGATAGAGTGTCCCATAGGCCGGATCTGTCTTCATTTCCTGTCCTCACTTTCCTCGGCGTCCCCATAGATCCGCCGGATTTCCGCTGTGTATCCGCCGTCCGGCTCGTGCACGACGAGCGGCGGCAGCACCTTCAGTCCGCCCGGCGCCGCGCCGACGACGGCCTCGATCAGCATCATGTTCGGCGCCTTGCCCTCCTTCGGCTGCACCATCTGCAGCCGTTTCGGCTCCATCTGGTGCCGGTGCATCGTCTCGATGATCTCGGCCAGCCGCTCGGGCAGATGCACCATTGCAAAATGACCGCCGAAGCGCAGGGCATAGCGCGCGGCGGTCACCACATCCTCGAGCGTCGCCGTGAACTCATGGCGCGCCCGCGCGACCCCGTGGATCTTGTTGGCCTGCCCGTGTGCGACCGGACGGTACGGCGGATTCGCAAGCACCCAGTCGAACGATTCCGGCGCGTAGAGCTCACGGATGGATCGGTAGTCGCCCTGCCTCACCGCAATCTGCTCCTCGAGCTCATTCATGCGCACGTTGCGCGCCGCGAGCTCCGCCATGACGGGGCGCAGCTCGACCGCGGAGATAGGCCCGGCGACGTCTGCAATCAGCAGTGGGATGACGCCGGTCCCTGTGCCGAGGTCGAGCACCCGGTCCCGCTTGTGGAAGGCCGGGAAATGCGCGAGCAGCACGGCATCGAGGGAAAAGCAGAATTCCTCCGTGTTCTGGATGATCCGCCGCCCCTTGTGCATGAGGTCATCGAGGCGCTCGTGTTCCCGGAGCTCCGCCGGTCTCAATCCCGATCCTCCCGCGTGCTGTCCGGCGCCGTGTTCTGCCGGCGGCTGCCGCGGTGCGAGGACGCATTGCGGCGGTCTTTGCGCTCGTGGCCGGAGCGGCCCTCGCGGCGCGGACGGCGTTTCGCGTTCCTATGCTCCTCCTCGCGGCCGCCGTTCTCGTGCGGCTTGCGCGGACGGCGCTCCTTATGGGCCCGCGGCTCGCGGCGCTTTCCGTTATGTTCCTTGCGTTCGCGCCGCTCTTTCCTCTCTTTGTCCGCGGGGGCACGGTGCCTGCGGTTTTCCGCTGCCGTGCTTTCCTCCGCTGTCGGTGCCTCAGCGGCCGACGGCTCCTGCAGACTATCCCAGCCTTCCACGACGGTCTGGTTGTTGTCGAGCAGGATGGTCGCGGTATGCCGCTGCGCGTTCACGGCGATGACCTTGCCGTCGCCGCCCGACGTCCCGACGCGGCTACCCTGCTCCGGCTCCTGCACCTTTTTCTTCTGCGGGCAGCTGCCGCCGCCATTGCAATAGCAGCCGCTCTCGTATTTCAGGCAGCACATCAGGCGCCCGCAGATGCCCGAGATCTTCGTCGGGTTCAGCGAAAGGTTCTGCTCCTTTGCCATGTGGATGGAGACCGGCACGAACTCCTCGAGGAACGATGCGCAGCAGAGCGGCCGCCCGCAACAGCCGATGCCGCCAACGATCTTCGCCTCGTCGCGCACGCCGATCTGCCGCAGCTCGATGCGCGTGCGGAACACGGACGCGAGATCCTTGACGAGCTCGCGGAAATCCACGCGCCCATCTGCCGTGAAGTAGAAGATGATCTTGCTCATGTCGAACGTGTACTCGACGCCGACGAGCTTCATCTCGAGGCCGTGCTCGGCGATCTTCTTCTTGCCGATGGCAAAGGCGTCCTTTGCCTTCTGCTTATTCTCCTCGACGCGTTCGAGGTCGGACGCGTTCGCCAGGCGGTGCACGACCTTCAGCGGCTCCTCGAGTTCTGCCTCGTCGACCTCGCGCGGCCCGATGACGACCGTGCCGCATTCCATGCCGCGCGCCGTCTCGACGATGACCTTATCGCCGATCTCGATCTCGAGCGTCCCCGGCTTGTACGAATATATTTTTCCCGCCCGCTTCAAGCGGACGCCAACCACTGTAACCAAACTGTACCTCCAGAATCTATCGTCATGCGCCCTGCCGCAGGACTGCGCGGGCGCGGATCAGGAATCCCTCTGTCTGCAATTTCAGGCTGACATTCGCGCGGAGCCGCCGATCCATCTCATGCACTTCCTCGAGGAGCGCGTGCACGCGCGGAAGCCCGAACGCATCGAGCATCCCAAGCAGTTCGCTGCGCTCCCCCGGGTGGTAGACGAGCGGGCTCCCGCCGTCCTCGTAGAGCACGAGCATATCGCGCAGGAACATCGTCAGGAAGGAAAACCACTCGGCGAGCTCCTCGCGCGTCATATCCTCCATCGCCTTCGCGCGACGCCAGAGCGCAGGCATATCCATGCGCGGCAGCTCCCGCAGGAAGGCACGGACGTCCTCCTGACGGTTGAGCCCGCCATCCTCGTGCAGGCGCACGGCCCGCCCGAGGCTGCCGTCCGCGAGGCTCGCGAGCTCGCGGATCTCGGCCTCCTCGACGCCGCGCGCACGCAGGGCTTTCTCGAGCGCCTCGCGCGGGATCCCGCCGAAGCGGATCGGCATGCAGCGCGAGCGGATGGTGTCGAGCAGGGCGCTCTCCGCACTCGTCACGAGGATGAAGGTCACGGCTCCCGCCGGTTCCTCGAGCGTCTTCAGCAGCGAGTTCTCTGCCTGCTCGTTCATGCAGTCCGCATCATCGATGACGATGACGCGACGGTCGCCGAACACGATCGTGCCCGAGGCCTTCGCCTGCATCTCGCGGATCGTCTCGATGCGGATCTGGCGCGTGCCTTTGCCGCGCTGTTCCGGCTCGATGACGTGGAACTCCGGATGCGCACCGCGCTGCATGGCCCGGCAGGCCTCGCAATGCCCGCAAGGCACGCCCTTCTTCTCGAAGCAGAGCATGGCCATGGCGAACGCCTCCGCCATCTTCCGCTTGCCGACGCCCTCCGGTCCGGTAAAGAGCAGGGCATGTGGCACGCGATCCTCGCGGATCATGCGCGCGAGTTCCGCCTTCACCGTCTCATGCCCGTAAATCGTTTCCTCCATATCCATCGGCATCGCTCACATATAGAGATCGACGAGCATGCCGCGGATGGCATCGTGGCTCGCGATGATGTCGAGCTGCTCTGCCTGCCCGAGGCGGATCTTCTCCGCCATGTCCTCGAGTTTCTTGTCGATCTTGCGCACGGTCGTATAGACTTTCTGCCGACCCATGCGATCCCAGCCAGTCTGGCTGTGGAGCTCGTACATCTGCCCGACTGCCTCGCCGATGAAGTTCTTGACAAGCGTGCGGTAGTCCTTGAGCTCATCGTAGGTCGGCGTGCGCGAGAGCTTCGCCCCCTGCTCATCGATCTGCTGCAAGAGCTTGTCGAGCTGCTCGTGGGACAGCGTCTTCTGCTCATCGGCAAGCGCGGTCGAAAAGTCCGTGTCCGTGCTCTCGACGTCCGTGTTATGGTCGCGCACGCGGGAGATGGAAGCCCCCTGCGGCGTCATATTGTCGATCTTGACTGGCATAGGATTCCCTGCCTTTCTGTCTGCATTATACCTTTATACGGGAAAATCCGCAAGAAAAAGCCATCAGCGGAAAAGGTCGCGGATCTCGTCCTCGGTGAGCTTCGAGAGGAAGTTCTCTCCGGGCGCGATCATCTGGTCGATCAGGCCCTTTTTCTTCTCCTGCAGCTCGTAGATCTTCTCCTCGACCGTATGGCGCGCGATCATCTTGTAGACCTGCACCTTGTTCTTCTGGCCGATGCGGTACGCGCGGTCCGTCGCCTGGTCCTCGACGGCCGGATTCCACCACGGGTCGAAATGGATGACCATGTCCGCGCCGGTCAAGGTGAGCCCCGTGCCGCCTGCCTTCAGCGAGATCAGGAATACTGGCGTGTCGCCCGCGTTGAACTGCCGGACGAGCCGGATGCGCTCCATCGCCGGCGTCGAACCGTCGAGGTAATCGTACGGCACCTTCATGCCCTTCAGCCGCTCCGCGATGCGCGCGAGCATCTGCGTGAACTGCGAGAAGATCAGCATGCGGTGCCCGCCCTCCATCGCGTCGCGCACGACCTCCTCGAGCTGGTCGAGCTTGCCCGAGCCGCCGTCCCAGCTCTCGAGGAACAGCGACGGGTCGCAGGCGATCTGCCGGAGCCGCGTCAGTATCGCGAGGATCTTGATCCGGCTCTCACCGAACCCGTGCTCCTGCAGGGTCTTCGCGAAATCCTTCTGGCTGCGCAGGAAGTAAGCCTGATAGATCTTCTCCTGCTTCGGCGTCATCTCGCTGACGATGCGGCGCTCGACCTTGTCCGGAAGCTCTGTGAGTACGTCCTTCTTCATGCGGCGCAGGATGAACGGGCGGATATGCCGCCGCAGATCCTTGCCGGCCCGCTCGTCCTGATCGCGGACAATCGGCGTTTCGTAATGCGATTTGAACTGCGTGTGGTTCCCAAGATAACCCGGCATCATGAAGTCGAAGATCGACCAGAGCTCCGTCAACGTGTTCTCGATCGGCGTGCCGGTCAGTGCGAACCAGCCTCCCGCACGGAGCTTCTTGACCGCGCGCGCGTTCTGCGTCGCCGGGTTCTTGATATGCTGCGCCTCGTCGAGGAACACATAGCGGAACGTCCGGTTTTCGTAGAGGTCGATATCCTTCTTCAGCATATTGTAGGTCGTGATGAGGATATCGGCATTCTCGTCAAAGGCCGCCGCGATGGCCTTGCGGCGGTTCGCCTTGGTTCCAGCCGCGACGACCGTCTGCAGGGCCGGCGTGAAATGCTGCGCCTCGTCCTGCCAGTTGTAGACGAGCGAGGTCGGCGCTACGACGAGCGTCGGCGGCGCCCCCGCCTCCTGTTTGGAGAGCAGGAACGCGAGCACCTGCAAGGTCTTGCCGAGGCCCATGTCATCGGCGAGGATGCCGCCGAGGCCATGCGCCGCGAGGCTCGTGAGCCAGTTGAAGCCCGTCACCTGATAGTCGCGCAGGATGGGCTGCAGGCTCTCCGGCACCTCGGCGTCGACGTCCTGCGGGCTGCGCACATCGCGCACGAGCGACTTGAACCGCTTGCTGCGCACGAGCCGCAGGCTCTCGTCCTCTCGCGCGAGCTCATCGATGTACATCGCGTTCGAGAGTGGCATCTCGATTTTCCCGTCGACGACCTTGCCGCGCGCGAGCCCCGCGCTGTCCGCAAAATCCGCGAGCGCTGAGAGCTGCTGGTCGCCGAGCGTCAGGAACGTACCGTCCTTCAGCCGGTGATAGCGCCGCTTCTGCCGGTACGCGTCGAGGATGTCCATGAGCTCCTCGATGTCGAGATGCTTCGTGTCGAACGTGACCTCGAGCAGATCCGAATCGTTGATGCTGACCCCGGCCGTGACCTTCGGCATCGGCCGAACCGGGCGCGACAGGATCGTGTCCGCGTAGAACACCTCCACCGAGTCCGGCAGGCTCTCGACCCCGTCGGTCAGGAACTCGTAGGTGAGCTCCTCGTCGGGCTGCACGTACTGGTCGCGTTGCTTGCGGAAGCCATAGGTGTCGAACAGGTTCGTGAGGCGCTGCTCCGCTACCTTGTTGCGGATCAGGATGCGTCCCTGAAAGGCATCGGGCCGTTCGCGGATCGGGTTGAACTTCACTTCATCATAGCAGAACACGGGCTTGACCGCGATGCCGTCCTTGTAGAAGTCGATGTAGAGCTCCGCGGAAAACGGTGCGATCATATAGTCTTTGTCAAAGGAGCTCGATACGTGCACGTCGGAAGCGTTCTCCGCCTCCGGCAGAACCTCGCTGAAAAAGCGGCCGACATTCTTCGCCTCGATATCGATATGCGCGGTCTCGGCAAACGCGTCGAGCAGCGGTTTCGTGCGCCGCGCGAAATCCGCGTCCACCGCGAAGATGGTGCCGTCGCGGTAGAGATACTGCCCTTTCTCATCTAGGGCGAGCAGGGGTTCCGATTTCAGCGAGAAGCGCCCGCCGTCCTTGTATTTGCGGAGCTCGGTCTCGACGGGCGGGTTGCGGTGCGCGACGCGCACGTCCCCGACCCCTGCGCCATCGAGATGCATCTCGATTGGCGCATCGCCCATGATCTGCAGGAAGCGCTCGAAATCCGACGGCGTCAGCCGGAATGCCTTCTGGTCGAAATGGTAGCTCGTCGCAAACGCATACACACCGTATCCGCTCCGCGCCTCCACCAGCGACTTCTCATCCGCATAGGCTTTCTCGAGCATCTGCCAGAGCGCCTCCGAGGTCTCATCGGCGAACGTCATATTCGCGGTATGGAGCATGCCCTTCGTTCCGAGCGCCCAGTCCCCGCCGGTCTTCACGGTCTGCAGCAGCTGCTGCAGATTCCGCACGACGTAGAGCCGCTCGATCCCGATCCGGAACTCCAGCCATTTATTGACCCGGTGGATGCCGTCCTCGACAAAAAGCCGCGGGACGAGATAGACGGACTGCGGGCCCGTCTTCACGGCGCCAGCACCCTTCGGATTGAACAGGGAGAACAGGCGGTGCTCCGCGTTTTTCTGCACCATGCGCGCCGACGGCTCGCGTCTGGACATCTGCCCGAACAGCTGGGCGATAGCTTCCCGCAGTTCTCGGTTATAAGCCTCGGCAAGATCTTCGGGATCGTCTCTGTCCTCGTCCCATTCTTCCTCCTGCAGCCGCGCCTGTATTTCCTTCAGGACAGCGATGACATGCTTGCACGCGCCTGCGTAGGTCTCTGCGGCAGGACAGGTGCATCGGTAGCTCTGTATCCCCGTTTTGTCCTTCGTGAGCGAAACCCGCACCGCGTATGGCTCCGTCCCATCCACGCTGCCGATATACGTAGGCAGGTTATCGGTGACCTCGTCGAGGCGGATTACTCTGCCCTGACGATAATAATTGCACCCACGCTTGTAGACCGTATCGCTGCTGGCCTCGGAACGGATCACCTGATCTGAAAGCACTTGCGTCTCCCCTTATTTCTATCTTGCAACCGTATCGGAAAAAATGTTACACTGAATCTATCTTATTATTTTACCATTGTTTGAACCGGGAAGGAAGGAAAACTTCTTTATGCTGCATATCCTGATTGTCCGCCTCTCCTCGATTGGCGACGTCCTGCACGCGACGACGGTCGCGCATAACCTGCGGCTCCTGCTGCCCGATGCAGAGATCAGCTGGCTCGTGAGCCCTCCATCCGACACCCTGCTGCACGGAAATCCCGATATCGACCATCTGCTCGTCTGGGACCGCCGTCCGATCGATCAGGCGTTCGCGCATCTGCACCTGCGCCGGGCCTATCAGGAGCTGCAGAAGGCCAAGGCCCTGCTCGCGCCGTATTCCTTCGATATCGCGCTCGATATCCAGGGGCTCTTCCTGACGGGATTGCTGACGAAGGCCAGCGGGGCAAAGCGCCGCATCGGCATCCACGAGCGGCACGAGGGCAATCCGCTCTTCATGACCGAGATGGCCCCCGAACACGGAGACCGCCACAAGATCCGACGATACCTCACGGCACTCGAGCCGCTCGGCTTTGATTGTGGGAAGTTCCAGCCGGGCATCGTGCTGCCGGTCACCGATGCGCAGAAGGATTTCGCCAAGTCGTTCTGGGCGCGGCATGGCGTAGACCCCGCGGCACCGATCCTGATGGTCAATACCCGCACGACCTGGCCGGACAAAAACTGGCCGCCGGCGTATTTCGGCGCGGCTCTGCGCAATATCCCCGCCTCTGTGCAGATCGTCTTCAGCGGCGCGCCGGGCGACAAGCCGTTCATCGCGGAGGCCATGCGCGGGATGAACCGTCCCGCCCTGTCGATTGCCGGCGAGACGAGCCTCACCGAGCTCGCCGCCCTGATCGCGTCCGCGACGCTGCTGCTGACCGGCGACACGGGCCCTCTCTACATCGCCGAGGGCGTCCATACGCCGACGCTCTCCATCTGGGGCCCGACGCATCCCGATATCTACGGGCCGCTGACCGCAGGGCATCACTTCGTGCTGAGCCCGCACAGCTGCACGGCCTGCTGCAAGACGCATTGCAAGCAGGACAAGCAGAGCGCCTATAGCCCATGCATGCGCGCCGTGACACCCGATCGCGTGCGCGGAAAGCTCGCAGCGCTCCTTCACCTGCCAGCGGACAGGAACAGCTCGCGATAAAGGGATTCCATCTCGTTCCGGTAAAGTCCGGCATCCATGAGCGGCGACTTCTGCATCATGCCCCTCAGGGTCCGGCGCAAGAGTTGCAATAGTTCCGGATCGCCGGCCAGCTGCCTCGCGATCTCGATGTACCTCTGGTCATCGGCCGCGGCGAGCTCGCATAGATTGAGATTCGCGAGGAAACTGTATCCGAACCGCGCCCCATGATAGGCCCCGATCCACGTGATGACCGGCACGCCCATATAAAGCGCCTCGCAGGTCGTCAGTCCGCCCGTATAGGGACGGGTATCGAGGGCGATATCCACATCACGATACTGCTCCAGATAATCCCTCGAAAACCCGCGCATCTCCACGCGGTCAACCGGGAAGTCAAGATTCCGCAGGCGCCGCAGCGTATAGTCCCTGCCTTCCTCCGAATCGAAAAGCGCATGCTTCAGCAGGAGGCGCGAATCCGGCACCGCGCGCAGGATCTCCCGCCAGACGCGCAGGACGCGGTCGCTGACCTTCGAAAAATGATTGAAGCAGCCGAAGGTCACATAGCCCTTGCGCAGGCAGGGCGGTGTGCCCTCTGCGGGGAAATGCGTGAACGGCTGGTAGCAGAAATGGCTGTGCGCGAGGCGCAGCAGCGGTTCGGTGAAATACGGAGACGCTGTCTCGGGCGCACAGTGCACATCCGACAGGAACCCCGTGGTCTCCCGCAGCCCCGTGCTGTTGAAATACCCGATGCCCGAGATCTGTACCGGCGCCGGGCGCCAGGCGAACACGGGGAGTGCGTTCCCCGCGGTATGCCCGGCGAGGTCGACGAGGATATCCACTTCATCCTGCCGGACTGCATCGGCGATTTCCTCCCACGACCAGCCCGCAGCTTCGCGCCAGTTTGCGCCGCCCGCCTGCAAGGCCTTGGTCACCACATCCTGCTTCTCGTTCAGCGCGTACACATAGACGGAGAACGCTTCGGCATCGTACCCGACGAGCAGTGGCTGCACGAATTGCGCGACCGGATGGTTGCGCAGATCTGCGGAAAGATAGCCCACGCGGATTTTCCGGTGATTCCATTGGCGGACAGGGAACGGCCGGACGGACAGCATTTCCAGCAGAGTCCGGTACTCCACATACAGAGACTGCATGGATTCCGCCGAGACCGGATCGATGGCGTTCGCAGAAAAGATCGCATTGCTGCATTCCGTCAGTTTCTTGCGCACATCGGGCTCCAAGGCGACCGACTTGCGGAAAGCCTCTACGGAAAGCCGGCTCTCCCCCAGCATGCGCAGGGCAGAGCCGAGGACGCTCCATGCGTCCGCCAGCAGGGCATCCTCGCCGGACTGCCCGAAGCGTTCCAGCAGATCCTGCAGGCAGGCGATCTCCGATACATACCGTTTCTGATCCCGCAGGATATACCCCATCAGCAGCATCCCACGCAGGGATCTGGCCCCGCATGCCCGCCAGCTCTTGCGCAGGACTTCCCCGGCCTCCGCCAGCCGCCGGCTACGCCAGAGCCCGTATGCCTGCAGATACGCTTCGACAAGAAACGAATCCTTCTCCTCCACCCTCGTCAGCTCCATTCCCCATCACAAAACAAAAGGGGTTGCTGCACACCAAGACATGTGCAGCAGCCCCTTTCTGTACTTCTATTCTGACTCACCGCAGGAAAACGACGTTGGTCTGGTCGAGGAAATGCGTTGCCGCGTTCTCGACGAGGACTTTGTCGGCATCCGCGTTCGACAGGACCGGATTCGCGTTGTGCCCGTCGAGACGGACGGCCTTCACGACGAGCGGGCGCGCGCCTGCGCGTGATGCCTTGCTCATATCCGTGGCATAGCCTGCCATGCCCTTTGCGACGACGACATCGTAGTCGAGGTTCTTATAGCCGTAGATCGGCTGCAGGCTCGCATTCTTGATGACCGGGCTCATGACCGCCTGCAGGCCGAGGCCGCGGCAATCGACGATGAGGCCCGTATAATTGCCTTCCTTCTGCACCGTCGCACTCGCGTAGGCCGTCGGGTCACTTGCCGCCGGTCCCGTGACCGCAGAGCCGGAAACGACTGGGAACGCTTCCTTCGTTGCCGGTTTCTGCAGGACGGCGCTCGCGAGGGAATTCGAGACGCCGAACATCGGCACCTCGAGCGTGACCTCATAGCCGCCATCTGCCGTCGCGCGCTCGGACACGATGCGCGCCCCCTGGATGAACGCCGTGACCTTCGAGGTCACCGTGTCGCTCGCGACCATGTTCATCTCGATGGTCGTTGTCCCGTCGATATTGACGCCCTTGACCGTCTCGGCGAGGTTCCGGTAGCCGTCGACGATGGCCGCGCGGCGTGCGAGCATGCGTGCCTGCGCCGCATTCAATGCGTTCGACGGCGCGACGCCGGTGCCGATTGCCGTGACCTTGTTCTCTGTCCAGTCCACACCGCCGTCCGCTGCTGCGAAGGCCGTGCTGAAAAGCATTGTCATCGCCAGCGCGAAAGCCGCGCAGATTCTTGCTATCTTTTTCATATCTTTCATCTCCTAGTTTCTATCTACCTGTTTTATCGGTTGCCCGCATGAAAACTAAAGAGCAGACTTGATGAAAATTCCCTTATTCGAACAGATCGAGAAGTTGCTTGCCGATCAGGACGGTCGTCATGACGATGAAGAGCGGGCGCACGAAGCTCGTGCCCTTCTTCAGCGCCATCTTCGCGCCGCAGTACGCGCCGACGATCATCGCGAGCCCCATCGGGATCGCATAAGAGAAATCGACGAGCCCGAAATACAGGAACACGCTGATACCCGCGATATTGCTTGCGAAATTCAGCGCACGCGCGTTCGCCGCGGCGCCGAGGAAGTCGAATCCGAGCATCAGGAACGCGAACAGCAGGAAGGATCCCGTCCCCGGCCCGAAAAAGCCATCGTAAAAGCCGAGACAGAGCGCCACGAACCCGGAGAGCACGAGCATTTTCGGCGTCACGCCGTCATAGGTCGAGGTCTTGCCCCAGTCCTTCTTGAAGATGCTGTAGATCAGCACGAGCACGAGCATCGTGACGACCATCGGCCGCAGGATCCCGGACGGCACGAGCCGCACGACGAGCACGCCGCAGACCGAACCGATGAGCGAAAGCGGGAACAGCCGCCGGATGAGCCAGCCGTTGATGTTCCCGGATTTCAGGAACGTCGTGAAGCTCATCGCAGCGCCCATAACCGCCGCCATCTTGTTCGTGCCGAGCGCGTAGACCGGCGGGATTCCCGTCCACATCAGCGCCGGAATGGAGATCAAGCCCCCGCCGCCGACGATTGCGTCGATGAACGCGGCCATGAAGCCGAAAAACACGAGGAATGCCAGCATCCCCGGATCCAGTAATTCCATCTTCTCTTCCTTTCGTCTGCCTGAAAAAATCTCTACCCGCATTGTATCACGAAAACGCTCCGCGCAAAAGGGAAAGCCGATTTTATGCGCATTTCCACGTGGTTTCCTTGACAGAGAACCGGCACTTTGTTACGATAAATAGAAAGAAAGATTATGGGTATCCATGAGCCATATAAGCCGTGATGAAACAACGATGGATTGGGGAAGGGATTCTTATGATGCAAGACGAAAAACCGGCCGATGAGGTGCTGTACTGCGGACAGGCCGTGCATGTCTCCGCTGAGGACAGCCGCTGGGACTACGACGGGACACTCGAGGAAATGCAGGGCCACGTGCTCGCCCTGCGCCTCGAGGCGAACCCGATGGACTACGCCCTGTCGCCGGATGCCGGGACGCCGGTCTCCTGCACGATTGCCGGCGACGGCTGCGCCTACCGGTTCCAGTCCGGATTCCGCTCCAGCTCCAAGCTCCCAGATACCATCTGGTATCTCGAGATGCCGGAAACCGTCGCGCGCGTCCAGCAGCGCGCCTATGTGCGCGTACCGCTCGCCCTGCCGATGCAGGTGAAGCTCGCCGGCGCGCACGGCAGCCATCATAACTTCCACGACACCATGCTCGTCGACCTCAGCGGCGGGGGGCTCTGCTTCGTCTCGAATCACGCGGCCCCCGTGCCGTCGGTCATCCGCGTGCGCATCCCGGATCTCCCCGGCATCGGCACGCTCGACGCCGACGCCGTCGTCATCCATTGCTCGGCAATCGAGACGCCGGGTGAGCGCCCGTGCTGGCATATCGGTGCCTCCCTCGTCCTGCGCCATCATCAGCAGAACGCTCTCGTGCAATGCGTCTGCGACCTGCAGCGCACCTATCTCCAGCGCGGCCTGCGCGTTCCGAATATGGCGCACCAGAAGCAGGCAAATGCTTGATTTTGATAACAAACGCGCCGGATGAAGTTTCAAGAAATGTACTTCATCTCAAGGACGTAAACCTTTACCAAAAGTCCCGTAAGGTCTTGTACCGCGGGGCTTTTTCCGTTACACTATAACTGTAAGCAAAAGCTTACAAGTTCCTATTTGATTCTTTCTATAAATTCCGAATCGAACCCTTTCGGAGTTGGAACTGGATTTCCCATCCAGCTCCGCGATTCCCCTAAACCTCATATCCGAATCTTGGATAAAAGGTAAACGATTGGCTGTGCGGCCCCCTCCGTACGGCCTCTTTTTTTGCTCTTTTTCCGGAATCTTCACCGGCAGAGCGCCATGACCGCCGGGGCTATGGCCGGCAGCGGCAGCTGGCGCTCCACGGCGCCATTCTGCCAGGCGGCGCGCGGCATGCCGTAGACGACGCTCGTCGCCTCGTCCTGCCCGATGGTATGCGCACCGCCCTGCCGCATCGCGAGCAGGCCCTTCGCGCCGTCATCCCCCATGCCCGTCAGCAGGATGCCGAGGCTATACGGCGCGAGCCGCGCATCCGCTACGGACTGGAACAGCACGTCGACCGACGGGCAGTGCCCGTTGACGAGCGGTCCCTTCTGCGCGGCAAGGCACAGACGCTCTCCCATGCGCCGCACGCGGATATGCTGGTCGCCCGGCGCGATATAGATATGATCCGGCTCAAGGTACTCGCCATCCCTCGCCGTGCCCGCCGTCAGTCGGCAGTCCCGGTCGAGGCGTCCCGCAAAGAGCTCGGAGAACCCCGGCGGGATATGCTGCACGACGACGATCGGCGGCAGCGGTGGCGCAAGCCGCGTGAGCACCGCCGCAAGGGCCTCCGTCCCGCCCGTTGACGCGCCCATGACGATCAGCCGGACGGGCTTTTTCTTCCCCTTCTGCAGACGGGCCGCGCCCTTCTCCGCACGGCCGGGCAGAGGCGCAGAGGATCCCGCAGGAACGCGCGCCTTTCCGCACGCCGCGAGGTCGCGCACCTCATCCCCGGCAGGTGCAGCGGCACGCGCCGCATCCGGCGGTTTCCGGTAAACGGATGGCTGCACATAGAGGAACGGCGCCATCTCGCGGTCGACGGTCTCCGCGTGCCCGACGAAAAGGTACCCGCCCGGCACGAGCCAGTCATAGAATTTCCGCACGAGCTGCATGCGCGTCTCCCGGTCAAAGTAGATCATGACATTCCGGCAGAAAATCGCATGGAACGGCCGCCGGAATGGGAACGCGGACGTCAGCAGATTGAACGGGCGGAAAACGATGCTCTGCCTCAGGCTGTCCGCGGCCTGCCGCCGCCCCTCGCGCGTCGGATGGAAATACACGCGCTGCCAGGATTCTGGCAGCGTCCCCACGGCTTCTGCCTCATAGACGCCGCGCGCCGCCTTCGCAATCACTTCCTCGGACAGGTCCGTCGCGAGCAGGGAGGTCTCCCAGCCCGTGCCGCGCAGGGAAAAATAATCCGTCAGCAGCATCTCGAGCGTATAGGCCTCCTCGCCGGTCGAACAGGCCGCGCACCATGTGCGGACGTCCTTCGTCCGGCGGGCCTCCTGCTCGATCCACGGCAGAACCGTATCGCGGAAACAGCGGAAATGATCCGCTTCGCGCAGGAAATACGTGTGATGCGTCGTGATTGCCTCGGAGAGCAGTTTCCGCGCGCGGCCGGTCTTATCCTGCCGCAGCCAGCGCAGGAATCCCTCGGCGTCGTGCACCGGCAGGTCTTCCCCGCGCTGGAACAGCTTGAACAGGCGGGATTCCAGCAATGCCTTTTTCTCCGGCGGAAGCTGTATGCCGAACGCGCGCTGCACGATCTGCGCATACGCGGCAAAACATGTGGAATCCATCCTGCCCGCCTCCTAAGACTTCAATATTTGCCAAATCCCCCCGGCTGGGAAGGTGCCTGCTCCGGCAAGGCTTCCTTCGGCGCGCGCACGCCTGCCGGATAGGCGGCAGGCTGCACAGCCGCCCCCCTCATCGGACCGGTCAGGCGGAATTTCCCTGCCGTCTCCTTGAGGTTTGCGGCCTGCGCCGAGAGCTCCTCGCTCGCGGACGCCGCCTGCTCGGACGTCGCCGAATTGCTCTGCACGACCTGCGAGACCTGCAATACGCCCTGATTGATCTGCTCGAGCGCCATCTGCTGCTCGTTCGATGCCTTCGCGATGCCCTCGACGAGGTTCGCGACCTCCTCGACATGCGTCGTGATGATCTCGAGCTCCTCGGCCGTCTTGCCCGCGATTGTGCGGCCCTCGTTGACCTTCGCGATGGAATCCTCGATCATATCCGTCGTTTCCTTCGCGGCCTTGGCCGAACGCGCGGCGAGGTTGCGGACCTCCTCGGCGACGACCGCGAAGCCCTTGCCATGCGAGCCGGCCCGCGCGGCCTCCACGGCTGCGTTCAGCGCGAGGATGTTCGTCTGGAAGGCGATCTCATCGATGACCTTGATGATCTTCGAGATGTTCGTCGAGGACACGTTGATGGCTTCCATCGCGCGGAGCATCTCTTTCATTTCTTTATCGCCGCTCTGCGCCTGCGCGCGGGCCTCGCCCGTGAGCTCGTTGGCGTGCCCCGCGTTCTCCGCGTTGCTCTTGGTCTGCGAAGCGATCTCCGCGATGGACGAGGAGAGCTCCTCGACCGACGATGCCTGCTCCGCCGCGCCCTGCGACAGCGAGACGCTCGCATCCGAGACGTTCTTCGCGCCCGCCGCGACCTGATCCGCCGCCATGCGGATGGACTGCATCGCGCGGTCGAGCTGGCCGCGCATCTTCTCGAAGTTTGCGGCCACCATGCCGATCTCATCCTTCGCCTGTGCGGCAATGGCATGCGTGAGATCGCCGTCTGCAATCGCGCTCGCGTCATCCCCGAGCTGCGTCATGCGGCGGGAGATATTGCGCGCCAGCATGACGCCGGCGACGGTCGAGAGGATCAGCGCGACGAGCGCCACGATGGCGGCAAGCAGCAGGATCCGCTCCGCCCACGCGCCTTCCTCCTGCATCTCTTTCTGCGCTTTCTCATCGCTCATCGCCGCGAACTCATTGAGCGTATTGCCGATCGTGCCGCCGAGGTCATGCACCGGCTTCATCTGCGGCAGCGCCTCGACCGGCGACCCCGGGACCGTCTGCACCGCGATCAATGCCGCGCGCGCCTGCTTGTACTGCTGCATCTGGCGGCTGAGTTCCGCGATCTTCTGCCGGCCTTCCTCGGTCACGGCCATCGACTCGAGCTGGCTGATCTGGGTCTCGACATCCTTATCGTGGGCCTGCAGCTCGCTCAGGGACTGCTGGCGCGCCTCCGGCGCCTGGCGGAACAGATACCGCGTCAGTTCGCCGCGGTCCTCCGAGAACGCTTTCCCCGCCTGCAGTGCCGTGACCGCCGCCTTGGCATCCTCGTTGTAGACTTGCTGATAGGTCGTATTGATCCGGTTCGACAGGCTGAAGCTCGCGATGACCGTCGCGAGCAGGAGCACGCTGAGCACGCCCGTCAGCATGACGATTTTCGTCCCGATTTTCATATTCCCGAACTTACCCATGGCTTACACTCCTCAAAATCCTAGAAACGCTTTCCCATATTCCCTTATCGCGTCATTTCGCTTCATCCGCTGCCTGCGGGGCCGCATCCCCATGCTGTGCCCCGTTCATCGCGGCCTGATCCTCCTCAGTGAACAATTTCTGCCAGTCCAGCAGCAATACGACCTTCTGCCCGTCGCCGGGCTTCCCGATGCCGCGGATATAGCGGTTCTGCGCCGCCTTCAGCTCCGGCGGCGGGACGACCTGCTCTGCGGGGATCGTCAGCACCTCGGACACGCCGTCGATGATGAGACCGATGAGCATGTCCTCCACGTTGATGACGATCACGCAGGTCCGATCCGTATAGGGCCGGAACGCGCGGCGGAACCGCAGCCGCATATCCACGACCGGGATGATCTTGCCGCGCAAGTTGATGATGCCCTGCACATAGTCCGGCACCTCCGGCACCTTCGTGATTGGCAGGATCCCGATGATCTCCATGACCACATGGATATCGATGCCATAGGTTTCCTCTCCGAGGAAAAAGGTCAGATACTTGTCTTTCTGCGTATCCTCTTCCTCCAGGATCTCCTCGCTCATATCCCTTTCACCTCTCACCATAAAAACACGAGTCAGAATCAATCCGCATAAAGAAGCTCTGCCGTCTTCGCCGGGTCGATGATCAGGCTGATGCTGCCGTCACCCAGCAGCGTGCAGCCCGTGATGCCCGTCGCCCGCGTCACGCCCGCGATGTATTTCGAGAGCGGCTTCACGACGATCTGCTGGACGCCGAGCAGCCGATCCGCCCCGAGCGCGAACAGCTTGTCCTCGCTTTCGACCAGCAGCAGGATCCCCTTCGTGAGATCCGGTTCGGCAGCCTCGATGCCATAGGCCCGGCCGAGCCGGACAACCGGGCAGCAGCGCCCGTCCTCGATGAGCATCTCGCGCCCTTCCGCATCGACGAAGATCTGCTGCGCCTCGGGCCGGAATGAACGGCGGATCGCGGAAATCGGGATCGTGAACGACGAGCCGCCGACCTCGAGGCACATGCCGTCGACAATCGCGAGCGTCAGCGGGATCCGTATCGTCGTCGCACTGCCCTTCCCCGGTGTGCTGTCGACGCTGACCTTGCCGCCGAGCGTCTTGATGTTCGAGACGACGACGTCCATGCCGACGCCGCGGCCCGAATACTCCGTGACCTGCTCATTCGTCGAGAAGCCCGGAGCGAAAATGAAATTATAGATTTCTTTATCCGTGTATTCCTCTGCGGGCTTCGTCAGCAGACCCTTCTCCTTTGCCTTTTCGAGGATTTTCCCGCGATCCATGCCCGCGCCATCGTCCGTGATCCGTATGACGACCTCGCCGCCCTCATTCGCGGCGGAAAGCGTCACGGTTCCGGTCTCCGGCTTGCCCATCTCCTTGCGGCGCTCCGGCAGCTCGATGCCGTGATCGATGGAGTTCCGCACGATATGCATGAGCGGATCGCCGAGATGGTCGCTGATGGTCTTATCGACCTCTGTATCCGCACCGACGAGCACGAGCTTCGCTTTCTTGCCGAGCTTCTTCGTCATATCGCGCACGATGCGGTTCATGCGGCTGAATACCGGATCGACCGGCACCATGCGCAGGGACATCACGCTGTCCTGGAGCTCGCTGCCGACCTTGTGCAGCTGCCGCGCCGCCTTCTGGAAATTGTCGAGCTCGAGCCCCTGTAAATCCGGATTCTGCGTGACCATGGACTCCGCAATGACGAGCTCGCCGACGAGATCCATGAGCCGGTCGAGCTTGTCGACGCGCACGCTGATGACCTGTGCTTCCTCGTGATGGCTGTGTGCGGCAGGCTTCCTGCCCGCCTTCTCCGGCTTTGCCGGGGGTGGCCAGTAGCCGCATTCCGCCGTGCTCGCGAGCTCCCGGAACGCGATATCCGTCGTATAGCTCGTCTGGTCGAGGATCTTCTTTATCGCGTCCGGCTCGCACTCGGAGGTGAAACAGAGATGGAACCCGTTCTTCAGGATTTCATCCGGCATCCGGTCATCCTCGAGGTTCTGCTCCGGCAGGCAATGGATTTCCGCGACGCTGTCCTTCAGATGGTTGATGACCGTGAAGGCGCGCACCTCCACCATGCCGCAATCCGGTACGAAATGGATGACGGCCTCGTAGACATGCAGCTTCTTGCCATCGGCCGCCATCTCCGTTTCCGCTGCGGCAGTATATGGCTGCTGCGGCGCTGGCGCAGCCTTCCCCGCATCGGCTGGTTTCGGCGCCTTCACCTTGCGCAGGTCGACATCCGGGTCATCACCGTTCTCGATCTTCATCGCGCGCAGGAAATCCTCGGTCTTTTTCCGGAGCTCCGCGCTGCTCGCATCCGGCGTCCCGCCGTCCGCCAGCTTATCCATCTCGCCGCTCATGAAGTCGACGGCATCGAGCACGAGGTCGGTGATTGCCGATACATCGACCTTCTTCGGATGGAGCTCGCGGAGGTAGAAAAAGATATCCTCCACGGAATGTGCAAGCGCTGAGATGTCATTCAGCATCATCATGGCCGCCGAGCCCTTGATCGTATGCATGGCGCGGAAAATCTCGTTCACATCCTCCGGTGCGAAGGCTCCTGCATCCTCGCTGCGCAGAGCCAGCTGCTCGAGCTGCTCGAGGAATTTCCGGGTCTCGTACAAGAATACCTCGGCCATCGATTCCTGATCCGCCAAAGCGCTTCACCTCCTATTCCCTATTCTTTTATCCAATCTGCTCTATATTTCCCCATGTTAGGCCAATATTCCTCCTTTTTTTCGTAAACATCCAGTAAAAAAAAGCCTTCCCCCTAGGGGAAGGTGGCTGCCCGTCAGGGCAGACGGATGAGGTGTTGGCGACAATCTTGAAGAACATCTCTATGTACCTCAAATATTATTCCAACACCTCATCCACCGCTAACGCGGTCCCCCTTCCCCTGTGGGGAAGGCTATCCTTTCAGATTATTCAGCGGACACAGGGGCAGTGGATTCGCGCGTCACGAGCACGTTGTCGAGCGTGACGTGACGGTTCTCCCCCGTGCGGATGCGGTGCACGAGCACCGATGCCGCACTCTCCCCGAGCTGGAACATATTCTGATCCATGGTCGTCAGCTTCGGCGAGATGAGCCGCGAGAGCGAGATATTATCGTATCCCATGATGGAGATATCCTGCGGCACGCGCAGGCCGAGCTGCTTGCACGCGTTGAGCGCGCCGACCGCCATGAGGTCGTTGCAGCAGCAGACCGCCGTCGGCCCGATGGACGGGATGGCGGTCAGCAGGGCCTTCTGCGTATCGTCGACGGTATCGAGGCTGTTGCCCTCGCCGATATCGACGATGAAGTTCTCCTGGAACAGGCCGCGCGGCTCGAGGAACTCGCGGTAGCTCTGCTCTTTGATCGCGTACGAATCCGAATTCTCGCCGCGCACGAACAGGATGCGCTTGTGGCCGAGCCGGAGCAGGTACGCGAGCGCGTGCCGCATGCCGACCCGTTCGTCGTTCATGACATAGGAGACACCGCGGATCCGGTGATAGCCGTTGACGAAAACGATCGGCATGCGCATCGCGAGGCGCGCGTAGAAGCCCTCCTCGATATGCGCGGTGTTCGGGCTGATGACGATGAGCCCCGACACGTTGCGGGCGACGAGCGCCTTGATGCAATTCATCTCCTGCTTCGGGTCGTTCTTCGCGCAGTTCAGGATCAGCGAGAAGCCGTCTTTCCGAACGAATTCCTCGATGCCGTCGATGACCTCCGCAAAGAACATATTGTAGAGGCTCGGCAATACGACGCCGATGATGGACGAACGGCGCGTATTGAGTTCCCGGGCCTGCACGTTCGGCACGTAATGCAGTTCGTCAATCGCTTTCCGCACCCGCTCCCGCGTGCTCTCCCGTACGGGATAGTTGCCGTTGACGACGCGGGAAACCGTCGCTACGGAGACCCCCGCCGCTTTTGCTACATCGATGATCGTCGTATTCTTCATGCTGCTCCCTGCCAGTTGTTCAATCCTCCTGCAAGCTCTCGACGAAGCGGTCGAAGGCTGCCATGCCCTGCTCGTCGCGCTTGTAGACGCCGGCGTCCGTCAGTACGCGCAGGAATACCTGCCCGATCTCCTCCTTGAGGACGCGCTCGACGCTGTCGCTCGTCACGCCCGGATACTTCTTCGAAAGCATCTGGTACCAGTCCGCGTGCTTCGCGATATCCTCCATGCCGGAGATATCCGGCGTGCCCTTGACGAGCTCGTCGCCGAGATGTGCCATCTCCGCCTTGAGGCGTGCCGGCAGCACCGCGAGGCCCATGACCTCGATCAGGCCGATGTTCTCCTTCTTGATATGATGGACATCCGCATGCGGATGGAAGATGCCGAGCGGGTATTCCGGCGTCGTGCGGTTGTTGCGGAGCACGAGGTCGAGCTCGTAGCCCTCGCCGTTGCGGCGCGCGATCGGCGTGATCGTGTTATGCGGCTCGCCGTCCGTCTCCGCGAGGATATCGACCGACGGGTCGGAGTATTTCCGCCATTTCTTCAGGATCATCGTCGCGAGATCGATGAGGTCGTCGCGGTCGTCGTAGTCCGCGCGCAGGCGCAGTGCCGACATCGGCCATTTCACGCGGCCGATATGGATGTTCTCGAAACCCTTGATCTGGTAGCTCTTCTCAATCGGTGCCTTCGCCATCGCGAACGTGTAGCGGCCGCCCTGATAGTGATCGTGCGTCAGGATGGAACCGCCGACGATCGGCAGATCCGCGTTCGAGCCGAGGAAGTAATGCGGCAGGATCGTCACGAAGTCGAGCAGGTTCTCGAAGCTGCGGCGCGAAATCTTCATCGGGATATGGCGGCGGTTCAGCACGATGCAGTGCTCATTGTAATACGTATACGGGGAGTACTGCATGAACCAGCGGTGGCCGGCCAGGCGGATCGGGATCAGGCGGTGATTCTTGCGCGCCGGATAGCCGATGCGGCCCGCATAGCCCTCGTTCTCACGACAGAGCAGGCATTTCGGATAGCTCGTCGACGCGTGCTTCTTCGCGGCCGCGATATCCTTCGGATCCTTCTCCGGCTTCGACAGGTTGATCGTGATGTCGAGGTCGCCGTACGGCGTCGCCGTCTTCCAGATGATGTTCTTGTCGATGCGGTCCTTGCGGATGTAGTTCGACGCAATGGACAGCTTGTAGAATTCGTCCGTCGCGGCGCGCGGGCTGCGCGCATAGTCATTGTTCCAGCGGCGGATGACCTCGGACGGACGCGGCATGACGCAGTCCATGAGGCGCGTGTCAAAGATATCGCGCTGCTCCTGCGTATCCTCGATGATGCCCTTGCTGATTGCATAATCGAGCATGTCCTTGAGGATGGGGGCCGCCGTCGGCAGCTCCTCGTCGATATCCTCCTCCGGCTCGAAAGAATCCGCGTGCAGCAGGTCGAGCAGACTGTTCGCCGCGTAGTAGCGGTCCTCGCGCGTAATCATGCCATGCAGTTTAGCATAATGAAGCAGACGATTGATTGCATGATTGATATCCATGGTCATACCTCTCCTATCTTCAACGAAGTTTCCCTTTCCCGTTCTATAGAAAAGGAGCGGAGCAGCCTGTTGCAACTCGCTCCGCTCCTTATCCTTATTTTACCACGAAAAAGGAAAACTGAAAACCTTTTTCTTTTCGTTTTCTTATTTACTCTCGCGGAATCAACGGTCTTCGTAGCCGTTCGGGTGCTTCTGTGCCCAGGTCCATGCCGTGCCGATGACCTGCTCGACATTCGTGTAGCGCGGCTTCCAGCCGAGGATCTTGCGCGCCTTCTCGCTCGATGCGATCAGCTGCGGCGGATCGCCCGCGCGGCGCTTGCCCATCTCCGTCTTGATGTCCTTGCCCGTCGCCTTCTTCGCGGCCTCGATCATCTCTTTGACCGAGAAGCCCTGGCCGTTGCCGAGGTTGAAGATGTTGCTCTCACCGCCCTTGCGCAGATAGTCGAGCGCGAGGATATGCGCGTCCGCGAGGTCGATGACGTGGATGTAGTCGCGCAGGCACGTGCCGTCCGGCGTCGGATAGTCGTCGCCGAACACCGTGATGTGGTCGCGCTTGCCGAGCGGAACCTGCAGGATCAGCGGGATCAGATGCGTCTCCGGATGGTGATCCTCACCGATGGAGCCATCGTCGAGCGCGCCGGCCGCGTTGAAATAGCGCAGCGACACGTAGCGGATGCCGTCAGCGCGGCTGACCCACTTCATCATCTTCTCCATCGTGCGCTTCGTCTCGCCGTAGGTGTTGATCGGGTTCGTCTCGTCGTCCTCGAGGATCGGCACGCGCTTCGGCACGCCGTAGACCGCCGCCGTCGACGAGAACACGATCTTGTCGACGTGATGGTGTACCATCGCCTCGAGCAGGACCTGCATGCCGTAGACGTTGTTGTTGAAGTACTTCAGCGGCTTCTCCATGCTCTCGCCGACGAGCGAATTCGCCGCGAAATGGATGACCGCCTCGATCTTGTTCTCCGTGAAGATCTTGTCGAGCACCGCCGCGTCGCGGATATCGCCCTCGTAGAACTTCGCCTTCGGGTTGATGGCCTTGCGATGGCCCGTCTGCAGGTTATCGACGATGACGACGTCCTCACCCTTCTCCACGAGCTGATGAACCGCATGGGAGCCGATGTAGCCGGCGCCGCCGCAAACTAAGATGGACATGATTCTGCTTCCTTTCCTATGTCTCCGCTATATATTCCCAAAACGCCCTCCCCTGAGGGCAGATGGATAGCTTCCTGATGGTCAGATCCGATGCGTCCCGTCGGCGATGTTCGCCACATAGAAGCTCGGCGCATAGCCGATCCTCGCCGTGTACTTCTCCGCGACTTCCTTCTTGAAGTTCTCGATCGCATCGTTCTTCACGATGCTGACCGTGCAGCCGCCGAATCCGGCGCCCGTCATGCGCGAGCCGATGACGCCCGGTACCGACCAGGCGATCTCCGCGAGCGTATCGAGCTCGACGCCCGTGACATCGTAATCATCGCGCAGGGAGAAATGCGACTCGTTCATGAGCTTACCGAACTTCTCCACATCGTCCTGCTCGAGGGCCGCGACAGCCTCGAGTGCGCGGTTGTTCTCGAAGACCGCATGGCGCGCGCGCTGGCGCTCGAGCTGCTCCGTGATATGCCCCGCCATCTTATTATACTCCTCGTTCGAGAGTTCGCCAAGGGCATGCAGCTCCGGCTTCACCTCGCGGAGCTGGTTCAGCGCGTGCTCGCACTGCGCGCGGCGCACGTTGTATGCGGACGAGCCGAGGCTATGCGGCTTGTTCGTGTTCGTGATGACGATGCTCGCGTCCTTCAGCGCAATCTTGCTGTAGCGGTAGTCGAGCGTGTTGCAGTCGAGCAGGATCGCGTGATCCTTCTTGCCCATGCCGACCGCGAACTGATCCATGATGCCGCAGTTGACGCCGACGAACGCGTTCTCCGCTTTCTGCGCGAGCTTGACCATATCGATCATGCTCAGGCCGAAGTCAAACGCCTCGTTCAGCACGAGCGCCATGAGCACCTCGATGGACGCCGAGGACGAGAGGCCCGCGCCGCCCGGCAGCGTCGCGTTGATGACGATATCGAAGCCGTGGCCTGCCTTGTGCCCCGCCTTCTCGAACACATCGACGACGCCCATGAAGTAGTTCGCCCAGTCCTTCGCCTTGTCGTATTTCAGGCCCGTCATCGGGAACTCGATGACGCCCTTGTCCGCGAGGTTCATCGAATACACATGCGAAACGGCATCCGTGCGATCCGCGACGACCGCGTAGGTGCCGAGCGAGATCGCGCATGGGAACACGTGCCCGCCGTTGTAGTCCGTATGCTCGCCGATCAGATTGACACGGCCCGGGGAGAAATACGCGCGCGTCTTCTCCGCGCCGAATTTTTCCTCGAATACTTTCTGCATTTCGTCCAAGATCTCCATTTGTTTTTTCCCCTTCCTCAAACGAGTCGTTTTCTTGCAGCTGTAAAAAGTAATCGTTTTCTATGTTTCCGGAAAAAGATGCAGCCATCTGGCCGCATCGTATTTCCTTCTCTTTTACCCTTATTTTATCTTGTAAGCATCGATTTGTCAAGAGAAATTTGTAAACGTTTTCTATATTTATTTCGGGGCAAAAGCAGGGATCATTTCTTCGTCATCGTGAAGTTGTCGATGGATCCCCAGTTGCCGGAGTTCGCGTCGACCGCGACGCCGATCGTGCACTTGCCGCCCTTGACCTCGACGCCCTGGATGGTCCAGGTATGCCACTCATTCCATTTCGTGTCCTTGACCGGCACGGTCTTCTTCTGGCCGTTCACATCGACGAAGAACGTGATGCCGTTCTCTCCGCCGCCGCCCATGGTGTCGACCGTGAAGTCATAGGTGCCGTCCGGCACGTCCTCGACCGTCTGCTGCGCCGTGAACTTGAAGGCCTTGTTGTCCCAGTAATGGAGCGCGGCCTTGCCCTTGACATCGCCCTGCTTCGTCGAGACGCTGACGGCACCGCGATCCCCCGCGATGTCCCAGCCGACGGTACGGCCCTCTTCGAAGTCGCCGTTCATGATCAGCGAGTCCCCGTCGTCCGCATACGTGACCGACGGCGCAAAGGAAAAGCAGCCCGCAGCCACGAGACCGGCGCAGACACCCGCGATAAGCATATTCTTCTTCATAGGAATAACCTCCTTCGATAGTCCCATTTGCTTTCTTGAATCTTA
>Ga0310695_10000802_pt1 | contig 77455 bp, 64 predicted proteins | sample RumenRJG_04DNA_FD_203882 | JGI IMG/M metagenome (GOLD analysis project Ga0310695, IMG submission 203882) | Bovine rumen microbial communities from Lethbridge, Alberta, Canada - RJG_04 (v2) (version 2) | ecosystem: Host-associated > Mammals > Digestive system > Stomach > Rumen | place: Canada... | reverse complement strand
GATACAACCTCTGGTGCCTGACACGCAGGTTGCTGTTGTCGTGGACCATAATTATACAGAATAATCCTGTATCGCTCTGTTCTCGCTTAATCGCAGCCTTTCGCCAATCTGTCCAGCAGTGCCTGACTTACGATGCTGCCGTCCTGATCAATACAGGCATGATTACGCTGTTCCTGAATATTTTGTAAGACAAAAAAAATCGTGCAGGCCAAAATGACCTGCACGACTGTTATCTGATAAACAACCTTTACTTAACTTCCTCAAATCTAACCCATACTGAATATCAGTAACTTACGTTATTGATGGTACAAATATGGGCGCAGAAGTCGGTCTTTAATGTAATCTAACTATCCTGTATCTCATCCTCATCGTCAAGAATATGCTCGTCAATAGGGATGCGATACTTTCCATCTGTGTTCTTCAATCTCTTGCTGATGTTCTTCGTATCAGCCCCTCTATACCATGCTATGAAGGTGTATTGGACGAATTGCGCCGTAAGCATTCCATCGATGTGATACTGGTTGGCAATATTCCATCCGAAGTTTTGGAGATCTCGTTGTGTGAGTTCTTCCTTTTTGCCTACCCTCTCAATTTTGATGGGGAGAGTAGGAACCACAATCTTCTCAGAAACAAATGCGGTAACACATTCGTTGACCTGGAAAAGTTCCTCGGCTGTGAAGTCATAAGGTATAAGTGTCTTCCTGACGTATGCCAGAAGCTTTTCTAACTTCTCCTTATTATCTTTGTCTCTCTTAGCGATGTACTGCTCTCGTTCCTTCTTATAAGTTTCCATAAACCGATGCAGCCGCTCCTCCATCGTAAGTTGTTGGTTGCTCTCGTCCATCACCTCCAATGGAGATTTCATGACTGGCTCCTGGATAGGATGATCGGCAATGTATTTCTCAATAGCTCTCATCTCTATCTTTGGAACAATATTCTCACGATAAGCCTTGGCATAGATGTTTGTGACTTTCTCTGCAAACCAGAAGCAGAACCAAAAGATGCCATAAAGCACTCCAAACAGGAATAGAGCTATCAGTACACCAGGAATGACTCCCCACTGATGCTCAATGCATGTCAACATCGCTTTACAGATAGCCAGTATCGCAAACAATACTGACATGATGATATGAAACCACTTAGGTATATTATTCATTGCTATTGTCATTATCTGTTATTATCTTCCAGTACCCATCCTTACGACCACCTTCACGTACAAGAATGCCAATTTTCTTTAGATGCGCTAAATCGCTCTCAATCGTTCTGTCCGTAACGGTAAACTTTTCCGAAGTCTTTTCCGAAGTCTTTTCCGAAGTCTTTTCCGAAATCTTTTCCGAAATGGCTTTCGCGGACATAGTGGGGTCTAAAGAAAGAAGTTCAAGTATAACTTGTTGTCTATCAGTTAGTTTTTTTACGACATCTTTTACGACATCTTTTCCGACATTGGCATTGTTTTCGTCCTTGGGTTCACGTACAATGACACTAAATGCTGTAACAAGATTGACATTGAACTCGGCAGCAGGACTTTGGTTCTCCTTCAGCAAGTCTTGCACCTCACTCACCCCATGATTGAACATGTTGACGTAGTTCAGGTTCTTCATCATCTCTGCAACAACACTATTGCGATAGTCATTCACATGAGGGAAGTTCTCTGGGCGAGCCTGACCATATAAACCGCCAGGGTTCATGATTTCTATGTGATGGTCATATTGATAGAGTCGGGTAGGCATGTTCGCCTGATAGTCACGATGCATGACTGCATTCATCATCAACTCACGCAGTACCTTGTAGGGATAGTTGCGCACATCCTTTTCTCTCAGAATGCTGATAGGAACAGGGCGTTTTGTTACGATACCATCGCGGATAAAGTTCTCCAACTGTGGCAATACCTTATATAAACAACCCTCGAAACGACGCTCATTCAGAATCTCTCCACCATTGTCATTACCACGGAAACGCACAAACTGGATATAATCACCCTGCATGAAGTAGCGTGGATTTTTACCAAACATGATCAGAGCCGCATAAGTCGGGCAATCCCATTGGATGTTGAACAGTCGCAGGGATGCCAACTGCTCCTTTAGAGAGCGGCTATCTGTTGCCAGCGTTTCTGCATCGATGGCTTTTGGCAGATACTCTTTGACTATCGCATCGATATCAATATTGTCTATTGTTGCTTCACGGCAAGGTCTTGTGTCGAATGTTGGCAGACTAGCTGCACAACGTTCTGCTAAAATTCTCTCTTCTTCAGCACTGGCGATGTCACGACGTGGGCCAATACGGATAAACGTCCTACCTCGATAGCGAACAGGTGTGTCAAATGATGGAGTAACCTCCACAACTAATACATCACCTTCATCCGTCTGCACCTTCTCTGTAGTCATAACGGGGAGAGGCAGAATGTTGCCATCAGAACGAATGCCACTGATGCGTTTCATTAGGGCATCATCAACTTTCATTCCACTAATTTTACCATCGTCATATACGCCAATTAGAAGATACCCCTTCTTTCCAGAGCCTGGCATGTCGTTTGCAAAAGCACAGATAGCCTCCTGGAATTTATCCATGTTACCAGTAGACGTGGTTAACTCAATCCGGAACCCTTCGTCTATGGCTATGATTCTCTGTAATTCTTCTTTCGTCATATTTCGTTTGCAAAGTTATAAATTTATTCTTGTTAGATAAAACCTCCTGCTAAAAATTGCTTCCCGTATCTATAGATTCTGGTTCGCATACAAATAATTCTACTAGATTATTCTCATAATCAGGATAATACCAAATATTATCCTTTTCAAGTAAACATACAATCCTATTATTTATTAGGAATTCATGGGCATAGTGAATATAAGGACCACCTTGGCCGCAAAAATAGTGCTTCTCAGTGCTGTTTCTGAATAGAATCATCATCCATAGATTGTCCCCCTGAGGTGCCCATAGAACAGAAGTATATCCATGAACAACGATTTCCCCTAAATAATTGATAAGTCCATATTTTCCTTCTACTTCGATAATAGCATGCCCAAATACGAAATATGAAGAATGTGGAAGTTTAAATGAGAAATCTGTTAAAACATTCTCTGCCATGTCCACTAATTTTGTCTCTCCATTTTCCCAAACGAAATAGAGCCCTTGAATACCAGATGCATTCAGTTTATCGTAATAATGTTTGAAAAGTATATTTTTATAATTAACTAGATAATTCCATTCTTCTTTTTCGTTAATTGTTTTTCTGCAGATAGCCTTTATATACATTGTCCTCCATGAGCTCTTAATCCGGCCATCTCTGCTTTCATCATAACTATCGAGGGCCCTAACGGTTTCCTCTCTGCCATCCGGAAAAACTATAGACAAGATGCCGTCACGACAACAATAAGCATAGTTTCCTAAATAATCAGATACGAATTCTGCATCATTCTTGAGTAGGAAATGCCCATGCAGGTCAAGTAGGTTGTACCTGTCTCTTCTTTCTATACGAAGATATCCACAATTCGATGGGGTTATGCTATCAAACCATTCAGTGGACAAAAGCTTACCATACTTTGTGACCAGATTGTATAATTTCTTATTCTTATCAGATAAATCGTCCTTGAAGAAATCGGATATGATGTATAGGTCATCCGATACGACATATTTGAACCAGGGTACTGGTTTTGGAAGTACTTTTCGCCCCTTTTTGTCAATCAGATTAAACGCATGATAATCATCAGATCTTTGTAAGGTAGGTCTTTTGAGCTCCATTAAAGGATCTCTAATTGGTTCCCCCAAATTATCAATGCACCATCCTTTATATAGGACAAATGTCCTTTTCTTTTTATCTGTGAACATATGTTGAAAACATTTTTTTAATATTCAAATAGTGAACAATCAATTTTGTCAATATCAACCTTATGAAGTTGGGCGTGGACACGATTTTAAACATCTTAACACCTTCACCTGCATATTTGTCAATAATATATATGGGCTTATACATGTCACCCATGTTACACATCCAAAAGAACCCATGACTATCGTATTTTAAATACCTCATTATTATTGACTTCTAATCTATTTCGAATGGAGGAAACAATCTGCTTCTGGAAGCCATCCTCAACAACAATCGAATCTAGAATGTTTTTTGCGGTTTCCATATCACCAATTTCCCGATAGAATTCTGCTTTCATTACATTGTCTGTAATCAGATTGTTGATTAACCAAAGGGCATTTTTACAAAAAAGTTTTTTGTCTTCTTCGAGGATGTCCTTCTTGTCAATATTCCTATAATAATAGTCATTATATGTATGATGCAGCATCATACGCACATTGCTTTCTTCTTTTTCGTTAATAAAACCTTCTTCGGATAATTGTGCGAAAGCTTCCTTCATTTCTGAAAATGTCAGATGTCCTTCCTCATAGCTGCAGCCCTCTTTAGCAATCTTAACAGCTTGTCTTCCCAATCTTCCCGTGATGTAATATTTTTCGCAATGGGGACATTTCTGGATATAGGAAATTTCTGGCAGCATTGGGGCTATCTGCTTATTGTCAGACCATAATTCTGAGTCAAAAGTGTTCCCGGAAACTAATGACATGATTTCTTTCTCTTTGCCACAGAACGGGCAAGTTAGAATTAGGGGATTACCTAGTTTCATAATACAATTATTTTATATGGGTTGACAAGAATCTGCTACCTGTCATGTTTTTATTATTTACTCTCAATAAGATTTATAAAACCCTCCATGATAGTCTTCAGATCCTTTGTTAATAAGCTATCACATTTCTCAGCTATTTCTTTTGGAATCTCATAGCAACAGGCGGCTATTGCACCTGCCATACAGGCTATTGTGTCAGAATCGCCACCAAGAGAAATTGCCAAACGTATTACATCCTCGAAAGAATTGCCTTCCAAGAAAGCAATAATGGCCTCTGGTACACTACCTTGGCAAGAGACATCGAAATCGTATTTTGATCTTATACCCGCAATAGTTCTGTTTAAATCATAATCAAACGTATTTTCTACAAACTCCTTTATTTCCTGTTTTGTTTTTCCTTCTTTACATAGGAATACACAAGCCGCTATAGCTTGTGCTCCCTTTACACCTTCAGGATGATTATGGCTTACTGAAGCGGTAAGGGCTGCAAGTGCCAAAGCTTCATCAATCGTTTGGGCATATAGTCCAACAGGGCTTACTCTCATGGCGGATCCATTACCCCAACTATTATATGGCTGAGGGTCGTCCTCTCTGAGCCAACTCGTGAAATTGCCACCATATCCAGCTTTGGGATAGAGGTTGCCAAGTTCTTGCATACAATATATTAAATAATGTATGGTATGCACACTGTCTTCCACCAGCCATTTCGCCACAGCCAAGGTCATAACAGAATCGTCTGTGAATTTCGTCCATGGCGTGAATAAATCAAACTCCGTTGACTTCGTATTTGTGAACTCATATACAGAGCCGATTATATCGCCCACAATCGCCCCCAACATGGATGTCTCCATTTTATTTTTGTCGAATATCCCCATATATAAACCTTCTATACTCTATCTACTCCATTTCGTAGAATCGACCTTCCCTAACGAAAGAGTGCTAACAGACAATTCTCCATTATCATTAGAATTACAAACCGTTGTGAGAATCAGTTGTCCTGATATTGTGTCAATATAGTGATTGATCTCATACGGAGTCGACATGCTATATTTTGCCGACTCATTTTCGCATCCCATTATGGCAATCATCATTATAGCCATAAATACAACAAAATTTTTCTTCATAAGCAATCATTTTCTTTTTTAATCGTTATAGAACTCCAAATTGATAATATCGGCGAAATGGCACCATCGTAGCGCACCAATCGTTTATATATTTCCTTTAGATACCATATCTTCTTTACATTCATTATATTTATCTAATAATATTCGAAAACGTACATCATCAATTCTTCCTCTGAATTTGTCTAAGACCACATTCGCTTTTTCTACGTCAAATTGATAATAGATGTCTTTATATAGACGTGTCAAATATAATTCTTTCTCATTCGCTTCGCCAAAAAAATCTCTTATAAGATATGCTAAATGCTCTTCTTTTGAGTACTCTAATCTCGCTTTGTTTTTTGCAGCTCTTGTTTCCTCCTCAAGGTAATAGACACCGTTTTTATAATTATGTCTCTCACCAGGTGAGACTTCTATATAATCCTCATTCTTTTCTTGTGGCAACAAATATTTGAAATATTTGTCATTACTATGAAAGTTAGAAATAATGTCAATATTAAAGAAATCATAATCTTTCCCTTGACGACTCTGATACCATTCTTTTCTCAGAATCTCATAAGTATCAATAATATCGTTGGCATTGATTGAATCTATATAATGCTTAAATTCGCCTATTTTCTTAGTTGTTTCTTCTAAGGATGGCCAAAATGTCCATCCTTTACAATTAGTCTTCATTATTTCATCCCACATTTTGTATATATGTCCTTCTATGTTCCAGTACATCCCAACTCCCCATAATCCTTCCCATATGGAGCATGTATCATTTTCAATAGTTGGATAATAAATGGTACAATCGCGATTGTAATAATCTATGAAGGGCTTCTCTTCATTTATTAGTCTCCAAGTTACATCGTCATGATACCGACAATCTTCTCTCAATGTTCCTCCGTTGTCGTGATGTGAGATTAATTCCACTAAGGGGTATACACGTTCTGCCTTTGGAGAAAAAGAATTATAATCAAAGGATAGATATGTAACTATAGTATTTCTCTCTATTTCGAAATTCTTATCTTTTTCAAAGTAAAATATTTTATGCTCTCTTGCTCTTTGTTGGCCATCTCCATAAGGAGCTTTACGGAATCCAAATAGGAGTCCGTAATCATCAAACTTTTCACATTTTGCTACAAGTCCTATATGAACACTACGATTGCTTTGCCATAAATTTGTTAAGTATTTCATAATTATCCATCCTTAAATATACTTACTTCTTGTGCTCACAATGTGCCTGACACTCTGTGAGTAAGTCACACGCTCTATAAGTCATATCTGGTTTCAATTTCAATATTCTTGAATTTTCCAAATACAGAATGATGCCTATATTCCCATCTCTTCCCTGATGGGACGAATAATCTACAATTGTCAGTATCTATGCCACTAAAGCCAAAGTCTATCTCTATTTTGTTAACATCTATAATTCCAATATGAATTTCAGTTAAAGATGTATCTCTGAATGCATCATTTCCAATTCTTAAAATACTGAATGGGATATGTATTTCTTTAAGATTATTGCACCCATAAAATGCAAAAGGTTCAATGAACAAGACCCCATCTTTTATGGAATAATGCTCTATTTTCATTTTTGGGGGCATGCGAACGATGGCGGTACATTCTTTATTATACAATATACCGTCAATAGATGAATATGAGAGATTATTTGTAGATACTATAATTTTTTTCAATGAACTGTCAGGAAATGCGCCTATTGAAAATCCCCAAGAACTACCATCCAGATCTATCTCATTTAAACTATTCGGAATTGATAATTCTTCAACAGTTGTTCCATTAATGAAATCGCCTGCAATATATTCAGTTCCTTCTGACAAGAGTACATTTTGGAGGCTTGAACAATTTGCAAACGCCATAAAACCGATTTCTTTTATTGATCCAGGCAAATATACGCTCTTCAAAGAAACACATCCTTCAAATGCTCTATGCCCAATACTACAACTAGTACCCATAGCGAAATCAATACTTCTCAATGATTCACATCCAGCAAATGCTAAGTCATCTATTTTTTCTACACTTTCAGGAATATCAAGATAGCGTAGAGATTTGCAACATGAAAAGGCTCCGGATCCAATCGTTTTAACACTGTTCGGTATGTCAATTGACTCTAACTGATAACAGCTATGAAAGGCGTCAGAAGCAATACCCGTTATACCATAGGGCATAGTAATAGAGCTTAGATTTATGCAATTAAGGAATGCACCATTCCCAATAATAGATATGGTTTGGGGAATTACGGTTTCAGAACATCCCAACACCAAAGTATTACTTTCTGTTTCAATGACAGCATTACAATTATCACGTGAGTCATAATTAGGATTATTTATGCTCACCTCTATTGAAGAAATGTTGTGACAACCATAAAAGCATGAACTCATTATCATCTTTAGGTGAGAGGGTAGTTTGATTGATTCTAATGAAGTGCAGTCCATGAATGCACTTTCCTGAATTTCTATCAAATTGTCCGGCAAATATAAAGAGCATAACTTGCTACATCCATTAAAAGCTTCTTTTCCGATATGAGAAATGTTCTCATGGAAAATTACTGACTCAAGATTTATACAATTGCTAAACGTTTCATTGTGAATAATAGTAACACCTTTTGGAATTGCTACAGATGATAATCCAAAACACTCGAGAAATGCACGTTCTCCTATTTCTTGCACTGAATCTGGTAGTACCAGTGAGGTAATATCACTTTGACAGAACGCTTGGTAACCAATAGCAATGACACTGTCCGGTATGATTAACGAAGATATTTTGCTACCACAAAAAGCATTATCACATACTATTTTAGTGCCCTCTTTTATTGTGAACTCTTCTACATAATCAGGAACTTTTAATAAATATGTGCCGTCCATGCTGTATTCAGCGCCATACTTGTCCATATTTACCATAAAGGGATCTATATTTCTGATGTTTGTTTGGTATTCCATTTAGCTTATATTTTAAATTAATACTAAATTGTAATGTAAAGCCCTTCTCAATGTCATAGTTTTGATGGTTAGCTGGAAATCTCTATATTTTGTTTTAATTTCTCGTCACGTAAGACCTTCTCAACAAATATTTGAGGCTTCCATCCATTTATAATTTTATCGGCAATAAAACTATCTAAAGATGTAGAAACAATACCTATTATTGGATTTGCTAAACCAAATATGGATTGAGTTAATACACGAAGTATTTTTACCCATGGTTTGTTACTGTTTGCCTGACGAATCTCATTGTAGAATTCTCCAGAAAGGGGGGCTCCATTAGGAAGATCTTTTAACCATTCTTTAAATCTTAAACTGTTTTTCTCATTCAACAGCTTTACTAATTCCTTTGGCGTTATTTGTCCTATGGAAAAAGATGTGCCAGGTGACATAAACTCAAAAGCAACTGTTTTTTGAAAGGAATCAATATTATTTTTGTTTTTTTCTGCATTACAAATACATTCATTTAACCGCAATTTATATATTTCTGCCCATTTACTACTCGTTATTAATTCGGATTTCAGCTCTGATGTCATATAACAATCTTGATTTGATTCGCCTATAGCTAAAAAGATATTCGAATAGGAAAATGTGCCAGGATATCCTGTTTGTTGATGCAAAGTATGTAATTCGTCCAGCCGTATATTCCCTTCTATTCGGTACATTCCACCTAATTGTGATTGTATTGGTTCTGCATGCAAGGATACTTCTTCTATGTTATGATATCTTGGGTAGTACTGCTTTATGAATATTTGTGTTGCTTTAGACAAATAAGTATCATCCTCGATATCCTTATATATAGATTTTTGTACCATGTCGGGATATCGATATTCGTTTAATATTTTTGAAAACTTACTCGCAAAACGCATATTATCTGTTGAATTCTTTCTAAATACGCGATGATACATATATAAAAGTTGTTCAATAGAACTGAAATCATGACGAAACATCCCTGCAGAACATAGACCGTTTTGAAAAACTGCTCCTATATGTTGATCACATGGATGAACAAATAATAATTTAGACGTGATTAATTCGTACAACACATCTTCACCAAATATGCGTAAAAGTTGTCCCAATTCAAATTGAGAAATAACTACATGGACCTCACCATAGTAGAACATCATATCCACAATATCAGGAATGGATAGAAACTGTTCTGTGCTTCTATATCCGGATTTAATTATAATTTTATCAAACATTTTTTATTTCTGCGATATAATTACTACTTGCGTCCAATGGATTCATTGATAGGATAAAGCATTCAAGTTTTCATCGCGTGAAAGATATTGTCCTTTCTTGTTAATTTACACGAAAAGCTCTATGACATACTTGCGACGAACTATTTCTTGTATTTACATTCTATTTCATCTAAAGCTTTCTGTAATTCTACATAGTAACTTATATCTCTTTTATTACATTCATCAACAATATTTTGGAATTTATCCATGTTCTCAAAATTATCTTTGCACCTCATCAACTCTGTTGTTAATGATATGTTATATAAATCAGCATTGCTTTTTAATTCTTCAATATCATTCAAATATTTAATTGTATTCTCCGCAGATCTCTTAATGGCTTCTGTTATTTCATTTTTAAAAGAAACAAATTCTGAATATTGAGGATAATGTTTAACGTATATATGCCATTTTCTTTCCCATAAAAACTTGTCGTGACTTTCAAGGTCGAATTTCATTGTCATCTCTACAACAGAATCCCTAGAAAGACTGGGGGCATTTATTTCCTTCTCAATGTCTTCAATCATTTTATATATCCAAATGAGGGAAATGATTGCGAATGTGTTTTCTGTAGAAATTTTATATTGTCGAGCCTCTTCTTCACTGTCTTGATGGGCTCGTTCTATTACTTTTAGCAACATCCATTCATCAATCTTGCTATAGGCTTTTATAAATCTTCCTTTTAATTCTGATATCCTACATTTGGAATCTAAGGCTGCTTTTTGAAGGGCAAAAACCCTCTCGTTGATATCATTTGCAGATAGTTTACTAAAATCTAAACCTAATGCTAAGATTTCATTCGCAACTAAGGGATTTTGTTTCTGATAACTATCCCAATTATAAAAGGCTATATTTCTGTCTACCTCTTTTCTCGAATCAACAGGATGCCATTTCTCTTCTACGGAACTCATAAATGATATTTTTAAATGAAGATTATTAGTTATAATACATTAGAAACACAGTAAAATGGAACTCTGACACTATTCTTAATCTTATCTAACATTCTTCAAGAAATTTCTTGTTGAATAATTCGTCAACTTTAACGTTCAGAAGTTTTGAGATTCTTGCCAATGTTTCTATATCGGGCTGTGAAGAATTAGTACACCATTTCGAAACTGTTGAAGGATTAACCCCCAATTCCTCAGATAGCCATTTGCTGGTTTTCTTTTGTTCTACTAATACCAATTTTAAGCGATTAATATCTTGCATATTTTCAGTTTTGTTATTTGGGTGTAAAGATAGTGAAAAGTTTTCAATTATGGTATCGTTTACATGAATTTTTAGAGTTTATTAAGCCAATTGAAGTGAAAGATGCGGCTCAATACCGCATCTTTCAAACAATGTTACAATCTATTACCTCCCAAATCCTCGTTTCTTAGTTCCATCCCAATTGGTCAATTCATCAGCATTGCCATTACTGCCGCCAACAGACTGACCTCCTGTAGACAGTCTCATTTCTGATGCAAGCTGGCCTATACGTGTTACAGCGATGTCCCATTGGAACCTACCGATACTGCCAACAATGGAGTCTGCCATATCAGCGATATCATTTGCTGCCTTCATACGATCAGACTCTTGGCAAGGATTGAGACCGTTAAGCTGGCATTGGGCAATGATGCCCTGGCCAATGATGCGTTCATCGTCATGATTGAAGATGGATGCTGTGCTATGGGCCCAATCTGCCAGGGCCTGAGCCGCTTTCTTGACAACATCATGGAGAAAGTTCCAATGCTCGTATGCCTCTGATGCGCCTGACAAACGGATAAAACGCTCTATATCAGAAAGACGGTTTTCTGCTTCATTGGCTCTCTTTTCTTCACGGTCACCTCTCATAGTCTGTTCCTGTGCTTTCCGTTCGGCTGCATCGGCTCTACTTTTTTCACGGGCTACAGCTCTTTCGTCGAGTTCAGAGACTCGCTGCCTCAAAGCCATATTCTCCTTATCCGTCTCAACTGCTAAGGCCACCTTCTGTCTGGCATCGAGATACATCTTCTTGCCAACATCGTTGATTTTCTTCTTGTGAAGTTTAGAAACACTGAGCAACTGGCTCTGAAGAGTGGTTACAATCTCCTTTGCTTTGGCATTGCGTTCCTTCTGCCATTCTTCACGCTTCAATAAGGGAATAGGTGTGCTAATTTCCTTGTTAAGTCGAGCCAATGTTTGGTTAATAAGGTCTTTAACGGTCAAAGGTTCCTTTGATCCTTGGAAGGAGAAAGTCATCTCTGCAAACGGTACAGCCTCCAGTTCTTCTTCTGGAACACTTGTAGCAGAAAGCAATTCGTCGATCGCCTCCTGGAGTTTGCTCAGTTTTTCGTTGCTTGCCTCAATAGCCTTTTGGATCTGCTTCGACTCAGTTTTCTTACGTTCCGTATATTCTGCAATCTCTTTGGCACGTAAAGTTTCCTGCTCAGCCTTGAAAGTATGGGCATCACGCCATTTCTTGTCACTCTTCTTGCCTCGCTCCATTTTGAGTGTGTTAGCCAACATGTCCTGAAGTTCTGACATATCATGACGGTTTAGATTGATGCACTGGCCAGTCTCATGGTCTGTCCAATCGAAAACATAGTGGGCATGATAGTTCCATAGAAAGATGGTTGTCCCTTCTTGGGAATCGAGATACTTTCCGTGCTGATGATCCTTGTCTGTCACCAGATGCTCATGGCCTTCATCAAGATGAGCATAGATGGCTTTGGTCTTGATGCCCCATCGCTGCTCTATTTGTTCTGCGAGTGTCTTCATCTGCTCCATCGTTGTTGTCTCAGTGATGACAGCAACTCCTTCGCGGATAGGCTCGGAGTTCTTAGGCATCTTCTTGGGCTTTGAGGGGTCAATGCTCCAAACTTTGTTGCCGTTTTGATCGATAACGGCTTTTCGGCAGAAGTGCTTTTGGGAGTAGCGCTCCTTGGCCTTACGGATCTCATTAGCCACGGACTTGAAGTCATTGGCTTCCCAACTCTTGTTTAAGTGTGAATACTCGGGATGAACATGCTTCATCTCCTTTTCTCGCCTATTGTGTTTCTCGGCGCCATACTTGGCGGCGCAAATGTGAATCGATGTCTTTTTTACCATATTTCTTCTATAATTATGATAATATACTTTTATGTATTTATGTAATTCTAATTTTATGAAATTATGAATTTATGTATTATTGTATTCAGTAGAAGCCTTGGCAGGCAGTTCTTCTGATAAGAGAGTCCAGGGAGAGGGTTTCTCCTTGGTCTGGTTCTTAGGGCAGAAAGTCCTAAGCGGGGGTCTGGGGAGGGTCACTCCAGCGGTAGGGTTCGAAGGGGAGAAGTCGCTCCCCTCGCGGTACTTAGGCAGAGCCTGAGCGGAGTCCAGAGAGGTCACTCTGGCACACAAGGGTTGGCATAACCCTTAGTGTGCTACCAGTATTCCGTTGGAAACTGTCGGGCTGCGCGCGGTGTGAGGCGCAGGACGACTGTTCCAGCGAGATGCTGGTAGAAGGTTCGCATGGCGATGAACTATCGCAACTATGTTGCGTCGGAAGGGGGTATAGGGGGCAGCATAGCCCCCATAACGGTCAGTACCATATCGTTTGCTATAATGCATAAATACAGCATTACTTCCTTTCCCTTTCATTTGCTACTATTATACTCATCCGTTCTGTCAGGAACGTGTTGATACTCCTAATGATGGCCTGTGGATCAAATTGCCCGTAGAACCTCTCGTAGAATCCTGCCTTGAAGTTGAAAAAGAACAGCACCATCTCTGCCGCCTTCAGCCAGGTATATCTTCCAACAATGGCGGTGGCAGTAAATTGCAACTGTTCTTTTGTGGCGTCAACCTTCAGGCCACAACTCAAACTGGCATCGGCTATAAATGGCACCAACCATTTAGCTGCGGAAAAAGCTCCATACATGACGTCTATTTGAAACATTGTAGGCGATGGATATAAAATGCATAACTTCGGATGTTGGCATATCAGAATCTGCCGATTGACGTTGAAGATGCGAAAGAACTCATCCCATGTTGGGTATTTCTGTAGCATTTGGGGCATGTTTGAAGGGTAAGCATTGATTTCCTGCTGCGTGGTTAAAACTGTTAATGGCTTCGATTGCTGCATTGCAGACTTCTTGCTTTCTTCTACTGTTTTCGTTATCACTTGGCGTACTACTTCCGTTTCTCTCATTGTCGTTTGGTGTTAAGGGGTGATTCTCCCAATATCTCTCTAAGAGAAAGTTATTGAGGTTTTTTCTGTATCTGATTTCTGGAGTGGATCTGACATAAAGGGGAATGTAAGCATAGATGGCTGCTTTATCCTCATCGCTCAGGGCATCCCATAGGGGCTTTATTTGTTCCTTTTTCCCTATAGGTTTCCCATACATTTCCCAAATGGTATCAAAAGATAGAGCGTCTTCACCATTGATGATGATTGCGTCAGTATTATCATCATCTTTACTCTTATTGTTATTATTAGGATTACTATTACTTAGGGATGCGTTCGCATGCGGTGGCATGCGATCGCATGCGATTGCATCTTCTGGCATGCCATCGCACTTGTTCGGATAGCGTTTGCATGCGTTCGCTCTGTTCTTTCGGCATTTCTCCTCGTATTTCTTAGAGTCTCTATCAATCTGTGCGCGAAAAAGCGCAAAAACGGCTTGTAATGCAGAGTCTGAAGTTGATAGTGGGTCACCTGTATTGGCATAGCGTAGTAATCCCTTGAACAATACTCCAGCTTGCTCATCTGTTAAGCATTCAACGGCTGATAAACAGTCTAAATGCAGTATGATACTTGCTCCTTCTTTCATAGTTGGTCATTACTTGATCTTTTTCTTATTTACGAATTGACTTGCCTCCAACATGAGATCTGACTTGCTCTTTCTATGGCTTTGCTGTAGCCATTGATCAATCTCAGACTTACGGAAGGCTATACTTTTCCCTTTTTTGTGGAATGGGATGAAGTTGGTACTCGTCCATCCGTAGACCGTCTGTTCTGCTGGACGGCTTGGGAGATACTTACAGAGTTCCTTAAGATTGAACCATTCGTCCTTCTCTTCGCTTTGCTGGGAAAGATTGAGACGGTCAACCTTTTCTTCAAGTGCTTCTAACTTCTGAACGATGGTTGCCAATAGTGATGGCATTGCGTCAAATGAAATTTTTTCAGTCATATACATTTATATACAAGGTTGACTGCAGGCAATATGTAAGCAGCCACTTTCGTATGAAAGCGGTTGCAAAGGTCTTTGCGATTCAGATAGCGAACAAGGGTGGAATTCGACCACCCAAAATGCGATGATATGTTTAGGGGTGGAAAGTCGCAATCTGTTGTTTATGAGATATTTATCGTGTGTTAATAAAGCCTAACGGATTGCGGTGCGGAACTCATAGCGAAAAGGTGTGGAACGCTTCCACCCTCATTCCGCCATAAAAACTGATAAAAAAAAGAGGAACATAGCCGGATTATACACCGCTATGCTCCTTTTATGGTGAGTTTGTATTTATGATGCGTTCTTAATCAGTTTTTGGATTGTCAAAATCGTATGTCAGCTTGATGGCATCAGCTGCCTTTTCTTTGTTCTTGTCCTCGACTTTTGCATATATTTGGGTTGTCTTGACATTGGTGTGACCTAGCATCTTGCTAACGGTATATAAGTCTGTACCGTTAGAAAGTTGCAAACAGGCGTACGTGTGCCGAAAGCAATGAAAGGTAATGTGCTTGGTAATGCCAGCAGCTTCTATCCATCTGCCTAATGGCCTTGAAATCCAGGAAGGGTCAGGCAGATTCGGGAAGACCAACTCCTCTGGATGGCCTGGTGTTCCACACATCTGGTATGCCTGCTCTGATATTGGCATATATTCAACACCCTTTGTTTTCTGCTGAGTGAAGTTGACACGATAGTGATCACCTTCTTTTGTGAGCTCTTTCCATGTCATCTTCTGAATGTCGCAATGGCGTAAACCTGTTAGTGCAGAGAAAAGTGCAGCCTGTTTGATGATAGGATTTCCGCAAGGAGTAGCAGCCAGTTTGTTCAGTTCTTCCAAAGTGAGGTGTTCGCGCCTGCTTTCTTGTCCTTGGATATTCTTTGCCTTAGCAGCAATATCGATAGGAAGATAACTGTCTATGAATGCCTGATGCAAAGCAGCCTTGAATATACCAAAGTAGGATGATGCCGTGTTCTGGGATATGGTACCCTTCTTGCTGCCACCTTGTTTGGCTTTGAGGAGGAACTGCTTGAACTTCTCTATAAGCCGAAGATTGATATTGGCAAACAGAAGTGGTTCATTGCCGTTGAACTCCATTAGCAACTCACTGACGCGCATCCATGTGTTGTACATGTTATCGTTGTTTGAGTGTCTGTTGTCTGCCTCCTTCTTGAAATAGGTGATGAAGTCGCATTGTGACTTCTCTTTCTGTTCGGCAATGGCTTCGTCTATCTCGGAGTATAGTTCTTGGGTATCATACTCCTTTTGGCGGAGACTCCTAATGTTGTCCGCATAGATGCAAGTTTCTTTGTCGAGTGGTGACTTGCACATGATGATGCCGTTGATGTCCCGTTTGGGCTTATAGGACACCTGCCCCTCTGAAGTTGTCCTTGCTGAACGGTTCTTGTCCCAGATGGGGGTGGTGATAGACCTATTGATATATTCTCTTACTCGTTGTGGTTTGTCTTTCCCCTCAACACGTACCGGGTATGCTTCAAGATAGAGATACCATTCGTCATAATACTCAGATTTACGGAGCCTGACGGTAACTCGTGTATTTGTTAGTGCTTTCTTCATGCGCGTACCTTATTTATATAAGTTGTCAATGTCTTCCTTGGGTGCGTATACATAGTTGCCTATCTGCCGGATGGGGATTGAGTATTTTCGGATATGCAGATATACGGTGCTGTCATGCATATGGTACTTCTTGGCTATCTCTCCGATAGTATAGCAGTTCTCTGGCTCCATGTTGTATAACTTAGGTAGGGGCTTGAAGTTCTTTTCCAGTTCGTATTCCCTGTTGTCAAACAGCTTTTCTACCTCGGCTCTCTTGATCCTGATAAGTCGTTGGCCTAAATTGATGCATGGAATACGTCCTTTACGAATCAGACGATAGATAGTACCCTTGCTGACAGAATACATGGCGATAGCTTCCTGAACGGTGATATACTCTCTCGAATCGGGAATGTTTGACGCCAGTTCTTCCATCTTCGCCAGTTTCTCTTTCTCAGCCTTTTTCTTCTTGCTTGCTATCTCAGTGCATTTCTTGCAGCAATACTTTGACTCGATGGTTTTAGCATAAAACATCGTGCCGCATACTTCACACTTTCTCTTAATCTCAAATTTCGCCTTGACCATATTCAATATTTAGATTAGAACACCGAAATTAGGTGCTTAGATTCTATATGTATATTTATGTTTCGTCTCATTGCAAAATAAGAACTGGTACAAATATGGTGCAAAATTACGATAAAAATATCAATAAAACAAGCAAAATTTCAAAATTAACTAAAATTAAAAATCCGCGTAAACACTTGGTTTACACGGATTTTCTTATGGTTTTTCTATCGATTTTTATCGGTCTTTACTTGACCTCCTCGAAGTCAGCGTCCTGGATGTTGTCATCCTTTGGAGCCTGCTGCTGAGAACCGCCAGCCTGCTGGTTGTAGAAGGGACCCTGCTGTTGCTGGTCAGCACCTGGCTGAGGACCAGCCTGAGCACCCTGATACATCTGCTGAGAGGCAGTCTGCCAAGCGGCATTGAGGGCGTTGATGGCATTGTCGATAGCGGTGACGTCACCACTCTTGTGGGCATCCTTCAACTGCTGGAGAGCCTGTTCGATAGCGGGCTTGTGCTCGGCAGGAATCTTGTCGCCAATCTCGTTCAACTGATTTTCCGTCTGGAAAATCATCGAGTCAGCCTGATTCAGCTTATCTACGCGCTCGCGCTCCTTCTTATCGTTCTCAGCGTTCTGCTCAGCCTCGGCCTTCATGCGGTTGATCTCGTCCTGAGAGAGACCAGACGAAGCCTCGATACGGATGGCCTGCTCCTTACCAGTGGCCTTATCCTTGGCTGAAACCTTGAGGATACCGTTGGCGTCGATGTCGAAGGTTACTTCGATTTGAGGAATACCACGACGTGCTGGAGCGATACCTGTGAGGTTGAACTGTCCGATACTCTTGTTCTGAGCTGCCATCGGGCGCTCACCCTGCAGCACGTGGATGGTCACCTCTGTCTGATTGTCAGCAGCGGTTGAGAATACCTCGCTCTTCTTGCAAGGAATGGTTGTGTTGGCCTCAATCAGCTTGGTCATCACACCACCCATTGTCTCGATACCCAGTGTCAGCGGAGTAACGTCGAGCAGAACGATGTCGCCTACGCCACCTTCCTTGTTCAGAATAGCACCCTGGATACAAGCACCAACGGCTACTACCTCGTCAGGATTTACACCCTTTGAAGGCTCCTTGCCAAAGTAGTTCTTAACCAGTGTCTGCACGGCAGGGATACGGCTCGAACCACCTACGAGGATGACCTCGTCGATATCGGAGGTAGAGAGGTGGGCATCAGCAATAGCCTTCTGACAGGGAGCCAGACAAGCCTGAATGAGCTCGTGAGCCAGCTGCTCGAACTTAGCACGTGTCAGAGTCTTAACCAGGTGCTTAGGTACACCGCCTACAGGCATGATGTAAGGCAGGTTAATCTCCGTAGAGGTAGAAGAAGACAACTCAATCTTAGCCTTCTCAGCAGCCTCCTTCAGACGCTGCATAGCCATCGGATCAGCCTTCAGGTCGGCACCTTCGTCATTCTTGAATTCCTGTACGAGCCAGTCGATGATTACCTGATCGAAGTCATCACCACCGAGGTGAGTATCACCATTGGTAGAGAGCACCTCGAATACACCACCACCAAACTCGAGGATTGAGATATCGAATGTACCACCACCAAGGTCGAACACAGCGATCTTCATATCCTTATTTGCCTTGTCAACACCATAAGCCAGAGCTGCGGCTGTAGGCTCGTTTACGATACGCTTAACGTCGAGACCTGCAATCTGACCAGCCTCCTTAGTGGCCTGACGCTGAGAGTCAGAGAAGTAAGCAGGTACGGTGATGACAGCTTCTGTAACCTCCTGACCCAGATAGTCTTCGGCAGTTTTCTTCATCTTCTGCAGCACCATAGCAGAAATCTCCTGCGGAGTGTACTTACGACCGTTGATGTCGACACGGGGATAACCACCCTCGTTGACAACAGTATAAGGTACGCGAGCAATCTCCTTTTCGGTCTGCTGCCAGTTCTCACCCATAAAGCGCTTGATAGAATAAACGGTGTTCTTGGGGTTGGTGATGGCCTGACGCTTGGCAGGGTCACCGATCTTACGCTCACCATTCTCAACAAAACCAACGACTGAAGGTGTTGTACGCTTACCCTCACTGTTGGCGATTACTACTGGCTCGTTACCTTCGAATACGGCAACGCAGCTGTTGGTAGTTCCTAAGTCAATTCCAATAATCTTTCCCATAATTCTTATATTTTTTAATTAATAATTGCTTGATTTGACACTGACAAAACAGCAAAGTGCGTGCCAAAATAAAAAAAAATGAAGAATATAATGACATTTTGGCATATTTTTATTTGGTATTTTGCTCGTTTATTCGTAACTTTTCCTTCGGAGAAGTCACTCACACTCGAAAATACAAAAAAAAGCGATTTTTTTTGGTATTTTGCTCGTTTATTCGTAACTTTGTCGGCAGAATTACGATAAATGACAAAATACATCATGATGAAAAGAATGATTTTGTTGGCAGGAGTGGCGTTCGCCATGACTACCGCGATGGCTCAGAGCAATGACTACATTGTGAAGACAAAGAATGTGAAGAAGACAGAAGTTGCTGCTGCTATCACAGCGGACAATGTTGTCGCTGAAGAGGCAGAACCCAAGGATTTTATGGGTAAGAACTTCCGTTACTACAGTATGTGCGACTGGAAGGACGGTATGCGTTTCATGGTGATACCAGAGAAATACGACCTGCTGGTAGGCACCTTCCGCGACATGATCACAAACAAAGAAGTGAGCAGTGGCGCCCTACGCCATCATATTATGGTTTATAAGGGCCATCAGGATATGCCAAACGGTCGTGTCCACGTCAATTTCTTCTGCGAGACGAACAACAAGAGTTACTACTACGAGTTACCCAGCGGTACGTTCGAAGACTACTGCTACGGCAAGCTGGGTGTCCCCACCCTCGCCTATCTGGGTGATGTCGACAAGGCTCGCGAGTTGTTGATGGACCAGCCGTTGATTACACGTACCCAGTTCTTCCGCATTGATACGGATTACGATGGTGACGGCTATCAGGAAGTGAAATTTCCGAAGAACAAGCTGGTGACGGTGAAGGCTATCGGTGTCGGCACGCGTTCGTTCCCTGTCAAGATTATTGTCGAGGACGAAAATGGTGACCAGTTCTATCAGAACGTGGCTATGTCGAAAACCAACTCCGGTATGCGCGACGACGAGTTTGACGTTGACAATGCCAAGTTCCTGTTCGAAGGTTCGTTTGAGTTCACGGGTGCCGAGATGGAAGTGTCAAAGGACATCAAGAGCTATCTGAACAAAACCGTTCACAACAAGTTTGCTACTGCCATGAGCAGTAAGGGTGCCGGCAAGCAGCGTGACGTGAAGGTTCCACGCTTCACAGGTTTCATCATCGACGAAATCAATCGTGACAAGAACCGCGAGGGTTTCTACGTATTGACCCTGCGTGAGGTGGAGACACGTCGAATCTATTATAAGGATATCACCTTCAACGAGGACAATCGCGGTCCAAGAGAAGAATACTTCGGCTATCTGTTTGCTATGGGTGAAGGAACAGCCCGCAACACCACCCTCGAAACCCGTACGGCTATCCGCGAAGGTCGTGTGATTCCTGGTATGTCGATGGAAGAGGTTGAGATGGCTGTCGGTGAGGCTACCAGCAAGGTGACCACCAGCGACGGTGTGACAGAGTGGATGTATCCGCGTTCGAACAGTATACTCGTTGTGCAGTTCAACGAAGACGGTATTGTGAAGAAAGCCGGAGCCCGTTCCCTGGGTAGCGGTGCTGCAAACACCAAGAAGCGCAGAATGGCTGAACAGAGTGCAGGAGGTCAGCGCATGACAAGTAGCGGCTTTAAAGGTAATGGTACTCCTCTGCAGTAATCCAAGCACAAGATAAATAAAGGCTGCGTTTTCCGTTGTGGATGCGCAGCCTTTACTATATCCGGACAAGTGTCCTTACCTGGCTTCAGCCAGTTTCTCCTTAATCTTTGTCTCAAGTTCCTCGCAGAGCTCAGGATTGTCAGTCAACATGTTCTTGACGGCATCACGACCCTGACCAAGTTTGGTAGCGCCATACGAGAACCACGAACCACTCTTCTTGATAATCTCGAACTCAACACCCAGGTCGACGATTTCACCAACTTTCGAGATTCCCTCGCCAAAGGTAATCTCAAACTCAGCCTTGCGGAAAGGAGGAGCCACCTTGTTCTTGACAACCTTTACCTTCACCTGGTTACCCAGAATGGTATCACCATCCTTGACGGATTGCGTCTTACGGATGTCCAGACGTACGGAAGCGTAGAACTTCAGGGCGTTACCACCCGTTGTGGTCTCAGGACTACCAAACATCACACCAATCTTTTCACGAAGCTGGTTGATGAAGATACAGGTGGTATTCGTCTTGGCGATGGTACCAGTGAGTTTACGCAAGGCCTGACTCATCAAACGAGCGTGCAAACCTACGGCGGAATCGCCCATATCGCCCTCAATTTCCTTTTTAGGAGTCAAAGCTGCCACAGAGTCAACGATGAGAATGTCGACAGCTGAAGAGCGAATCAGCTGGTCAGCAATCTCAAGAGCCTGTTCACCATTATCGGGCTGAGAGACGTACAGGTTGTCGACATCCACACCCAGATTAGCTGCATAGAAGCGATCGAAGGCGTGCTCAGCATCGATGAATGCTGCAGTACCGCCAGCCTTCTGACATTCAGCAATAGCGTGAAGGGCCAGCGTGGTCTTACCTGACGACTCAGGACCAAAAATCTCGATGATACGTCCCTTGGGATAGCCACCAACGCCCAAAGCAGCGTCCAGGCCTATAGAACCAGTGGGGATGGCATCAACATTCACAATTTTCTCATCACCCATCTTCATGATGGCGCCCTTTCCGAAGTCCTTCTCAATCTTCGCCAAAGCAGCCTGTAAGGCCTTCATTTTCTGCTCTTGCGGAGTCAGCTGTTCTTTGTTTTCATCTTTCTTTGCCATAGTATTTATTATTTTGTTATTACGTTATTTCGGAATTAAAGCTCGAGGTCGCCGTCGTGAATCTCGTGCCAAGGCAGACCCTGCTTGTTCAACTGCTCCATGAAGGGATCGGGATCGAACTCCTCGACATTGTGAACGCCAGGTTTCTTCCAAAGTCCCTTGCAGAACATCATGGCACCAATCATGGCAGGAACACCAGTGGTGTAGCTGACGCCCTGCATGCCAGTCTCCTCGTAAGCGGCACGATGGCTACAGTTGTTATATACATAATAGGTATGCTCCTTGCCGTCGTTGCCAATACCACGAATGCGACAGCCAATAGAGGTCTGTCCCTCGTAATTCTCGCCCAGATCCTGTGGGTTGGGCAGTACGGCCTTCAGGAACTGCAAAGGCACAATCTTCACCTTGGCCGTGCCACTGCCATCAGCCAACGGAGCCTCGTATTCTACCTCGTCGATACGGCTCATGCCGATGTTTTGGATTACCTCAAGGTGCTTAAGGTACTGCTGACCAAATGTCATCCAGAAGCGAGCACGCTTGATGGTGGGGTAGTTAATGACCAGCGACTCAATTTCCTCATGGTGCAGCAAGTAGCTGTCGCGAGGACCAATCTCTGGATAAGTCAGATCCTTGTGAATCTCCAGCGGCTCTGTCTCAACCCACTTGCCATCTTCCCAATAGAGTCCCTTCTGGGTAATCTCGCGGATATTGATTTCTGGGTTGAAGTTGGTAGCGAAAGCCTTGTGGTGGTCGCCAGCATTACAGTCTACGATGTCCAGATACTGAATCTCCTTGAAGTGATGCTTTGCAGCATAGGCTGTGTAGATGGAGGTTACGCCTGGGTCGAAACCGCAACCCAGAATAGCCGTCAGACCTGCCTGCTCGAAACGCTCGCGATAAGCCCACTGCCAACTGTACTCGAAGTGAGCCTCGTCCTTTGGCTCGTAGTTAGCGGTGTCGAGATACGAGCATCCACAAGCCAGACAGGCATTCATAATCGTCAGGTCCTGATAAGGCAGGGCGAGATTGATGACCAGTTCGGGCTTGTAGTCATTAAACAGCGCCTTGAGCTGCTCCACATCGTCGGCATCCACCTGAGCGGTCTTGATGTCTAGTTTGTAGCCAGCCTTATGGATGTCCTCTACTATCTTGTCGCACTTCGCCTTACGACGCGATGCAATCATAAACTCACTAAATGTGCCCCCATTCTCAGACTCAGGAGTCTGAGTGTGGCACGCATTTTGTGCAATCTTGAATGCTGCCACCGTTGCGACGCCACCAGCGCCAATCATTAATACTCTTGACATAGTCCTATTTCGTTTTTTGTTTTCGTTATTTTCGTTATCGTTTTTCGTTATTACGACATTTTGTTCAGTTCTTCCGACTTGATGCCCAGTGCTGCCATCAGCGAGTAGCCCAGTATCTCCTGACGGAAATTGCCGCCTTCCATAGGTTGCATTGCCAGCACGGTGATACGTTTCTCGTCGTCAGCATGGCGCAGACCCTCGCGTACCTTATTATATATATGTTCCGCATCGGGCACCACAATGAGGCGTTTCACCTCCTCAGCATTCGACAGCACCTGCATAGAGTCGACGAACAAATCATCCATCGTCGTCAGGTCTTCCACCTTCACACAACTGATGAGGAACTCCCCCAGCCTACCCTCGAAAGCCTTACCGTCGAGTTCGGCAAAAGAGCCAGGAATAAAGTTTTCCATCTTCGACAGCTTATGCAACAGCACCACTTGAATCGATGTCTGAGGCTTGATGTCTGAGGTCTGAGGCCGCAGTCCGCCATCCAACGCGACACACTCCAACCACTGAGCCATATCGGCCTGTGGAATACGCCGTCCCAGCATGCGTTCGAAGTTCACCGTCAAGTCAAACGCAACCTTGTCGACGTAATCAGCGTCGACAAGGATGACATTTTCTTTCCACTTCGTTTCTTTCATGCAGCAAAGTTACACATTTTGCCGCAAATATCCAAAGAAAAGCGAGAATAATTATTTAATCGTATTATTGTACTACATACTTTTTGCCATTTTGTATGTAGATACCTTTTCTTGGACTCGTCACTTGAACGCCCTGCAGACAATACACCTTGGCATTATCCGACAGGCCGTGCTTCACTTCCTGAATATCACTGGAATTGTTTATTTCATAGACGGTAATAATCAGGCAGCATTGCTTCTTGCTAAGTTTAAAAGTAAAACTGCCTTCAATGGGACTGGCCGATGTCAGTGTATGCGACTTATAAGTCATCTCATCACCGTTCTTTGCCGGAAACACGTAGTCCGTAGCACTGTAGTCATTCCCATTGAATGCAGCGATATATGCATCCTCCTCGTAATTGTCATAACCATAGAACTGGACCTTGCCAACCTTCATCCCCGCAGGTAAACTGACGGTGTACAACGTGTTGGCCGAATACTTCACCGTTTCCGACTTGCCATTGCTGTATCCTTTACTATTTGAATTGCTGACAGAGATGCCGCCATTGAAATGGTAGGTTGTATTCGGGTCGCTATTGCTATAGGTCGTCCCCGACAGTTCATGGGGCGTATAACCCTCAGCACCTTGCTGATTCTCCATACGCTGCTTCCACTTGGGATATTCGTTCTTGATGACATTCAACGGCCAGCTGCCCATGAACTGATACTTCGTACGACGCAGTGCATTCAACGAGGTAGGAACTGTACAACCTTTCCAATCGACAGAATCGGGAGTATCCTCGTAATGATACATGTAACGATAATACAGATGTTGCAAATTGTCGTCGTAAATGGCAAAAATCGGCTGATAGGCCTTTTCTGGATTATACGACTTCGTGGCTATCTCGTACTCCGTATAAGTATAAGTCTTGCCGTTCTGCGTGTAGGAGCGTGACTTGCCGCGATTTTTCAGTTTCTTAAAGAAAACGTCGTAGTTTTGCTGACCCATCTCACCACCCAACTGGATGAAACGTCCCCATACCGCACTGCCGGCTCTTTCGACAATACGACGATCGGCCTCACCATTGGCATTCGTAAAGTCCTCTACAGCAGCATTCTCTTTGTACTTATGAGCGTCGAGCCATGCAACAGCCGTATGAATGGTATTTTGTAAAGCCTCTGATGGCTGCTCAATGGTCATCAGATACGACAGCAGACTGGCCGACTCGCTACCGCTGATGGATGGCAATTCGTGGGGACGGCCTTCCATTGGCAGAAACGTTATCGTGTCGTGCTGGGCACACCAAGCAGCAGGCGTGCCGTTATCGTCAACCTGACATTTGATGATGACCTCAACAGCCTTGTCAAACGAAGCCTGACACTTGGCACGGTTGGTCTCGTCAGTGATCTCGGCAAAGTCACCCTTGTTGTTCGCAATGTCCCTGAGTATCTTCATGACATTGGTTATCAAGTCGTCGTTAAACGTGATGTAATCCTGATAACTGCCATTACCTGACAGCGGCCAATACTGAGACCAGCCGCCACAGCCTTTCTCAGCGGTGAAAAGCATGTTCAGCGCCTTCTGGAACGATTCCTTGTATTTCTCCACCAAAGTCTTCTGATAGACCTTCGCCAAGAACCGCATCTCCATCGTCGTCGCACCATTGTCCAAACAGGAATGCTCGTTGGCACCGCCTGTATCATCAGCCTTGTGGAACTCGATGTTCTTCATCCAACCACCGCTTTTCTTCTGGTATTTCAGCACTTTGTCGGCTATCTGCTGAGCCTCTTCGCTGCCATACCAGTCTGCTGGCATCTTGCCAGAACAGATGTCCGACCACTTCATGCTCGAAGCGCTCTGCGCATTCATGTTTGTCGCAAAGCCCAACAGGAAAACAGCGAAAAATAATAGTTTTCTTATCATTTTGTTTAGTAGTTTGTTCTTTTAAAAAAAGGCGAGCCCGTTTTTGACTCGCCTTTAACTTTACGCAGATAGAAGATTACTTCTGAATCATCTTACGGCCGTTCATGATGACTACGCCCTTGTAGCCCTCAGCAACCTTCTGACCAGAGAGGTTGTAACGAACACCATTCTCAGAAGCAGACTTCACGGTGTTGATACCAGTCTCGCCACCAGCTGCAGCATCAATTTCAGCCTTAACAGCAGCAGTTGTAGCAGGATCGATGGTTGCAGCCTCAGCAGAATAAGTAAAGCCATAAATGCCCAATTTAGAACCAGTACAGAATACAGTGTAAGACTTACCTGCTTCTACATTGAATGTCGCAAAGCCATAAACTTTTTCTTCAGAACTTGCAAATTGTGATACATCCTGTACAAATGCTCTCAAGGCAACGGTATTTCCATTTTTGTCCTTGATGTCAAAGTCTGAAATGGCTGTACCGTCTTCCTTTACAATAAAGAATGACTTGTTCGCATTCAATGACATACCAAACTTAATAGAGCCTGCATTGGTAGGTTTAAGTACATAGTAGCAACCACTTTTCGGAAGGTTTTTCTTTTCAATAGTGTAACCTGCACCACTGCTGGAAGTACCGTTTAACTCACCATCCTTGGGGTTGTTGCCGCCAGAGATGTAAGCTGTAAATCCTTCAAGAGAAGCGTCTGCTTTCGCACCATTACCATCGTTAAATGTAGACCATTTTCCATCAGGTCCAAATTCAATAGCTACAGATGTAGCATTTTTCTTTGAATTTGCTTTGTAAGTTTGACCAGCATCATCAGGAAGGAAACCTTCTTCGATAGCAAAAGTTTCTTGAGCATTAGCGGTCAGAGCCATTGCGCATACTGCGATAAGAGTAAAAATTTTCTTCATACGCTTGTTAGTTTTGTTTAAAAATGTTAGTAAAAAATTATATTATCATTATCTTTTGAGTCCAAAATCGATGCAAAATTACGATATTTCTTCGAAACAGCCAAACATTTTCGCCTATTTCTCAACAAAACGCACGAAAAGGTTTACGTGGACGGGCTGTGATAAAAACAAATCCAGCCGAATTGATGAACTCGGCTGGATTTTTGTTAGTATAAGAGGTTTGTGTCAATTCAGCACTTCTGCGGCCTTCCAATCGTATGTGGCCAGAACGGTACGCATGCTGTCCTTCGACAAAGTCATAGTCACCACAAAGTCCTTCTTGATGGCACCGGTCTTATCCAGGATGCCGTCAAAGGCAGACGTGGGCTTCATCACCTTCTGGACGATGTCGTTCTGATCTGCAGGCAATGCTGCGACAGCATTGAAGTTCTTCATGACGTAATCCAGCGACTCGTAGATGGGATGTTCGATGACCTTGATGAGCTTCTCACCATAGATGACCGTATCCTTCAGTTCCACAAAACGAGCCTGAGCAGCTTGGCTCAGCGAGCCAGGATTGCTCAGCGTGAAGTCAATCCAATAGTCCTGCTTGTCGCCCTGGGTGTGGTCAGCCATTGGGTCTCCAGTGATTTCTTTGTCACGGTCGCAGCTGAAGAACGTTGCCGACATAGCGAGCACAGCCAGGAGTACAGTTACATATTTATAAATCTTCATAATCTTATAATTTTCAATTTTCAATTATCAATTATCATTTGCCTTTCAACAGACGCTGACAACCAGCACCGCTCTTATAGATAGGAGAGTTCTGCACCTGAGCATTCTGCTTATAGTAGAGGCCCTCGATACCATTATCAGTATGGAAGTCGTTGCCGGTAGGAGTCTCACCGATGAAGTACTTCGGATTCGGACTCTCCATCAGGTCGGTAGCACGCAGTGTCTCATCCAGATGTACGGTGAGTTCGTCGGTACCCCAAGGATAGATACCCTCACCACCCTTGATAAACTTACCAGGAGCATTCGATGTTCCGTTGAGCGCATTGGCAGCGAACGGTTGACCATTGCTCAAGTATTCCTCATCGTTGGTGGTCCAGTTGTTGTAGATATTGAAGGTCACTGTTCCAGAACCGTCACCGCCCTGAATCTCGCGGGTATCCCAGCCAGCAGAACTCATCAGACGGTTCACGTCATTAGCATCCTTGGTCAGGATGATGACGTTGTCGTGGAATCCGAGTACAGAACCACCAGGATTGTAGCGGGTGTTCAGAATCGGGTTGTTGGCAACGGTACAGAAGTTGACGAACGTGTTGTGGTGTACGTCAATCTTCCAGCGTACGCTCTCGTCCCAAACATTGTTCTTGTTGTTGTCTGTAATGACTGAACGCTTCGGGTTGTTGTAGAACACACACTCGCTGACCTCGACATCCTGCAGAATGTTCGATTTGACCTTGCCTCCATGATCGGCGAAGATGTAGGCGTAGTCACCACCCGTCTGTGCGTAGTATCCGCAATTGTAGAAGTCGCAACCTACCATACGAATGTGCTGGATGTAGAAGTCGTTAGAGCCCTGGATACGGAAGAATCCGCGGATGAGTCCCTGGAACGAGCAGTTACGCCACTCCAGCGTGGTAACGTTGATACCCATACCGTTAGAATACATGTTCATGAAGTAGTTACCGACGGCATTGCCGATACCCTCCTGAGCGTGTCCGTAGTTGGTAGCCATCGGCACGTTGACGTCGAGTTCCATGAAGCGGACAGAGTCGATGTCGAGCGTGATAGAGGCATTTTCACCAGCTACCGGCTGACGTCCGAGCATGAAGTTACAGGTGTTGACAGAAGTACCAGTCTTGGTCATACCGCTCAGGTAGAACTTAGCACGGCCCTTACCGGCTGCGAGGTCGGCAGGATTGGTCATCAGGGTAAAGCCCTTATACACCTGAACGTTCGAGCTGACGAAGTAGGTCTTGCCACCCTCCAGATAGAATACCTGGTTCTCAGCTGTCACACTGCTTGCGCAATAGTCGTCCAGTACCTTGTCAATCTTACAAGCCTTATACTGCGAGATATCGTAGATGTTCCATGTAGCAGGATCGGTACCCATGGTATCTTTCTCCCAGACCTCATGCTTGATGATGACAGGATCGGCAGGAGTACCCTTGGTGCGCTTCATCGTCGTGTTGAAGACAGCGTCGATAGCCAGTGGAATCTGCTTATCCCATGCATTGATGTTGTAGGCAGAGTTCTCAGAGAGACCCTCGATTACAATCTCAGCAATACCATTCTCGTCCCAAGCAGACTCAGGAATTTCATACCTCGCAAACTGTGCAGGAACAGTAGCGTTAGGCGTAGAGGCATTGGCCTCGATGGTCAGGAAGTCCACGCAGAGGATGTTCTGCTCCGCATCCTTGAAGTGCCAGTACTCACGGAACTTCGCCTTCTCATCATCCTTATATGAAGAGATGTTGCGGTTCAACGTCAGCTTCATCGAGGTCTTCGTGATGTCAGACACCTGGATGACGAAGGGCACCCAGTCACGGGCAGCGGTCTCCAACTGGAAGTAGTCAGCCCACTCGCGCAGGTTACCACGACCATACCATGAAGAGTTCTTCGGGTCAGTCTTCCAAGCGGCATCACCGGAGTTCAACACGTCGTAGACACCTGCCTCGCCTTTCCACAGCTGATAACCACTGGGATTGAACGAATTCAGGGCACGGATGCAGAAGCGGTAGCTGCTCTGGTAGGTCAGGTTCTTGATGATAAGATTGTAGCGGTCAGGATCAGCCACGACGACGTGACCTTCGAGGAACTTGCCGTCCACATTATTCTCAGTCTCTTCCCAAGCGTCCTCACCATTGGCTACGAAGGCATGGGGTGTCGTCCACTCAATCTCATAACCTGCAGCGCCATCGACAAGATACCAATACAGGTTGGCCGTATTATAGTCAGTAATGACGCTGTTATACGGGTCGTTGGAGCCCTTGTTGGTATTGTCGTCCTTACGGAACATCGTACGGAACAGACGTCCGTCAGCACTCTCAGGTACTGTTACGTTGTTGTCATCCTTACAGGATTCGACAGACAATGCCATAAAGAGCATCAGCGAATATAATAATATCTTTTTCATAATCTTATATTTCTCAATTATCAATTATCAATTCTCTTAGAATCCATAGTAGTTCTTATAGACATTACCTGAACGTGCAATAGCCTCCTCTGGGATTGGCAGGAGATAGCGTACTGCCGGCAGACGTTTAATATTGTCCTGAGCATTGTCGGGATTGATGTTGAACTTCTGGGCTGTACCGTTATCTACAACAACGATGTTACCACCCTGGTCAGTACGGATGTAGCCATAGAGTGAATAGACAATCTGGTTCTTGGGAGTACCGTCGTCGTTCGACCAGCTGACATTTGCAACCGTCCAGCCAATCGTATTGCTGGCGGTAGAAAGACCGGTAATAGTCTTCGCAGATACAGGATCGAAGTCCAACTCATTGTTGTCGAAGTACTTGGCAGGAGCCGTTCCCGTCGGATTCTTGAACGAACCGTCATACCTGTTGGCAACGTAGAACATATAGACGCCACGGTTGGGGAAATCCGGATCGACATAGTTCTTCACATAGATACAATACATGCTGGAAACGAATTTCTCCTGATAGGGGAATCCGTCGTAGGCTTCTACCATATCGATGTATGCAGACGTTCCGGCCATAGCCTCTGTCATTGCATAATAGTCGAGGAAGGTGAAGAATACCTTCTCGGCATACATGTTGTTACGGACGAGGTCCTTCCAACGCATGTTCTCACCGGCAAATTCCCACTTGCGCTCGTCGAGCACCAGCTTCAGGAAATCCTCCTTCGTGCTGGCTGCAGCTACGTAAGCGTCAACCATCTCAGCCTGATCCGCAGCGGCAAAAGCACGCTTGCGAACAGTCTTCAGAGCCTCCTGGGCCTCAGCTGTCGGACCGTTGTTGACTTCATTGTCAGCCTCAGCAAACATCAGCAGCACGTCGGCATAGCGGATGTAAGCGAAGTTAATACCGGTACCGGAGGTTGTGCTCTTACCCAGACCGTTGCTATTCCACAGCTTCGACCACTTGTTGTTGTGGATGGTGTAGTCGCTGGAACGCAGGGTGGGCAGACCCTGGTTAGAATAGTACCAGATACCGTCAATATAGTCGCGGCGCAGGTCCTTGTCGTTGAAGCTATAGCGATAGAATGCGCTGGTGCGCACGCCACCGTCAGTCTTACCCCATACAGAGTTTGAGTAGTCGGTAGCATCGCTGGCATCCACGCCATTGGCGGGTCCCTGAGCATAGCCCCAGTTACTGTTGTTGGCCTTGGCAAAAGGAATCTCGAAGATGGGGTCGTCGCCTGAGGTAGCCACGAAGTTACACTCGTCGATGAACACATCGCGGAAACTCTTGTTCAGCGAGTGACCACCGGCGTCGATAATCTTCTTCGTATAGTCACGGGCAATCTTATAATACTCTTTGTAGTTGCTGGGGCGAGTCATTGAGTAACTCTTGGTTTCACCCTCAGCGTGGTTCAGCGAGTAACCGCCAGCCTGCAGTGCCAGACGGGCAATCATGGCGTAGGCAGCCTCCTGCGAGATACGCTCAGGAGCAGCAATGTGCGAGTCCTTGTCAGAGTACATATACTCGGCAGCATACATCAGGTCGGCAATCAGCTCGTCGCTAATGGTCTGACGGGGAGTAATGGGAGGAACGAAATCGTCGGTCTCGTAAGTACCCTTCAACGTGAAGGGAACATCACCCCAGTAGCTGATCAGCTCATGATAGAACATAGCACGCATCACCTTGGCTTCACCCATCATCTGGGTCAGCATGGTCACCTTCGGCACCTGAATGGTTGTAACGCTACCGTCGGCAGCCTCCTGGGCAGCCTCCTCTGTTTCTTCTAAATAGATGCTGCTGTTCTGCAGGTTGTAGATGAACTCGTTGGCCGTCTCGACAGCGGAGTAGAGATTGTTCCACAGCGACTCTACGTTGCTGGCATCCGAACGCACGTCGAAACGACGAGGCTGGTTACCTGCAGCTGCTTCATTGCCGTTGGCATAGAAGTCAACGTCGCTGTTCAATTGGAAAGTACTGTAAAGGGTGTTGCCGAACAGACCGTCGGAGCACACCTTTGCATAGACGCCATACAGTGCTGTGCGCGTCTCACCCTCAGAGCCGAACACCAGTTCCGTGGTAGCTGCATTGGTAGCAGGGTCCACCTCCAGGTAGTCGTTGCACGATGTCAACGCCAGCATGGCCAGTCCACTGATAAATATCTTATTAAGTTTCATATTTATATTCGTTTAATTCGTTTAATTCGTGGTTTAGAATGTGACGTTAAGACCGAAAGAGAATGTGCGTGCACGCGGATAGCGGTTGTAGTCCATAGAAGGAGTCAGACCCGACTGTACGTCAACCTCAGGATCATAGCCTGAATACTTGGTCAGGATAAAGAGGTTGGAAGCCGATACATACGCGCGAACCTTATTTAAATAAATCTTCTTAGAGAGGCTCTTCGGCAGGGTGTAGCCGATAGTCACGTCAGAGCAACGAATGAACGAACCGTCCTCTACGAAGCAGTCGATCATGGCGTTCGTCACGAGGTCGGCGGGATTCCACTTGTTGGCATTGGCATTCATAGTCTTATACAAGCCAGGCATACCGTCGAGGTTACCGTTCTTATACAGCGACTCACCAGTGATGTTATGTCCGCTCAGGTCGGTATAACCGTCAGGAGCCGAGTAGCGCCAGCGTCCGTCAGCAAACTTAGCATAGACATTGGTAAAGCTGTTCTGACTGCCCGACATACTTGACAGTGCATAACCAGTAGCATTATAGACATCGAAGTCAAGCATATAGGTGAAGTTAGCTACGAAGTCGAAATCCTTCCACTGACCGCTCAGACCGAAACCGCCCTGCCACTTCGGTGTGGTGCGTCCGATGACGGTCTTGTCGTTGATGTCAATCTGTCCGTCACCGTTCAGGTCCTTGATTCTAATCTTGCCAGGCATGGTAGAATAGCCGGAGTGTGAACCTGCCAGCACACCATTGCCCGAGTTGCCTTCATAACCGTCAGTGATGGTACCGCCAATGAGGATGCCGTTGACAACACCCTTGCCCTTAGGATTGGCAGCATAGGTCGATGTTGTCGGATAGAGGAACTCGTCCCAAGTGTACAGGCCGTCATAAACGTAACCGTACATCAGGCCGACCTCACCGCCAACCTCCAACAGGTAGTCGTTCTGGTCGCTTGACGACCATGCACCGGCTTTATTATAGATACGTGTGTCGGTAGCATTCAGTTCCTTGACCGTCATCTTGTTGTGACCGAGAGTGACGTTGGCACTCAGCACATAGTCCTTACCGCGAAGGATGTCACCGTTGACGGTCAACTCCCAACCGTTGTTCTGCACCTTACCGATGTTCTGCTGCTGTTTGGTATAACCGGTCACGCTGGGGATGGGTGACTCGTAAAGCAGGTCGCGGGTGGTGTTCCAATAGAACTCAGGCGTGATGCTCAGGCGACCTCCGAACAGCGAGATATCCATAGCAACGTTACGGGTGACAGTTGTCTCCCACTTGATTTCCTTGTTAGGATATTTGCCTGGGGTGCTATAATACAGCTCACCATTGGCCGTTGTCGTCGAGGCAAACTCGGGACCGCCGGCATTGTTGGTCGTATAGAGGAAGCGCCACAAGTCGTCGCCAATGGCATTGTTACCTGCCAGACCGAAAGCTACACGGAGTTTCAACTGGTCAATCCATTTCACGTCCTTCAGGAACTTCTCCTGATTGATAACCCAAGCACCACTGACAGAGGGGAAGTAACCCCACTGGTGACCGGGAGCAAACTTCGAGCTACCGTCGGCACGGAACGTAGCTGACAGCAGATATCTGTGCTCGTAGTTGTACGACACCTGTCCGAAGAACGATGCGGTGCGGTTTGACGACGAACGCAGCGTATAGGTATCCTGAGCGTAGGGCTCACCGAGTGCCATGTTATTGATGGCGGTCTCTGCGTCAATACCGATATCAAAGAGGTGAGCGGTCTGCTTGTCCTCCTTATACTGGGTGTTGTAGATTTCCTGACCCAACAGGAACGACAGGTTGTGTGAGTCCTTGATGGTCATGTCGTAGCTGGCGGTATTCGTCCAAGTGTACGACTGAGTGGTGCGGTTTGTCAGCGCAGCCACGGGCTTCTGCTGGTGAACGGCACTCTGACCGGTAGAGGTCAGCCAACCCCAGTAGCGCTGAGTGTCGCGGAACGAGATATTGTAGTTACCTTCTGAACGCAGCACAAGGCCCTTGATGGGCGTCCACTTCAGGGCGAACTGCTGGCTCATCGTATAGCCATGCTTCTTCTGCGTATTGGTGTTGATGTCGGTGACGGGGTTCGTCAGGTTGAAGCGCTCGGCATCGGCAGCATTCTCCATAATAGAATAGTTACCCCACGAACGCAGACCGGCTGTAGGCTGATAGCGCAGAACGCGGTCGACCAGACCACCGGAACCGATATTGGCACCACCGGCACCCTCGTCACGACGATAGGTGAACTTCGGGTTGTAGGTCAGCTCCAAGTTCTTGGTAATCTTTGTGTTTAACTTGAAGTTGATGTTCGTACGGCGCACACCAGAACCAAGGATGATACCCTTGTCCTCCGACTGTGTCAGCGAGAGGTTGAACTTGGTCGACTCACTACCACCGCCTATGGTGACGTTAGCCTGATAGCTCATCGGGTGGTTACCCAACACCTCGTCCTGCCAGTCGCTGGTCTCGCGGTTGTAGTACAGCGCGTTGTCCTTCGGGTTACCGAAGTCACCACGGAAAGCCTTCTGCCAGCCGTCGCGGGCACCACCACCGTTACTCGAGGCGCGGTCGTACATCAGGTCAACAAACTGACCGGTATTCATCAGCTTCAACGAACGTGCCAGTGACGAAACACTCAGACGGCCGTTGAACGTCACCTGAACCTTACCCTCCTTGGCGCTCTTCGTGGTCACGATGACAACACCGTTACCACCCTTCGCACCATAGATAGCGGTCAGAGAGGCATCCTTCAATACGTCAATCGAGGCGATATCCGAAGGAGGAATATCGTTGATGTTTGGCACCTGGAAACCATCGACGATGTACAATGGCTCATTGGAACCCGTCACTGACGTTGCACCACGCACGCGGATGTTGATGTCGGCACCAGGCTGACCGTCGGTGGTCGTTACCTGCACACCGGCAATCTTACCGGTCAGGGCCTCAGCAGCTGATGACACAGGCACTACTGCCAGTTTGGCACCACTGACAGAACCGACCGAACCGGTCAGGTCCTTACGAGCCTTACTGGTGTAACCTACGACAACCACCTCTTCCAGAGAAGCATTGTCGTCCTGCAACGTGATTTTCAGGTCGCCATCCGTAGCAGTAACTTCCTGCGTGACCATACCGATGTAGGAGATCACGACAGTCTTCGATTTCTGGAGCTTCAAGGTGAAGTTTCCGTCGAAGTCGGTAACTGCTGCATTCTTGGCATTACCCTTCTCAACTACGGTTGCGCCGATGATGGGTTCTCCCGTCGCGTCCGTAACCGTACCCTTAGCGGTTGTCTGAGCCATAGCCTGACCACACACCAAGAGCAGACACATTAGAAGTGTCGTTCGAAAGATAGTCTTCATTTTAACAGACATACATTAGTAGTTTTAAAAAATTAATAAATAAGAAATATTTCTGGGTGCAAAGATACACAAAATTATTCAATTACGAATACATTTCTTTAATATTTTTTTGCAAACGTTTACGTGTCAATTTGACAACTGTAGAGCACATTTTCTTGCCTACCCCTTCATCAGCCGCACCTTGCGCCAGTATCATCTCACGCATTGCCCCTTGCAAGGCTATTCCCAGAGACAATATATTATAAAACAAACCGGGTCCACCAAACGATGAACCCGATTTTTTGTTTACTGGCAGGACTTGAACCTGAGCTTCTGAAAACTGAGATCTGAGATTTGAGATACATATTCACGATTCTTCCATATCGAAATCATATGTGACACATCTCTATTAGAAGCTTTAAGTCCCTGCTGCTGGCGCACTCTTACGGCATCCTCAACGGTGAAGGTGTCGGGCAACAGCTCCAGCAGGTTACGCGGACCGCGGCGGCCGATGCGCTCGTCGCCGTTGTTGGCCTGGCGGATGGCGTCGCCGAAGAACTGCATCTTACACCACAGGTCGTAGTTCAGACTCCAGCGCACGAAGTCCTCGATGCTTTTCTCCCACTTGCAGCCGTTGGCGACGTATAGCACACAGGCTTTCAGCCAGGCTATCACACAGGCTCGGAACGACAAGTTCCACACCGAAACGCAGGATTTCGCGCTTGGCTTTATCGCAAAACGTCGCCTCTAACGTCAGAGGGGTGGCGTTAGGCGTTGGATATATGGGAGCTGATGCTTCGGGTGTCATTGTTGCGGAGAATTTGGGGGTTATTAAATAAGGTAATAGCCTGTGAGGCCGTAGTGCACGGATTGTTTGCCGCCTGAGATGAAGGGCCTCTATCTCCGATGATGACCGTCTCGGGAATCGCCGCCGAGGGGCTGCCTGTCGACGTCTTTACGCGTCGGATAGCAGCCGAAAGTGTCAGCCCGCAGCTCGCAGCGGTCTTGGGAACTGACACGGAATTGCGCTTTGCAGTGATTCCTGTCATACTGTTTCTTTGCTTTATCGTTTTTCTGGCTACAAAGGTATAAAATTTCCCTTATCCGGCAATGAGATTTTCCATGTTTTTTTTGCAAAGAATTGTTAAGCGAAGCCACCCTTTTTCAGTATTTGCCAATCCCACAAACACTTACATCAAAAACCTTCAAGTTGATTACAGATTTCCTCTGCCATTCCGTTCAGTGCAACACACTCCTCACGGCTGATTTTCCGTTTCTCGGCACTGTATGGCCAAGGGCTTAAAATCAGCACCCTACCTGCAGCACAGGCATCAAAAAGCGCATCGGAGGGCTTGTAATAATCGCGGAAGCCATTGTCGGCAAGGACGATAAACGGCAGTTGTTCCTGCAATAATACCTGCATCACCTGCTTCTCGTCTGTAGAGATGAAGGGCGACACCATAACGGTTCCCTTGCGAGCTGCCAGTACGCAACCGTTCTTATAGCTGCGTAACGGTTCTGAATCACCATTCTCTGCAGCCTTCACCATCTTGCTTCGTACATGCACTGGCATGAACTGCCCAGCCATCAGCAACGTTGTATTTCCCACACCATCGTACCTACGTTCGCCTATAACGATGTCTTGCTGCACCCTGAAGAAGCCTGGCATCAGGCGCTTCGTGGCCAACCGCTGAGGGTTCATGTCGATATAGCGTATGGTATTGGGCAGTTGGGCCCTTCGTCCCATCGGCCGAATGAAGGGCATCTCTGTGAAGACTGGAGGCAGGTTGTAATAGGCCTCGTCGCTCATCTGCCCTTTTAGCCCCTCAGCGAAAGCTTCCAAGTTGCGCGTAGCCTCCTGAAGTCCCAGAGTTCCTTCTTGGCGGTTGCGGTTTTCCATGCCTTCTTGGCGGTTTCCCCGAATGTCATTCGGAATAACGGAAGAAGCACGCCCCAACTTCTTCACACCCTGCCAAAATCCGCGCACCATCCCTTTGATGCCTGTGGGCATCGTACGACGGACATACAAAACGGCATGCAGGTGGTCGGGCATCAAGCAGAAGTGCAGCACTTGCACCTCTGGATGGTGGTTGGGGATGTCCAGTAGGCAATCAACCAAAGAATTACCAAGCGGCGTGCGTCTCACTGCGGTCTTTGTGGGATCCCCGTCAGGGATGTCCAACGTGCCCAACAGAGGCTGACGGTCGGGAATGGTCAGTGTGATGTGGTACAGGCCCACCCCCTTCCACGCCGTTCCCGGCTCCTGCCACTGCCATTTCTTCTGTTCTGCCATATCTCCTGCAAAGGTAGCAAAAAGAAACGGTCCGTCAAAACAATAGACTCATTTTCTTCTGTTAAAAAATCTTTCCTGCACAAACCCCCTTTTTTGTGCAAATTAAAAATGAGCCTACCAAACGGTAAGCTCACTTTTATTGTTTGAGAATTCTTAAAAGTCAATCAGCCTGTTTCTTCCATCAGACATCGACTATGTCAGGTACCTGTCACCTGGCATATCTTGTCCACCTTTTACATAGACGTTATAGGTCTTGGCATAGTTCACCGGCGAGAACTTCACGTAGGCCGATTCCAACCATCCACGAGCCTCGATGATTTCAACACCGGCACGGGCAAACAACGTCAGACAAGAAAACACTCCTAATAATAAAATCTTTTTCATTTTTAAATTTAGTAGATTAGTTTTTTCGTAATTTCAGGGTGCAAAGTTAAGACAAAAGAAGAGAAACCATAGCGCTTTTCAACCAAAAAAAACGTAAACGATTATTAAATTGTGAAATTACACTTTATCAAACGTTTACGTGGAAAATGTTCGGAGATTCCTTTGGTGCTCCCGATTTTTCTTCTTACCTTTGGCGCACAATTGCAACGAACAAACTTTTTAATTACTAACATTAATTTATAAACAAATGAAGAAAATTTTTACTTTACTAACGCTTGCGCTGATGTCGATAGGCTCGGCGTGGGCAGATGATACGTACACCGTATCATTTGACACTAATCCTTGGACTCAGTCTACTGCTAATTATTTCATGTCAGCAGGTTCAAAAAACAGCATCAATACGAAATACGCATGTAAGTATAATGGCAATGATTATGATTACGGATTGAAGTTGGAAAGTACTACTAAGGTTCAATTTACTGCAACACGAAAATTTGATATAACAATAGTGCGTTCAACCGCGTCTGGCGCTGATAAGACTGTAAATTTTGGCACAACATCTGGTGACAAGTCTGCGTTGAGTTTTGGTGCAACTCTTTCTGATGAGAATAATACAAATGTCGCTGTTGCCACGTTGACAGATCAGGAAGCAGGAACCTATCAGATAGTTCGCGGTAGTGGTGAGGCAGGTATTGTATATGTTGAAGTCACAGAAAAAGGCGCATCATTAACAAAACTCTCCACTCCCGTTATATCTATCAATAATACTACTGGAGAGGTGACCATTGGTGCAGTTGCAAATGCTACTAAAGTGACTTATACAACCAATGGGACAGATCCAACAGCTGGGAGCACAGAATATTCTGCTTCATTTGTGGCTGGAGATGGTACGGTGATAAAGGCTATTGCAATCGGCGATGGAACTGCCTATTCAAACTCTGACGTTGCATCGGAAACTGTAATACTGGTAGGCATTACTATCACTGACCCGGTTATCAAGAAATTCAATGGGGCAGTGGCCATCACCTGCGAAAATCCATATTCCACAATCACATATAGTATTGATGGCGGTTCCACTTATAATACATACGAGCGTCCCTTTACTCTACCCGCCAGTGCTACTGTTCAGGCCTATGCTGGGCGTACAGGTTGCACCAACTCGTCTAAAGTTAGTTTAGATGTAGATGTTGTTGCTAACACCTTTACCAAGACCGTCTATTTGGACTTTAATGATTTTTCAATCGACGGCTACACTGCAACAGGATTAGCTGGTACCCCTGCAGAGGGTTATGTGCTTACTATTGGTAATACTTCAAAGACCTGGAGTTCGAATGGATTAACAATCACAACCCCTGACGGTATAAAGAAAGAGTTCAAAGTTTCGAATGGCGCTCAGAACACGCTGACTATCCCAACAGATGTACATGTGACGAAACTTACAATCTATAGTTTCATTCACTTAGATGATCATGGTGTTATTTGTGGTTGGAAGGAAGTTGGCGGAGTAGACTACCAGGCAGGTGATGAGGATTACAAGAATGTTCCTATGGGATCATATTCTGACGTTTGGGATTTCAATACGAATCCTGATGTACGTGTTTATGCTATTGATCAGACAGGTGGTACTATTACCTTTACTAATGCTGGTACGCAACTCAGCTTCGTGATAGCTCTTGATATTCTTGAGGATAACGTCACCGCTACAATTGATCCAACTTATGGTTGGGCAACATTCTGCACGAGTGTGCCTTTGGATTTCACCGGTGTTACGGACTTGAAGGCTTACATCGTCACCGGTCATAATGAAACCGCTATCACTACGACTCAGATGACGGGTACTGTTCCTGCCTACACACCGCTGTTGCTGGAGGGTACTACAACCGACATCCCCGTTGCTGCCAAAAGTTCAACCGACGTTTCTGCCAACAAGCTCGTGGCTGGTCCTGACAAGAATGTCATTTCGAAATCTGACAAGAGTCGCTACGTGCTGAGTGCTGATGCTGGCGTGGCTGTGTTCAAGAGGATTAACGCTACAGATGCTTTTGTTCCCAAAGACAAGGCTTATCTGGAGTTTGATGAGGAGGTTTCTGCCCCGATGCTTTCTATTGGTAGTGAGACCACTGGCATTAAGACAATTGACAATTCACAATTGACAATTGACAATTATTACAACCTCGCCGGTCAGCGTGTGGCTCAGCCCACGAAGGGTCTCTACATTGTGAACGGCCGCAAAGTTGTGATTAAGTAATAAGTGTGCTATCGCGCAGAAATCTGACAACCGACGACAAACCGAGAGCCATCAAGCTCGCTTGAATGGCCGAGGTGCGAAGGAGGAGACCAAAGGTCAAATCTGACAAATATATAAAAAAGATTTTGTAAGATTTTGAAAGATTTCTCGCCGACAGGCGACTGAAAAAAATAATAATTTATAATATAAGACAAACATTATGAAGAAAACATATTTAAAGCCAGAAATGGAAATCGTTAAGATTAATGTGAACCAGCAGATTCTTGCTGGTAGTGCCCCCACCCTTGGTGAGGACTTCACCGACGGCGATCCCGTACTCGCACCAAGCGACGAGGACATCATCTTCGGAAACAGCGGTTTTTCATTTGATTTTTGAATAACGCATTATAAAACACAGAATCGGGTCCATCACGGATGGGTCCGATTTTTTTGTTTACTCGCTGGGCTTGAAACCGACAAATTAAAAATAATTCTTAAGAAAAATGCAAAACACTATTCATCTATTCATTATTTAAGATAAATTACTCATTATCAGAGTATTACAGAATGAATAGTGGCTATGAATAGTTCTTTGACTATTCATTATTTCGTGGTTTTAGCCGAAATTCTACTGCTTTTGCGTCATTCAGCAAAGGTGTTTCTCATTTGTAATAACGCCGGAAACACTTTGTTACAAAGGCGGTGACACTTTGTTACGACGACAGTTACAAAGTGTTACGATAATTTTTGTTATTGCGTAACTTACTATAATTCAAGCATTAAGCGACTTTTCAAACCGCAAAAGATGGTGTTTAGACGTAAAGAATGAATAGTCAATGAATAGTTAAACCCTACTATTCATTAGGTAACTATCTATAAATAAGCTAATTAGCTATTATAATGAATAGATGAATAGTGTTTACAAACATTCGCATGAATGAATTTTTAGTGTCTGCGCAACGTACTTCCTCCACAGTGGTGAGAGGTGAGTATGATTACTTGGGTGCCAATTGGCATCGTCGCCACCGGCTCGGGCCTGAATGTAGTCAATCAGGATGTTAGTGTCAAGGAATACGCGTTTCATCTGCTCAGGATTGCTTTTAACCGTGGGTCACTATCTATCTCTTCCTGAGTGAACGTGGCGCAGCCGCTCCATTTTTCAATGTCGGGTGACACAGGTTTCACATCGTAGTTTTTCTTCTGCGCAGCCTCCTGCTCCATTTGCTGTGTTGCAAACAAAGACCTTACAAATGCGAGCATCTTGCGAAGCATCACATCGCTGTCAAGCAATGGGTTCATTTCGCGGAACAGTTCCGCACGTAGCATTCCTGAACAATGATTTTCACTCTCCTGAACAGACATTTCTATTTTTATACAGCTCTCCATAAATTGGCGGGCCTGCGTATAAGTTAAAATCAGTAAATCAGATATCAGTTTTGTTGGGGCTCAAACTCTTGCATAGATGCGTTTTGTTGAAATTAGTTATATTACTCCACCAATACCACCGCTCATAGAATAAACTGATTTTTGATAGACTAAGGAAGGGCCTGCAGATAAAAACTGCGGGCTCTTTTCATAAATATGTTGGGTATAATATACCTGATTTTAAAAAAAATGTGTATCTTTGCACCGAAAAAGCAAAACTACAAACGAAAAAATGATGAAAAAACTAATCTGTACCCTTTTGACTGTGTTGCCCATGACGATGATGGGGCAGTTTCGTTCGCAAGTGTGGAACCCCGACAATGGCGACGGCACCTACACCAACCCCGTGATTAATGCCGACTACTCCGACCCTGACGTCTGCGTAGGCCCCTCAGGCGAGGACTACTACCTGACGGCGTCGTCGTTTCAGTGTACGCCCGGACTGCCCATCCTCCACTCGAAGGACTTGGTGAACTGGGAGATTGTGGGCTATGCCCTCAGCAAGCTCTACGAGGGTGACGACAAACTCGTTGAGCACTTCAATACCCCTCAGCATGGCGCTGGCGTGTGGGCTCCCAGCATCCGCTATCACGACGGACAGTATTACATCTATTGGGGCGACCCGGACTTCGGTGTGATGATGGTCAAGACGCGCAACGGCGACCCTGCCGGCGAGTGGGAAGCGCCCGTCTGTATCATCAAGGGTCAGGGCTACATCGACACTACCCCACTCTGGGATGACGATGGTCGTTGCTACCTGGTAAACGGCTGGGCTAATTCGAGAGCGAAATTTGCTTCTGTACTGAGTGTCAGAGAGTTATCTGCCGACGGTACACGTCCCATTGGTCAGTCCGTCATCGTGTTCGACGGCAACGGCACCGAGAACCGCACCTGCGAGGGTCCGAAGTTTTACAAGCGTGACGGATGGTATTGGATCATGTGTCCTGCCGGTGGCGTGCCCGAGGGTTTCCAACTGGCTATGCGCTCGAAGTCGCCCTACGGTCCCTACGAACATAAGGTAGTGCTGGCTCAGGGCAAGACCAATATCAACGGCCCTCACCAGGGCGCGTGGGTACATAATAAATACGGTGAGGACTGGTTTATTCATTTCCAGGACAAGGAGGCCTACGGTCGCGTGGTACACCTGAATCCCGTCGACTGGTCGTCCGGCTGGCCCATCATGGGCAAGAAGGGCGAGCCCGTCACCACCTACAAGAAGCCGAAAGCTTCGAGCACAGTGACGGTCAACCCACAGGAGAGTGACGAGTTCAACAGCACCACTATCGGTAAGCAGTGGCAGTGGCAGGCCAACTACGACGAGAAGTTCGGAGTCCCCACCGCCTTCGGCACCATGCGTATCTATACGCATAAATTAAGAGGTGAGAGGTCAGAGGTGAGAGGTGAGAAGTCAGACAACCTCTGGTTAGTTCCCAACATGCTGTTGCAGAAGACTCCTGCCGACGAGTTCATGGCCACCGCAAAGGTTCGCTTCACGTCGAAGGCCGACGGACAGATGGGCGGTCTCATCATGATGGGCCTCGACTATCAGGCACTGGTCGTCAAGCGCGTCGGTAAAGAATTCCAGCTGCTGCTGCTGACCTGCAAGGATGCCGACAAGGGCAAGCCCCAGGAGGAGCAGCTCATTGCCACGCTGAAGCCTACCGCCGAGGATAAGATTGACTATAAGCCCGGCATCCACGAGGACATCTACCTGCGACTCACCGTCACCAACACCGAGGCTGGTGTGGCTCATGGCGGCAAACCCATGGTCCGTTTCGCCTACAGTCTGAACGGCAAGAAATGGACCGATTGCGGTGGCTCGTACAACATGCGTCAGGGCAAATGGATTGGTGCGAAGTTCGGTTTCGTCAGTGTCGAGACCAACGCCAAGACCGACCGCGGCTGGCTCGATGCCGACTGGATACACATAGAGAAATGCAAGTAAAAAAAGAACGGAGGGCCAAAAGCTCTCCGTTCTTTGTGATTATGAGTAGTAGGATTACTCGTTCTTGAAGCCGTAGCCGTTGGTGAAGCCACCGTTGGCGAGGACGTTCGGGGTGAAGGGCCACAGATAGATAGGAGCCTTCACGTAGCCGTAGTCGAGGAACAAGTTCTTCAGATACTCATCCTCGGCCTTGACGAGGTCAACAGCCCAGTTGGTCTTCTTGTAACCGTCAGCCTCGAGGGCTGCAATCTCATCATCAGAGAGCTTCTTGAAGAGGCCCTTGATGGCGAGGTTGGGCTTGTAGCCGTCGGGAATGACAAGACCGAACTTGCTCCAGTCGTTGTTGACACCACGCCATCCGGGATAGAGCACGGGATCGTCCTCTTTGCCTGCAGGGCACTGCTCGGTGAGACGATGGCCTACCTCTTCCTTTCCGTCGACATACTTCGTCCAGATGTACTCAGAGATGGTGTTGCCATTGTCGAAGGTGTAGTAGCCATTGGCCTTCAGACCGTCGAACATCTGCTTGGTCAACTCCTTGATGTACTTGATCTTAGCAGGCAGGAGACCGGTGCGGATGAGTGTCCAGCGACGGTCGCCCTCACCGGCAAACTCGAAGCCACGCTCCTGAATGATGGCATTGAGCAGCGAGCCTTCCTTGGCAATGAAATCGTCGGTCTTGGCAGCAGCGGCAGAACCGAAGGCACGGTTGCGGATGATGTCGAGATACTTGCGGGCTTCAGCCTGGTCGCCCAAAGCAGCACACGCCTCTGCATAGCCAAGGTAGATTTCGGATATACGCATGTAGGGACCGTTGATGCCGGACTTACGCTGGTTGGCAACCCAGGGCTTTGTCTGACGGTTCTCGTCCCACTTGTTGAAGGCAATACCGCCACCCTTGCCCTGCGAACCGGGCGTGAAGGGCAGGATAATCTCGGTACCGTCGGCACCCTTGGTACCAGTGACCGTGCAGCTTACGTCGCGACGCATGTCGGCAGGGTCGAAGACGCCATAGTAGAAGGCGGGATTGATACGTCCCTGGCCGTAGTTCTTACAGGGGTAGTTGTCCTTCGAAGCACCCGTGGAAGGACGACCGAAGGAGTAAGGACGTGCGTCGTTGCCGGCACTGGATCCCTGAGCCATAGCGTACTCGTAGATGCTCTCGTCGGCAAACGCGTCGTCGTCGCCATGCATCTGATTAAAGAACACCTGATAGGGGTTTTTAACCTCACGACTGTCGTCGGTGATGAACTTGGCAGAGCCGGGGTTGTCGATGACGGCACTGAAATACTGCCATGCAATGTGGTAATACTCTTGCCAGTCGCTGCGACGGGCGTAGGTGGCACCATTGTTTTCCTGACTGCCAGGGAAGGCTTCGAAGGAAATGGGGTCGCCATTCATGTCGACACGGCGGATGTCGCCTCGGCGGGTCTGGTAGCCACCAGCCTCGAGAGCCAGACGACCGATGAGTCCCTCGACATAGGTACGCGAGAAGTAGTTCTTGCCGTTAACACCGGGGATAGAACCGACACGATACATGACGGGAGCGGCGGTCATGAGTTCATCGATCAGCACATCGTAGATAGAATCGCGGCCTACGAGTCCGTCGTGGTCGGTGGACTTACCGCTGACATAGGGTACGTCGCCGAAGTACTTGATGAGCTCGCGGTAGGCTGTAGCACGCAGGGCGATAGCCTCGCCGTAGAGCTGACCCATAGTGTTCTCGACACCAGCCCACAGCATCTCCTGGAAGCCGTCGGCACTCTCGATGGCCGAAGCGACGATGCTGGCCTTGGTGATGACAGAATAGAGCGAAGCATAGGTATCGTTCTCCTTCTGGTAGCTCAGGAGGGTGTAGTCCTTGGCGTAGTTACCATCCTGATAGAAACACTCGGGATAGTGACGACCGGGCTGGTTAGAGAAGTTCTCAGGGTGACGCTCGATGTCGGAGCCTGCCACGTCGGCAGCATAGAACAGTCCGTCGCCGAACACCTTATTCTGGGCTGCATCGACCCATGCAGCGTAAGCACCCTCCAGCGCGGCACGTGCCGTCTCGTTGGTAGAGAACACGAACTTTGCATCAGCCTTTGACGTGGTGCTGGTCTCCAAATAATCGCTGCACGATACACCTGTCAACAGTGCGACAGCAGCAAATAATACTGAATATAATGTCTTTTTCATATCTTTATTTCCTCCCATGTTTTAGAATGCAACGTTAAGACCAAAAGTGTAGGTTCTGGCGCGCGGATAGGCGTTCCAGTCGTAGTTAGGAGTGGGGAAGCCATTGTTGCCTCCAGGACGAGTGTTCACGTCGGGGTCGCTGCCATCATAACCTGTGAGGCAGAAGAGGTTACCACCGGTGAAATAGACGCGCAGGTTAGAGATGCCCACCTTCTTGGTGATGTTCTTAGGCAGGGTGTAACCAAGGGTCAGGGTGTTCAGACGCAGGTAAGAAGCATCCTCGATGAACTCAGAGGTGACCAGACCATACTCGTAGTAAGGCAGTGCATACTTGGCACCGGCGTTGAGCTTAGCCAGCGCAGAAGGATCGGTCACGGCTACGAGGTCGCCACTGGCATCGACATCGTACATCTTCCAGCAGTCGCTGACGATAGCCAGACGGTTCCAACCGAAGCTGGTATCCTTGTTACCCATCATAGAGTGCATAGCGTTGGCGTTATAGACGTCGCCGCCAATCTGATAGGTGAAGCCTGCGGAGAAGTCGAAGTTCTTGTAGTTGAGATTGAAGTTGAAACCACCGGTGTGCTCGGGCATTGTATGACCAATGACACAAGCATCCTCCTCGGTGATGACGCCGTTGCCGTCAGTATCCTGGAACTTCACCATACCCGGACGTGCCACCTGTGTGGCATTATCGTCCTCGTCGGTGGGAACGGGATAAGCCTTCAGATATCCGTTGGCATAGTTGGTGACGTTGCTACCCATGTCGGGAACACCGGGCTTCAACTTCCATACGCCATTCTCCACGGTGAAGTCGTCAACGGTGTAGAAACCGGCGCTCTTGTAACCCCAGATAGTACCTACGGGCTCACCTTCGCGGATGATGTAGTCGTTATACGGGCGCTTCATGGACGAACCCCAGTTGGTGTTGGTATCGGCATTGACGCCGTCAACCACCTTCTCCACATTATTCTTATTATAGTTGTAAGTGGCGTTGACGCTCACGTTGAGGTCCTTCGAACGGTATATCTCGTAGAAGACAGAGAGTTCGATACCCTTGTTGGAGGTCTCACCGACATTCTGGTACTGATAGCTGTGACCGGTTGACTCAGCAACAGGCACGCGCATGAGGATGTCCTTCGTGGTGTTCCAGTAGAACTCGATGGCACCACGCAGCTTACCATTCCAGAAACCGTAGTCGATACCGATGTTACGCGAGATAGTGGTCTCCCACTTCAGGTCGGGATTGGCCAGTACGGCACCGGGCGAGAAGGTCACCTTGCGGATGCCGTTCGACCAAACGACTGAGGGAACCCAATATTCTTTCCACAGCGAGGCGTCGATGTTGTCGTTACCAGAGGTACCATACGACAGACGGAGCTTCAGGTTGTCCAACCAGTCCTTGGCAGAGGCCATGAACGGCTCGTCGTTGATACGCCAAGCAAAGGCGGCAGCGGGGAAGTAACCCCAGTGGTTGTTAGGAGCGAAATTAGAGCTACCGTCGGCACGGAACGTAGCGGTGAAGAGGTAGCGGCCTAAATAGCTGTAGTTGACACGACCAAACCACGACAGCGTGTGCTTGGGCTCACCAATGGTGTAGCTCATGTCGGAAGTCTGCTGGGCCTGCTCGAGGTATTTCTCGTTCATATTGTACATATTGAACATACCGAAGGCTGTCTCCTGTGAGAATGCAGAAGGATAGCCGGCACCGGTCATCGTGCTGGAGTTGCTCTTGCTGGCCAGCACCTCGTTACCGGCGAGGAACGACAGGTTGTGGTCTTCGCCCAAGCCCTGCACCTCGTAGTTCAGCGTAGTAGCCCAACGAACGTTATAGCCATCGCCCTGAGAGAGGGTTGCCTTATTGTAGGGATTCTCCGACTTACCGCCGTCCCAGCCTTCCGTCTTGGTCCAGTTGCGGCTCAGCGAGAGTTCCGTCTTGGCGATGAGACCCTTGATGACGTTCCACGTCAGGGTACCCATGCCGCTGATGCGCTGACGGTTGCGGACGCTGCTGTAGTTGTCGATGATAGCCAGGGGACTATTTTTTGCTTCCACGCTGGCACTACCCAAGCTCAGGTCGGCAGGGTCGCCCTTGCCTAAAGGAGTGTCGATGGGGCGATAGCCATAGACGGAATTACCGGCAGCATAGTCGAACTTGTCGCCCTTGAACTGCATCTCGCCATAACGCAAGTCAGCATCGAAGGTCAGGTCCTTGTTAATCTTCTGCGAAATCTTGAAGTTGGCACTCCAACGTCTGGCACCGGTCTGGATGCGGTTACCCTTGTCGTAGTTGTAGTTGACGCTGGCGTAGTACTTCGTGTTCTGGTTACCACCAGTCAGCGACAGGTCGTGGTTCCACGCATGAGCGGTCTCCATCACGTCGTCAACATAGTTGTGAACACCAACGTTGCGGTAGTCGTCCAAGTGGTTGCCATACTGACTGCCAAGACCGAAATAATTGGCCAAACCGTCACCGTAGCTCTCGCCTAAAGCGGTAGCATAGCTCCAGTTGTGCAATACATAGTCGTAGGCATTCTGCACGTCGGGCGTATAGCTCGACTTCTTGATCTGGTAGTACATGTTGTACTTCACCTTGGCCTTGCCTTCACCCTTCGAACCCTTGGTGGTGATGAGGATAACGCCGTTAGCACCACGGGCACCATAGATGGCCGTCGAGGCAGCGTCCTTCAACACGTCGATGCTCTCGATGTTGTCGGCAGGAATGTCCTCAATGGTACTCACCTGCACACCGTCAACAATGTAGAGGGGGTCGTTGCTCTGGGTGATAGAACCACCGCCACGCACGCGAATGTTCATCGTGGCACCAGGGCGGCCGTCCTGACTCATCACGCTGACACCGGGCAGCTGACCCTGCAGGGCCTGAGCGATGTTCGACACGGGGTTCTTGGCCAGCGTCTCACCACTGACAGATGCCACAGCACCAGTCAGGTCGCGACGCTTCATCGTACCATAACCCACCACAACGACATCTTCCAACGTCGTGTTGTCTTCTTCCAAAGTAATGTTCATGTTGCCAGAGCCTTTCACTGTCTGTGGCTTGTAGCCGACATACGACAGTTTGATGGAAGTACCAGCGGGGGCATTGACACTGAAGTTACCGTCAATGTCGGTCACTGTACCCTGGCCGTTACCATAGGTAACGCTCACACCAATCAGAGGTTCACCGCTCTTGTCCTTGACGGTACCCTTGATTGCATTCTGGGCAAAGCCCATTAGCCAAAATGCACACAGCACGATGACTAGAAGCAGTCTTCTTTTTTGCATGTTAATTAGTTGTTTTGTTTGTTTTATAAAAAAAGTAGTTGTTGTTAAATTGGTGCAAAATTAATACATTTTATTGAAATGAGCAAATTTTTTATAAAAAAAGAGCGGAAAGACAGTGCCTTCCGCTCGATTTTACTCGAGTAAGCTCAATTCTTCTCTCACTTAATCACGACCTTTTTACCATTTATAATGTAGACACCCTTTGTGGCGTTGTTCACCTTCTGACCGTTCAGGTTATAGATAGCACCATCGACAACAGGCTTAGCTGCACTGACGTTCTCAATGCCAGTTGCTGTTGTAGCGGCATCAGAAGCTTCGCTCAGACCACCCATCTCGTTGGCAGCACGCACGGTATAGGTTGCCGTAGCGTCGTCGACGGTATAGGCAGGCTCAGTGGTGAAGCCAACAACGCTGCCATTCTTGCAGACAGCCCACAACAGAGCGTAGTCGCTGTTGTCCCAAGTCAGACTGGTTCCGGCAATCTTCACGTTCTGTGGAACAGGAGCCTGCTCGGTAAGCAATGTGGGATCCCACTCGCCAAATACATTGTGCAGGTTGCCAGCCTCGGCAGCTTCCTCGGCAGTCAGTATAGGATTGTTGGCATGACCTTCGCCGAAGGTCTTCTTACGACCGCTCAGGTCAATCTGCGAACCAGTAGATGTCATTGAGTTGTACTCAGCGAAACGCTTGGGCCAGCCATTACTCATCTCACTCCAGCCAATAGCTGAAGGCACCACATTCATCTTCGTGTCGATGAAGAGGGCTACAGGAGTGCCGCTACCCCAAGGACGACCGAGGGTATAGTTGCCGTCAACATTATCACCTTCACCGTTGATGACGCAGTCTTTGTAGACGTAACCGTACTTGATGCTCTTCGAAGGTACGGCAGCATAACCACCGGCAATCTGGCGCAGTTCGACACCATTGAAGAATGCGTCGCCCTTACCGCACATGTAGTCGGTACGTCCGCGAACGTAACCCTCCTCGAAGTAGTAGAGTCCGTTGTCGTTGTTCGAAGTCCAAGTATCCTGATAGCCGCGCAGACCGGTATTCTTATAAATGGTACGCGTAGCCTTATCCTGAACGGCGAGGTCACGACCAGTAGCGTCGTCCATACCGCTCTCGATGGTCAGATCCTGGAAGTAGTAGTCGCTACCGCTGATCTGGAACACGTCGCTGTTACCGATACCGTCGTACTTGCTGGTAGTGCCGTACTGACCGGCGAAGGTAGCGTTCTTGTCAATACCATTGGTGATGATGACACCGTCGCGGCTCTCGCCGATGAACGATACGTTCTGGGTATTGATGAATGTGATACACTCAGGCACCTCGTAACCGTTACAGGTCTTCATGGTGCTCTTCAGAGGAATGGTGTATTCACCGTTCTTGATGAAGATGCGGTAGCGCACGTTCTTGTCGTTGCGCTTCTGGGCAGCTTCGATGGCAGCCACCAGCTGCTCGGCATTCTCGACAACCTGGTCGTAAGCCTTCTTCTCTACCGTCGGACGCGTCATGATTGTAAAGTTAATCGTGATGTCCTTGTCCAGATAGTTGTCTGTCAGGTCGCTGACAGTGTTGGCTGCCAGAGAGAAGGTGTAAGGAGTAGCATACTCCAGTCCCTTATATTCGAAGGTAATGGCCTTACCACTGACGGTGGGCTCTACCTGCCAAGCACCGCTCATGCCGTTGTTGACAGCCATCATACCCTTAGCACCGTCCTTCATCTTCACGCGCTCGTCGAAGGTAAGCACAATCTTACCGCTGGCAGAAGCGCCAGTAGCACCGTCGGCAGGAACTGTCGAAACAAGCACAGGAGCCGTGCCGTCGTCAACCAGCTTCGGAGTACCAGTGATGAAGAACATAGCCAGCGTGTTACCGTCGTTAGCCGATGCAGCGCCGTCGACCTGCGAGGTCTTGTCGGCCTTCATACGGATGAAGAGATCCTTCTGGTTGTTGGCAGCCTCAGGCAGCTTCTCGTTGAACTGAGCCACAGCCTTCACACCCGTCATAGTCACGCTGCCGAACTTGGTCCAGTTCTCGCCGTCCAGCGAGTATTCAGCATCGTAGGTCTGATAAGCGTTGTAGTTATACAGCATCTGGAACTGTACGTTGATGTCGGTAAATGCCTCGGCATTGATCTTCGTCTGCCAGTGCCAGTTACCCACGTCGCCGTTTTGCTTGCCCTGACGCCAGTTGACGGCAGCACCGACAAAGCTCTCGTAACCACCTCCGGCAACAGTCGACTTGTCGAGCCAGCCGCTGGTCTCACCAGTCTCGGTATTCACCAGATTCAGTGCGTCACCGTCGTTGTCCTGTGCGGCGAAGTCAGCCTTACGGCCACTGGCACCAGCCTTATAGAAGTCCCAGCCGGCAATGATGTCAGCCTCAGAATAAGTTGCGACAATATCCTTATCGCCATCCATCGTTACAGTCAGTTCGCTGCTCGTCGTACCGTCGTTCCAGTTGGTGAAGGTCACCAGACCCTCATACTGGCTGGCCGTCAGGACAACCGTTGTACCAGCCTCATACATCCACTTGCCGTCAACCACTGTAGGAGCGGGACTGACAGCAACCATGTAGTCATTCGTACCGTCAACATTCAGTTTCAACTCGTAAGTCTCCACCTTCTTGAAGTTGGCGGTCAGTGTCTCGTGACTCATCACGTAATACTTGAACTTAGCCTCAGTGGAAATTTCCGAACCTGTAGCATTCGTCCAGTTCACAAAGTCGTATCCGAAGTTCTCGGTGGCAGTCAGCGTAACCTCGGTATTCTCCTCGTATTCATCAGCATTCGGATATTTGCTGACACTACCGCCTTCTTCAGGACTAGCAGCAACAGCAAGGGTGTACATCTCGACAGCGGCCTTCGTACCGTTCACCTTACCATAGATGCGGACATCGGCGAAACCGCCGGCCTTATTGTTGGCCAGACCGGTTGTTGCATACAGGTCGAAGCCTTCGCCAGACGTCAGGGCCTTTTGCTGCTCCTCAGTCAGGTCGATCACCACCTCGTTGACCAGGTTACTGAGTACACCACCCCACTGGCCTTCCTCCTGGCTGTCATCCCAGTTGGCACGGCGTGCCGTAAAGGTTCCAAGAGACATCGGCTCGCCTTCACCCACCTTGGCGGTAACGACGACACCGTCCTTCTTGTTGGTACCGAAGCGCTGTACGTACATCTTAATCTGAGTCGGAGTGAAGGTAATGCCCGAAGCAGGCTTCACATTCCAGTGCAGCTGAACGTTCTCACCCGTAAAGGTCACGAACTTCAAACCGTTATCAGGATCCTTGCTGCGTGAACCGGTGGCAACCGTAGCATCAGCAGGGCTATATTCGAAAGAAGTTACTGAAAAAGCAGACTCAGGATTGATGGTCTTGCTTTCCAAATCCACATTTCCGTCAACCAGCATTGGCCACTCAATAGAAGCATCGACATTGTCAAACTTCTCGCCGCCGGCGCTGGCCACTACGGGCAGCACCACCTGGATGTAACGATAGTATGAGCCGTCGCCGATAACCACGTCAACGGTCTCTGCAGAACCACCAATCTCGTAGCTGATGGTCTTGCCGCTGGTATAGTCGGTCTGACCGTCGATGGTGGTAGTGGTGATTTCACTATAAGCCTCCATCGATACGGTGGCACCCTTACAAGAAGGAATAGTCCACTTTGTACCCTGGTTCAGCTGTGCCCAGTCGTTCCAGTTGCCGTTGGCAAACTTACCGCCATTGTTGGTGTCAAAGTCAGCCTTCACATCGATGGTCTTACCATTGACAGTAGCCTGAGCCACCCAGAAACCCGTAGCATTCTGATAGGCTACAGTAGGAGCACCTGCATCGCGACGGAAGTTCCACTTCACGGTCACGGGCTCAGTACGGTCTTCGAGGTTCACCTGATTATAGGTAAAATTAGCAGTCAGCGTAATATCCTCAGCGGGAACGGTAAATTCAGAACCGGGGGCATAGTAGGTGGTACCGTCGGTCCATGCAGTCAGCGTCTTGCCCTCCGCATAGAGAGTGTAGTTCTTTGGCAGTGTAAAGGTACTGCCCACATCTTGCTTGACTGCGGCAGGAACGACGCCTTCAGCTCCATCGGCTGCAAAAGTCACAGTAGCTTCGTTGGCCAGCTGAGAAGGATCAACAGCCTCTACAGCAAAGTACGGAGTATAGCTGCCGCCACTAATGGTCAGCGTGGTAGCCTCACCTTTGTAGTACGTCGAGGCAATGTTGTCGGTCTTGTTGTTGTGGTAGCATGCACCGGTGTTCGTGTTGAACGTACCTACGGTAGCACCCGTGGCATCCTTAATCGTCACGTCACCACCCCAGGCGCAGGTTCCCATGGAAACCTTTACCGGGCCATCCACCTTGACAGTGGCCGAGAAATTACTGATACCATGCTCGTTCGAGTGGAACTTACCAGTAATCACTGCGTTAGCATCTGCAGCATCAGCTGCCACACGTGTAAACGTGCCGTCAGCATTCATCTTCAATCCAGCAGTAGTCACACTGGTCTCTTCAGCAGTGAAGAACGAACCATTGGTGAAATCTGCCTTGATGTCAGTGAACGCTACTGCCTGCGTCATTCCCAGAATGAGCAACAAGCATAACGTACTAAATCTTAGTAGTTGTTTTTTCATACAATTGTTTTTTTAGTTGTTTATAGTAATAAAAATAAAAATTGTTCGCGCGTAAAGCAGATTAGTTGCGGTTCATGGCCAGACCATAAATCACCTGCAAAGATACGAAAATTAAAAATAGCTGATTATTTTTGGCGCAATAAAATCTGTTAAAATCCACGAAATCGTTTACGTTTTTAGGACCAATCTTCATACGAGACATCGTTGTCATAACCGTTAAAACCATATTTTCAGGGGTTTCTTTTGTTATGTGAAATAAAATTAGTAATTTTGCAGGCAAAATTGAAAAAAGATAAGGAAATGGCAGAAAAGAAATTCAAAAGAACAACGGTGACCTCAGCACTGCCATACGCTAATGGCGGTGTGCATATCGGTCACTTGGCAGGTGTCTATATTCCTGCCGATATCTACGTGCGCTACCTGCGTTTGAAGAAGGAGGACGTGATGTTTATTGGTGGAAGTGACGAACATGGTGTACCCATCACTGTTCGTGCCCGCAAGGAGGGCATTACCCCACAGGACGTAGTGGATCGCTATCACAAGATGATTAAGGACTCGTTCAAGGAGTTCGGCATCTCGTTCGATATCTATAGCCGCACGACCTCGGAGACGCACCATAAGTTTGCTGCGGAGTGGTTCCGCAAACTGTATGACGAAGGCAAGCTGGTGGAAGAGACAACCGAACAATTGTACGACGAGGAGGCCAAGCAGTTTTTGGCAGACCGTTACGTAACTGGCGAGTGCCCTCATTGCCACAACGAGGGAGCTTACGGCGACCAGTGCGAGAAGTGTGGTCGCGACCTGAGTCCTACGGAACTCATCAATCCAAAGTCGACTATTTCTGGTTCTACGCCTGTGATGAAGAGCACCAAGAACTGGTATCTGCCCCTGAACGAGTATCAGGAGTGGCTGAAGGAGTGGATTCTGGAAGGTCACAAGGAGTGGCGCCCCAATGTCTATGGCCAGTGCAAGAGCTGGTTGGAGATGGATCTGCAGCCCCGTGCTATGACGCGCGACCTGAACTGGGGTATCCCCGTACCTGTTGAGGGCGCTGAGGGCAAGGTGCTCTACGTGTGGTTCGACGCCCCTATCGGTTATGTTTCGAACACGGTAGAGTTGTGCGCCAAGGAACCTGAGAAATGGGGTTCGTGGCAGAAGTGGTGGCAGGATGAGGACACCCGTCTGGTGCACTTCATCGGTAAGGACAATATCGTGTTCCACTGCATTATCTTCCCTGTGATGATGAAGGCGCACGGCAAATATATCATGCCTGACAACGTACCCAGCAACGAGTTTCTGAATCTGGAGAACGATAAGATTTCTACCTCGCGCAACTGGGCTGTCTGGTTGCACGAATACCTCGTAGATATGCCTGGCAAGCAGGATGTGTTGCGTTATGTGTTGACGGCCAATGCTCCTGAGACCAAGGACAACAACTTCACGTGGAAGGACTTTCAGGACCGTAACAACAACGAGTTGGTGGCTGTCTATGGTAACTTCGTGAATCGTGCCCTGCAGTTGACCAAGAAATACTGGAACGGTGTTGTTCCTGCCTGTGGCGAACTGCTGGATGTTGACAAGCAGGCGTTGGAGGAGTTCAAGGACGTGAAACAGAAGGTGGAGGCACTGCTCGACCAGTTCAAGTTCCGCGATGCCCAGTTCGAGGCCATGAACCTGGCACGTATCGGTAACCGCTATATCACAGAGTGCGAGCCTTGGAAGGTTTGGAAGACTGACCAGAAGCGTTGCGAGACCATCCTGAACATCTGTCTGCAGCTGACAGCCAATCTGGCTATCGCCTTTGAGCCGTTCCTGCCGTTTAGCAGTAAGAAACTGCGTGAGATGCTGAATCTGGAGAGTTTCGACTGGAATGAGTTGGGCAGCACCGACCTACTGAAGGCTGGTCATCAACTGGGTGAACCCGCCCTGCTGTTTGAGAAGATTGAGGACGACGTCATCCAGAAGCAGCTCGACAAGTTGGCTGAGACCAAGAAGGCTAACGAGGCAGCTCAGTACAAGGCTGCTCCTATCAAGGATACCGTATCGTTCGAGGAGTTCGAGAAGCTTGATATCCGTGTAGGTCTGGTGAAGGACTGCCAGAAGGTGAAGAAATCGAAGAAACTGCTGCAGTTTACTATTGACGATGGTTCTGGCGTCGACCGCACCATCTGTTCTGGTATTGCTGCCTTCTACGAGAATCCTGAGGAACTCATCGGCAAGCGCATCCTCTTCGTGGCCAACTTCGCATCACGCAACATGATGGGTATTGAGAGTCAGGGCATGATTCTCTCCGCTGTTGATGCCGACGAAAGCCTCAGCGTGGTCACCACGACGAAGGACGTAAAGCCGGGAAGCCAAGTTGGATAACGTTCAATGTTCAATGTTCAACGTTCAATGTAAAAGATGCAGGCAATTATCTTAGCAGCAGGCATGGGTCGCAGGCTTGGCGACTATACGAAGGACAACACGAAGTGTATGGTCCCAGTGAATGGTGTGCGACTTATTGACCGTCTGCTGGGACAGCTTGCCAAGCAACAGCTCAACCGCGTCATCATCGTAGTGGGCTATAAAGGTAAAGAACTTCGCGAGTATATTGGCAATCGATATGATAGCCTGTTGAATATCGAATTCGCTGAGAATCCCGTCTACGATAAGACAAACAACATTTATTCGTTAGCTATTGTCAAGGATAAGTTGCAAGAGGACGATACAGTACTCATCGAGAGCGACCTCATTTTCAGCGAGCGTATGATCCCGATGATTGTGGACAACCCCTACCCCAACCTTGCCCTTGTCGCCAAGTATGAGACGTGGATGGATGGTACGATGGTACGTCTGGACGAAGAACAAAACATCGTCAATTTCATCTCGAAGGACGCCTTCGACTACAACGACGTCGACTCGTATTACAAAACGGTCAACATCTATAAACTCAGTAAGCAGTTTTCACAACAGAAATACGTGCCCTTCCTTGATGCCTACACCAAGGCTGTTGGCAATAACGAATATTACGAGAACGTGCTGCGCATCATCTCGCTGCTCAACAATCACGATATGAAGGCCCTGCCTATCGGACAAGAGAAGTGGTACGAGATTGATGACAAGCAGGATCTGGATATTGCTGAGGCGTTGTTTGCCGACGAGCAGGACGTGCTTCGCAAATATTACGGACGTTATGGTGGTTTCTGGCGATTCCCCCAGATGCTGGATTTCTGCTACTTGGTGAACCCCTACTTCCCCAGTCGCAGGATGAAAGACGAACTGCGTGCCAACTTCGACACGCTGCTGACGGAATACCCTTCGGGCATGAAGGTCAACACGCTCATTGCCAGCAAGTGCTTTGGCGTCAGCGAGCCCTATATCGTGCCTGGCAACGGTGCTGCAGAACTGATTAAGGTTCTGATGGAAGAGTCGCAAGGCAAGATTGGATTTACGCGTCCTACCTTTGAAGAATATCCAAATCGATATGACAAGGACCAGCAAGTGACCTTCGTTCCGCAAAACGAGGACTATCGCTATACCGCTGACGACCTGATGGCATTCTTTGGCGATAAAGACATCCGCCAACTGATGGTCATCAACCCCGATAATCCCTCGGGCAATTTCATTCCCAAGGCAGACATTTTGCGTTTGGCTCAATGGTGCGAAGACAAAGGCATCCGTTTGGTGGTCGATGAAAGCTTTGTGGACTTTAGCGAGGACTATGCCCACAATTCTTTGCTAAGCGATGAAACGCTGGAAGCATATCCCCACATGGCTGTCATGAAGAGTATCTCAAAGAGCTATGGTGTGCCTGGCTTGCGTCTGGGCATTCTCTGTTCTGCCGACAAGGGACTTATCGCGCGTATTAAGAAAGAGGTGAGCATCTGGAACCTCAACTCCTTTGCCGAGTTCTTCATGCAAATATACAACAAGCACGAAAAAGACTATCAGCGTGCTTGCGACAAGTTCGTCAAAGAGCGTGCCGACTTCGAACAGCAACTGAAACAGATACCTTTCTTCCACGTGATGCCCTCACAGGCGAACTATTTCCTTTGCGAAGTTTTGCCTCCCTACAAGGCTAGCGAAATAGTGATCTATATGCTCAAGCAGCACAACATCCTGACACGCGACTGCAGTCTGAAGCCCGGCCTCGACCCACAGAAGCCGTATATGCGCATTGCCGTTCGCGACCATAAGGACAACACACGACTCATTGAAGGACTCAAAACACTAAAATAGAGGTATGGTTTCCATCATCCAACAGCAACAGATTGATGCACTAAACATTAGTCCAAAAGAGTGCATTGAATGGGTTAAACAAGGCTTCCTGATGAAAGACGATGCTCAGATGCCTGCTAAACTCAGTGTTCATCCACAAGGAGAAGACTTTATGACCTCTATGCCATGTCTTTTGCCAAAATACAATGGTAGAAAGTATTTTGGCCTGAAATTGGTGAGTCGTATTGAGGGACAAACACCTACACTGAAGAGCGACATCACGCTCTATGATGCGGAGACAGGACAGCTCTTAGCCATCATGGATGGTGACTGGATTACAGCCATGCGGACGGGGGCCGTAGCTGCCTTAGCAGCAAGGACCTTTCAGCGCAAAGGCGTTGACACGTATTCGATGATAGGATTGGGAAATATTGCACGGGCCGTAGCCCTTTGTCTCATTGCAGACAACGAAGATCGTCACATCACCATTCGTCTGATGCGTTACAAAGATCAAGCTGAGCAGTTCATCGAACGTTTCAAGGGCCACAACAATGTAACATTTGAGATTATCGACAATCCCACAGCATTCCTCTCAGAAGCCGATGTCGTGATATCATGCGTCACCGTAGCGACAGAATTGCTCTTCCCTGACAACAGCCTATATAAGAAAGGGGTAACTGTCATTCCCGTCCACGTGCGTGGCTTCCAGAATTGCGACCTCTTCTTCGACAAGGTCTTTGGCGACGACACAGGACAGATTCAGACGTGGAAGTACTTCAATCAGTTCCACGAATACGATGAGATTCACCATGTATTACAAGGAAAGAATCCTGGTCGTACCAATGATGATGAACGTATTCTTAGCTACAATTACGGTTTAGCTCTCCATGACATTGTATTCGCCTCAAAGATATACGAGAAAGCCAGCAACACCTCACAAGGTTTTGAATATCAAAAACAGGACAAGAAAATCTGGGTATAGTTACTTCCAGTAAGCCTCAAAATGATGCGTGACGCGTTGCTCTACGGGGGGTAATGTCATATAGTCACCATAGGTTCGCTCCAAATAGTCCTTATAGCCTACCATCGTCTTATACTGTTTCCCTTCGAACTCGATATCCACTGATGATGCAATATCCTCTGCAGGGAAACATCCTTTGATACTTGGGCCAGCCTCTGTCATATTGCAGGCGGTACGCGTCGGCTCTGTCAACACGATCAGCTTCCGAATCTTACGCTCTATCTGCCCGACACTCATAGGCCAATGTTTATAGACAAAATATGCGAGGTGTGAACGCAGATAGTTGTTCTTCGAAATCTTACATCTCCTAATCTTATAAAGTAACTTCTTCTTTTTAAAGATACGTTCGCGCTCCTGTAAGTCATCCGTCACATAATCAACTGGGAAGATATCCATATAGACACCGATTTCGTAGCCTTCCGTTTCCTTCTCCACCATTCGCGTACGTAGATCGACAACCTTGGCAAAGGTATAATAATAGTGGTTCTCCGTCTGAGGATTAATAGCTCGATAATGGCCAGAATCAGAAGTATAAGCCTGGAGAAATTCCTCATAGTCCTTGCGAGGCATATAGATGTCTATATCATCATCCCAAGGAATATATCCCTTATGGCGCACCGCCCCGATAAGTGTGCCGCTCGACAGGAAATAGCGCAGGCCGTGAGCCTCACAAAAGCGATGGACCTCGTCGAGAATGCCCATCTGAATCTGGCGCAATTCCTGAATATCTTCAATCTTTCTCATTGCGTGAAAGGTTAGTTGCCGGGCTTGTCCTTGCCGTGAACGCTCTTCACCTTCATACCTAACTTACCAGGAAGGATGGCGTTGAGAATGATACCCACGAGGGCAGACAATGCCAGACCAGAAAAATGAATGGGACCAACGCTCACATTGTCATCAGCACCGTATTTCACACCGATGGCAATGACCAGAATCAAAGCAGCAACAAAGACGTTGCGGGAAGAATTAAAATCTACACCGTCTTCCACCAGATTACGCACACCGACAGCTGATATCATGCCGTAGAGGATGAGGCTCACACCACCGATGGTGGCTGCGGGCATCAGACCAATCAGACACGCAAACTTCGGACAGAACGACAGTAGGATAGCCAAAATGGCGGCCAGTCGGATGACAGCAGGGTCGAAGACCTTGGTGAGATTCAGCACACCGGTATTCTCACCATATGTCGTATTGGCAGGAGCACCGAAGAGCGAAGCCAGCGAGGTGGCAAGACCATCGCCCATCAGTGTGCGGTGCAATCCGGGTTCCTTCAGGAAGTCTTTGCCTACGGTTGACGAAATGGCACACATATCGCCGATATGCTCCATGATAGTAGCAACAGCGATAGGCACAATGGCAATGATGGTGGAAATGAGAAACGAAGTGTCGAGATTGTCCATCACAGCCAATACAGTCTGTTCACGACTGAACGGCAAACCTATCCAAGCAGCGTCATCGAGTGCAGCGAAATCCACTTCGCCCATCACTGCCGCAAGGGTATAGCTGACCAACACGCCCAACAAGATGGGGATAATCTTGATGATACCCTTGCCCCATACGCTGGAACCAATCACTGTCACGATGGCCACAATAGCCAGCAGCCAGTTGGAGGTGCAATTCTGAATGGCACTGCCCGAGAGAACCAAACCGATGGCAATAATCATAGGCCCAGTCACTACAGGTGGGAAATAGTGCAACATCTTTTCTATACCGAATGACTTGATGAGAGCAGCCATCACGAAATAGCACAGACCGGCAAAAAAAACTCCCATGCAGGCATAATCCAAGGCCAGTGTCTCACTCATCCCCTGTTCCACACCCAGCGTCTTCACTGAAATATAGCCACCGAGGAAAGCAAACGAAGAACCAAGGAATGCCGGAACTTTGAACTTGCTGACACAATGGAATACCAATGTGCCGATACCGGCAAACAGCAAGGTTGACGACACGGAAAGACCGGTAAGCACGGGTACCAAAACAGTAGCGCCGAACATGGCAAACAGGTGTTGGATACCTAATACGGCATACTTGGGGTAGCCTAATTGTCTAGCATCAGTGATGCCTTCTTTGGGAGTAATTTGCATAAGTAAAATATTTAACTTCGTCCAAACAACCACTTCTTGAAGAACGGGCTGATGCGTAGGATATTTGATGTGATAATGCTAAAGACAATAATGACCAAACCAACAAGGATGGATAGCGTGGTGTCGACCACAAAGTTGTGTGTGTGGGCGTTGAAGAACGCACCAATGTGCGGCAGGTCTGGCATGAACAGGAAATGTATGAGGTAAATGTCCAGCGTTCGGCGTCCGATGTACTGTAGCGTCGCGCCCATCATGGTAAATTTCGTGAAGTACTGCTGGTAGGTGCGGAAGTACATGAAGACGATGGTCAATAGCAGGAACTTTGCCAGCGTCAGGGGAACGATTGCCCACGTCATTCGCATGTAGTGCCATTTCAGCGCATCGAGCGTACAGAAAATGACGATGACGATGAGCAGCGGGAAAAACCATTTCGAGTCCATGACGCGCTGGGCCTTCTGCCAATAGCGATGGACGATGTTGCCGTAGAGGAAGAAGGGGAAATAGAGAAACACCTGACCCAAGCTGGTGTACATCAGGAAATTGCATAGCTCTGTCTTAGCACCCCTATAGCCCTGCGCCCACGAGAAATACTTCGGTTGGTAACAGCTCTCATAGAGCGCCAGCGACAACAGAAACAGCACTACGATGGGCAACCACGAGGCGTGCTTCATTTTACTCTCCAAATAGGCGAAGGGATAGTAGATGAGGAACATCCACAGCAGCGCCACCGTAAACCAATAACCGCCCTTCAGCGGCGACATCAGCTCCTCTTCAACCGACGGCCAGAAATTCTTGTATAACAGCGCGATGGCCAGCAAGAAAAACACAGCCGTGGGAATGAGTTGGACACGCAATTTCTTCAGCACAAGTGCACCAAGATTGCGAAGGTTCCACACCTGCGAGGCCTTGTATGCCAGAAATCCGCTGACGAAGAAGAACAAAGGCATGCGGAAAAGAATGAGGAACGGCATGGACGACGAATGGCGCCACGACTCACCAAAACCGCTCTGCGCGACGTGATATGCAACAACGAGAATCATGGTGAATCCGCGTAGTGCGTCGAGCCATTCCAATCGAGGCTTCTTTGCTGGGGAAATATCGTTCATGGCGACAAAGTTACGAAATTTCTTCAAATGAACAAAGAAAAATCCGATTATCTTTGGTATTTTGCTTGCTTTTTCGTACCTTCGCAGGCAGAAATCAACTTAAAACAAGAAAATGGACATTACAGAACGATTTTTGAACTATACAAAGTTCGACACTCAGTCAAGCGAGGAAAGCGAGACTGTGCCCAGTACAAGCAAGCAGTTGCTGTTTGCAGAACACCTGAAGAAAGAGTTGGAGCGCGAAGGTTTGGACGATGTGGAAATGGACGAGAAAGGCTACATTTACGCCACGCTGAAAGCCAACACGAAGGACAACGTGCCTGTCATTGGCTTCATCTCACATTATGACACCAGCCCCGACTGCAGCGGAGCCGACATCAAGCCCCAAATCGTGCGCAACTACGACGGTAGCGACATCCTGCTATCAGAAGGCATCGTATCGAGCCCGAAGAAGTTCCCCGAGCTGTTACAACACGTCGGTGAGGATCTCATCGTAACCGATGGTACGACACTATTGGGTGCCGACGACAAGGCCGGCATCGCTGAAATCGTGCAGGCTATGGTGTATCTGCAGGAACACAAGGAGATTAAACACGGTAAGATTCGTGTGGCGTTCAACCCCGACGAGGAAATCGGCATGGGTGCGCACCATTTCGACGTCGAGAAGTTCGGCTGCGAGTGGGCATACACAATGGACGGCGGTGACGTAGGCGAGCTTGAGTTTGAGAACTTCAACGCAGCATCAGCCAAGATTACAATCAAGGGCGTCAGCGTTCACCCAGGCTACGCGAAGGGCAAGATGGTTAATGCCAACGCACTGGCCGCCGAGTTCGCAAAGATGCTGCCAGAGGACGAGACTCCCGAGACCACCGAGGGCTATCAGGGATTCTACCATCTGCTGGGCATCACGTCAAACATCGAACAAGCCAAGTTGTCTTACATCATCCGCGATCACGATCGCGACAAATTCGAGGACCGTAAACGCTTCATCCAGCGCTGTGCTGAACAAATGAACGAGAAATACGGCGTGGGGACAGTGGAATGCACGCTGAGCGACCAATATTATAATATGAAGGAGAAAATTGAGCCCGACGCCATGCACGTCATCGACCTCGTGTTACACGCAATGCAAGACTGCGGCGTGGCGCCGAAGGTGCGTCCCATCCGCGGTGGAACGGATGGCGCTCAGTTGTCGTTCAAAGGTCTCCCCTGCCCCAATATCTTTGCTGGCGGCATCAACTTCCATGGTCCGTACGAGTTCGTGCCCATCCAGTCGATGGAGAAGGCAATGCACGTCATCGTGAAGATTTGCGAACTTACCGCAGAATATAATAAATAGAGGTAAGAAGGAAGTGGGGGATGAAAATCTTCAAAAAATCGAGAGGTCTGACGCTGATACTGTTGGCGGCACTGTTGCTGGAAATCATCTCCGGCATCCAGTACTACTACACACACGATATGCTCGCAGATGAACTGGAGAAGCGCGCGGAGCTGGAGCTGACAACGAAGGTCATTCTGACGAAGAGCAACATGAACCTTGCTGTGAACTCGGTAAACGGACACCTCTGGGATGTCATGCGTAATATCCACCACCCAGACTCCATGTTAGACGTGGCCGAATGTGTGCTCCGCTCGCACAAGAATTTGCTCGGCTGTGGCATCGCCTTCGAACCTAACTTCTACCCCATGAAGGGCCGTCTGTACGAGCCCTACGCCTATTGGCACGACGGCGACGTGGTGAAGGCACAGATTGCCAGCGACCACCACGACTACACCCAAAACGCAAGCTACCAGAAGGTCGTGCATACACGAGAATGGCTATGGACGGAGCCGTACTATTACGAGGAGGCGAAAACGTCGATGATAACGTACGTGCAACCGCTGAAGGACGCAAATGACAGCATCATGGCGGTGTTTATGCTCGACTTGTCCACCGACTGGCTAGGCGACACGCTAAACTATCGCCAGCTCTACCCGTCGTCGTACACGCTGCTGCTATCGGAACAGGGCAAGTTGATAGCCGGTCCGCGAACGACAGAGAAAAATGAAGAGGACATCCGCCGCATCATCGCCGTCGTCAACGATGACAACACCGGAAAGCTGCTGTGCAGTAAGGAAAATACGCGCACGTACAGCTTCGAAAGCAGCGGCGGCGACGAGGCCTTCGTATTTACTGCCAAGTTCAAGACCGACCCACGCTGGCAGATGGTTGTTGTGTGCTACGAGGACGAAGTATTTGGCCCGCTACGAGATGCCCGCGTAAACATCCTTTTGATGATGCTCATTGGTTTTGCCATCATGGGCTTCATCGTCTACCGTTTCTTCATGAAAGAGCGCGACCTAAACAAAGCATTGCTAAAACAGACACGTATCGACAGCGAATTACGCATCGCCCGCGACATCCAGTTGAAGATGCTGCCGATGACGTATCCGCCTTTTCCTAACCGCAGCGACCTTGATATTTACGGTTCGCTGGTGCCGGCTCGCGAGGTGGGTGGCGACATGTATGACTTCTTCATCCGTGACGAAAATCTGTTTTTCTGCATCGGTGATGTGTCAGGCAAGGGTGTCCCCGCGGCGATGCTCATGTCGAGCACGCACTCGTTGTTCCGCGCGTTCTCCAGCCACGGCAACGACCCAGCAGAAATCATGCACCACATCAATGAGTCGGCGTGCCAGGGCAACGACTCGAATATGTTCGTTACGATTTTCATCGGTGTGCTCAACCTACAGACAGGCCGACTGCGTTACTGCAATGCCGGCCACGACCGCCCCATCGTCATCAGCCACAACGGCATCAACATGCTTGACGCCAAGCCACACTTACCCGTCGGCATCTTTGACGATATGCACTACGAAACTGAGGAATGCGCGCTAACGCCAAACAGCATGATGTTCCTCTATACCGACGGACTGACGGAGGCGATGGCCCCGTTGCCCGCCACCGACCACAATGCGGAGACCGAGCGTCACAATCAGTTTGGCATCGAGCGCGTCATGAGCCACCTGCAAGACCATGAGGCACAAACCTGCGCCAAGCAGCTACTCGACAGCATAAACATGGCAGTGAACAACTTCGTCGGCGACGCCGAGCAAAGCGACGACCTCACCATGCTTGCCATCCGCTACACCCCGTCATAGTTTAATACGGCTGATACGATAAATCTGGAAGCGATAGACGCAGAGAGTTATAAGGAAATAACAGCCAACTTGAATCCATAGGATGCGGAGCTCGTTGAGAACATCGCCGAGCGAAGCTCCCATGGAGTTAATACGTATGAAGGCGCGGCAGCCAAAAGTGGATGGGAACAGCCATGAGACACCCTGCCACATTCCGGGAATGTTGGACTGCGGCCACGAGACGCCCGTCATAAACAACAGGGGTACAGATATGAAGACCACGAGCAGCATGACATTCTCGCGATATTTCACCATACACGATACCACCATGCCGAAGAATACGCAGGCGAGCACATAAGGGATCATGAATGCCAGCAGCGTAGTCCATTCTGCCAGTTGCGGGAAATGGAACAATCGCGGAACACCGGCAGCCAACCAAGCTCCCATGACGGAAAAAATCATCACATAGCACATCGACTTGCCAAAGACTATCGGGAGCGTGCTCTGATAGTGCGAATTGCGAACAGGAATAAGGTTTCGACCGATATTTTCGTCACGGGCCGTACCTGCCGACAATCCGATGCCGAGCACCAATGTCTGTTGCAAGATAAGCATCAATACTGCAGGGAGTATCGATGAGCCATATCCGCCCTGAGGATTGAACAGCGGCACGTCGTCACAATCCAGAGGTCGTGAGGAAATGACTTCTTCACGCGCAGTATAGTGTCCTCCTAACTTTTTCGTCACTTCACTACCCATCTGCATGCTTACTGTCTGTGCCGTTTGGAAAATAGCTTTATACGTCAGCATCAGACTCATGTCACAATAAACGCTGATGGTTCCCTGTTCCAAACGTAGCACGCGAGTCTCGAAATCAGCAGGAATCAGATAGATACCTTTTACCAGCTGACGACTAACCAACGATTTTGCCTCATCAAGGTCTTGCGCATAATAAGCCACACGAACTTCAGACGAAGCATCACACATACGCAGGAATTGGCGTGACAAAGCGGAATGCGACTGGTCAACCACACATACAGGAACCTCGTGAACAGCCTCGTTGTTATAAATCCATGAATACAGCAACGGATAGATAATAGGCACCACAATGAAGAAGATGAGCACGCCCTCGTCTTTCAACACTTGCTTCATCTCCTTACACCAGATGAAACACGTATCCGCGATACCTTGATATATATTATGGAATATAGACATAAGTGAGCATTGCATTTTTAATCTTCTTCAATACGAGCCAGGGAAGCAACATGAAAGCTGCAAGAGCCGCGAAATGGAACCACACCTCGATAAGTGGAAATCCATTGAAGACACAACTTTGATAAATCATCCAATAGTGTCGCAGCGGGAAGAGCCACGACAACGACTGCAGCGGGCCGTCCATACCCATAATTGGAAATGCGGAACCTGCCATCGATATGCTAAGCACCGCCCACAGCGAACTGATACTCATCGACATACGCAGCGAGGGCATCAGTCCGAAGGCAAAGATGCCAAAGCCCTGTGATGCCAACACCTGCATCAGTCCCAAGAGTACCAACATCCACGGGCTTCCCAAGTGGGGGAAGTGTAAATGGTAGAACACATAATATTCGTAACCGTAAATGATAGCCAGCCAAATGAGCATCTGTGGCAGAAATTTGCCAAAGATGGCCACCAGGATGTTGTTATCCGTGAGTGCAAGCCACTGTTTCGACGAGTTAAATTTCAGCTCCGTTCCTAAAGAATACGTAGAAATCAGGAAAATGAACAGCATAATGATACCTGGTACCATCACCGTGGTTAAATAAATGTTGTAGCTTGACCAGGGATTTGCAATCTGATGGAGGTCCATCTTAATAGGTTGTATCAACGTCTGTATCTGCTCGTCTGTAAGTCCTTTGGCACGCATCGTTCCTTGCCCTACAGCAGCCGAACCAAGCGTAGAAATGGTCTTCAGATCTTTCATCATCATGGAACCGGCAACCATCGTCGTATAGGAATAGTAATACGATATCTTAGGCTGTCGTGAAGCCAACAGCTTCTCCGTCGTACCCTTCGGGATGTAAAGGAATCCGTAAATCTCGTTACGCTGAACAGCCTTACGAGCCTCCGTGACACTAGGATAATGGGCCACGACTTTCGACATCTGGAATCCGTCCAATTTGAGTCCCAATGCCCGCGACGTCGACGTATTGTCCAAGTCGACAATACCCACAGGCATACTCGTAGGCAGACCGTCGTCCATCAGCGAGGTGAAGAAAAAGATCACCAGCAATGGGAACAGTACCATACAGAAGCGGTAGATGTGATTCTTACGCAGAATCAACAACTCTCGCATCATGACCTCGTATATCTGTCTCAGCCTTTTCAATTGTCAACTATTTAACAATCAGCGACATACCAGGACGCAAACCATCGAATTTCTCCGTCGGACGAGCTCTGACTTCGAAGGTCTTCAGGTCGTATTGACCATTGGCCTTGGTAGCTTTCCATACAGCAAACGAACCTTGGTCCTTCATATAATAGACCTTCATTTCCACCTCTTTATTAAAGGCGGGCACGAAAGCCTTGAAAGTCTTGCCGACTTCCATGCCGTTCAACTGGTCTTCACGAACGTTGAAAGTACCCCACATGTCCTGCATCATCGAGATAGTCATAATAGGTGAACCGGTTCCCACCAATTCTCCAACCTTCGGATAGATACTGCTAACCTCGCCTTCCATCTGGGCAATCTGCACAGTCTCGTGGATATAGCTGTTTACCTCCTGCACTGCACCACGGGCACGACCAACCTGAGCGGCAGCAGCCAGCTTATCCTCACGGCGAGCACCGTTCTGGGCCATCTGATACTGACTCTCGGCAGCTTTGCATTGTGCCTCCATAGCCTTGTAGTTTGCATACACCTCATCACGCTTCTGAGCCGAGATGACACCCTCGTCGAACAAGCGTTGGATACGCTGATACGATTTCTCGGCAATCTCCAATCCAGCCTTGGCCTGTTGCCACACTTGGTAAGCACCTTGGATTTGCTCCTGACGTGCGCCGTTCTGTGCTTTCAGTTCCAGTGCCGCAGCAGCATTTTCTGCGCTCTGAGCCTGTTCCATTTTTGCGCGCACCTCTGGTGCATCCAAAATGGCCAGCGTATCGCCAACCTTAACGTAATCGCCTTCTTTCACTCTGATTTCCAGAATACGTCCTGGAACCTTACTCGACACACGATATTCACTGACTTCCACCTGTCCCTGAATCAGTTCAGGGTCACGTCCCAATGCGAAGAAACCTATCAGGGCCACAATGATGACGACCACTGAAAAACCGAGAATTGCAAACAGGATGTTCTTATGTTGTTCTTTAGCCTGGTTTGACATAATCTTTATACTTTGAACTTTAAACTTTCAACTTTAAACTTTATTCTAATGTGCCAAGGGCCTTCTGCAGGTTCACCTGACTGAGCTTGACATCTATCTCTGCATCTATCCTCTGCGACTGGGCCTGCAGCCATGCTGTCTGAGCCTCCATCACAGTAGTCGACGAAATAACACCTTCCCTGAATCCGAGATTTGCCGTTCGTAGGTTCTCGTCGGCTTTCTGGATATTGACCTTCGCCATCTCCAGTTTCTTGTTAGCCTCTTGCACCTGGAAGTTGCTCTGGTTCACCTGCAGGGTAATCTTTTCGCGGGCATCGTCCATTTTCAGTCTGGCAATGGTCGTTGCACCTTTCGATGCACGTACCTTATATGCCACATCACCCCAGTTCCAGATGGGGACACGAACCATCACGCCAACATTCCAGACACCTCCGAACTTGCGCTGGAAGCCGTTATACAGATTGGGATTCGACACCAGATAGCCACCCGTCAACATCACCTGCGGCAGATTGCCGGCCTTCAGGATGTTCGTCAGCTGCTTGCTCATATCAACCATATTCTGCAGTTGCCTCAACTCCGGACGATTCTCCAAAGCCTGTTCCACTTCCATCCGTGGCGCTGCTTCCACCACAGCGTCCAACGTTTCTTTCTCCTCGTCAGCCAAAATGATTTGTTCTGATACAGGCATTCCGCACAACTGGCAAAGCAGCATCTTCGACAGTACCAGACCGTCGTTCACCTTGGTGAGCATCATCTCGGCCTCGTTGACCTTTACGCTGACACTCAAACCCTCGCTACGAGTGGCCACACCCTCCTGAATCATCTTCTGCACGTCGTCGTCCAGCTTCTTCACCAGGTCGAGATAGCCCTCTGCCAACTTCTGCTTGTGACGCAACGACACCACTTGCCAGTAAGTCTGGTCAATGCTATACAGCGTCTGCTGCCTTGTCTGTTCAGCAGAGTTACAGGCAAGTTCCTCACCGAGATCGGCCATCTTGTTCATAGCGATGATGGCACCGCCCATAAACACAGGTTGCGTTACCATCACAGCTCCGGCAAACATGTTTCGCGTATCGGTATGGAATGCATCCACGATTCCTCTGCCGAGACCGTCAAGCGGAGCACCGAGACCGGCAGCCAACTGTCCGACATTAGTGGCAATGCCTTCCTGGGTGATGCCCAATGCATTCAGCATTTTCCAAGTACCTTCCGGCACCTGCGACATCATTTCACCCACCTTTCCTCCAATACCACCGGCCAGCGAGGTTCCCAAATTCGAGAGCGTCTCCTTCTGCTCGTCACTGAGCAGCGAGATTTCCTTGCTGGTCCATTCGTAGCCGCCCAGCGCGCTGACATGCGGCAGGTATTTTGTACGTGCCGACTTTCGCACATTGGCAGCAACGTCCTGCTTGACGCGCGAAATGCTGAGCTGCTTGTTGTTGCGGAGCGCCATGGCCCTGCAACTGTCCAGCGAGAGCAGCCGTTGTGCGACAGCCCCTTGTGGCAGCCCTGCAGCAAGCAGGAAGAAAGCAATGATTTTATTCTTCATTCTTTATTTCTCAAATGTAAAGTTTCTCGATCCAATAGCCTGTCCGTCACAGAAGATGCTGACGTTATACTGTCCGCCACCCAGGTATTCGTTCACGGTCCAATAGAGCGTCAACGACGTTTCCTCACCTGTATATTCGATGCTCTTCTTCATCGACCATGCCATCTGCTTACCGCTATATTCAAACGTGCCTCCGCCATTGAGCACCTCACCTTCTGGCGTCATCACACGTACATAGACGTTACGCGTACCATTGCTGGCGGTGACGTTCTTCGTGATGACAAACGACACGCCCAGCGACTTGGCATCCTTCATCTTCTTCGCCACCTTACCGTTCTTCTTCAACGGTGTCAGCGAGATATTAGTAGCGTCCAGCTGGGCGGCAATAGCCACCTTCTCCGACAACGAAGCCTTCTCCGTTGTCAACGTCTGGTTCTGCTGGTTGCTCTGTTCCAATGCCGTACGTACGCGGTCGTTCTCCGTCATCAGGTCCTGATTCAGACGGTTCAGCGAATCAATCTGTATCACATACGACCGCAACACGGCACGCACCGTGGCCAATTCCTTCTTCAGTCGGGTAATCTCGGCTGCATCACTGGCGTGCGTCCGTTTCAGTTCTTCCAGCAGTTTCTGCGTGTGTTCCTGCTCACGAGTCAGTTCGGCAATGATGGAGTCGTTCTTGATATAGGTCTTCATCTCATTGTATTGCAAGGCGAAGTTCTGATACTCTTTCTCCATTTCCTGCTTGTCCAACTCTGCCAACTGCTGCATATCCTGATTGGTTTGCTTCTCCTGTTTCAGGCTAAAACCCAACCAACCGATCACTGCCAACAGAGCAACGATAACAACACTCAAAAGAGCTCTATTTACTACTTTTTTTTCCATATTTTCTCAATTTTGGCTGCAAAGTTAGTATTTTTCTACGAAAAACACAAGGAAAATTTGCTCGTTTTCAATTTATTCACTATATTTGCATCATTATTAACATCATTATTAACGTACTGAGACCTGAAACGGATGAAAAAAACGGGCTTTTTATATCGTGTGTTCGACTTATACTACGACGGGTTCCGCTCCATGAAACTGGGACGGACGCTGTGGGCCATCATCCTCATCAAACTTTTTGTCATTTTCGTCATCTTGAAGTTGTTTTTCTTCCCCAACTTCCTGAAGACGCATGCTGCCGAGGGCGAAGAGCCCGATTTTGTCGCCTCAGAGGTGATTGACCGCGCCTCGCCCTGACATCCCTACCCTCTCTAACAAAAACAATTCCTAACAAAACCTAACAATATGAATGATTTACTTTTAAGCATCGACGCTAGCTCCATCAACTGGGCACGAGCACAATTCGCATTGACGGCCATCTACCACTGGCTGTTCGTTCCGCTGACCCTCGGACTGGCTGTCATCATGGGCATCTGCGAGACCATCTGGTATCGCAAGCGTGACGCCTTCTGGCGTAACACAGCACAGTTCTGGCAAAAACTCTTCGGCATCAATTTCGCCATGGGTGTTGCCACAGGTATCATCCTTGAGTTCGAGTTCGGCACCAACTGGTCGAACTACTCTTGGTTCGTAGGCGATATCTTCGGCGCACCACTGGCCGTCGAAGGCATCGTGGCATTCTTTATGGAGTCCACCTTCGTGGCCGTGATGTTCTTCGGCTGGAAGAAGGTCTCTCCCGGCTTCCATCTCGCCTCCACATGGCTCACAGGCTTGGGCGCAACGATTTCCGCGTGGTGGATTCTGGTGGCCAACGCATGGATGCAGTATCCCGTTGGTTGCGAGTTCAATCCTGACACCATGCGCAACGAGATGGTATCGTTCTTCGACGTAGCCCTCTCGCCGTTTGCCATCGACAAGTTCTGCCACACAGTCATCTCCGCATGGATCATCGGAGCTATCTTCGTAGTGGCCGTTTCCTGCTGGTATCTCATGCAGAAACGCGAGACAAAACTGGCCATCGAGAGCATCAAGATTGGTGCCATCGTGGGTCTCATCGCCTCGTTGGGTGCAGCCATGACGGGACATAAGTCGGCACAGAGCGTTGCCGAGGTACAGCCCATGAAACTGGCAGCTATGGAGGCGCTCTACAATGGCGGCACGGACATTGGTCTTACCGCTGTAGCTTGGGTGAACCCCTTCGTTCAGCCCGACTACATGAGCGAAGAGTCTGCTCCGCTGAAGATTGAGATGCCTTACGCCCTGTCGTTTATGGCCACCAACGACATCCACGGCTACGTGCCTGGCATCAACGACATCCTCAATGGCTATACCAAGCCCGACGGCACACGCGAGCCGTCCGTCGACGAGAAGATTGCTCGCGGTAAACAGGCCATCACGGCCCTTGCTGCCTACCGTAAGGCCAAGAGCGAAGGTGCCGGCGAAGCCACGTTGAATGCTCAGCTCTCAACAATTAAAGAGAATATGCCGTATTTCGGCTATGGCTACGTCAAGAACAAGGCCGACCTCGTGCCTTACGTCCCCGTCAATTTCTGGGCATTCCGCATCATGGTGGGACTGGGCTGCATCTTCATCCTCTACTTTGCCGTCCTACTGATCATGACTGTCCGCATCCCCTGGCTGTCAGCCATCGTCCGTCGACTGCTGGCCATCGTCTGCATACTGCCAGAGACGGAAGCCGACGACCGTTGCACCATCGCCACACTGCCGAAATGGCATTACTGGGTGCCCATCATCCTCGTGCCGCTGGCCTATATCGCCTCCGAGAGCGGCTGGCTGGTCGCTGAGTTCGGTCGTCAGCCCTGGACCATTCAGGACATGCTTCCCACATGGGTTGGCGTCAGCGATGTCGACGGTTTCAGCGTCGCCCTGACCTTCATCCTCTTCCTCATCCTCTTCACCACCATGCTGGCTGTCGAGATTAACATTATGCTCAAACAAATCAAGAAAGGACCCAAATCATGACATACGATTTCTTACAGCACTACTGGTGCTTCCTGGTATCACTCCTTGGTGCATTACTGGTTTTCCTGTTGTTCGTTCAGGGTGCCAACTCGATGGTGCGCTCGTTGGGATATACCGACGAGGGACGCCGACTCATCATCAATTCCACAGGCCGTAAGTGGGAGTTCACGTTCACCACGCTGGTCACCTTCGGCGGTGCCTTCTTCGCCTCATTCCCGCTGTTCTACAGCACCTCGTTTGGCGGAGCCTACTGGCTGTGGATGATCATCCTTTTCACCTTCGTCGTCCAGGCTGTCAGCTACGAATTCCAGAACAAATTAGGCAATATCTTTGGTGTAAAGACTTTCCAGATGTGTCTGGTTATCAACGGATTATTAGGCCCACTGTTGCTTGGTGGTGCAGTAGCGACATTCTTCGAGGGCTCCAACTTCATCGTGCTGAAAGACAACCTGATTAATTCTCAATTGTCAATTGTCAATTCTCAATTAGAGATCACTCCCGTCATCAGCCAATGGGCCAACGCCTCTCACGGTCTCGACGCCCTGCTCAATCCCTGGGTGTTGGTGTTCGGACTGGCCGTCATGTTCCTGGCACGCGTGTTGGGCATCCTCTATATTATTAATAATGTTAACGACGAGGACATCCGCTCACGGGCCAGCGTCCGGCTCATCGGAGCTGCCGTTCCCTTCCTCGTGCTGTTTGTAGCTTATCTGGTCCACCTGCTACTGAAGGACGGCTATGCCTACGACGACTCAGGGCTCATCTCGATAGTGCCTTACAAGTATCTCGACAATTTCCTCACGCTCTGGCCACTCACCATCCTCTTCCTCATTGGCGTGGTGATGGTGCTCTTTGCCATTGGCAAGACCATTGTGTCGAAGGATTACATCGGTGGCATCTGGCCTGCAGGCATTGGCGTCGTACTCGTCGTACTGCCCCTGTTGCTCATGTCGGCATGGAATGGCACAGCCTACTATCCCTCCACGGCCGACCTGCAGTCGTCGCTGACCATTGCCAATTCGTGCAGCAGCGAGTTCACCCTGCGCACCATGTTCTACGTCAGTCTCATCATCCCCTTCGTCTTAGCCTACATCGTCTATGCCTGGTGGGCTATCGACAAGAAAAAACTCGACAAGCAGGAGATTGCCGACGACCACGCATACTAAGATTCTGCGCATCGCAGTACCCTCAATAGTGTCGAACATCACCGTTCCGCTGTTGGGACTTGTCGATGTGGCCATTGTCGGCCACATGGGCAGTCCCGTATATATCGGTGCGGTGGCGGTGGCGTCCATGATTTTCAGTCTGGCCTACTGGCTCTTCGGATTTCTCCGTATGGGCGTCAGCGGAATGACGGCTCAGGCGTTGGGACGTCGCGACATGACGGAGGTCACGCGTCTGTTGGTGCGTTCGCTGGCTGTCGCACTGGCCGTCGCCCTATTGTTCCTCGTACTACAGATACCCATCCGGTGGTTGGCATTCGCGCTGATAGGTCCTACGCCAGATGTCGCGCCCCTCGCCACCACCTATTTCCATATCGTCATCTGGGGAGCGCCGGCGTCGTTGGCACTATACAGCCTGTTGGGATGGTTCATCGGCATGCAGAACTCGCAGTCTCCCCTGGTGATATCCATCACCCAGAATGTTGTCAACATCCTCGTCTCGCTGACGCTGGTCTATGGCTTCGGCATGAAAATCGAGGGTGTTGCCCTGGGGACGCTCATCGCACAGTATGTCGGACTTTTCACGGCTATAGCCTTGCTGCTGAAATATTACGGACGGCTCCTACCCTATTTCCGACGCGAGGGACTCATGCGCAACATCCACCAGTTCTTCGTCGTCAATCGCGACATCTTCCTCCGCACGCTATGCCTCGTCGCCGTCACCCTCTACTTCACGTCGGCTGGTGCACGTAGCGGAGCCGTCATCCTCTCCGTCAATACGGTCATGATGCAACTCTACCTCTTCTTCTCCTATTTCATGGATGGCTTCGCCTATGCCGGCGAGGCCTTGGGGGGAAAGACCTACGGAGCAGGCAACACTTCCGCCTTCCGCGATGCCGTTCGCAGCCTGTTTCTCTGGGCCGCAGGCGTCACCCTGCTGTTTACGCTGGTCTATGTCGTGGCAGGACAAGGAATCGTGAGTCTGCTGACTGACGAACCACAGGTGCTGGCCGCTGCCGGCCGTTTTCTCCCTTGGGTGTGGCTCGTTCCCGTTGCCGGAGCGGCGGCATTCATCTGGGACGGCATCTTCATCGGCATCACCGCCACACGCGGCATGCTCCTGTCGTCGTTCGCCGCTGCCGTCTGCTTCTTTGCCGTTTTCCTATTGACAAAGTCCACTATGGGCAACCACGGCCTGTGGCTGGCCTTCGTCATCTACCTTGCCATGCGCGGTATCCTCCAAACCCTGATGATGCGTTCGCGTATTACCAGTCGGCCAAGTTAGCCTGCGCCTCTATGCGCGTCTCAGTCTTGTCGTCCAAGGCGGGGAAAAAGTCCATCCGCGTCAGACGTTCTATCTCGTCCACGGTACGCACGGCATCCTTCATGGCCTGCTTCTTACCCTCGTTGCGATAGACGAATCCGATGGCCTTCGGACTGCCCTTCCTGCAGAGCACCACCTTGAAGAATGCCTCGGGCACCCACACCTTGTTGCGCCCGATGGTCTTTTGGTCGCCTGTCGTGTTGAACAACGGCCCGCAGACAATGTCCACGGCACCGTATTTCCTTGCCCACTCGCGACAGAGCATTTCCAGGTCGTTCCATTCATATTTGTTCAGCCCGTGGTTCTGCGGACAGATGTTCGTAAACAGAAACGACTGCGCCATAGCCTCCTTGTCCCACTTGTTGTCGCCCGCCGGACACATGTGCCCACGGTCGTAGCGTGAGTTATAGTAGTCGTTGTCCGTGGCACGACTGCCCAGGGCAATGTCCATGTCCTCCATGAATTTCTCCTCATGGCGTTGCTGCTTGCCACGCGTATGGGCCGCTGTCAAGTGCCACGCCACCCAGTTCGGCGTCTTCGTCGTCGCGTTATACGACGTCGTGTAGCCCTTGCGATGCAACACCTGCTCAGGACGGTCTTTCAGCGGAGCCGGAATCTCGTACTGCTCCACGGCCTTTTGGCCCTTGAACGCCAGCACCCCCACCGCCACCGCTCCTATACATACAATGCTATATAGCTTCATCTTCATATACTTTCAATTCCGCCTACAAAGATAGTGCAAACCGAACGAAAAACCAAATTTATTTGAGTTTTTCTTTGGTTCTTTGCTCAATTATTCGTACCTTTGCACCCAAGCATCAAGAGCAGTGCCCGAAAGGGTGACTCGCCAACCGAGCTTTAGCTTAGCCACGGTGGCAAAGGTACGATGTGGAAGCAAAAGTATTCACTTCAAAAACAAAAGTTATGCAACAGCACATTTATTACACAAAGTATGCCCTGCAGTTCGCAGACATGCAGATTCCCGAGTTAGTAACAGTATTCCATCATCTGGTCGGCAATACCAGCTGGACTGGTATGCGATCCTATCACGACCAGGCACTCATCGACGAGTTCCAGCGTCGCGGCATTGATGTCTCAGCCATCTATGACGGTAAGACCATCAGTTTTGCCCGTCCTGTCAGATACGACTTACCCGACAACAAGTTAATTGCCATCGGGTAATCCTATTCATAGTACTCTGCCCCTGCCGTCTGCTCTTGGTTTGGGGCAGAGTATGTCTATTCCATCGGTTTGATCATCTTGCTATTTGGCCAAATTCCTTTTCTATTAGTTCCTCCATTCGCCCTTCTTTGGCATAGGGAACTGTATCCACCTGCCGGAAGTTACTTTGTTCTGGGTGGATTGATGGGTCAAAGCCGAGAATATAGCGAGTCGCTATAAGATAGATGATACGTGTTGGGGCAAATCCATAAACCTGATGATGCAAGATATGCATTATGCGCTCATGGTCATCTGGAATCTGGCACCGCATATCTACATTATTATATAGTCGGCGCACAATTTCCGTGATATATAGCCCTGATTTCATGTAAAGATCGGCAAACGTTCTATTG